>Ga0099794_10000598_pt1 | contig 12091 bp, 12 predicted proteins | sample Rivendell_Oct201_10_FD_77320 | JGI IMG/M metagenome (GOLD analysis project Ga0099794, IMG submission 77320) | Vadose zone soil microbial communities from the Eel River Critical Zone Observatory, Northern California, USA -... | ecosystem: Host-associated > Plants > Roots > Rhizosphere > Soil ... | reverse complement strand
GAGCTGGTCAAGCCGACGGTCATTCTGGCCATGGGCGGGACGGCGGCGCAGAGCCTGCTCAACACCAAACAGTCGCTGGGCGCGTTACGTAATCATGTTCACCGGTTCCGTGGCATCCCTGTGGTCGTGACGTATCACCCGGCCGCATTGCTGCGTAACCCCAACTGGAAGAGACCAACCTGGGATGACGTCCGCATCGCCGCTCGCCTCCTCGACAACTGAACGGTCCGCGGGGGCGGGGGCAGGAGAGTACGCCGGCCGCCAGACTCCGTGGAGCAACGACGCGGAGCAGGCGGTCCTGGGCGCGATGGTGCTCGACCAGGATGCGGCGCTCAAAGCCGCCGAGATCCTGGACGACACGATGTTCCACAAGGAGAGCCATCGCCTGCTGTTCCGGTCGATGCTGTCCCTGACCGAGCGCGGTGATGTCATCGATCCCGTCACCCTGCGCGACGAGCTGAGCCGGCGCGGCGACCTCGACCGAGCCGGGGGAATGGAGTACATCGCGGCGCTGATCGACGTGGTCCCGACCGCGGCGAACGTCGACTACCACGCCAAGATCGTGCGCGACAAGGCGGTGCTGCGCCGCCTGGTCGAGGCGGCGACCGGCATCATCCAGGATGTCTACGAGGGACACGGCACCGCGGGCGAGGTGCTCGACAATGCCGAGCACCGGGTGTTTCAGGTCGCGCAGTTCCGCCGCGCCGAAGAGTTCATTCGAATCAAAGAGCTGATCTGGCCGACGATGGAGCGGATCGAGCAGCTCCAATCGGGCTCGGGCTCGGTCACCGGCGTCCCGAGTGGGTTCGTCGATCTCGATCGTCTGACGGCCGGCTTTCAGCGCGCCGATCTCGTGATCCTGGCTGCCCGTCCATCGATGGGCAAGACGGCGCTCGCGCTCAACATCGTGCAGCACGCGGCGATCGAGCACAACACCAGGGTCGCGTTCTTCTCGATCGAAATGTCCAAGGACGCGTTGGTGCAGCGGCTGCTCTGCTCCGAGGGTCTGGTCGACGCGCAGCGCCTGCGGCGCGGGCAGCTGCGCGATGACGACTATCCCAAGCTGGCGCGGGCCGCCGGATTGCTGGGCACCGCCCCGATCTGGATTGACGATTCCGCCTCCCTGACGCCGCTGGCGATGCGGTCGAAAGCACGCCGGTTGAAGGCCGAGCACGACATTGCCCTCGTGATCGTGGACTATTTGCAGCTGATGCAGGGGCCCGGCGACGCCGAGAATCGCCAGCAGGAGATCTCCTACATCTCGCGATCGCTCAAGGCACTCGCCAAGGAGCTCGATGTTCCGGTCGTCGCCATCTCTCAGCTCTCACGCGCGCCGGAACAGCGCGGCGGTGAGCACCGGCGGCCGCAGCTGTCGGATCTCCGTGAGTCGGGGGCAATCGAGCAGGACGCCGACGTCGTCTGCTTCATCTACCGGCAGGAGTTCTACGACGGCCCGGTCGATCCCAAGACGAACGAAAGCATCGAAGGCATCGCCGAGGTGATCGTCGGCAAGCAACGCAACGGCCCGACGGGGACCGTGAAGCTGCACTTCAAGAAAGAGTACACGCGCTTCGACAACTACACCGCGCGCGAGGCTCCCCCCCCGGTCGAGGCTGGACGTGTCTAAGGGCAAGTCAGTTTTCCGCTGCACCGAATGTGGCGCCGACCAGCCGAAGTGGGGCGGCCGGTGTGATGCGTGCGGAGCGTGGAATTCGCTGGTCGAGGAACCGATCCGTCGGACGGTCGCACGGTCGGACCGTCGGACTGTCTCGTCCGACAGTCAGACAGTCCGACTGTCCGACATTGGCAGTACGAAGTTGCAGCGCTGGCGCACCGGCCTCGCCGAGTTCGACTTCGTCCTCGGCGGAGGGATCGTTCCCGGCTCAGTCGTGCTCGTCGGCGGGGAGCCGGGCATCGGCAAGTCCACCCTGCTGATGCAGTGCGCGGCGCGGCTCGAAAGCCAGGGCGTCTCGACGCTCTACGTCTCAGGCGAGGAGTCCCCAGACCAGCTGCGGCTGCGCGCCGATCGCCTGCGGGAAGACGCCGGCGGCATTCACGTGCTGGGTGAGACGCGCCTCGAAGCGATTCTCCATCACGCCGCGCAGCTGAAATCGAGCGTCGTGCTGCTCGACTCGGTGCAGACCACGTATACCGAAGCGCTCGAAGGCGCGCCCGGCAACGTCGGCCAGGTGCGCGAGTGCGCCGCGCGGCTGATGCGCTTCGCCAAGGAATCAGGACCCGCGGTCGTACTCGTCGGGCACGTGACCAAAGGCGGCGGGATCGCCGGACCGAAGACCCTCGAGCACATCGTGGATACGGTGCTGTACTTCGAGGGCGAGGCCACGCTCGACCACCGTATACTGCGCGCGGTGAAGAACCGATTCGGGTCGGTGGACGAGATCGGCGTGTTCCAGATGACCGGAGCTGGTCTCGAGCCCGTCGCGAACCCCGCGGCGGCATTCCTCGCCGGCCGCACCACCGGCGCATCCGGCTCGGCCGTCACGGCGCTGATGGAAGGGACGCGCCCGATGCTCGTCGAAATCCAGGCGCTCGCCTCGAAAGCGGGATTCGGCACGCCGCAGCGGGTGGCGACCGGCCTCGATCACCGCCGCCTCGCGCTGCTCCTGGCGGTGCTCGAGCGGCGAGGCGGTCTCCCGTTCGGGAATCTGGACGTCTTCGTCAACGTGACCGGCGGGGTGCGCCTGATCGAGCCCTCCACCGACCTCGCCGTCCTCGCCGCACTGGTCTCGACCGTCCACGACCGTCCGGTGCCGGCCGACGCGCTCTTCCTGGGTGAAGTCGGCCTCGGCGGCGAAATCCGTCCAGTCGCCGGCGTCGAGCGCCGCCTCGCCGAAGCGGCGCGGCAGGGTTTTCGCCGCGTGTTCTTGTCCGCCCGGTCTCGAGGAGCCGCTGGCGACCTCGAGGTCATCGGGCTGGAGGGAATCAGTGAGCTCACCCGTCGTCTCGCAGCCTGACGTCGGGGTCGTGGTCGTGGCGGCGGGGGCGGGCGTGCGCGCCGGGCCGGGTGAGCCGAAGCAGTTCCGACCCATCGTTGGCGTCCCGATGCTGCTGCGCGCATTGCGTCCATTCACGGGTCATCCGGAAGTGCTTCAGGTCGTCGTGGCGCTGCCACCAGGATACGCCGAGCGGCCACCCGAGTGGCTCGGCAAGTTGCGCGGCGAGCGGCTGGGTTTCGTGCCGGGTGGTGCGCAGCGTGTCGATTCGGTCCGCGCGGGACTCGAGGCGTTGTCCGAGGACGCCACGATCATTCTGGTGCATGATGCCGCGCGGCCGTTCGTAAGCCGTGGGACCATCGACGCGGTGATCGCACGCGCACGCGCGGGCGTCGGCGCCGTCGCGGCGGTCCCGACGTCCGACACGCTCAAGGAAATCGGCCAGGGTCCCCCTCGCCCGACCCCGCGCATCACCCGTACCGTGGACCGCGAGCGGATCTGGCGCGCGCAGACACCGCAGGGCTTCCCACGGCAGATGTTGCACGACGCATACGCGCAGCTCGGTGCACCGGCGAACGGCGGAGCGCCCGGTGACGACGCGGAGGTCTGCGAGCGGGCCGGATTTCCGGTGGAGCTGATTCCCGATTCGCCGTACAACTTCAAGATCACCACAGCCGACGACTTCCGGATCGCCGAGGCTCTTGCTCGTGAGCTGCGGTGATTCCCGTCCCGTTTCAGGCGGATTCCGAGATTGCCGCTGCAATCCCGCAGGTGGTGAAGCATTTGGGAAAAGGAGGCTTGCTCGCGTATCCGACGGAGACCGTGTACGGCCTCGGATCGCGGGCGCTGCAAGCGGACGTCGCGGCGCTCGCGGCACTGAAGGGCCGCTCCGCGCGCAAGCCGTTCCTGTTATTGATCAGCGCTCGGGCAATGGCTGAGGCGCAGGGGCTGGCGTTCAATGCGTCCGCCGATGCGTTGGCGCGCGCATTTTGGCCCGGGCCGCTCACGCTTGTCCTTCCTGGCGGGTCCGGCCGGCTTCCCGATCTGTTGCGTGGCCCCGATGGCGGCATTGCGGTGCGCTGGACGTCGCATCAGGCGATCGCTGAACTCGTCGCGGCGCTGGGCGCGCCGTTGACCTCCACGTCGGCCAATCTCCCCGGTCAGCCGCCCGGTGCCGGCGCGGCCGCCATCGCCCGCGACTTCGCGCCCGCGGTAGAATCCGGTCAATTGCTCGTGCTCGACGGCGGTGTGCTGGGGAACCGGCCACCTTCGACGGTGGTTGATTGCACGCGACCGCGGGCGCAGATCGTGCGCGAGGGAACGCTCAGCCTCCACGAGCTGCGGCGCGCCGTCGGTCGACTCGCACCATGATCCAGCACGTCCTGTTCGTCTGCACTGGTAACATCTGCCGCAGCCCGCTGGCCGCGTCGCTGCTCGAGCGCGCCCTCAAGGAGCGCGGCCTCGCAATGACCGTGACGTCGGCGGGAACGGGTGCGTGGGACGGCGCGCCCGCATCCGAAGGCGCTTACCTCGTCGGCCTCGAGCGGGGTCTCGATCTCTCGGGACATCGCGCGCGGCTCCTGACGCGTGAGCTGGTCGAGCGCGCCGACTTGATCCTCACGATGGCACGCCATCATCGCGCGCGCGTGGACGAGCTGGGTGGTGAGGGTCGGGTCTTCGTGCTGGGCGAGTATGCGGGCAAGGGCGGCGACGAAGTGAGCGATCCCTTTGGCGGCGATCTCGGGGTGTATCGCGACACCTGCCAGGAGCTCGAGGCCCTCGCGGCCGCGGTGGCAGATCGACTCGCCGCTGAGAGCAAGAGTGGAGATAAGCGCTAAGACACGTTTGCTCACGGTCATCGGTGACCCGGTGGCCCATTCTCTCTCCCCCGCGATGCACAACGCCGCGTGTCGAGCCCTCGGCCTCGATGCCGTCTACGTGGCGCTGCGAGTGTCGGCGGAGTCGCTGCCCACGGTGCTCGCGATGCAGGCCGCCATCGGCGGTGCGGGAAACGTCACCGTACCCCACAAGGAAGCCGTCGAAGGATCCATCGCGCGGAAAACGGGTGTCTGCGCCCGCGTCGGGGCGTGCAATACGTTCTGGACCGAAGACGGCGAGCTCGTCGGCGACAATACCGATGTGTTCGGCGTTGCGGCGGCGTTGGATAAAATCGGAGCGCCTCACAAAGGGGAACGGTGGCTTGTGGTTGGAACCGGTGGGTCGGCACGCGCGACCGCGGTGACCGCGGCCGACCGCGGCGCCACGCTGTTCGTGCGCTCACGCAACGGCTCACGGGCGAAGGCGTTCGCCGCGTGGGCGACCGGCATTGGCGTTCCGACGCGTGTCGCCGACGGTCCCATCGAGGTCGACGTCGCGATCAACGCCACGCCGCTGGGGCTGGCGGGACACGATCCACTCCCCGTGGACGTCAACCACATCCCCGGCGTGCAACGCGCCCTGGACCTCGTGTACGCGCCGGGTGAAACGCGGTGGATTCACGCCCTGCGCGAACGGGGGATCGAGGCCACCGACGGTCGCGAGATGCTCGTGCAGCAGGGCGCTGCCGCGTTCGAACGGTTTTTCCCCGGCACGGCGGCGCCGACAGAGGTTATGCGCGCCGCGGTGCACCGCGCGCTGCGTGTTTAGCGCTGCGGTCGAGCAGCTTCTCCTTCCAGCGGAATGCCTGCTGTGTCACGCGCTTTTGAGCCAACGCGATGCGGGGAGAATCGTCTGTCCGCTGTGCCGGCAGCGGTGGAGAGCGGTGCGGTCGCCCTGGTGCGAGCGCTGCGGACAGCCTGAGCCCCATTTCGGCGCCTGCCGGTTGTGTGCCGACTGGCCGGCTGCGCTCACGTCGGTGCGATCGGCGATCTGGCTCGATGAAGGCGCGCGCCCGGCCGTGCACGCCCTGAAGTATGGCGGGTTGCCGCGCATCGCCGACGACTTGGCATCAGCGATGTCGCCATTGCGGCCGTCGACCGACGGACCGTCGGGGCTGGTCCCAATCCCGCTCGCCGCGAAGCGCGCGCGCGAGCGCGGCTACAACCAAAGTGAAATGCTGGCACGCGCGCTGGCACGACAGTGGCGGATTCCGGTCCTTCTTGACGTGCTCGTCCGCACGCGGGAGACGCCAACGCAAACGGCGTTGACACCGGAGACTCGGCTAGCGAATGTCGCAGGTGCGTTTGCGGTCGCAAAACCTCGAGCCTCGTCAGTTTTGATACTTGTCGATGACGTGTTCACGACGGGCGCAACACTGGCCGAAGCAGCCAGAGCGCTAGAGCAAGCGGGCGCGAAGACGATGTACGGGATCACATTCGCCCGCGCGGCAGTTCCAGACTTCACCTAAGGGGAGAGTCATGGCGGTTCGGGTAGGGATCAATGGGTTCGGCCGCATCGGGCGGAATGTCCTCCGGGCGGCCACGATGGCCAAGCAAACCGAGATCGAGTTCGTCGGGGTCAACGACATCACCGACACGAAGACACTGGCGCACCTCTTGAAATACGACTCGGTCCATGGGCGATTTCCCGGCACCGTCGAAGGAAAGGGCGACGCGCTGGTCGTCAACGGCAAGCCAATCAAGGTGTCCGCCCTCAAAGAGCCCGAGAAGCTTCCCTGGAAGGACCTCGGCGTCGAGCTGGTGCTCGAGAGCACGGGACGGTTCACCGATAAGGAGAGCGCGTCCAAGCACTTGACCGCAGGAGCGAAGAAGGTTGTGATCTCCGCGCCGGCCAAAGGCGAAGACATCACGATCGTGATGGGCGTCAATCACGAGAAATACGATCCTGCCACGCACAGCATCATCTCCAACGCGTCCTGCACCACGAACTGCCTGGTTCCCGTGGTGAAAGTCGTGATGGACAGCTTCGGCTTCAAACACGGCTTCATGACCACGGTGCACAGTTACACGAACGACCAGCAGATCCTCGACCTGCCGCACAAGGATCTGCGGCGCGCGCGGGCCGCCGCGTTGAGCATCATTCCCACGACGACCGGCGCCGCCAAGGCGACCGGCCTGGTGCTCCCCGAGGTGAAGGGCAAGATCGACGGCATCTCGCTGCGCGTGCCCACACCGGACGTGTCGATCGTCGATCTCACCGCCGAAGTCGAGCGGCCGACGACGGTGGACGCGGTGAATGCGGCGTTCAAGCAGGCCGCGGCCGGGAAGCTCAAGGGCATCCTCGAGGTAAGCGACGAGCCGCTCGTTTCCGTGGACTACATCGGCAGTCTGTACTCCAGCGTCGTGGACGCGATGTCGACCGCGGTGATCGACGGCACGCTGGTGCACGTCTCGTCGTGGTACGACAACGAGATGGGATACTCCGCGCGCTGCGTGGACCTCCTCGCCTACATCGGACGCCGCCGTTGAAGAAACGCAGCCTGCGGGATCTGCCCCCGCAGGCGCTGGACGGCAAACGCGCGCTGGTGCGGGTCGACTTCAACGTCCCGCTAAAGAACGGCCAGGTCGCCGACGACACGCGGCTGCGCGCCTCGCTCCCGACGATCCAGTATCTCCGGGACAAGGGCGCGCGCGTCGTGCTGCTCTCGCACCTCGGCAGGCCGAAGGGCGGTCCTGACCCGCAGTATTCGCTGCAGCAAGTCGTCCGCGACCTGGAGAAGCTGCTCGGCGCGCCGGTCGAGTTCATCGCCGATCCGGCGACGGGCGTCGCCGCGACGCGACGGCTGCCCCGCGGTGGCGTCGCCCTGGTCGAGAACACCCGCTTCTGGCCCGGCGAAGAGAAAAACGACCCCGACCTGGCCAAGACATTGGCGGCACTCGGCGATCTCTACGTGAATGACGCATTCGGCTCGGCGCATCGCGCGCACGCGTCCACCGAGGCGGTCGCGCATCTCCTCAAGCCGGCCGTCGCCGGGTTCTTGATGGAGAAGGAGCTGCAGTATCTGGGCACACTGCTCACGGACCCCAAGCATCCCTTCGTCGCCGTGCTCGGCGGCGCCAAGATCTCGGGGAAGATCGACGTCATCCGCTCGCTGCTGCCTCGCGTGGACGAGCTGCTCATCGGCGGCGCGATGGCGTGCACCTTCTTCGCCGCCATGGGGCTCGAGGTCGGCGCGTCGCTCGTCGAGCCCGATCGTATTGCACTCGCGAAGGAGTTGCTCGCGACCAGCGGCACGAAGCTGATTCTGCCGCGCGGCGCGGTGATCGCCCCAACGCTGGAGCGGGCGAGCGAGAATCGATCGGTCGCCGCCGACGCGATCCCCAAGGGATGGGCGGTCTACGATATCGACGCAGCGACGCAGCACGATTTCCGGGCCCGGCTGCTGCGCGCCAAGACGATCTTCTGGAACGGGCCGATGGGCGTCTTCGAGACGCCGCCGTTCGATGCGGGAACGCGCGCGATCGCGGCCGCGCTGGTCGAGGCGGGAAAGAAGGGGGCAGTGACTGTGGTTGGGGGCGGGGACTCGGTCGCGGCGGTCGCGAGGATGGAGGATCAGCTCACTCACGTCTCGACTGGTGGCGGCGCGTCGCTCGAGTTTTTGGAGGGGAAGGAGTTGCCCGGTGTGGCGGCGCTGGAGGACGCGTGAGAAGCCTGGTTTTCGCCGCGAACTGGAAGATGAATGTGGGGCCCCCCCAAGCGCGGGAGTACCTGCGCGCGTTCTTTTCGGCGGGCGAGGTTCCCCACGAGCGGGCGGTGTGGTTTTTCCCACCCGCTGTTTCTCTCGAGGCGGTCGCGCAGAATATCACCGGGCACAGGAATGTCCTGGTCGGTGCGCAGGACATCTACTGGGAAGCGAAGGGCGCGTTTACCGGCGCCATCTCGGGACCCCTCGCCGCGCAGGCCGGCGCTCGCATGACACTGATCGGCCATTCCGAGCGTCGGCACGTGTTTGGGGAAACCGACGAGCAGACGGGCAAAAAGCTCGCCGCAGCGCTGGCCGCCGATCTGCAACCCCTCCTGTGCGTCGGTGAGACATTGGCGCAGCGCGAGGCGGGCGAGACGCTGGCGGTCGTTACCCGCCAGCTCAAGGCGGCATTCGCCGGACACTCTGGCAAGGGTCGCGTGACGATCGCGTACGAGCCCGTTTGGGCAATCGGCACAGGACGCAACGCGACGCCACAGGACGCCGCCGAAGTGCACCGCACAATTCGTGGTTGGCTGAAGGACAATGCTGCCACCGTCGCGCCGTTTCTCATTCTCTATGGCGGCAGCGTGAACCTGAAAAATGCGGCTGAGCTGCTGGCAGAGTCGGAGCTGGACGGTGTGCTCGTCGGCGGAGCGTCGCTCGATCCACGTGGCTGGGCGCAGCTTGTGCGCACCGCCGTCGCCTAGGTATCTTGCCCCGCGCATGTACGGAATCCTCGTCGGCGTCCTGATTCTCGACTCGCTGATCCTCGCGACCGCCGTGCTGTTGCAGGCGGGGCAGGGCGGCGGGCTCGCCAGCATGGGTGGCGGCGCCGGCACCGAAACGATCATGGGCGGGCGTCAGGCGACCACGCTGCTGACCAAGGTCACGTGGTGGACCGCGGGGATCTTTCTGTTTCTCGCGCTGGTGCTGACGTTCATGTCGACCTCGCGCACACAGGTCCGCCCGCTGCTCGAGGGCCAGGGGCAGGCGCCCACGCCGGTCGCTCCCAAGCCGCTCCCGATTGAAACTCAACCGACGGCGCCTCCGGCTCCGCCGCCTCAGCCTCCCAGCAATCGCCAGCCGTAGCTCCCCCCCCCCTCCAGTACCCGCGTACGTCCTCTTAGAGGACGGCGCCTGGTTCCCCGGAACGGCGCCTCTCCCGTTTCAGCCGGCCTACGCGGAAGTCGTCTTCACCACGAATCTGAGCGGGTATCAGGAGGTGTTCACCGACCCCTCCTATCTCGGGCAGATCGTGGTGATGACGGCACCGATGATCGGCAACTACGGCATCAATCCGGAAGACGTCGAATCCGATCGCCCGCGTGTCGCCGGAGTCGTGGTGCGCGAGCTGTCGGCTACGCCTTCGAACTGGCGCTCCACCGGCACGCTGCTCGACTGGCTCGCGGGGGCGAAGGTTCCGTTGGTATCCGACGTCGATACGCGGCAGCTCACTCGCCACATTCGCTCCAAGGGCGCGATGCGCGGTGTGCTCGCGCTCGGCGAGAAGCCGAGTGAAGCGATCAGCGCGGCGCTGGCGGCGTCGCCGTCAATGAACGGACTCGACCTCGCGAGCGTCGCGACGATTCCCAACGCGTACAGCGAGGGGCCCTCTCCCTCGAGCGCCGCGCATCATGTGGTCGCGTTCGATTTCGGGATGAAGCGCAACATCCTGCGGCTGTTCGTGCAGCACGGCTGCCGCGTCACCGTCGTTCCGGCGGCGACGACTGCTGCGCAGACGCGCGCCTTGAAGCCCGACGGGGTGTTCTTGTCGAACGGCCCCGGCGACCCCGCGGCCGTCGGTTACGCGATCGATACGATTCGGACGCTGGCGGACGGCACGCTGCCGATCTTTGGCATCTGTCTCGGTCATCAGCTCCTCGGGCTGGCGCTGGGCGGCGAGACGGTGAAGCTGCCGTACGGACACCGGGGTGGCAATCATCCGGTGCGGGATCTTGCGACGGGACAAGTACTTATCACGTCACAGAATCATGGGTTCGCGGTTCGGGGAGAAACGAGTGGCGTTCCCGGCGCGAAGTCGCTTGAGGTCACCCACCTTAACCTCAACGACGGGACTGTTGAAGGAATAAGGCACCGGGAGTACCCGATTTTTGCCGTCCAGTACCATCCGGAGGCGTCGCCGGGCCCCCATGACGCGCAAGGACACTTTCAACAATTCCTACAAGCTCTTGACACTAAATAAGTAAGCCCGTATCATAGCCCCCGACTTTTGCATCCCGGCAGACGTTCGGGGGGGACCAATGACGAAGGCCGATCTGGTCGAAAAGGTCACCGCGCAAATCGCTCGCACCGCCGGTCCCCTCATTTCAAAAAAGGACTGTGCGCGGGTCGTAGACTCCTTCCTTGACGCTGTCAAAGCCGCGCTGGCTGAGCAGCATAACATTGAGATACGCGGATTTGGGACGTTCAAAATCCGTCAGCGGAAGACACGCATGGCGCGTAACCCGCGCACTGGTGATCCAGTCGAAGTCGCGGCGCGTCCGGTGCCTGTGTTCAAGCCCAGCAAGGAGTTGCGCGCGATGGTCGCCGACGCGAGCGCGCGCGTTTCGTCGTAACACGCTACGTGACGCCAACTTGGGACTCGGCCTCGGCGCTGCTGCCGGGGCCGTTCTAATTTTAAGTATCTCTCAACTTCTTGCCCGGAGTGATGATGCGTCGCTTGACCCGCTGCCTCGTACTCACAGCGCTCCTCGCGGCGTCGCTCCGTGCGCAGACTGTTCGCTACGAAGTCTCCGTTGTTCAAGGCCAGTTCCACGTGTCCGCGGAGTTTCCCGCCAGCGGCAAGGACACGCTCTTCGTCTCACTCCCCGCGTGGAGTCCGGGCAATTACGAGATCCAGAACTACGCGCGCTACCTCCACGGCTTCGGCGCGAAGAACCCGAGCGGGCTGGCGCTGCGCTGGGACCGCGCGGATAAAGACACCTGGCGAGTCCTTACGGGTCACAGTGACCGCGTCACCGTCGACTTCGATTACCTATCCGAGAAGATCGATCTCTCGCTCGCGCGCATCGCGCCGGACTTCGCCGAGTTTCTCGGCACCAATCTGTTCATGTTCGAGGAGGGGCAGCTCGCGCGTCCCGCCGAGGTGCGCTTTCGCCTGCCGGCGGGGTGGCAGGTGACGACGGCGCTGAAAGGTCCAACCAACGGAGTGTATCGCGCCGGCGATTACCACGAGCTGGCAGACGCGATGACGTTCGTGGGCCGCTACAGCCTCGACTCGCTCCAGGCCGACGGAAAATGGATTCGCATTGCACTCTGGCCCGCCTCGGATTACACGCCGGCGGTCGCGAGCAATCTCCGCTACGGCATTGCAAAGATGGCGCCGGTCCAGAATCGCATCATGGGCGAAGCCCCGTATGACGTCTACACCATCTTCTTCAACGTCATCCACGGACCGATCGATTTCGGCGGGGGGCTCGAGCATAGCTCCTCGCAATACGACATCATGCCGGCCGAGTCGTTCGCCAATCCGGCGGGAGTTCTCGGCGACTTCATCTATCCCTTGTTGTCACACGAATTCTTCCACCTCTGG
>Ga0099794_10000595_pt1 | contig 12119 bp, 11 predicted proteins | sample Rivendell_Oct201_10_FD_77320 | JGI IMG/M metagenome (GOLD analysis project Ga0099794, IMG submission 77320) | Vadose zone soil microbial communities from the Eel River Critical Zone Observatory, Northern California, USA -... | ecosystem: Host-associated > Plants > Roots > Rhizosphere > Soil ... | reverse complement strand
CGACACGCGTTCGACATCGTGATCGTGGACGAGCGGTTCGAGTCGAGCGGGGTGCTCGACAACGCGGTGCTCAAGATGCTCAACACGATGCCGATCGGCGCCCGCCGGCAGGTGTTCGTCGCGCTCCTCGGCCGCGAATTCAAGACCTTCGACAACATCATGGCGTTCGCGCGCTCGGTGAACGTCGTCGTCAACCTCAACGACCTGCCGCACCTGCCCGCCATTCTGCGCAAGGGTCTCGAGGACAACAACGACTTCTATCGGATCTTCAGGGAGATGCTCGCCGAAGTCGGCAAGCGCTGAGCATTCGAACGCAGACAGCATGACGGCGTTTGCGCGGTGTGTGAACGCCCGTCGCCAGCCCGCATGACCCGTCGTACTGGCCCGACCCTCCGCCCAAGCGCCGAGGACAACGGCACTTCGACCGTGCGGCCGTCCCGCGCCGACGGGGGCTACCCACACGGTGAGTACCCGGTGACGGATTGACGCGCCGATTGTAGCGTTGGCCTCGGGTCCCGCACCGCCCGGGATGGCGATGCGCAACGCAGGTATCAACCCGTGACGGATTGGCCCGGCCCGAGGATGGGGCGTGTGCCTCGTGGCCGGCGTCTCTCGACGCCGAGCCCGCGTGGTAATGGCGCGTCGATCACGCCTGGGCTGCGGTGGCATCCGGCCTGGCGCGTGTGCCTGTTCGGCCCGCGCGTTGCAACATGTGCCGGGTGATGGATGCAGCAGCGAACGTCTCGACGGGCACCGGAGCGAACGCCGGGTCGCACTCGGCCCTCACCGACGAGGCGGTCGCGCGGTTTCAGCGGCTCGGCTTCCTGGTCGTGACGGGCCTGACCACCCTCGGGGATCTCGAGACCGTCTCGCGCCTGCTGGCGGGACTCTACCGCCGCTTTCACGAGCTCGCGGGCGCCCGGCGCGCTCACGACCTCGGCAGCGAGCAGCACAATGCGCGCCCGATCCTCGAGATCAATCAAACCGTCGACCTCGAGCCGCTGCTGGCCGACACGCTGACCTTCAAGCGCTGCGCCGCGCTCGCCGAGCGGCTGCTCGGGCGCGCCGTCGAGTACCGCTTCGATCACGCCATCTACAAGCCCGCCTTCAACGGCGCGGCCACGTCGTGGCACCAGGACGAGGCGTACGCGCTGGAGCGGAAGATCCTGAGCGCGCACTTCTGGGTGCCGCTGCAGGACGTCACGCGCGACATGGGATGCATGGAGTTCATCCCCGGCAGCCACCGCGGCGTGCTCTGGCGTCATCACCGGCGCGATCGCCTGCGCGACGCCCACGCGCTGGAGGTGGTCGGACTGGACACGTCGCAGGCGGTCCCGTGTCCGATCCGTGCGGGCGACGCGACCGTGCACTTTCCGCGCACGGTTCACTACACCGGACCCAACCGTACCGGGACGCCGCGGCTGGCCTGGGCGCTCGAGTTCGGTCCGCGGCGCGGGCTCGGCGTTCGTCTGATGGCGAAGGCGCGGCTCGTCTGGCGCCGCGCCACCCGCTGACCGTCAGCGCTTCTTGAACGGCGAGGCCTTCCCGAGACTGGTGGGCGCGGCCTGCGCCGGCCCGGCCCTCGCCAGCGGCGTCGCCGCCTTGCGCTTCAGCGCGACCGTCAGCTCGTGGCGCTTGTCGGCGTTCGGATCGGAATTGAAGACGGCGATCCAGACCGCGCGATGCTGCTTGCCGAGCTGCTCGATCTTGGTGCCTCCCACACGGTGCTTGCGCGGCACCTGGGGCTTTCCGTCCATCGGCGCCACCACGACCCATGCGTGATCGGTGGCGGCGCCGTTCTCCTTGAGATGGATGTCGACATCGGTCGGATCGGAAAGCCCGCCGGCCTGCACGCTGAAGAAGCGCGCGGTGAGCGGCCCCGTGGTCACGCCGAACGTGTGCGTCGTGAAGCGCTCGGCCGCCTCCGTCAGCGTGCGTGACTGCTCCGGGCGACCGCCCGGCTGCTCGGGCCGGGTCACGATCGTCGTCGAGCCTTCCGCGTCCGTGATGGCGCCCTGCAGCCACACGCCCGGCTCGGGCAGCACGTGGACGATGACGTCCTTGAGAAAGTCCGGATAGGTCTTGTAGAGCCGGCCCTCGGCCACGATGTAGAGATAGAGCTCATGCCCCAGGGCATACGTCTCGTCTCTCGCGCGCGCCGCGAATTGCGGATTGAGGCGCGAGAGCGCCGCTCGCACGAATCCCGACTCCTCCTTCTCGAGCCGCTGCAGCAGGATCGCGTAGCCCTCGGCGAGCCGTCCGTCCTCGAACTCGTCGGTCTTCGCCAGCGGCACCGAGAGCAGGTACGGAAAGCGCGCGAGTGCCTCGCGCGCCGCCTCCGCCGGCGGCAGGCCGCGCTGCGCGAGCGCCTCCCAGCCGCGGCGCGCACCGACCCACCACTGCGCGGTCTCCTCCGCCATCCGTTCGAGCAGCTCTTCGCGCTCGCGCCGCTCCTGCGGCGTCTCGATTTGCACGCGCTCGCCGGTCAATCGGATCTCGACGACGAGCGGCGAACCCGGCGGCGCCACACCGTCGCCGGCGACGACCGGCGGGCCGGTGGGGGCGTTGCCGCCGCCACTTGCCGGCGCGCCGGCGGGGGCGCGCATACCACCGCCGACCGGAGCGCCACCGGGGACGGGAACGTCACCGGCCACCGGCGTGTCCACGACGGGTGCGGCGCGGGCCGTGGGCACGACGGGGGCCGCGGGCGCGCTGATGATCTCGTCCTCGCGGCCCAGCTTGCCGCGCACTGTGGCGAGGGCGAGTGGGCGGCCAAAATTCTGGCTGATCGAGTCTTGCAGCAACGCGCAGCGCTCGTCGTCGAGCCGGTTCCACCCCTCGGCGAGCGCGACGAGCTCGGCGAACGGACGGATGCCTCCGCTCACCATCGTCGTGACGCGCTCGAGGTCGGCGGGCTGCGCCGCCGACAGGGCGGCGTGCAGCTCGCGCGCCTTGGCCTGGCACTCGGCCAGCGGGGGGAAGTTCGTGTCCTCGCGGTGGACGAGCGTCATGACGCGGTCGAGCGCGCTCAGCGCGTCATCGCGTGCCGCCTCCCACGCCGCCCGCCGCGCGCGATCGGTCTGCGCCCCGCCGATCGTGGTGACGAGCGCATCGAGGGCCTTCAGCGTGGCGAGCCGGGTGGGATCGGGCGCGCTCGGCAGCGCGCTCGCCTCGTCGAGGATGGCCAGGCGCAGCTCGTCGAAGTCGGCGGCCGTGCCCCGCAGGTCGTCGAGCAGCGCCTCGGCGGGGACCGCGCTGGCTCGCATGGCGGCGGCGGCCGCCGCCGCGCGCGCCGCGACCTCCGCGAATCGGGTACGCAGAGCCGCAAGTCGCTGCCGCAGATCATCGAGACGAGCGCTCATAGGCGTCATGTCAGCGGCCGGTCAAGTATAGCCGACGGCCTCGTGACAACCGCGTGGCCGTTCGCATAGACTGTCCTGCCGGGGGGCGCGCGCGGTCCGTCGGCGAGACGGATCGGCGCGCCGCCGGGCGCGGCACACACGACGAGCGGGGGAGGCGCGAATGACAGTGCGTGCGACGGCCTTGGGGATCGCGGTGGTGCTCACGCTGGCGATGGCCGCGGGACGGCCGGCATGGGCCGGCGCGCCGACGGAGCAGCTGCGCACGCAGATCGACCGCGTGATCAAGGTCCTCGAAGATCCGGAGATGGCGAAAGAGGCTCGCATGGTCGAGCGCCGGACCGTGATTCGCCGCGTCGCCAACGACATCTTCGACTTCACCGAGACCACGCGTCGCTCGCTCGGCCCCCACTGGCAGGCCCGCACGCCGCAGGAGCGCGAGGAGGTCACGCGGCTCTACGCCGATCTCCTCGAGCGCTCGTACATCGGCAAGATCGAGATGTACAGCGGCGAGAAGATCCAGTTCCTCGGTGACACCATCGACGGCGACCAGGCCACCGTGCGAACGCGGCTCGTCACCAGGCAGGGCACGGACATCCCGGTGGACTACCGCATGCACCGCGTCCCGGGCGACCGCTGGCTCACCTACGACGTCTCGATCGAGGGCGTGAGCCTGGTGGCCAACTATCGCGCCCAGTTCAACAAGATCATCCAGACCTCCGGCTACGCGTCGCTGGTCAAGAAGCTGGCCGCGAAGGAGCAGGAGGGCATGCAGGCGGACCGCGAGCTGACGATCAAGAAAGCGTCGCAGACCAAGTGAGCGCAGGACCGGCGCGCGACGTCGCCGGGCGCATCGCGGCGAATCTCGCGACCGTCATGCAGGGGCAGACGCTGGCCATCCGCCGCCTGCTCGCCGCCTTCGCCAGTGGCGGCCACGTGCTGCTGGAAGCCTACCCGGGCACGGGCAAGACGACGCTCGCCAAGGCGCTCGCGCGCTCGATCGGCGCGACGTTCAAGCGCATCCAGTTCACGCCCGACCTGCTGCCCTCCGACATCCTCGGCGTCTCGATCTACGACCAGCGCGACCAGACCTTCCGCTTCTACGAGGGCCCGATCTTCACCAACGTGCTGCTCGCCGACGAGATCAATCGCGCCTCGCCACGCACGCAGTCGGCGCTGCTGGAGGCGATGGGCGAGGGGCAGGTCACCGTGGACGGCACCTCGTACCGGCTGCACGATCCGTTCTTCGTGATCGCCACCCAGAATCCCGTGGAGTTCCGCGGCACCTACCCGCTGCCGGAAGCGCAGATGGACCGCTTCGCGCTGCAGTTCGGCCTCGGCTACGTCGAGCCCCAGGAAGAGGTGGCCATCCTCACCGCGCAGGTGCGGCACCACCCGCTCGAGGACCTCGGCCCCTGCGCGAGCGTGGACGACGTTGCCACCCTGCGCGCGGCCGCGCGCGAGGTGCGGGTGAGCGACGAGCTGCGCCGCTACGTGGTGGACGTCGTGCGCGCCACGCGCACCGCGCCCGGCGTGCAGCTCGGCGCCAGCCCGCGCGCCTCGCTCGCCCTCATGGCCGCCGCCCAGGCACTCGCGCTGCTCGACGGCCAGGCGTTCGTGAGTCCCGAGCACGTGCAGGAGGTCGCCGGCTCCGTCATCGCCCACCGCCTCGCCGTGGATCCGCAGGCGCGCTTCGCCGGCCTCACCGGCGTCGCCGTCGTCGAGGAGATCGTCAAGACGGTGCCCGTGCCGGCCTGACCGCCGTGTGGTTCCGCCGGCTCGCGTATCGCCAGTTCCTGCTCGTCTCTCGCACGCAGTACACGCTCGCGCGCCGCCTGACCCCTGCCGGCAAGCTCGCCGCGGCCGCGCTCGTCGGTGCGATGATCTTCGGCCCCAACACGCGGCTCACCGTGTCCTACCAGGTCTTCACCCTGGCCCTCGCCATGCTCACGCTGGCCGCCATCCTGTCCGTCCGCGGGCCACGCGGGCTCGAGGCGCGCCGACGTCTGCCGCGCTTCGGCACGGTGGGCGAGCCGCTGACCTACCAGGTTCTCGTGCGCAATCCCGGCGCGAAGGCGCGCACGGGCCTCTCGCTGCTCGAGGACCTGGAGGATCCGCGCCCGGACTTCGCCACGTTCGCCGCCGCGCGTGAGCCGGACGAGGCGCGCCGCAACTGGTTCGACCGGAAGGTCGCATATCACCGCTGGGCGTGGCTGCTCGAGCAGAATCGCCGGCTCGACGTCGCCGAGCACGCGGTGCCGACCATCCCCGGGCGCGCCACGGTGCAGGTGCGCGTGACGGCCACGCCGCGCCGCCGCGGCCGCGCGCGCTTTCGCGGCCTCAGCCTCGCGCGTCCCGATCCGCTCGGCCTCGTGCGCGCGCTGCACCTACACGAGCTGCCGGACGCCCTCGTGATCCTCCCCCGCCGCTATCCTCTGCCGCCGCTGTCGCTGCCGGGGACGCGCCGCTACCAGCCCGGCGGTATCACGCTGGCGTCGTCGGTTGGCGACTCCGAGGAGTTCCTCTCGCTGCGCGACTACCGCCCCGGCGATCCGCTCAAGCGCATCCACTGGCGCTCGTGGGCGCGCGCGGGCAAGCCCGTCGTGCGCGAGTACCAGGACGAGTTCTTCGTGCGCCACGGCCTCGTGCTCGACACGTTCGTCGACGCCTCGACGCCGGTGTTCGAGGAGGCGGTGTCGGTGGCGTCATCGTTCGCGGCGACCGTGCAGACGCAGGACTCGCTGCTCGACCTCATGTTCGTCGGCACCGAGACCTACGTCTTCACGGCCGGCCGCGGCGTCGGCCACGTGGACGGGATGCTGGAGGTGCTGGCAGAGGTGCGACCGTGCCGCGATCGCGACTTCGGCGCCCTTCACCGCCTCGTGGTCGAGCGCCACGCCCTGCTGAGCGGCCTCGTGTGCATCTTCGCCGGCTGGGACGACGTGCGGCGCGCGCTCGTGGATCACCTGCGCGCGCTCGGCGTGCCGAGTCTCGTGCTGGTCGTCGCCGAGGATGCCACGCTGGACGCCGAGCTGGAGGCGGCCGGGGTCCGGCGGCTTGCCCCCGGCCGGATCGCCGAAGGACTGGCCCGGCTCTGATGCCTCCCGGGCTGCTCGGCGCGGCGCTCGTCTTCTGGGGCTGGCAGACCGGCTTCCTCGCCGTGGGGATCGTCATGGCCGCGCTGGTCGAGGGCCGCCACCTCGTCCGCTCCCGCTGGGACCTCTCGCGCGCCGATTTCAACCGCGTCTCCGATCTCAGCGCGGTGCTGCTGGTGCTCATCGCGATCTATCAGTTCGTCGGCACCGATGCCGCGCGCGCCGTGCTGGCAATCCTGGCATCGCTGCCGCTCACGCTGTTTCCGCTCGTGATCTGCCAGCTGTACAGCACCGCCGGCGCCGTGGACCTTTCGATCTTCTTCTGGAGCCTGCGGCGCCGCGCCAACGAGCGCCCCGACGAGCCGGGGTGGCCGATCGACCTGACGTACCCGTACGTGGCGCTGGCGCTACTGTCGGCCAGCGCCGCCAACGTCCGCACGGGGGCCTTCTTCGCCGGCGCCGTCTTGCTCGCGAGCTGGGCGCTCTGGAGCGCGCGGCCGCGCCGCTATCCCGCCGCCGTCTGGGCCGTGACGCTGGCGGTGGCGATCGGGCTGGGCTGGGCGGGCCACGTCGGCATCGCCGAGGCCCAGCGCGCGCTAGAGCGGGCGGCGCAATCCTGGCTGCTCGACCTCATCCGCCGCGACACCGATCCGTTCAAGAGCTCGACAGCCATCGGCGAGATCGGCGAGGTGAAGCTCAGCTCGCGCATCCTGCTGCGCGTCGAGTCGCCGGATGGCGCGCGACCACCGGCGCTCCTGCGGGAGGCGACGTACAACGTCTACAACGCCCCGGCCTGGTACGCGGTGGATGCGCCGTTCGTCTCGGTGCAGCCGGAGTCCGACGGCGCCACCTGGAAGCTGGGACCCGGCGTCGTCGAGCGCGGACGCGTGATGGTGTCCACATACCTGCGGCGCGGCAAGGGCGTCCTGCCGGCGCCCAGCGGCTCCCGGCAGCTGGACGAGCTGCTGGTCGTCGAGCTGGCGAGGAACTCGCTCGGCGCCGTCCGCGTCGACGAGGGCCTCGGCCTCGTGCGCTATCGGGCACGGTTCGGCGACGGCACCGCCGACGCGCCGCCGCGGTCGCTCGACCTCGTCATCCCGCGCAGCGAACAGGCCGCGGTGGACCGCGCGGCCGCCCAGCTCGGGCTCGCCGGTCAGAGCCCCGAGCAGGCCCTGGTGACCGTCCGCGCGTGGTTCAGCAGCCGCTTTCGCTACGCGCGCTTTCTCGGGCCTCGGCCGCGCGGGGTCTCGCCCCTCGCAGATTTCTTCTTTCGCACGCGCGCGGGCCACTGCGAGTACTTCGCGACGGGGACGGTGATGCTGCTGCGCGCGGCGGGCATTCCCGCGCGCTACGCGATCGGCTACGCCGTGCACGAGTGGAGCCCGCTGGAGCGCCGCTTCATCGTGCGCGGCAACGACGCGCACGCGTGGACGCTGGCGTGGGTGGGGGGCGCCTGGCGCGAGATCGACACGACACCCGGCGAGTGGATCCCCACGGAGCGGGAGACGGCTTCGTTCTGGACGCCGCTCGGCGACCTCTGGTCCTGGACGACCTATCGCCTCTCGCGCTGGCGCTGGAGCGAGCGCGACGACCGGCTGACGGGGTCCATCGGCTGGCTCCTGGTGCCGCTCATCGCGCTGCTGGCGTGGCGGCTGTACCGGCGTCCGCGCGTGGCCACCGGCGGCGCCGCGGTCGCGCCGATCGGCGCGGCGCCACCGCCGCGTCCCGGCGCCGACTCGGCGTTCTATCTCGTCGAGCGCCGGCTCGCGCAGCTGGCCCTTCCCCGCGCGCCGGGCGAGTCGCTCGCGCACTGGCTCGCGCGCGTGGAGTCGGCGCCATCGCCCGCGGTCACGACGGCGGCGCTGCCCGCGCTCCTGACGCTGCACTACCGCTATCGTTTCGATCCCGCGGGCCTCGGCCCCGCCGAGCTCGTGGAGCTCGACGCCGGCGCCCGCGACTGGGTCGCGGCGCACGCGGCGCCCGCACCCCGCGTCTGACCCCTCGCGCGGGCCACGAGGATTTCGGCGGCGGATTTCCGCGCTGCGAGAGGTTCGCGTCTCGTTCTTGATGGGACGGTGAGTGGCTGCCGCGGGCGCCGCTCGTCAGCCGCGAAGCAGCGTGAGCTTCTCCGAGCGCGCCAGCCGCTTGATCGCGGCTTCGCGACGCGACGCGCCCGCGCGATCGGGCCACGGCTCCGACCACACCAGGCGCACCGGTCGGCGCGCCCGCGTATACTTCGACGCCGATCCATCGTTGTGCCGGGTGACCCGGCGCTCGAGCGCGGGAGTGATGCCCGTGTAGAGCGTGCCGTCGGCGCACTCCAGGAGGTAGCAGAACCAGCGTGCCACGCCGCGATCCTAGCATTCCGCCGCCGCCGGGCCGCGATCTGCAGGCGCGCCGCGACCGGCGCTTCCGCCGCGCGCCCGGTCTGCGCGTCCGGAACGCGAAGACTGCGCTGGCCTTCGTGCAGGACGTCGGCTTCTGCTCGACCTTCTACTGCTTCCCGGAGGGCGTGCCCTGCCTGTGGGAGGCGGTCGTCGGGCGCGCGCGGCCGCGCTGGCCGCGTCACTCGCATCACGACGACGGCGTCGGGCTGACGTGGCAGCTCAAGGACGATCTGCCCGCGGCGCGCCACGTCTATTACGGCAAGATCCTCAAGGCGCGGCCGATGCTGGTGGCCCTCGACGTGTTTCCGGCGTTCTACGCGCTGGGCCGCGGACGGCAGCGCGCGCGCGACTATCCAGCCGAGTACGACGCGGGCCGACTCTCGCACACCGCCCGGCGGCTCATGGACGCGCTCGCCCGCGAGCACCCGCAGTACACGCGCGAGCTGCGCGGGAACGCCTTCATGCTCGAGTCGACGAAGACGCGCGAGTTCGAGCGCGCGATGGCCGAGCTGCAGCAGGGCCTCTGGGTGGTCAAGACCGAGGAGCGGTACGAGCCGACGTTCTCCTACCGCTGGGATCTGCTGGAGGCCTGGCTGCCCGAGGCCGTCGCCGAGGGACGGCGCCTGTCCCGCGCCGCCGCGCTCGACCGCCTCGTGACGCGGTATCTCGACACGGCGGTGTTCAGCACGTCGCGAGGACTGGCCCGGCTCTTCGGGCTGCCCTCGGCGGATGTCGCGGGCTGCGTCACACGACTGGTCCTCCGAGGCGCCGTGGTCGAGACGGCCGTCGCGGGCTGGCCCGGAGACTGGCTCGTGGCGGTCGCCGCGATGCGCTGAACGACCGACCGCCCCGATTTCTACGATTTACAACCGCCTGGCGTTCCGTCGGCCGCTGGCATGCCGTTCGCTCGTCGTTGCACCCTATGACTACCAGGAAGAAGGGGCCGCAGAAGACGCGCGCCAAGAAGAAGGGGCCGGATCCGAAGGACGGGCAAGCCATCGCGGAGCGGTTGGCCCGCCGCGGCGTGCCGGAAGAAGATCTGCAGGGACCGCCCGCGCGCGAAACGACGGTGATACGGGATGACCGCGAGCGCGCCGCCGAGGCGCATCGCGACGCGTACCACGACACGAGCCCGCGCCTGACCGGCGGCGATCCCGACGCCGACTGGGAGCGGGCGGACCACGTCGGCGAGGAGGCGGTCGGGGGCACCGTGGCCACGCCCGACCAGAACGTCGTCGACGAGCTCGGCAGCGCGCTGGGCGTGCCGCGCGCGCCCGACGAGGAGGTCCACACGTCGGGCGAGATTCTCGAACGCCGCGACCGCTATCGCTGGGAACAAGAAACCGGAGGTGACGCATGAGAGGGACGCTCGCGCTCGTCGGCGGCGCCGGCCTGGGCGCCGGCCTCATGTACCTGCTCGATCCCGAACGCGGTGAGCGGCGCCGCAGCGCGCTCAGCGAGTCGGTGGCGTACGCGGTGAAGGACGCGGCCGATCGGTTCCCGGCCGTGGCCAGCGTCGCCGCCGATGCGGTGGCGGGCGCACGGCAGGCCGCCTCCCGCCTGGAGACGCCGCGCATCGTGTCGGACCTCACCGCGCGCCTCGACGCGCCGCGGCGGGTGGCCGACCTCACGGAGGCGGCGCGCCGAGCCGCGGCGCTGCGTCCGCAGTGGCGCAACGGCCGGGTCACCCTGCGCCGCCGGCATCCCGTCAGCTTCCTTGAGGACCATCGCTGGTCGCTCCTCGGCGTGGCCGCGGGCATCCTCGCGGCGGGCGCCTGGGGTCTCTGGCGGCGCGAGCCGGGCCAGGTGCGCCTGGCAACCACCATCGACGCGCCGATCGAGCGCGTGTTCGACGCCTGGTCGCGCTTCGAGGACTTCCCGCGCTTCATGCCGATGGTGGCCGAGGTGCGCCCGGCCGGTGAGGATCGCTGGCACTGGGTGATCGCGGGCCCCGCCGGAGCGCCGATCGAGTTCGACTCCGTCGTCACGCGGCGCGAGCGGCCCCGGGTGATCGCCTGGAAGACGGTCGAGGGCGCGCTGGTCGAGCACAGCGGCACCGCGCGGTTCCGGCCGACGGCCGACGGCGGCACGCGGGTCGAGATCACGATGTCGTGGCGGCCGGCCGGCGGCGGCATCGGCGAGGGCGTGGCGTTCATGTCCGGGCTCGACCCCGAGCAGGCGCTGCGCGACGGTCTGGCGGCGTTCAAGGCGCGCCTCGAAAGGGAGGCGGTCGCCCGGTGAACGCGGACCGCATCCGCGTCGCCGCCGTCGGCGACCTTCACTGCGCCAAGGCGATGACCGCCGGGGCGCTGGCGTCGGTGTTCGGCCAGGTCGCGGAGCGGGCGGACGTGCTCGCCCTCTGTGGCGACCTGACCGATACCGGCACCCCGGAGGAAGCGAAGTTCCTCGTCCGGGAGCTCGCCGTCGTCAAGGTGCCGGTGGTGGCCGTCCTCGGCAACCACGACTACGAGTCGGAGAAAGCTCCCGAGGTGAAGCAGATCCTCGCCGACGCGGGCGTGGCGGTGCTCGACGGCGATTCCGTCGAGCTGCGCGGTGTCGGCTTTGCTGGCGTCAAGGGCTTCGCGGGCGGCTTCGGCGAGCGTGCGCTCCAGGCATGGGGCGAGCCCATCCTCAAGCAGTTCGTCCGCGAGGCGGTCGAGGAAGCCCTCAAGCTCGAGGGCGCGCTGGCACGGCTGCGGACGCCGCACCGCATCGCGCTGATGCACTACTCGCCGGTGCGCGCCACCGTCACCGACGAGCCGTCCGAGATCGCGGCGTTCCTCGGCTCGAGCCGGCTCGAAGATCCGCTGAACCGGTATCCGGTGACGGCCGCCTTCCACGGCCACGCGCACCGGGGCTCGCCCGAAGGCCGGACCAGCTCGGGCGTGCCGGTGTACAACGTCGCGCTGCCGCTCCTGCGCCGGCGCTTCCCGAACGACCCGCCGTTCCGCGTCATCGAGGTCCAGGTGGAGCGGACCAACGGCGGTCCCCCCTCGGCCCCGCCGCCCGTCCACGCCGGCGCGGGCATCGGAGCGACCATCCCGTGAGCGACAACACGCTGCCGCCCGCCACTCGCGACTTCTACCTGCGCGCGATGCGCCTGCTGGACGAGGCCGGCCTCGAGTTCCTCGTCGGGGGCGCCTACGCCTTCGAGCGCTACACGGGGATCGCGCGGCACACGAAGGACTTCGACATCTTCGTGCACCCGCGCGACGTCGAACGGGTGCTGGCGACGCTGTCCGCGTCGGGGTGCGAGATGGAGCTGCCGTTTCCGCACT
>Ga0099794_10000594_pt1 | contig 12138 bp, 9 predicted proteins | sample Rivendell_Oct201_10_FD_77320 | JGI IMG/M metagenome (GOLD analysis project Ga0099794, IMG submission 77320) | Vadose zone soil microbial communities from the Eel River Critical Zone Observatory, Northern California, USA -... | ecosystem: Host-associated > Plants > Roots > Rhizosphere > Soil ... | reverse complement strand
CCCGCTAGATGTAAGCTCAGACACAAGTATCGTCGCCCATGATGGCCATCTTGGTGATGACCGCTCTTGGATCGTAGCGAAGGGTGAGACTAAGGGGTAATAGTCTATTGATGAGGACCCTACGAAAAACGGGAAGTCAACTATTCCATCAGGGCTAGGGCAAATGTTCTGATATTGACCGCTACACTCATCTTTTCCCGAATAGTTGGACCAATAGTTGCCTCCGTCCGGGTAGCCGTTATCCCAGCTGGTTTCCGTTCCTTGATTGTTGACGACCTGCACTTTGTTATTCAAGAGGTTGTTGTGGTAGAAGTGTACAGCTGTGGATAACGATATCTTGACACCCAAGCCATTTTCGGAAACAATATTTTGCGTGACAATTGCCATGTTAGAAGTGGAGATACTGATTCCCGTCTCGTTATTCCAAAGGATGTTGTTGTTTGTTATGGTTAAGGGGCCTGATGAGTCCACAGATATTCCGACTTCGCCGTTTGAGGAAATTGTGTCGTTAGAAACCGTCACATGATTTGATGAGACAATAGACACTCCTTGAAGTCTGTTTGAAGCAAACTGGCCCTTCGAGATCAGTCCTCCGTTAACGTACAAGAGCTGGACACCGATATCCGTGCCGGAAACAGCCACGTTGGATATCTGTATGCCAGTACAGCCGACAGCTATTAGCTGCCCCACGTTCTCGTCCGCAACATTCAAACTTGTGCATCTGTCATAGAAATAGATAGGCTTGCCATCGACAGAGTTGTCCGAAGATATTGTGTATGACTCCAGTTCCGGGAGTGTAGAATTTGCAAGAATCAGCCCGTTTTGGTGAAACGTGTTCCGTGTAAACGTAATGTTGCTGGATGATTCAAGGACCACACCTTTGCCATTCAAGGAGACGGCATTATCAGAGATCGTTATGTTAAACGAGGATGAAGTATGAATGGCGAAGTTCTGACTGCTCGCTACACTATTGCCTGAAATTTTGACAAGTGAAGATGTTGATTCCACACTTATCCCAAACTGGTTACTGATGAGGCTGTTCCCCGATATGATCAAGTCCGCAGATCGTACGACCAGAATTCCGTAGATGTTGCCGGAAACTGTGCTGTTAGAAATTCTCGCATGAGCTACGTTGGTGAGTACTATGCCGTTGTGAGTCTGGTTTCCCGAATCGATCTCGACATTTTGTACGACGAAAAAGGCGGTGGTCCCCCTAATGGATACAGCGTCTGATAGGAGGGCGCTTATCCGCCATCCCGAGATTATGTAGGGGTTAGACGGGGATCCGTCGCCCGATCTGACACCATTGCCGGCGTTGAAACCTGAATTTCCGCTGATAGCTATCGGCACGTGCGACGCATATGGCACGCCTTGTACGGGGCTGACTGCGGAAACTGCGGTCCCACTCAATATCAAGCAGACGAAGAACGCTAGGCTCGCCCTTCGCAAGCTGACAGCCCATAGACGAATCATGGCCATGCCCACCTTATCCATCGAGACGGTCATGAAGTTGATCTGAATCCATTTTCTGGTTCGCTCAGCTTGTGCCAGGTTTCGTCATTTACTTTACCAGCAATTAAGGATGATCGAGCCTCAAGGGTATCCTTTGAGATCTAGAGCCATCTCTTCATAGTCGTCTGGGGTACCTGCAAACGGACCTTTTCGCGCAGAGACCACGGTCTCTGTAGTCGGGTTCTTCAAATTACCATCGCCCTGCAAAAAGCTCTCGCTGGGAACAAGAATGGTCCACAGTCCCTTCCTTCGACCTTGTGGGTCGCCCACTCTGAGAATCGCGCGTAATGACCCACGGTCGAAACGTCTCCTATCGCCGATGACAATTGCCTTGATGGCGATCATCGAATAGTCTTGCGCTATCCTTCTCAATCTCTGGATTGAAATCGAAGAGCAAGGTTTAGACGTACGTTGGGCAAAAGCAGCTACCAGTCGCCCTTGTTCGGAAGTTCAGATCTTAACTCCCCGATATTGAGCGTAGTCATCCCGACGATGAACGAGCCTCTCATACAGCCTCTGGTAGAGAGGGTCCATGAGTCGCTGAATTTTGTCGATCACGAGATCGTCGTAGTTGACAATAGCGACCAATCACCCGTTCTTGCCTCCGCGCGAGTCTTTCGCCAGAACTCGAGAGGACTTGGACGTGCGGTGTTGGAGGGCGTAGCTGCGGCAAGGGGTGGGATAGTTGCCATCATGGATGGCGACTTTTCACATCGCCCTCAGGATCTCGCGACAATGGTAAAACGCCTTGGGTCACATGACTTTGTACTCGGATCACGCTACGTGTCCCAGGGCAAGAACCTCGATATCCCGTACAGAAGGGCCGTGAGCATGTTCTTCAACCGTATTGCTCGTCTCTTTCTTGGGCTCGAATTTGCCGATCCGATGTCAGGGTTCATAGTAATCAGAAAAGCTCTATTCGTCAAAGCTCGTCCCAACCCCATAGGATTCAAACTGAACCTTGAGCTAATCTATAAGTCGAGGCGACTAGGCTTCAACGGCACAGAATCGCCAATAACCTTCGTCCCGCGACTTGCGGGTAAGAGCAAGGCTGGTCTCAGAGAAGCAATTAGAACTTTGAGCTATATCTTAACACTCAGACTCCGGGAATGGTAAACCTCTGCGGCGTAATCCGCAAGGAAAAGCAAAACCACTGCAACGGGAGACCATACATACTCAGAGATTGACAAGGATATACACGGTCAATTCTCGATATGCATCGATAGATGCATAACGTAATATACTCAGTATTGGCGTTGATTGCACCGTGAGCAATGGAGGCGTCAAGTCTCTATAGCCCGACAGGCTCGCAAGCCGAACTCTGCAGCGAGGGAGAATTGTTGTTTGTTTTCATTCTCCTGAATTCGACCAGTGATTCATCTGAAGCTTTGAAGGCGAGCCCAACGGAACCCAACTCTTTTTTTGACGAGATTAGCAGGCGTAAACCGCAATCAGACAATTCGTGCTTGGCTGGATTCTCCGATCCGTAGAGTCTGAACCTCCGTGGTTTAGCCCGTCGAATGGGGCTTACGCCGCGAAGAGGTGGTGTATTGGAGCGTAGGAAAGAGTCTGAATTGCTCAGACTCCACACATGAGTCGAATCGAGTCTAGGCTCTTGAACCCTAGATAAGGTCGGGTCGGTTCAAAACTGCATAATCGTTCCTTGAGGATCTAGTATCCTCGCCGAGGAACTCGCTCAACAAACAGAGTCTGGTTCTTCGCTTCGGCATCGACTCTCCTCCGAATCTTGGAGGATCTCCGTGAACGAACGATGAAATGGACAATTAACAGAATTCCAGTTGATCATTACCCTGGTTCAGGGATTCCTAGGGAACCCTCCGCTAGTGAAGGATACCCGAGAACTCCTCGCGTTAGAATCGAGTGGGGGCCTGCCTAGTCTTGGTTGAGCTATCTAACAGAGTCAGCTGTCTGAAAATTGTTCTGAGTATATCGTTAGTAGTAACCATTCTGGGTGGCACACTTGCCGCCCTCAGCATTAGCCCTGCCTCAGGATCGTCGCCTCCATTCGACCATATCGTGACGATTCTTATGGAGAATCATGGACTCAACCAGATCTATGGCTCATCATCCGCTCCATACATGACGAGTCTGGCTAACACGTACGGTCTGTCTCAGCACTATACTGCCATCGATCATCCCTCTGAGCCAAACTATCTCGGGATGTTTTCCGGATTGGCAGGTGACTGCAGCAATGGAGGAGGCGCAACGGGCGGTTGCATGACGGGTGGCGCCTCAAGCACTAGCGACTGTTCCCCATCAACTACCTGCACCATGGGCACAAAACAGAACTTGGTGGACCGGCTCGAAGCGTCTGCCTTATCTTGGAGCGCCTATGGGGAGGATTTACCAGCCTCCAACCCATGCAACGGAAGTAATCTCTACCCCAGCTTCTCAACTGTGCGTCACTTCCCCTTCTTCTATTTCACAGACATTACAGGCAACTCAACGAGATGCTCACACACACACCACGCCTCGAGCGTGGGCTCGGGATGCACAAGCAATTGTGATCCAGAGCTCATCAGCGAACTCAACGGTCCATCTCCCGCCGACTACGTTTGGCTAACCCCTAACGATTGCGACAACATGCACAGCTGCTCCGTGACTATAGGGGACAATTACCTCAAAGCGTTGGTCCCAAACATCTTGAACAGCAACTTGTTCAAGACTAAGAACGCAGTCCTCTTCATAGTCTTCGACGAAGGAAGCGCAACTTATTCCAGCGATTACGTGTATGCTGTCTGGGCAGGTGCAGCCGCCAAACTCGCATTCAAATCAACAACTAATTACACCCATTATTCTTATCTGAAGACTCTCGAAACAGCTTGGGGCTTGGCATCACTGCAGACCACCGACGGAGGCGCTTCTGCAATGACAGAATTCTTCGGCGCAACCGCCCCTCCAATTATCACAACTAGCTTCACGACAAATATAGCAGGAACAGCAGCGAATTTCACCGGGACAGCATTGGGCGGAACGGCACCGTATACATTTAGATGGAATTTCGGCGATGGCCAAACCGGAACAGGGTCGCCGGTAAACCATGTCTACGCGAGCCCTGGCTCTTACTCAGTGACCCTAAACGCGACGGACAGTTTGGGGCGGACTGGCAGTAGTAGCCAGATAGTGACGGTCGGCACCAGCGGAGGGAGTAACCCACCAGTAATTGTGAACAGGCAGTACTGGGGGACATTCTACTATCCATGGTATGGGGCGAGTCCATGGAGGCACTGGAACGACATGGGGCACACCCCTCCCGCAACATGGGCCTCTAATTATTTGCCTGACGACGGGTCAGGCGTCTACAACCCATCTGCTGAACTATACGGTTCAACATCGACAATCACAATGAACCGCCACCTAAATTGGATGAATGGCGCGGGGTTCAACTTCGCTCTGGTTTCCTGGTGGGGTCAGGGGGGCTACGAAGACTTGGCTCTCAGCTCAATGCTTAACCAGGTATCACGCAACTCTTCTCTGAACGTTAAGCTCGCCGCGTACTATGAGGCAGAGGGGACTTCGGACCCGACTGTGTCTCAGATAGTATCGGACCTAACCTACATCCATGATAACCGCGCCAACTCAACCGGGTACTTCACCGTCTCAAACGGAACACGGACTTTTCCAGTGGTCTTTGTCTACGCGGGTCCGACTGATGCTGCTACCTACGTGAGTCGATGGTCGCAAGCACGAAGTCAAATGTACGCGCTCGGGAAGCCAATGTACATCGTCCTCAAAGTCTATACTGGATTCGCCACCAGTGCAGCGATGGTTGACAACTGGTACCAATATAGCCCATCGACGAGGTACGAGGTTCAAACGGGCTATTCTGCCTTTGCTAGCCCCGGATACTGGGAGTACCCTGAACTCGCGATCTCGCGAGGGCACTGTACAAGCCCGTGCACGGGAGGCTATGTCGGCTTGCCTAGAAATGCAACCGCATTTGCGCAATCCGTAGTTACGATGAACAATCTGAACCTGGCGCAGGCCCAGTTTCTGCTTGTTGAAACGTTCAACGAATTCCACGAAGGCTCTCAGATTGAACCAGCATTCCAGATAAGTCACATAGAGACAGGGTTCACCCAGGCCTCACCGAGCTTCTCTCTGACCTACCTCAACATAGTGGGCGGGAGGGGAGGGAACACGCCTCCCGTACTAACAGTGCCCGGACCTCAAACCTCCAATGTTGGCGCTAGAATAAGCTTCACAGTGAGCGCCTCTGACTCTCCCATGGAGACTGTGTCTTTGTCAGCTTCGAGCCTTCCAGCGAACGCCACCTTTCTCATCGCATCGGGCGTCGGTTTCGTATCGAATAATTTTGTTTGGACTCCTTCGTCTTCTCAGATCGGAGTGTTCTTGGTTATCTTCACTGCCACTGACAACGGATCACCATCGCTAGCAACGACAAGATCCGTATCCATCACAGTTCTACCTCCGGGAAGCTCGCCCCCAATCCTCAACCTGATCGGGAACAAGACAATCAATGAGCTAACACTGTTAACCTTCGCAGCAACTGCAACGGATGCTGACGGAGATGCTCTCGCTTTCACTTTGGGATTTGGGGGGCCAATTGGCGCCACCATCACCTCCAATGGTATCTTCACATGGACTCCCTCAGAGGCACAAGGGCCAGGCACTTACAAGGTTACGATTGTGGTAACTGACAACGGCTCACCGCCATCTTCTGCATCATCAACCATCACCATAACCGTAAATGAAGTCAACCTCCCGCCAATCCTTGTAGTGCTTGGGAGCCAAACAGTCAACGAAGGAGCCAATATCTCCTTTACCGTGAGCGCAACGGATCCGGACATTCCCGCGGAAACCATTACCTACTTCGCGACCGGTCTCCCGGCGGGTTCCTCATTTAGCTCGTTCTCTAGAACTTTCTCATGGACTCCATCGGAAGCGCAAGGTCCCGGAGACTACTCAATATCCTTCATCGCCACCGACAGCGGATCTCCTCCGCTCTCGACTTCCATGATCGTAGCTATTCACGTCAACGAGGTGAATAGCCCACCAATCTTGTCAGTTCCGGGTTCTCTGACCTCGAACGCTGGGTCCTCCATTAGTTTCACTGTAACCGCGACAGACTCGGACTTACCTGCCGAGGTTATCACACTCTCCGCATCCGGTCTACCTTCTGGAGCCTCATTCAGCCCGTCCTCACATGTCTTTTCCTGGACTCCCTCTGGTAACCAAGCGGGGAGCTACATTGTGACTTTCACTGCTAGAGATAACGGCACTCCATCTCTCTCGGACTCAAAAGCAGTGACGATTATTGTCCAGAGTGCCAGTAGCAGTGGTGGAGCCTGCGCATTCTGCTGGGTGCCCTTGAGGGTTTCGACCGCTTTGCTACTTGTCGTCGGTGCTGCCTTCGGTGTGATGCTATCTGTTGTCGGCCTAACCCTAAAAGAGAGAGCTCGTTTGCAGAGAGCTCGAAGACGCTTCGCCTACGCCTAGTGTGTATTGATTGTAGAACTCTGACGACGAGTGCGAGCAAATACGCGATCGTTGAGGTGACCTCTAATTCAGTCCGTCCCAATTAGTCTAAGTGATCTCCATTTCTAGCGAGTCCGACGACCTAAATTTCATCGACACAGAGCAAGAAGTCTATGGTCTGTTCAATATCACAGAATCTTGAGCTACAGTTGGAATGTCTTTTGAAACGTTCCTTGATTCCATGATTGAAAATGCGGGGTCCGTTTGGCAGTGGATCTTTGATCGCAGAATCAAGTCTGGTTATCTGATGAGAAACTCGATGCCCGTGAGCAAGAGAAGGCCCACGATAACAATTTGGACGTAAGACCTCCGTGACCTACCCGTCACGAACCGAGCTCCAAAAACACTCCCCAGGATTCCCCCGGCCGATAGAATCAGAAAAACCGTAGGGTTGATTAGTCCAGTAGCCAAATATCCGACGGACCCACCCGCGTATCGGAAGAATGAAGCGGTCAGACTCGTACCTAGGACCATCCCGGCTCTCAACTTGAACACGAACAGGAGAGCGGCCATCGTCAAACCGGCTCCCGCCACACCAAAGAGCCCGGTCACTACACCAATTGAGGTTCCAAATGCCAATTGCGCAATGATGGCGAGGGGATCTCTACTAGTCCATCGAGACACTTCAGCTCTCTCCTTCGTACCGTCCTGTTGTAAATATTCTGAAAATGAGCCGATGTTTCGACGACGCAGTCTCACTGACTGAGCTAGGGTGTAGATAGCCACAAAAACAGTGAACAATCCGAGAGAGCGTTCCAAGAGGGTCGACTGGAGAGAGGATGCTAATGTGGCGGCAAAATAGGATCCTCCGACGCCCGCTAAGCCTAGAGTGAGGGAAAGCTGACTGTCAACCTGTTTCCTTCGATAGAAAGTAATCGCGCCTCCAAGCACAAAGATTGTAGAGGCTGCCAAAACCGTTCCAACGGCTTCTTGGATAGACATGTTCTCAAATCTGGCAAGCAGGAAGATGGTAAATACTCCAGCCCCCCCACTCGTAATGTTCGAGAGCCCACCCGTGGCTACACCTAGAAGGAAGACTCCCACTAAGACAATTATTTGAAGAACATCCAAAGGCCGCACCTTTCAGCTATTCGAAGTCCAACCATTTACGCCTCTCAGCCAATAGGAATATAACTATGCCGGCGTCCGGAAATCTCTGGACATACAACTATATCCCCCACCATTGCAATCATGTAGCGGCCTGTGCCTGTCTTAGAAATGCCTCCTTAGACCGCTGGTGTCATCTTTTATATCCAAAGATGCTCACGTTTTCGAGCAGATGAAATCAAACCTCGCCCTGCGTATTATGATTACCACTCTGCTTCTGAGTTCAATGGTGGGATCGATTGTCAATCCAGCCTTCGCGCAGACCTCAAAGAGCTCGCACGACCCGAAGACGAAGCCTGGGATCATGCTGCTTATTTTTGACCCCATAATACAATCGCGCGGCAACAAGACCCTAGTGACCGTTGAGGGTTGGAATAGTCCTCTCGAATTAAGCAGATTGTACGCGATGACTCTCCGGGAGACTAGCGGAGGCTATGTAAACTATGTAACGAGGGTCGTGATGGAGGTAGACGGATATCCTGTGAAGAGCAATGGGCACATCTTCACAGACGAGGAATACCTGCAATGCCTTGCTAATAGTAGTGGGCCCAACTGCAGCCTACTAATCGACTACAATCTTCTAATCCAAGATTTCGGAGTTTGCGACTTGGTCAACAAGAACAAGATTTCTGAGCTGTGGCTTTGGGGTGGCCCCTGGATGGGATTCTACGAAGCTGTGCAGGCTGGACCTGATGCAATATCGACGAACGGTCCTCCCGTAATTGGGACAGGATGCAGGAAAACCCTAGACATCATGGGTTTCAACTATGAGAGGGGTGTACCGGAAATGCTTGAGAGTTTCGCCCACAGAGTTGAAGGAAATATGGTCCATGTCTATGGTCCCAGATTGCCTAACGAGAACACTCCGTGGAACAAGTTCACCCTACTGGACATTGATATTCCAGAACGAGGAGGTTGCGGAACGGCTCACCTCGCAGTAAACGCATCTCCTGGAGCTCAATACGACAGAGAGAACCTGAGACCTGTTGCTTCCGATTGCGACGATTTTCTGAACTATCCAAATCTAACAGGCACTTTCAACAGTATCAACTGCTCGGCTTGGGGGTGCACTGCGTTGACCTACTTGAAGTGGTGGCTAAACCACCTGCCGAGGGCCAACGGCCAGACAAATGGGAAGCTCAACAATTGGTGGAAATATGTTATCCACTAGTCCACCGGTAAGACTGACGTCCTAGCAAACGGTCCAGTCGATGCTTGCTGAACAGGACTGACTTCATCCTCCGGAATCTTTCGTCAGGAGATTATCGCAACGTTTGTCTTTACTTGAGGGTTGATGTTGGCACGACATCCCTTTGCTTGACTGATCACGACTGAAGAGATCTACATCAACATTACCCTCGGTCGGGAGAAATCTGGAGCTTCGCACCACACCTATCATCGGAACATGTCAGGGAAGGATTCTGGTGCCTTACAGACTAGGCGTGCCGAAGAGTCTAAGACTAGACACGAGTATCCATGATCTCGCTCCGACCCTTCAGGAAATGCTCGTGGTGGAGGTTTCTCAGGACGTTGATGGCAAAACCCTGACCCCGCTATTAAGGCACGACAGCGCAATCCACACTGAGAACTAGCTCCCTCATCACGAAGATGTTCCTAGACCAACTGCGAGAACTTGGCCATAATGCCAGTCTACGCTTTCCACTCGGTGATTCTGAAAGCGCTGGAAGTTACTGAGACAGGGTTCGGCGGCGAGATTCAGCCAACTGACGGAATTCAGAAGATGGTTGACTGGGGGCTAACTGTCCGCGCGGTGGAACTAGAGAAAAACGATATTCGTTTGGATATTGGCTCTCCTGAGCTCTATTGGGAGGCTCAGAATCTCTCGTACAAGTATTCCAATCATGATTCGAAGTAAGCTGGCTTTACCCTTCCTCTCTAGTCATGCGATTCAGAATCAGGCCCGCCTCAGTCTTTACTTTGGGACCTATCTCCACCACGACTAGTCCCTTGGATGGTTGGCCGTAGAGCACTAGGGAATTGTCAGGGGACTCTGCAATGCATGGTAGTGCAAGGAGATCTTCCTCGCCCTCAACAACAATTAGAGCCTCCGCATCCTTCATTGATCGTTTGATCGTCTCCCAAGCCTCGAGCGTGATGACTCCAGCTGGGTTCTTTACATGGTAGGTTTTCCGGACTTTAAGGTTGAAGGCTGCTGTGGGTCTTCGCATCGAAATGTGATCGAGTATTCTGAGGTTGACTGCGATTCCTGCGATGAGGGTTTCTCGAGATACTACATCTCCAACTGCGGCGATCCTTTTTGGCCGGGTCTGGCTGATAATCTTGTTCAAGGCGGACATCGTCTCTGCAGGAGTCCCTGGAAGGAGTCTTCCGAACGGTTCCTTGAGTCTCTGGAGGTCGGCGAGGTTTGGTCGAAGCTGAATCATTTAGTCTCCCTTGGTTGGCGAGTCGACGTTGACGACTGCTGGGCCGCTGCCGACGAGGATGTTGACGACGAGTAGCTTGCGGTTTTTGTTTGGATTGATGTCTCTGTGAACGAGGTGTGGCGGAACGTGAAAGAAGTCTCCAGGGTTCAGGTCGGCTATTTCTTGTCCCTCTGCGACGTATTCAATTTGGAGCTCCCCTGAGACGATGTAGCCGTAGAGATGGTGTGTCCCGTGATGATGCCATCCGGAGACGATTCCAGGAGCAACCTGTGACCGCGAGACAATCGCGTTTTCGGATTCGAAAGCCTTCTTTCTGATGATTCCGTCGGTCGAGTATCCTGTCCCGAGTTGGTTGCTCCGCGCGATATCGATGCGAGGCATAGGTTGGGAGAGGAGGGGTCGGCTACTAAGACCTATTTTCATTTCCTAGTTTGGCTAGCCCGAAGGATTGAACAAATCATGATATTAGTTCCCACTCTGAAGGAGTTGCTTGGCAGGATGTAGCCGATGGCGCTTAGAAATGCCAACGTCGGCCAGGTGAGCCTAGCGTACATGGAGTCTGGCAGCGGGGAGCCAGTGGTCTTTGTTCATGGAATCCCGACTGATTATCGGGCCTGGAACTTTCAGATTGAGCCTTTTTCGAAGAAATATCATGTCATCGCCTACAGTAGACGTCTCGCCCAGCCGAACCAGAACACTGTGGATTACTTGAGCAGCACGGTCGAAAACAACTCAGCCGACCTTGTTGGTTTAGTAGAAGAATTGGGAGTCTCACCCATTCACTTGGTGGGACACTCGTACGGTGGGTTCGCCGCAGTCTACTCAGCCTCAACGCACCCAGAGCTCATTCGAACCCTGACACTGATCGAGCCAGCAGTCTCAACCATCTTACTGAAGAATCGAAAGAGCGCCCCAGAGTTCTTGGGCCTACTCTTCGCACATCCTTCAGTAGCGATATCAGCCGCGAAATTCCAGCGAAACTCATTGGATCCTTCGCTCAAGGCGTTTCAGCGGGGAGATTTTGACACGGCATTGAGATTCAATCTTGACGGTATCATGAACAAACATGGAGCATTCGAGAGCCTTCCTCAAGATGTGCGAATAATGACAAAGGAAAATGAAAAGACAGTCGGAGAACTAATGGCCGAAGTCCCGGTATTTGGTAGAGTGGAGGCGTCCAAGATATCCGCACCGACGCTTCTAATTCATGGAACTGAAAGTCCCACGGTCTTGCATGCTATCGTCGATCGACTTAGAAGAGCAATTCCCAAGAGCGAAATCGCGGCGGTCTCTGGAGCCGCACACTTCCCACACCTCGAAAAGCCTCAGGAGTTCAACGAGCTGGTTCTGGGCTTTCTCTCGAAGCACGCATCCAATTGATAAGAATCGGTTCATAGGTCTCGGCTGAGCTTGGACGCATATCTCGTAGACGGCACTTACGAACTATTTCGCCACTTTTACGCGATGCCTCCTCACTCAAACGAGCGAGGCGAGGAAGTCGCCGCAACACAGGGAGTGCTCGGAAGCATTGCGGGGATGCTCGAGTCGGGAGTTAGACACATCGGAGTGGCGACTGATCATGTCATCGAGTCCT
>Ga0099794_10000590_pt1 | contig 12162 bp, 8 predicted proteins | sample Rivendell_Oct201_10_FD_77320 | JGI IMG/M metagenome (GOLD analysis project Ga0099794, IMG submission 77320) | Vadose zone soil microbial communities from the Eel River Critical Zone Observatory, Northern California, USA -... | ecosystem: Host-associated > Plants > Roots > Rhizosphere > Soil ... | reverse complement strand
GGAAGTCGAGGCCTTTCAGCAGGGCCTCCGCGCGATGCTGATCGGCCTCCGACTGGCAAGGGTTCTCCCCGACGACGTAGAGCGCCTTCAAGTCGCCTCTCTCCATCGCTTCGAACATCTCCGAAAGGTTCCAGCCGTGCTTGGGTTGCAGCGGGACGCCCCAGGCACGCTCGAACTTCGCCCGCACGCCTGCGTCCAAGACGTCCTGGAAGCCCGGCAGGCGATTCGGGATGGCGCCCATGTCGCCGCCGCCTTGGACGTTGTTCTGGCCGCGCAGCGGATTGAGGCCCGAGCCGTAGCGGCCGACGTGGCCGGTGAGCAGGGCGAGGTTGATGAGCGCAAGCACGTTGTCGACCGAGGTGTGATGCTCCGTGATCCCGAGCGTCCAGCAGATCATCGCCCGGTCGGCCCGGGCGTAGGCATGCGCCGCCTCCCGGATGGCCTCGGCGGGGACGCCGGTCTCGCTCTCGGCGTACTCGAGCGTGTACGGTTCGACGCAGTTGCGGTAGGCCTCGAAGCCGGCCGTGGCGCGCTCGATGAAGGCGGTGTTGGTGAGCCCGGCGTGGATGATCTCACGCCCCATCGCGTTGGCGAGCGCGATGTCGGTGCCGACCTCGAGGCCGAGCCAGCGGTCAGCCCACTGCGCCGAGGCGGTCCGGCGCGGATCGACCGCGAAGAGCCGCGCCCCGTCGCGCACGCCTTTGAGGACGTGATGGAAGAAGATCGGGTGCGTCTCCCGGGCGTTCGACCCCCAGAGGAAGACGACATCCGTCTCCTCGACCTCGCGGTAGGAGCTGGTGCCTCCCCCCGCGCCGAACACCGTCGCCAGACCGACGACGCTGGGAGCGTGTCAGGTCCGGTTACAGCTATCGATGTTGTGCGTGCCGAAGACGACGCGCGCGAGCTTCTGCGCCAGGAAGTTGACTTCGTTGGTGGCCCTGGAGCAGCTGAAGATGCCGATGGCGTCCGGCCCTGCCGCGCGGATCGTGCGTCGGACCGCTGCCGCCGACCGGTCGAGCGCCTCGCCCCAGGTCGCTGGGCGAAGTTCTTCGCGCTCGCGGACGAGAGGCTCGGTCAGTCGCAGATAGCGTGTCTTCATGGTTGCTCTCGATGCCAGCTCGAGGAAGGAAGCGAGTCTATGCCCCGTCGAAAGACGCCGTCAATGAGCCCGACGCGATGTGATCGATGCGTCCCGGCGCCTGCTCCGCTCGATGGCCGTCTCCACCGGCGCCCTTCCTGCGAAGCCCGCTGACCCCACCCTTCTGCGCACCAAAGAGAGTTGAGTCAAATGCGTACTCGTCATGTCGACGATGCTGATTTGGAATGGATTCCGCGGTATCTGCGAGGCGGATTTCGTTGAGGAGTCGGATTGAGTGGAGGTCGATGTCCGGGCTAACGACTAGGCGGCCTCTCTGCTGGATGCTGGCTCGAAGCGCCGACTTTCCAGGCGAAGAGGCAGCTCTTCCACTGGGCGCGTCGATGGCTAGCTAACAAGCAAGAGCCGACGACGGCACGAATGCGCCGTCGCTCCTCGCCGACGCGAAGTGGCGGCGGCTAGGGCGCTCTAAAGGAGGCGACGATGAGGTTCAACTTCGGTCCCGCGCTGGCGGCAGCCGCAATCCTCGGGCTTGGTGCAGCCGCGCAGGGCGAGGACGTGAAGACGGCGGACAAGGAGGCCCAGAAGGCCGAGGCGCCAAAGACCGAAACTGGAAAGGCCGAAGCTTCCGGCTCGGCTAGCACCAGCAAGCACCGCCAGGGGAAGAAGATGGCTGGAAAGCGGCAGCAGCTTCCCCGTGGAGCGGGGCCGGTCGGTGTCGAGGGAACGGAGAGCGGCCAACCGAGCCAGATGAAGCCCGAACTTAGCACGGACACGGGCCTGCAACCGACGACCGAGCAGCAAAAGGCGGGCAAGGAGCAGCAGCTCCCCCGGGGGGCGGGCCCAGCGGGTGCCGAAGGTAGCGCCGGCGGAAAGTCGCGCGAGGCGCAGGCCCCGACCGAGACTCCCTCGGGCAACGATACGAGCACCAGCCCGCCGGACATGAGCAGGCCCGAGAAGGGGAAGCAGCAGTAGCGACGCCCGCCCCGCTCGCGCGAGCCTGGCTGTAAATTTCATTCCCGAACGGTGCCTCGGACAAGTTGCGAGACGCCGCGAAGCGTCAGCCCCCGCGCGCTCGACCATCTACCGCCCTGGCGCTTCCGCTATTCGTCGAATCCTGCGCAACGCCACTGCGCTACTGCCTGCGCTTCCGGCGACCCATTCTTGCGAGCTTGCGGCCAGAATCCGCGGGGGGCTTGCGCGTCTGAGCAGTCAGCGACGACCAAGCGACTTGTGGCTCCGCTTCGCGTAAGGTTCGGGACACCGGTCGGCGGTTGGTGGACAAACCGAGCCAACGAGTTCATCATCGCTCCTACGTCGATTCTTCTTCGATGAGCAAGTGCAAACGCGGTCAGAACGCGCAGCCAGAAGCGCGCACACGCCCTCCTAAGGTGCAGGCGTAGCTCGCAGTTCGACTCGTCCCGGTCTCTTTCAACGGGTGGCAGTTCCTACTCACCTCGGCAGGAGGCACAATGAAGCGAATCGCTCTGTTGTCGGCGGCCGCGTCGGTCGCGTTTTCGACCGGCGCAAAAGCCCAGTTGACGATGCAAATGACCAACGGGTGGAGCTTTACCTTCGCCGGAAACGTGAATGCTTTTGGGATCTACACGGGCGCATCGGTCGACAAGCCCGGCCCGATCAACGGCGGCCTGGTGCCAGACGAGAAGGTCAGCCGCATCCGCACCGGTCTCTTGCCGGCCTTCGCCACTTTCGAGGCGAAGGGCCAGGAGGCCGGCCTGGACCTCGCCGTCCACTTCGGCTTCGCCCCGCAGATCAACAGCGACGGCCAGCATGATAACTTCGGTGCCCAGATCGACATGCGCCAGGTGTACCTGACGGCGGGCGGCAGCTGGGGGCAGATCCTGGCCGGCCGCGAGCTCGGTCTCTACCAGCGCCAGAACATCCTCAACGACGCCACCCTCTTCGGGGTCGGCCCGACCGGCGGCGGCGTCGGCGCCAAGGGGACCACTCTGGGGCGCATCGGGATGGGCTACCTCTATCCAAACTTCAATGCCCAGCTGACCTACAGCACTCCGGCGAGCTCACCGGTTGCGCTCTCGATCGGCTTGTTCGACCCGAGCATCATCAACAGCGCCGGCGCGACGACATTCAAAGTGACGAAGACGCCGCGCATCGAAGCGGAGGTCAGCTTCACGCTTCCCTTCGGTAGCGCCGGCGCGGGCGGAAAGCCCGCCAACAAGGTGCTGCTCTGGGTCAGCGGCGCCTACCAGCACGCGGACTCCGGGATCGACACTGGCCCCTCGGTCGACGCGGAAGGCGGCGCCGCCGGGGTCAGGGTCGACATCGGCGGCGTCGGGCTGGTCGGCTCGGGCTACTACGCCCACGGATTCGGCACCACGTTCATGTTCACCACGCCCCTGAGCGTCGACGCCACCGGCAAGGAGCGCGACTCCTACGGCTACATCCTCCAGGCGACCTTCGCCGTTCCCGCGACGAGCTTCACCCTCGGCGGGAGCTGGGGTGAAAGCCGGATGATGGAGACGGACGCCGACAAGGCGATCGTCGCCGACCCGCTGGTGCTTGCCAACAACGCAGCCATCGTTTTCGTAAACTACCAGTTGACCAAATCGCTCAAATGGGTCTTCGAAGGCACCTACGCGCAAGCGCGAGCCTTCTCGGGAGCGAAGACCAAGTCGTATCAGGGCACCACCGGTCTAATGCTCTTCTTCTAGGGCGCCTCCCCGCGTCCTGGAGCGCGGACGGAAGAGGGCCCCGGCCCCGCCGGGTCCCCCTCCGCTCACCGTCCACGGCCCTGTCGTGCACCAGCAGCAGGTCAGGGCCAGGAAGGAGAACGATGACGGTCGGCGCGGCGGCAACCGTCCTCGCCGTGGCGGTCACGGGAAGCTCGGGACGCGCCAGCGAGGGGCACGCAGGGAGCCGACTCGGTGAGCTCGCGGCTGCCGAGACGACGGCGCCGGCGCTAGAGCGGCTCACGCGGGGCCAGGTCGTGGCGGTGCTCGGCCGCGCCACCCGTGAGTCCCCCGCCCAGCTCGCCGACAAGGATCTGTCCGGGCTCGATTTGAGTGGGCTGGATTTCCGCAGGGCGGATCTGACCCGTTCCCGGCTGCTGCGAACCAACTTCACCAAGGCGCAGATGTTCTCCGCGACGCTGTCCGACGCGGTGGCGACCGAGGCCAACTTCGAGGGCGCCATTCTCGACATGGCGGTGATGTACCGAGTCGACCTGACGCGCGCCAACCTGCGCGGCGCCAGTCTCTTCGCTACCATTCTGATCGGAGCCACGCTCTCCGAGGCTGACCTCACCGGCGCGCGGCTCATCTCCGCCATGAACAACACGAAGTTCGCGCGGGCCAAGCTCAGGAATGCCAACCTGGGAGCCGATCCAGGGAACCAACCGATGGGGGTGATGCGGACAGATGCCACCGGCGCGGACTTCAACGGAGCGGATTTCACTGGCGCGAACCTACGCAAGGTGAATTTCACCCGCGCCGATCTCACCGGAGCCGACCTCACCGACGCGGACGTCACGGGAGCCGATCTCAGGGCCACGATTCTCAAGGCCATCCGCGGGCGCGACCGGATCCGGGGGCTCGATCGAGCCCTGAACGCTGAGCAGACGATCTCCAAGGACTGACCCTCATGCGAACGCGCGCGTCGAGGGCCGGACCGCTTGCCGCCTGCCTGCTGATCCTGGCGCTACCGAGCGCGCTCCCCGCGCAGCAGGCGGGAACGGCAGGTCCCGCCCCGGAGGAACCGAGCGGTGCGCCTCCCACCACGACGGAGCGCCCCCAGGCGACGGAGATAATTACCGTCTCGCCGGCCCGCCTGCGCGAACTGCTCCCCTCCTCCAGAGTCCCCGCCAGCGTCCAGGTGATCGAGGGAGAGCAGGCGGAGAGGTCCGGTGTGCCGACGCTTCCCGAATCGCTGGAGCATCGCGTGGGGGGGTTGACGTTGTTGGACGAGCAGGGGAATTCGTACCAACCCGGTCTATCCTTGCGGGGGTTCCAGGGCACTTCCGTGACCGGTGTCCCACAGGGGCTGAGCGTCTTTCTCGACGGCATCCGGATCAACGAGCCGACCGCCGAGGAACTCAACTTCGACCTGCTGCCGAACGACGATCTCGAGCGGATCGAGGTGATCCGGGGGCCTTCGGTCGTGTTCGGGAGGAACACGCTGGCAGGGGTCATCAACCTCACCACCCGACGTGGGAAGCCGGACGGGGCGCTCGCCGCCCAGGTCGCCGTGGGAAGCTATGGCCAGCAGAAGTACCAACTGCAGCTTTCCGGCGCGAAGGCGCCGTTCGATTACTACTTTTCGGGCACCGAGACCCGGGAGGACGGCTGGCGCGAATCCTCGCAAGCGCGTCTCTCGAGGGCGTTCGGTAAGCTTGGCTATCTGAAAGGCGGCACCGACCTTACCCTCTCTTATCAATACGCGGAGAACAGGATCTCCCAGGCAGGGTCGCTGCCACCCAATGAACTCAGCGAACATCGCAGCAGCAACTTCAGCCCGGGTGATTTCTTCGAACCATTCCTCAACTTCATCACGCTGAACCTTTCTCAGGATCTCGGACGAGGGTTCAGCTTGTCCGCCAACGGCTTCGGGCGCCGCCTCAGCCTCGAGCAGTTCAACGTAAGCCTGCTCGCGGACAACAGCCGATTTCAGAGCGAGGCGATCTCCGCTGGAGGCGCGCTTCAGCTGAGTACGGACGCCCTGCTCTTCGCGCATACCAACGTCCTCATCGTTGGCCTCGATTACTCGCACGCAGCCGTGGACGCGACCGTGTTCGAGGAGAAGAACGACCGCACCCTGGCCGATTGCACGCGCGCCGCGATCGCGTCCGGGGCGGATCCTGCGCAGGCCTGCCCCCTCAAGGAGCTCAGCATCCACGTGCGCGACAAGCAGAACTCATTCGCCGTCTACCTTCAAGACAACTTCGAGATCGTCCATGACGCGCTCCAGCAAGGAGACGAGCTGTTCTTGACGGTGGCCGGGCGCTGGGACTGGATCCGACACGGCATCGCCGACGACAGTCCGGTCAGTCCCGGCCGCGAGAGCGCCGCGGGGACGGCAGTGTTTCGCCGGCTCGACCCGCTGGTGGGGCTCAATTACAATCTGTCTCGAAAATACGGATTGTATGCATCTTATTCGCAAGGGTTCCGGGCCCCGGCGTTCCTCGAGCTCACCTGCTCCGGCCCGGCCGCGATCTGTCCGGGGCTGCAGGTCGGGGCCGCTCCGGATCCCATGTTGAAGCCGGTCCGAACCATCAACTACGAAGCCGGCGGCCGGGCCCGGCCCGTGCCCTGGCTCGAAGGGCGCCTCACCGTGTTCCGGGCCACCGTGCTGGACGATATCTTCTCCGTGGCCCCGACCGGAACCACGGGCGTGTTCTTCCAGAACGTTGGCGAGACCCGACGGCAGGGCTTGGAGCTCAGCTTGCGCGCAGTATTGGAGCCGCGGCTGGAGGCCTATGCAAATTATGCGCTGACGGATGCGACGTTCGAGCAGGATGTCGTGCTGGCGACGCCGCGGCAGACCTCGGATTGCATTGGATCGTCTTGCAACGAGCATGTGGCCGCCGGAAGCAGCTTTCCGCTCGTCCCTCGTCACCGCGCGAACGTGGCCATCGAGTTCCAGGCCGAGACCTGGCTCCTGCTCTCCTTGTCCGGTCTCTACGTCGGGCCGCAACGCCTTCGGGGTGACGAGGAGAACGTCGCCGCCTCATTGAGGGGATACTTCTCCCTCGACGCGGGCGTGCGGGCCTCCGGCGGCGGGCTGACGGCGTCTTTGCTCTTCACGAACATCTTCAACACGAAGTACGACACATTCGGGACCTTCGCTCGGAATCCAAAACTGGTGGGTGATCCGGTCGAGCCTTTCCGGACGCCCGGGCGACCGTTCCAGCTGCTCGGGAGCGTGAGCTACCGCCTGTAGGTCCGCGTCAAGCAGCAAGAAAGAGCGCCCGCGGTCAATCGCGCGGCCCAGGCGCCAAGATCGGCGACGACTATTTGCCCGGAGCTTTGTGGGGCCTGCCGGGGGCCAGGCGTCCATCGCTTCTGGCCTTGATGTAGGCGTAGAGCTGATCGATCTGGCCGTCGTCGAGCAGGCTCGTCCACGACTGCATCCCTTTGTCCGGTCTCCCTTCCTTGACCGTCTTGAGGAAGACCTCGTGCGTGACCGAGCCCTGCGGGCCCGTGGAATTCACGAGGTTCGGCGCCAGCGTGGTGCCCACGGCGTCGATTCCGTGACAGCGAAAGCAGTAGACATGGAACCACTTCCACCCCTGGTACTCGTCCGGCGACGCCAGCAGCTTGTCGACCTTGCCAGCGAACTTGCGATCCGACTTTCCCGCCGCTCTGCCCTTTCGATCAGCCTTCTTGTGGTCTGCTGGAGGTCCGGAATCGTTGGTCGGGCGCGCAGCGGGCGCGGCCGAGTGGGAGAGCGGGAAGTTGTATTCGGCCAGCAAGCGGGAGATCGCGTCCCGCTTGCGGTCGAGGGCCGCCTGGATCTGTGCGGCAAGGTCCTTGTCCGACTTCCTCACGCCGGCGACCACGCCGAAGGCAAAGGGGGTCTTGGTCCGCTCGTCGATGTCGGGCAGCGGCTGCAACGCCAAGGGGAGCGGTACCTGCTTCGCGTAGTAGCCCGCCACGGGCCCCCAGACGATCGACACGTCTACGGTGCCCTTCACGACGGCATCGACGATGTCGCCCGGCCGGTTCTGCTCGTTATAAAACGTGCTGAAGCCGACCAGTCCGGTGATCCCGCGCGCGCCGAGCGCGACGGCTGCGGGGGAATTCGTGTAGTCATACCCGATTGTGGCGATTCCGATCTTGAGCTGGCGCAGTCCCGGATCATCGAAGGAGGTGATCTTGAGGTCGCGATCCGCTCGCGAGACGAACTGAAAGGCAGACCGATAGTAGGGCTTGGTGGTCAGGAACATGTCCATTCCCTCGGGCACGCCCATGAGCACGTCGCACTCGTTCGCCTTGATCGTGTTGCGGATGAACCCGCGGCGGTGCGGCCACCAGAAATAACTCACCGTGCGGCCGAGCTCGCCGGCGACCAGGATGGCGATCTTGTTTTCGATGCCCCTTCCCTCGCGGTTCGAGAAGGGCAGGTTGTCGGGATCAGCGCACACGCGTAGGGCCGGTCGTTGCTCAACCTCCGCGGACGTTCCCCGTCCGAGGAGGACGACAGCCACGAGCAGGGGTGCACCAATCCACTTCAAGAGTTGCTTCAGGGTGTGCCCCATTTTGGCCTAGCTTACCGCGGAGCGTGTTCAGCCGGTGCAGACCAGCCTGCACCGGCTGAACGCCTTCACCCGCAGTTACCTGCTCGCAACCCTTTCAGGCAACGCGAAGACCGTGAGCACGCCCCCCTGGTTGGTATACTTGTCCGCATCTCCGAAGGCGCCGAGCGCGCCCAGGCCTGCGGTGGGATCCTCAGGGCCGATCCCTGCGGCCACGCCGATTCCGGCCCACCCGCCGATGCCGGACAAGACCGCCACATACTGCTTCCCATCCGGGCCGAGGTAGGTCATCGGATTGCCGATGATGCCGGAGGGCGTCTTGAACTTCCACAGCTCCTTGCCGCTCTTGGCATCGATTCCCTTCAACCAGCCCTCCATCGTCCCGTAGAAGACCACTCCTCCCGCGGTGGCCAGGGCGCCTCCATAGGCGGCGAGGGTCTCCTTGGCCTCCCAGACGACCTTGCCCTTCGTCGCGTCCCAGGCGATGAAACGCCCGCGGTTGCCGCCCGGTCCCGGGAACATGCGCACGATCGCGCCGACGTAGGGCTGGCCGACGGCGTACTTCACCTCGACCCCCTCGTAGTCCATGCAGATGTTGTTGGTCGGGACGTAGAAGAGGCCGGTCGCGGGCGAGAAGGCCGCCGGCTGCTGGTCCTTGTAGCCGATGGCGGCCGGGCAGATCTTCTCGGTGGTCTTCTTGTCAGTAGTACCGAACTGCGGGTTCTTGACCGGCACGCCCGTGGTGAGGTCGACCTTCGAGGCCCAGTTCACCCCGGGGCCGTACGGCTGGGCGACCAGCACCTTGCCGTTGGTGCGGTCCAGCGTATAGCCGAACCCGTTGCGATCGAAGTGCACCAGCGCCTTGACCGTCTGCCCACCGATGGGCAAGTCGACGAGGATGTTCTCATTGACGCCGTCGTAGTCCCACTCGTCATGGGGCGTCATCTGGTAGGCCCAACGCGCCATCCCCGTGTCCGGATTGCGGGCAAAGATCGTCATCGACCACTTGTTGTCGCCGGGGCGCTGATCAGGGTTCCACGTGCCGGGGTTCCCGGTGCTGTAATAGAAGAGGTTCAGCTGCGGGTCGTACGAGTACCAGCCCCAGGTGGTCCCCCCACCGCGCTTCCACTCGTCTCCTTGCCAGGTGCTGACCCCGAGATCCTTGCCCTTGTGCGAAGGATAGTTGGCGATGAAATCGGATCCGATCTTCACGTCCGAGTCCGGGCCGGTGCTGTAGGCGCGCCACACTTCCTGCCCGGTGTTCACGTTGTAGGCGTTGACTCTCCCGCGGACCCCGAACTCGCCGCCGGAGATCCCGGCGATGACCACGTCCTTGATGACGATCGGCGCGTTGGTCATCGTCGAGCCTTCCTCGTAGTCAGCGTTCTTGACCCGCCACAGCTGCTTCCCGGTCTTCGCGTCGATGGCCAGCAGGTCGCCTGCGAGCAGCTCGATGAAGAGCTTGCCGCTGGGGTGATAGGCGAGGCCGCGGTTCACCACGTCACAGCACGCGACGGGGATGGTCTCCGCGGGCTGAGCCGGCACGTGCTTCCAGAGCATGGGCGCACCCGGCTTGGTCAGGTCGAGTGCGTAGACGATGTTCGGGAACGCCGAATGCACGTACATCACGTTCCCGAACACCAGGGGATTGCCTTCATGGCCCCGCAATACACCGGTGGAGAAGCTCCAAGCGGCCTGCAGGCGCGCCACGTTGTTTGTGTTGATCTGGTCGAGCGGACTGAACCGCTGCAGGTCGTAGGTGCGACCCGTCATGGTCCATTCGCCTTGGGAATCCGCAGCCGCGCCCGCCGATGCCAGCCCCAACACGAGCAGGGCGAGCACGGAGACGCGGTACCTCTGCCTTGTGTCTTTGCTCATGTTCCAGGTCCTCCCCGAGTTCAGGTTGACGGACGACTGCTGCGAACCTCCGCCCTGATCCGCGATCAGAGGCGCAAGCCTTGTGGGTTCAAGACGAACTTCTTGCTCGCGCCCTTGTCGAAGTCGCGATAGCCGGCGGGCGCCTCGTCGAGCGGGATGACCGTCGCGTTGACCGCTTTCGCGATCTTGACCTTGTCGTGGAGGATCGCCTGCATGAGGGCGCGGTTGTACTTCATCACGGGGGTCTGGCCGGTGGTGAAGGTGTGGGACTTCGCCCAACCCAGACCGATGCGGATCTTGAGCGACCCGATCTGGGCGTCCTTGTCCACCCCGCCGGGATCGCCCGTCACGTAGAGCCCCGGGATTCCGAGGCTTGCTCCTGCGCGAGCGACAGTCATGATCGCGTTCAGCACGGTGGCAGGCGCCTCGTGGGTAGCGTCGGAGCCGTGCCCGCGCGCCTCGAAGCCGACGCAATCGATCGCGGCGTCCACTTCGGGCACACCGAGCAGCTGCTCGATCTGGTCGGGCACCTCGCCCTTGGAGACGTCGATGGTCTCGCACCCGAAGCTCCTCGCCTGGGCGAGCCGCTCCTGGTTCAGGTCGCCGACGATGACCGTGGCCGCGCCGAGGAAGTGGCAGGAGGCCGCGCAGGCGAGGCCGACCGGACCGGCGCCGGCGACGTACACCGTGGAGCCGGAGGTGACCCCCGCGCTGACCGCGCCGTGGTAGCCGGTGGGGAAGATGTCAGAGAGCATGGTGAGGTCGCGGATCTTCTCCAGCGCCTGGTCCTTGTCCGGGAACTTGAGCAGGTTGAAGTCGGCGTAGGGGACCATGACGTACTCTGCCTGGCCGCCGACCCAGCCGCCCATGTCGACGTAGCCGTAAGCCGCTCCAGGACGGGCAGGGTTGACGGTCAGGCAGATACCCGTCTTGCCCTCCTTGCAGTTCCGGCAGCGGCCGCAGGCGATGTTGAAGGGAACCGAGACGAGGTCACCCTTCTTGATGAACTCGACGTCGCGCCCGACCTCGACGACTTCGCCGGTGATCTCGTGGCCGAGGACCAGGCCGGGCGGCGCGGTCGTGCGGCCGCGAACCATGTGCTGGTCGCTGCCGCAGATGTTGGTGGACACGCACCTGAGGATCACGCCGTGCTCGCACTTGCGGCCCACGTTCTTCGGGTGGACCCCCGGCCCGTCTCTCAACTCGAGCTTGGGAAACTCGATGGCGGTTACTTCGACCTTTCCCGGCCCGACGTAGCTGACCGCTTTGTTGCCTGGCATGGGTTTGAGCCTCCATGAAGTCTATGGCGTAGCGCCATAGCGCCTGTTGCGTCTGGCGATGCTCGCCCACAGGTGGGTGGATGCCTCGGGCGAGCCTCGTCCGTCAGAACGCCTTCGCGCCTGCGTCGGCGACCGAGTGGTCCTGCTCTCCCGAGCCACCGCTCACGCCGATCGCCCCCACCACCTTCCCCTCGCGCTTGAGCGGTATCCCGCCGGCGAAGATCATGATCCTGCCGTGGTTCGAGACGTGGATGCCGAAGAACTGCCTGCCGGATTGCGAGTGCTCTGCCAGATCCTTGGTCGCGATGTCGAAGGCCCGCGATGTGAACGCCTTGTTGATCGAGATGTCGACGCTTCCCAGCCAGGCGCCGTCCATCCTCACGTGCGAGACGAGGTTCCCCCCCTCATCGCATACGGCGATGTTCATGGGTTGGCCGATCTGCGCCGCCTTCTTCTCGGCCGCCGCGATGATCCGCCGCGCGTCTTCGAGTTTCACTGACATGTGTGGACTCCTTTCGTCTCCCGCTTTGCCGCAGCGTTCGAGGAACCCCGATCGATCCTGAGCTGAGTTCTCCCGCCGTTGAAACCCGGGCGAAGCCCAAGAGTGGAGCGATAAGCCCGCTCTGTGGCGGCGGGAGCAATGACGCGGGAAAATGGAGGCGTCAAGTGCAATCGCG
>Ga0099794_10000589_pt1 | contig 12169 bp, 14 predicted proteins | sample Rivendell_Oct201_10_FD_77320 | JGI IMG/M metagenome (GOLD analysis project Ga0099794, IMG submission 77320) | Vadose zone soil microbial communities from the Eel River Critical Zone Observatory, Northern California, USA -... | ecosystem: Host-associated > Plants > Roots > Rhizosphere > Soil ... | reverse complement strand
TGCGTGGGGTTACTTGCGGCCTTAGGGGCGGTAGAACAGCCGAAACGCGGCGTCCGCGTGCATGACGCCTTTGTCGATCAGTTCCGCCATGTACCCCGGCATGGCCCCGACGCGTGGCCTCACTTTCTCCGCACCGGTCAGAGCCTGTCCTACCCCCAACCCGCGGTATTCATTCGTGAGTCCCGCTTTCAGCGCCTCGAGCACCCACGGCTTCATCTCCACGGTCGCCTTGGTGACTTCAACCCCACGGATCGTTCCCCGCGTGTCATAGCCAACGGCAAGCTCGAGCGGGCCATGCTGGCAATCCACTCGCATGAAGAGCAGCACACCGGTGACCTGGTCCTGTCGTTTGCCGAGATAAAAGGTGACGACGCCGTCGGGCGGCTCCCATCCGACGGCATCGTGCAACCGTCGCGAATCCGCACTGCTGAGGTGCAGCTCCCGCGCGGCGAATCGTTCCGCACCGGGAAGCAGCTTGGCGACCGCGTCCTCGCGCTTCACGAGTATCACGGTCGGCGTGATATGGAGCAGCACGGCCGCGGCTGCGCCGAGTAAGAGCGTTCTCATGATACGGCCTCTCCTTTAGATCCAGGCCGCCACATCTGCCACAAGGCCAATGCGGCGACAATCGTGTACCCGAGAGCCATCGCCCATCCACCCGCGAGTGTGACAACCGCAAAGCGGGGCGACACGAGTTTCGTGAGCCACATCCCGGCGAAGTCGAGCCACGGGGCGGCAAAGAGCAGAGCGATAATCCACAGCGCCGCCCAGCGCGGCAGCGCCAGTCCCAGCGCAATCACGGACAAGGCGGCGGCGATCACGGCGTACATTGGCATATGTACGTGCGTATCCTGGACGAGCAGATTGCGGTCGACGTGATGCTGTTCCTCGGTCATTTCGGCGACTGAGAGGTTGCGCTCCACCACCATCGTCGTCTCGGGCGGCATTGGCATCACCATTGTCGCTTCCCCGGCAGGACCGTACGTCTCGGCGACCGCGCGCGTGCTGAACCCGGCGTACAGTCCCACCATCCAGGCGCCGAACACGTACGACGCGCCGAGCGTGGCCAGCAGCAATGTGACGAGCCAGCGCACCCGAATGTCACTGCGACCCAAGTCGTAGAGCACGCGCCCTCCTCAAAAGAGATAGACGAGCTCGACGACCGCGGTCACGTTCGACCGCTTCAGGCTGCCGTCCTTCGCCCGAAAGAAGACTGTCGTTGAGTGATCAAACCGGACCGCCGGCCGCAGCGAAAATGCGGGCAGGCGGAAGGTCGTGAACTCGACGTTGGAGAACACTCCTTCCTGTGCCTCTCGGTAGAAGTACCACGGCGAGATGGTCAGAGATTGGAGCGTCCGCGGCGTTCCCGTCGTTACGCCGCGGGCGTCCTGCAACGATTCGCCGCGGACGCTGATGCCGATCGACCGACCAGCCCGCCAAAACACCTGCCCCACCACCGCGGTCCAGTCGAGGTTCGTGCCAGCGTTGCGCTGCATGCCGCGGTGCGCTTCCGCCTGCACGATCAGCCGAGACATCGGCTGCAAGGTGGCATCGGCCGTGAGCAGCGTTCGTTGCGAGCCGTTCGTCGCATCCCGCTCCGGCCCGTACAGCACCCCCGCGGCGACGGCCGCATTGGACGCGGGAAACAACTGCACCTTGAGACCGCCCGTCTTTCCGGAATTGTTGTCCGACTCGATGTTCCAGCCGTCAGCCACGAGGCCGAGGATGCTGACGCGCGGATTCAAGACGTAGCGCGCCGTCAGTCCGGTGAGCTTCACCGGCCGGGCGTGCTCGAAGGTGAAAGACGACGTCGGGATGAGATTGAGCGGTTCATCGTCGCGTTCATAACCGATGGGCGCATCGAATCGCCCGAACGAAAGCGTCAACGCGCTCAGGTGCGCCGGCGTCCAGTTGATAATGAGATTGTCGATTGCTATGCGCGTCTCTGCCGGTCCGGTGTCGGGAACCTCGAGATGGGTCGTCAGCTGACCGAAGAGGTACAGCTGATCAGACCACGGCCGGAACAGGCTGATGGCGATCTTGGAGCCCAGCGCATTGGTCTGTGCGAGGTTGCGATCGTAACTACCGAGTCCAACCGCAAAGCCGGAGATGACGAGCGGCTGCTGCGACTCCGTCAGTTGCACTTCCTTGTCCTGCGCGGCTCCGCTGCGCCAGGCGACGCACAGGACGACGGCGCAGGATACCAGTCTCCCAATAGGCATGGATCCCCTCCACTAGGGGTGAGGATTACGAGAGTGCTTGTTTGAGAAAGCGGCTAAGCGAGTGGAGGGGCGAGCGCGAGCGGTTGAAGGTGTTTGCGGCCGGCAGGGAGGACCTCCTGGCGCATCGTAAGATGCCCTGCATGTGTCCGCAGGACGGCAACAGTCCAGTCACCGGAGACCGTGGGCAATGAAACGTTGAGGCCAGCAGGGCAGCACGCTTGCGGACAGGTACAATGCGTCTTGTGGTGTGAACCACCACTCTGATGGTGAGGCGCGGGCAAGTTGCTGTGCACCGGACAGGCATGCACTTCGGGTGCGGCCATGGCGAAGACGAACGCCAAAACGACGACGGCACTCAAAAACCTCATGGTCCCAATATACCTCGGACGCCTCAAACGGTCTTGAGCTTCCAGCGACCGCGCCGGAACAGCACCGCGCTGGCGACCGCGAGGGTGGAGAAGGCGATCGTCACCGCCCACGCCACGCCTCGCGGACCGAGCCCGAAATGTCGCGCCAGCAGCCAGGCGAGCGGGATTTCCCATAGCCAGAAGCAAAACAGGTTCAGCCACGTCGGTGTCCAGGTGTCGCCCGCGCCATTAAAGGAATTCGTGAGAACCATGCCGTAGGCGTAAAAGAGATATCCATAGCTGATGATGCGCAGGCAGGCCGCCGCGATTGGGGCAACCGCCGGATCGGACGTAAACACATGGGCGATCGGGTTCGCGAACGTTACAAATAGAATTCCAGCTGTTCCGAGGAACAGCACATTGTAAAAAGCCGCGCGCCAGACCGCCTGCTCGCCGCGCTCAGGCTTCCCGGCACCCAGAGCCTGCCCAACCATGGTCGCGGCCGCGTTCGCCAGGCCCCAGGACGGCAGCAGCGCGAAGATGATGATCCGGATCGCGATCGTATACCCTGCGAGCGCCTCGGCCCCGAATGACGCGTTGATCCGGGTCAGGCCGATCCAACTCGCCATGCCGACGAACACCTGGAACGTTCCCGTTCCGGACAGACGCAGCAGCGTCTTCATGACCGCGGGGTTGAGCGCGATCTGGTCGCGATGGATCACGACCCGTCCATCGCGGCGCCAGAGACGATACAGCTGGTACAGCACCCCCGTGCCGCGCCCGATGGTCGTCGCGATCGCCGCGCCGGTGACGCCAAGCCGCGGGAAGGGACCAACGCCAAAGATCAGCAAGGGACCGAGTACGATGTTGATCGAGTTCGCGAGCCACAGCACGCGCATCGCGATCGCGGCGTCGCCCGCTCCGCGGAAAATCGCGTTAATGAGGAAGATCAGCAGAATCACGACGTTGCCACCCAGCATCACGCGCGTGTAGTTCTGCCCCAACGCGATCACCTCGCGTGACGCCCCCATGATGCCGAGCAACCGTGGCGCGAGCAGCACGCCGAGCGTTGCGATGATCGCCGCGGCGATCACGCCGAGCCCGATGCCCTGCACCGCCGCCTCGGCCGCACCGGCGGGATTCTGCTCGCCGATGCGGCGCGCCACCATTGCCGTCACGCCGATGCCGAGGCCCATCGCTGCCGTGTAGACGAGCGTCAGCATGGATTCGGTGAGCCCCACCGTCGCGACGGCGTTTGGACCGAGATGCGCGACCCAGAACACGTCGACGACGGCGAACACCGACTCCATGACCATTTCCAGCACCATCGGTATCGCGAGCAAAATGATCGCGCGTCCGACGGGACCGGATGTGTAGTCGTGATGTGTGCCGCGAATCGCTTCGCGGACCGTTTGCCAAAAACTCGGCGTATGGTTCAGCGAACTAGACGAACGTCAACGTCCGGCCGATGATGCCGTGAGCGTCGGCCGTTTTTCGGCGGGGGACACCTTGAACCGAATCCACATGCCCGCGAGGCCGTGACCCGGAACGGCGCAGAAGATCAGGAACGACCCGGGCTTGCTCGCGACAAAGCGAACCGTGTCCCGCTCTTCGGCGCCGAGGCCCTGCTGGAGTCGAACCGTCATCGCGCGGGGAATCGCGGGATCGACCGGCCCAGGGGGCATCGGCTTCACGGAATCAATGATCTCGGCCGAGTGGGGCAACACGCCGTCGTGATTCCGGAAAGCGATCACGACCTTCCAGTTGAGCGGCACCGACAACGTCAAGCCGCCGTCCTTGAACCCGTTGAAGTTCAACCCACCGTTGAGGCTGGTGAGGCCGGCGACCAGCTGGAAAGTGGCGGTTTTCGCGGTCGTGTCGACGGCCAACCAGTTGCAATCGATCTGCGGAGTCTGCGTCGTCGGCGTAGGCCGGGTCGGCGATGGTGCAGGAGCCGGTGCGGGCGGGGGGGCGGGGGCGGGCGGTGTTTGCGTCATTCCAGGCCGCACCAAAATCATCACCATCGATCCTGCAACCAGCCAAGAAGGTTTTATCATGATTCGAAGCTACACGCACCGCACGATTCTGCCCACCTACCGACCAGCTCCAACGGAGAGTCCGACGTACACGTTGCGACCGGGCGCGGGTTCGTAGAAGCGGCCGCGCGCCGCATTGATCACCACAGAACCGACGTAGAGATGATTGAACGCGTTGTTGATTCCGATGAAGGGACCGAGTCGCGTCCCTCCCGCCTTCCCTTCCCACCCGCCACGCACGTCCGTCGTCCACCAGGGCGATGAGCGCGTGCCCAGCGTGTCACTCAACAGATAGTCGGACGAGTAGGTCTGGTGGAGCTCGATCCATCCGCCCCGCAGCATCGCCGGGTGCGCGCGCAAGACCAGATTCAGCCAGTGATGCGGAACGCCGGGGAGCGCACGACCGTCGAGTGTATGCGTCACGCCGCCCGTCGTGAACGAGTAGTGCCGGTACCGAAAGTCGGAGTACGTCCAGGCGACGTTGAAATCCAGACCTCCCCCCGGCACGATCGCGACATTGCCGCTCACCTCGACACCGCGGTTGCGCGAGCTTCCGGCGTTGCGGTAGTAGAAGCGCGGCGCGGCGAGCTCATAGGGGATGAGGGCATCCCGCACATCCGCCTGGAACAGTGCCACCCCATATGCCACTCGTCCGTCGATCGCGCCGCGCGCGCCGATCTCGTAGTTCCAGGCCTTCTGCGGTTGCAGCGCGGGATTGAACCCGCCGGCGCCCGACACCGAATTTGCCAGCTCCGTGGTGGTCGGCGTCTCGAACGAGGATCCGACATTGCCGTACACGGTCACGCTGCTTGAGGGGTTTACCGCGATGCCTAGCGAGCCCGAAAGGGCGCGCATCAGCCGGTCGCCCGAGTCGTCGGGATTCGAAGCAGTGATTAGGCGGTCCTGCACGGCAAACTTCACCCAGTCGTACCGCATCCCGGCGGTGACGGTGGTGCTCGGCGAAAGTTCGAGGGCGCTCTGTACGAACGGGCCGATCTCCGTGACGTGCTCGAGCTGATTGAGCGTCAGCGTGTCTGGTTTGGTCGGGTCACTCGTCATATACGCGAAGTTCTTGCGATCGTCGCGAAGACGCTGAAAATCGATACCTGCCGTGAGCCGATGCACGAGAGAACCGAGCGGCGCCGGGTAGGTGACGCTGGCCCGGGCTCCGTAATCGATGCGACCTAGATCGATGTACGCCGTGGTGATCGGATTCTTGAGGTCGCGGCTGAGGCCGAACAGCGTGAACGAAGCCTCTCCACCGTTCGACATGGCTCGGCGCACCGTGGCGCCGCTCTGGACTTGGGTGACGGCCTTCCCAGCGTTGTGCTGCAAGTTAGGCGATGGTGCTTGATTCCGATTAGTCGTCAGCTCACCGAGCGTCAGCGCCCCGGGATTATCCGCGCGCGGGTTGTCTCCCACGTCGGTCACGATCGCCAACGACCAGCCGCTCGAAAGGGGCATCTGCACTCGCGTGTTGAGCAGGCGCTGATCCGCCTCGCTGTGGTCGCGCGCACCCGCGTAATTCAGGCGCGACACCGTGAGCAGCGCGCTGCCGCGGCCGAGGCGAAGACCGGTCGAAGACTGCCACTTGTTCCAAGTCCGGCCGGAGCGCTCATCAAACCGGCCGGCAGCAAAGCGCGCCTCCTCGCGCACCTGCTCCACATCCTCGGGATTGGTCCAGATGCTGATGACGCCGCCCGACGCGTTCCCGAACAGCGCCGAGGACGAGCCCCGCAGGACTTCGATACGATCGACTTCACCGAGCTCGAGGTTCGTGAGCTGGCCCTGGCCGTCGGGGAGCGTTTGCGGGATGCCGTCGACGAGGATCTTGATGCCGCGGACGGCGAATGCCGAGCGGGCGCCGAAGCCGCGAATCGAGATGCGCTGATCCTGGGAGAAGTTGTAGCGGTTGGCGACGAAGACTCCGGGCACACTGACCAGCGCTTCATCGAGTCCCCACGTCGGACGGGCGCGGCTGATGTCACGGCGGTCGACGCTTTGAATCGAAAGCGGAACTTTGGTGAGCGGCAGCTCAGCGCGGGTAACCGATACGGTCGTGGGAGGGAGTGTGTACGGCTTGGTCGTGTCCGGGGTAGGCGTCTGGCCATTGAGGGTCGTATGCGGCGGCAGGCACCAGACTGCCACTGCGCACATCATCCATCGCACCGTGCGCGTCATGATTCGCGAGAGCCGCTTGGTGATAGGGAAATGGTTTGTAACTACGGATACAGATGGGCGTCAAGCCCTACCGCGTTACGGGCGGAGTGGGACAGGATATTTCGCCGGCCTCATCAATAAGCCCCGGCAAACGTGCTCGGTTACCGGGGCTCGCGTGCCATGTCCATGGGCCTGGGTAGAGTTGAACTACCGACCTCACGCTTATCAGGCGTGCGCTCTAACCACCTGAGCTACAGGCCCGTTGTTGCAGCACAACGGGTTACGCGATCCGACGATTTTGCTGCTCGACTTTCGGTTGCCGCTCGAATGGCAACCGGCCCCACTGCAAGCGGCTGATATGCTTCCGTAACGTAATAGGGTGCTGCTCGACGCGGAACTCCACGGCCTCCGCGCGATGCCGCACCGTGCCCAGATGTCCATATACGCGCCGCACCAGGGCGTCGCCACCGTGTCCCATCTCCTTGCCGACCGTGTAGGCCGAGACTGGAGCCCCGCCGTCGAGCGTTTGCAACCGTGCGGCGCAGTAGGTGTGCCGGAAGATGTACGGGTGAATCTCTCCTGCCTTCCATATCCCTGTGCTGTCTACGATGCCATCGAGCATCTTGCGAATGTCCTTGAGCGGCCGCTCCGGATTCTTAGGCGTCGGGAAGAGCAGCGCCTCACGGGCGGGCGGATGGACGACAAGGGGCGCGATCCCGCGACCGCGCCCCGCCAAGCGCGTGCCGCATTTCCGCCCGTCGTTGCCGCAAAAACACCCTAACGCTGCCCAGGTCACAAAGTAGGTTGTCGAGTTCGAGCGGTGGCAGTTTCCGACGTTGCACACTGGCTGACCTCCGCGGCGACAAGGCGACTTATGCGGACAAGGAGGACATCGCCAATGGCCAGGCGCGTCTTTATAAGCTTCCACTACTCGCGCGACATCTCGCGTGTCAACATAGTCCGCAACCACGGGGTAACGAAGGGGGGTTACACAGAAGCAGGATTCTGGGATCATTCGTTGTGGGAGGAGACGAAGCGGCGCGGGGACGAGGCAATCAAGCGGTTGATTAACCAGGGACTGCAGGGAACATCGGTTACCGTCGTCCTCATCGGTCGCTACACCGCCGGGCGGAAATGGGTCGATTATGAGATCGAAAAAAGTGGCGAAAAAGGAAACGGCTTCTTAGGAGTCTGGATCAATCGTCTGGGGAACCTCGATGGTTACACCGACGACCGGGGACGCAACCCTCTCGACGGGTGGGACCTTGGCCCGAAGAAGCTGTCATCGATATACCCCACCTACGATTGGGTTCTCGACGAAGGGTACGAGAACTTCGGCGATTGGGTTGAAGAGGCTGCGGTAATCGCAGGACGCTGACGATGACGAAAATCACCTTCGAATCGGGCGCGGTCCAGGCGTATCTCAACACTCTTCAAGGGGTCATCGGTAGGATGGCCAGCAGCAGTGCGAGCTGCAAGACGTGGTGCGTCAGTCTCGTCTCTGCCCTTCTAGTGGTCGTGGTCGATCGCCGCAGACCCGACATTCTACTACTGGCCGGCGTCCCGATCCTGATGTTTTTCGTGCTTGATGCGTACTACCTGGCCTTGGAGAAGGTCTTCCGGAAATCCTACACGGCGGTCGTGCGGAAAGTGGCCGACGGGAGCGCGACAATGGCCGACCTCTTTGACATCGAGCCTGGCGCGGACGCCGGAAAGAAAATCGGAGAGATTTTTCCGGCAATGAAGTCGTTCGCCGTCTGGCCGTTCTATGGATTCTTAGTGGCCATCGTGATCGTGGCTCGTGCGGTATTGCTCTGAACGGCCCCTAGTGCAGCCAGCACGGGTGTCGCTGGAGCAGCCCTTGCGCGATCTCGCCATGTGGCTCAAGAAGGAAGGGCCTTAACGATGAAGAGAGCACTCGCCGGCTTGGTGTTTTTGTCTGTTACCGCAGTCTCATCGTTGCTCGGGCAGGGCGACGACGAGTCTACTCGCAAGACGCTTGCTGGCCTGCATCGCGTTCGTGTCGTCGTTCAACTGTCAGACAGTGCCGACGTGCAGAAGGATGGATTGTCTCAGTCGCAGTTACAAACGGACGTAGAAGTCAAGTTACGTCAGACGGGAATCATTGTTCTCGGCCAGCAGGAGGCTCAATCAGGACCCTGGCTTAACGTGATCGTCAGCACTCTCAACGTAAGCTCCGCAAACGCTATGGGCATGTATGCCGTTAGCGTGAGCGCCGAGTTACATCAATGGGTGACATTAGCGAGGAACCCGTCCGTCAGAGTCTGGGTCAGCACTTGGTCCGCCACAGGACAATTTGGAACGACAGCACACCTTAGCTCGGTACGAGACATAATCCGCGACATGACGGATCAATTCATCAACGCGTATTTGGCCGAGAATCCCAAGCGCTAACGACTGAACCCGCGGGCCGCGGTCCAACCGACGCGGCCTTGCGTGTCGCGAATCCGCCCCCACCGGGCAGCAAAAACGCCCTAACGCGCCGGGCTTGCTCGCTGCATTTTCAACTTGTTCTGAGGTCAACCAGCGGAATTAGGCTGCGAGGGTCGCAGTCCAATACCAGTTAGGCGGCTAACTCACCGTCTCCTGTCTTTACCATATTCGGGGCCCGCGTTTCGTGGCCGGAGGGTTCCCCAATGTCTTTGCCGAACGATACTAATGCGTTGCTTATCGTTCTCGGGGCTGTCTTCCTGCTCATCGGTCTGCTCGGTGGTGGTTTTGAGCTTTCCGCCCTGAGGATTCCACCTGTAACCAGGTACGTTCGCTCCGTGGCCGCCGTCATAGGCATTGCGTTCTTGACGGTTGGCATCTTCCCCGGCCTCATTTCAAAGACACCCCCGGAGCGTAGTAAGCCTAGCACCGCTGCCAGCGGGCCAAAGCCACCGCCCCCGAAGCACAGCGAGCCCAAAGCGCCTGGTACGCCTCCTCGCCCGTTCCCTGACCCCGATGTCACATATCAGATAGCCTCCGCTTTCGCTCCGAACAACGTCGTCACCGAGTCACCTGCGTCTCCTTTCAATTTGGTGATCCAGGCCCCCTTCAGCGGTGACAATAAGCAGCGGTGGCACATTGTTTCGCTGACGGGTGCGAGCGCCGGGTATTACCACATCATCTCAGTAGCTTCCGGCCTTTGCCTCAATGTTCTTGCCTCATCCTTAGCCGATGGCGGCCGTCTCATCACGTATGCGTGCCAGGATGGCTATGACAACGACAAGTGGGGTGTCAGTGGCGCAGCCGATGGGTCCTACGTTCTAAGGGCTAAGCACAGCGGGAAAGTCATGGATGTCAATGGGAGTAGCACTGCCCCTGGCGTTCCGCTCCAGCAGTGGACCATGTTGGGAGGGCCGAACCAGCACTGGCGACTACTTCCAGCCGGCCCCTGAGCCATTGCGGGTGACATAGGACGCCGCCCAACAAGCGCTTGAAGCTGCCGGGCGCGCGCAACTAAGGAGTACAGGAGACGGGCCGCCGGTCTGTGCGCCGCGGCCCTGTTGTTCCCTCGCCACGTTATGTTTCCCCAACCATGATGTGCCCACACTGCTTGGTGGCTTTCCACCACAACGCAGACCTGACCTTGCTCGGGAAGGACCGCGACGGCGACTGGATAGCGGTGACGCAAGTGTGTCCGTCCTGTGGGCGCATGATCGTCACACTTGCCTGTGGCGAAGCGACGTTTGCCATGGGCCACGGTGGGCTGCGGGAATTGTCGGGGATGAAAGACGTAACTCGCGCTTGATGGTGCATCCTAAGACCACGAGCCGCGAGCCTTGTCCCGAAGACGTGAAGAAGGACGCGCCGGCAATCGCTGCAGACTACGAGGAGGCCTGTCTCGTCTTGGCTGATAGTCCGAAGGCCTCGGCCGCGTGACGCCGACTTCCTTAACTGCGTGAAGATGGGTTGCCATTGGTTGACGGTCGATGCGGGAGGGTGTGTCAACCCAAGCTCGATGAAGCACGAAGCGGGAGCATGACGTCATGCTCCCGCATCGCGTCTTGTGCTTATCAGGCGTGCGCTCTAACCACCTGAGCTACAGGCCCCACTTCAGCGGCTAGCTTATTCCCACTCCCTCTTCGGTCCCTTCTTGGGCCGGAAGTCGTCCTCGTCCGTTTCGTCGAACTCGTCGTCGATGTCGTCGTAGTCGTCGTCCTCGAGATCCTCATCGTCGAGCTCGTCCTCGTCCAGCTCATCATCGAAGTCTTCGTCGAGTTCCTTGTCCTCTTCGAATTCTCCGAACTCCTCGTCGACTTCGTCGCCCCTCCGCTTGAGCGACCAATCCGTCGACGTCTCGCGGGCCTGCATTGCCACCTCCGGCTGAGGTTTACCGGTAACGACCGAACCTACTCTTCCGACAGCGCCCGCTTCTCGCTGCGGGCCAGCTTGCGACGCTCCGTTGCCCCGAGCAGGCGTTTGCGAAGCCGCAGCGACGACGGCGTGACCTCGATCAGCTCGTCGTCCTCGATGTATTCCAGCGCCAGCTCCAAGGTCATCTGGCGTGGCGGCTCCAAGATAATCATCTCGTCCGCCGCCGTGGTGCGCATGTTCGTGAGCTTCTTTTCCTTCGTCGCGTTCACATCGAGATCGCCGGGGCGCACGTGCTCGGCGATGATCATGCCCTCATAGACCGGATCGCCCGGCTGTCCGAACATCGTACAGCGCTCCTGAAGATTGAAGAGGGCATACGCGACCACCACCCCCTCCCGATCCGCCACCATCACCCCGCGGTTCCGCCCCGAGAGCGGTCCGGCCCAGCGATCGTACTCGAAGAACCGGTGGTGGATAATTCCGGTCCCGCGCGTATCGGTCAAGAACTCGGACCGATAGCCAAGCAGCCCGCGTGCGGGGATCTTGAAGCGCATCCGCACCATGCCGAGGCCCGGATTCTTCATGTCGATCATCGTCGCCCGGCGCGGGCCCAGCTTCTCCATCACCACCCCAACGTATCCCTCGGGGCAGTCGATCATCAATTCCTCGTACGGCTCCAGCCGCTCGCCATCCGGCCCTTCGCGCGGAATGATGCGCGGCCGGCTGACCTGGAACTCGTATCCCTCGCGTCGCATCGTCTCCATCAGGATGCCGAGATGCAGCTCGCCGCGGCCCGAGACCGTGAACGCATAGGGAGTGTCCGTATCCTCGACCCGTAGCGCCACGTTGCGCTCGAGCTCGCGATACAGCCGCTCCCGCAGCTGCCGGCCGGTCACGAACTTCCCTTCGCGGCCCGCGAGCGGCGAATTGTTGACGAGGAAGTCGACCGAAATCGTCGGCTCCTCGACCGCGATGCCGGCCAACCGGTCGAGGTGATCGGGCGCCGTAACCGTTTTGCCGATCTCGACACCCGCGATTCCCGCGATCGCCACGATCTCGCCCGCCTCCGCCATTTCCAGCT
>Ga0099794_10000588_pt1 | contig 12173 bp, 9 predicted proteins | sample Rivendell_Oct201_10_FD_77320 | JGI IMG/M metagenome (GOLD analysis project Ga0099794, IMG submission 77320) | Vadose zone soil microbial communities from the Eel River Critical Zone Observatory, Northern California, USA -... | ecosystem: Host-associated > Plants > Roots > Rhizosphere > Soil ... | reverse complement strand
CGTCTGCAGCCGGGACTCATTTTCGATATCCGCCGTCTGAAGGGGGCCAGGGTTGCGAGCCGGATCGACGTCCGCATCGGGCCCGAGCAGCGCCTCTGGATGACGCGCCAGGCCGGAGATTCGCGCTGGACGGAATCCGTCGAGAACATTCCCTGGAACGCTGAGCGGCTGCGCACGACGGCAGTGATTCAATCGAACCTCTACGATGCGCTCGACGCCGCCATTCCTGATTCCTTCCTGCCCGCGCGGCAGCGCGTGGGCCTCGCCTGGGCCATCGCGGACGTCTACGACTGGGAAGTCGATTTCACGCGCGACCTGCGTCCCGGCGATCGCGTGGAGGTCCTGATCGAGCGGCTCCAGTCTCGGGAAGGGGAGCGCCGGCTCGGCCGCATTCTCGCGGCGCGCGTCGACGTTGCCGGCTCGCCGAGCTACGCGTTCGCGTTCGACAATGCGCGCGGCCGGACAGGCTTTTACGACGACCGCGGCCGGTCGCTGCGCCGGGCATTTCTGCGCGCGCCGCTCCGCTACCGACACGTCTCGAGCCGGTTCGGCAATCGCTATCATCCGATTCTCAAGCGCTGGCGGACGCACGAGGGCACGGACTACGCGGCCGCGTACGGCACGCCGGTCCGCGCGACGGCCGACGGCATCGTCACGATCGCCGGCCACGAGGGCGGTTACGGCAATCTCGTCGAGCTGCGTCACGCCAACGGGATCCGGACGCGCTACGGTCATCTGTCGAAGTTCGCAAAGGGAATGCACGTCGGTGCACACGTGAGCCAGGAGGCAACGATCGGCTTCGTCGGCGCGACCGGTTTGGCGACGGGTCCGCATCTGCACTATGAATTTCTGGTGAACGGCCGGCCCACGAATCCGCAGCGCAAGGATGCCGGCGCGGGCGAGCCCATCCCGGCGAATCTGAAAGCGGCGTTCGACAGCGTGCGCACGCGACTGCTGGCGGACCTCCAGCCCTTGCCAGGGGCAACGCCGGCGCTCGGCGCCGCGACCGGCGCCGCCCGCGACTAACTTCCTCTCTACAATCCGTGGAGCTCTATCCCGCCGTTGACATCGAAGGCGGGCGCGTGGCACGCGCCCAGGGTTCGCTCACCGATCCCTTGGAGGCGCTCGCCGAGTTTGCGCGCGCCGGAGCACGGTGGATCCATCTGGTCGACATGGATCGCGCGTACGGCCGAACCGACAACCACGAGCTGATCGAGGCGGTGTTGCGCGCGGCGCGCCTGCGTGTTCAGGTCGGTGGAGGTCTTTCCACGGAAAGCGATATCGATCACATGTTCACCCTGGGGGCGACGCGCGTCGTGATCGGTGCGCGCGGCGCGGTGAACAGCGGGGTCGTCGGGCGGCTTGTGGCGCGCCACGGCGCCGACCGGCTGGCCGTCGGGATCGACGCCAAGGCGGGACGCGTGGCACCGCGGGGCACAGGCGCGGAGATGCCTGCGATCCGGGCGCAGGAGCTTGCCGAGCGCGTCGCCGAGCTGGGGATTCGGACGGTGATTTACAACGAGGTCACGCGCGACGGCATGCTCCAGGGGCCCGACATCGAGGGCGCGAAAGCGCTCACCGCGACCGGCGCCCAAGTGATCGTCTCGGGTGGCGTCGGCTCGCTCGACGATCTGCGCGCGGTGAAGGCCGCACGGCTGGCAGGAGCGTGTGTCGGCCGGGCGCTCTATGACGGCAAGTTCACGGTCGCGGAGGCGCTCGCGTGTCTCTCGTAGCGCTGCGCATCCTCGCGCTGCTCGCGCTCATTCTGCTCGTGTGGAATCCCGCCAGCTCGCGCGTGCTGCCATCCGGCGATGAGCCCATCGTGCTGGTCGACGCGTCGCTCAGCATGAGCGGCGCGCCGTGGCGTGCGGCGTTGGACAGCGCGCGGGCGCGGGCGCGTGGACGCGCCGTCGTGTGGCGGTTCGGCAGGCGTGTCTCGATGTTCGACACGATGCCGCCCGACGATGGGGCCACTCAGCTCGCGCCGGCGCTTGAGGCCGCGGCGGGCAGAGCAGGCGAGGTGATCGTCCTGACCGACGGCGCCGTGGACGATGTCGCCAAGATTCCGCCCGATTTGCTGCGCCGCCCGCGCGTGATCCTCATGCCGAGGCCACCGTTCTGGGACGCATACGTTGCGAGCGTGGAGGGCACGCGACATCTCACGCGAACCGATACTGTCCGGCTAAGGGTGAGCTACGGAACTGCGGGGACGAGGGAAGGGGGAAGGGGGAAGGGGAAAGCGGCGTTGGTAGTGAGTGTCGGAGGCCGACGTCTAACAACGCAAGGCGTATCGCTTCCGGATAGTGGAATTTTCGAGACGAGTATTACCCTTCCCGCTTCCCGCTTCCCCCTTCCCGGTTGGCAAGTTCTCGAAGTCCGGCTCGATGGTGCCGGTGACGCCGAGCCTCGTGATGACGCGCGTCTCTTTGCGCTCGACGTAAGCTCTGAACCGGCAGCGGTGATTCTCGCGTCCCCGCCTGATTGGGAATCGCGATTCCTCGCCAAGGCGTTGAGTGACGTCGCGCGCGTGCCGGTGAAAATGTTCGTCGAGACCGAGCGGGGTCGCTGGCGCGATGCGGCGACGCTCGCTCCCGTCGCGACTGCCGATCTGAACCGTGCGGCCTCCGCCGCTCGACTGGTCGCCGTGATCGGCGACCCGGAGCGGACGCAAAGCCTCACTGCTTCCGTCCATGCGTCACGGCTCGTGTGGCAGACCAACGGGCAATCGGGGGATTGGTACGTCGAGCCGCCGCTCTCCTCGCCGCTCACGGCGACGTTGTCGGGGGTCCTGTGGGATTCGCTCCCGCCGGCGACGGCCGTTGCCGTCTCCACGCGTGACACCACCAATGCCATGGTCGCGCTCACCGCCCGGTTGGTACGCCGCGGGCCGGCTCGGCCCATCGTGTTGCTCGCTCAGCGCAACGGGGAGGGAGCACGGGAGGCTACGGTCACCGCGGCGGGACTGTGGCGGTGGGCGTTCCGGGGCGGCGTCGCGGAACAGACCTATCGGACGCTCGTCGCCGGACTCGTGGACTGGCTCTTGGGGGAGCAGGGAGCAGGGAGCCGGGAGCGGGCGGTCCCTCAAGCGCTGGAGATCGCGAACGGCTTGCCGGTCGTTTGGGAGTGGAGGAGTCGCGATGAGCCCCGCCCACTCGTTGTAACGCTCAAGACATCGAGCGCGCAGCGCGTCGACACGCTGCGCTTCGATGCCGCGCGCCGCGCCGAGCTGTTACTGCCGCCCGGCATCTATCAGTATGCGCTCTCGGGCGGATCGGAGCGCGGAGTCGTGGCCGTCGAGGAATACTCCGACGAATGGCGGCCCCGCGCGCCGACGATTGGACCACAGCCCGGTGAGGCGACCGCGCGTCTCGCCTCCGTCGGCCTGCGCGATCGCTGGTGGCTGTTCGTGATCGCGATCGCGGCGCTGGCAACCGAATGGGCCTTGCGTCGCCGGCAAGGCCTACCCTAATGGGATTGTGGGCGCGGCTCGCTCGTCTGTTCGGCGGCAAGGATCCCGCGGCCCGCGAAGCTGCCGAGCGCTTGTTGCTGGAAGCGGACTTCGGCGTCGCGGCGACAGAAGAGATCCTCGACAAACTGGGCCGTGGCGAGGTGAGCGAACAAGCACTCGAGCGCATCGTCCTCGAACAGCTCGGCCCGTCCGCCACGCCGCTCGCGCGCGCGCAGAGGCCGCCCACGGTCGTGCTGGTTTTTGGGGTGAACGGGACCGGCAAGACCACCACTGTGGCGAAGCTCGCGCACCAATTGAAAAAGCAGGGGCGCAGCGTGCTGCTCGCGGCGGCCGACACCTTTCGCGCCGGGGCAACCGAACAGCTCGAGACGTGGGCCGGCCGCCTGCGCGTGCCGTTCGTCGGCGCGAATTCCGGAAAGGGAGCGGATCCCGCCGCGGTTGCGTTCGATGGCGTCGAAGCGGGGCTCGCGCGGGGCATCGACACGGTGCTCGTCGATACCGCGGGACGGCTGCACACTGACGAACGGCTGCGCGAAGAGCTGCGCAAAGTCGTGCGCGTGGTGGGGAAGCGGCAGGCGGGTGCGCCGCACGAGTCACTGCTCGTCCTCGACGCCACGATCGGTCAGAACGCGGTGCAGCAGGCGCGCGAATTCTCCGAGGCGGTACCGCTTACGGGTCTCGTGATCACGAAGCTGGACAGCACCGCGAAGGGTGGCAGCGTGGTCGCGCTGCGCCGCGCGGTCCCCGCGCCGATCCGTTTTCTCGGCACGGGAGAGGAGCTCGATGATCTCGAGCTGTTCGATCCCCAACGCTACGCGCACCGCCTGGTCGCCGGGTGAAGCTACAGCTCAACTCGCCGGTCAAATTCCTGAAAGGCGTCGGCCCTAAACGCGCCGAGGCCCTCCAAAAGCTCGGCATCCGCACCGCCGGCGACCTCCTCTATCACGTCCCGCATCGCTATCTCGACGCCACGACCGTGACCCCGTTGGCGCGGGCCATGGTCGGACAAGAAGTCACGTGCGTCGGTCGCGTGGTGAGCACCGGCGTACTGCCGACTCGGCGCGGGTTGCGCGTATTCCGCGCCGTCTTGAAGGACGAAAGCGGTCTGCTGGAATGCGCCTGGCCGGGCCGTCCATTCCTCGAGCGCCAGATCAAGAAAGGGCAGCTGCTGCTGGTGACCGGCCCGGTGCGCTACTACCACGGCAAGCAGATCGTGCCCCGTGAATTCATCATCCTGGCGGAAGACGAGGAGGGCACCGATTCGGGGCTCGTGTTGCCTATCTACCCGGCGACCGAGGGGCTCACGCACCGCCAGATTCGCGCCCTCGTGCACCAGCATCTCGACGAGTTGCTGTCGCTCATCTCGGACCCCCATCCCGCGGCGTTTCGTGCTCGCTACGATCTGATCGAGCTGCGCCGTGCGCTCGAGCTGATGCATCGGCCCAAGCGGATCGAGGAGGCGGAGCTGGGCCGCCGGCGGCTCGCGTTCGACGAGTTGTTCGATCAGCAGCTCGTGCAGGCGCGGGCGCGGCATCTGGCGAAGCGCGCGCGGGCGGGGATCACATTCGCGTTGAAGCGCGAGTTGACCACGAGGCTGAAAGAGCACCTTCCGTTCGAGTTGACCGCGGACCAGCGGCAGGCGGTCCGCGAGATCACCGATGACATGACCGCGCCGCTGCGGATGCATCGGCTGCTCATGGGCGACGTCGGGACGGGAAAAACGGTCGTCGCGCTGTTTGCGATGCTGCTCGCCGCCGAGAACGACTACCAGGCGGCGATCATGGCGCCGACCGAGCTGTTGGCCGAGCAGCACAACGTCACGTTGACCCACCTGCTCGAGCCGCTCGCGATCCGCCCGGAGCTGCTGCTCGGTCGCATGTCCAACGCAGAGAAGGCCGCGGCGCGCGAGCGGATTGCGGCCGGTGGTCCGGGGGGGCGCATCGTCGTCGGAACGCACGCCCTCATTCAGGAGTCGGTCGCTTTTAAACGCCTGGGCTTGGCGGTCATCGACGAACAGCATCGTTTTGGCGTGGAGCAGCGCGCGGCGCTGGTCGAGAAGGGTGATGCGCCCGACGTCCTGTTACTCACGGCGACCCCGATTCCGCGCTCGCTCGCACTGACGTTGTACGGCGACCTGGACGTCACGCAGATCCGCGAACGGCCGCCGGGGCGCGGCGCGGTGAAGACCGCGCTGCGCACCGATGCGGCGCGCGCCAAGATCTACGAATTCATCCGCAGCGAATGTCTGGCCGGACGGCAGGCGTACGTGATCTATCCGGTGATCGAAGAGTCGGAGCGCGCCGATCTGAAGGCCGCGACGACGATGGCCGAAAGGCTGGGCAAGACGTTCGCGGAGCTGCGGGTCGGGCTGGTGCACGGCCGCATGAAGGCGGACGAACGCGATACCACGATGCGCGAGTTCCGCGACAACACGGTCAACATCCTCGTCGCGACCACGGTGATCGAAGTCGGCATCGACGTCGCCAACGCGAGCGTGATGCTCATCGAGCATGCCGAGCGCTTTGGACTCGCGCAGCTGCATCAGCTGCGGGGGAGAATCGGGCGGGGGACGGCGGTCGGCCATTGCATTCTGCTCTCCGATTCGCCGGAGGCCGCGCCGCGCTTGCAGGCGTTCTGTGAGACGACGGACGGCTTCAAGATCGCCGAGCTCGATTTGCAGGAGCGCGGCATGGGAGAGCTGACCGGCGCGCGGCAGTCAGGCGGCGTGCCGCTCCGGTATGCGAATCTCGAAACCGACGTGCCGTTGCTCGAAGCGGCGCGTCAGGCGGCCGGCGCGATGATTGCGACGGATCCCGCGCTCGAGCAGCGAGACCACTCCGCGTATCGCGAGCGGATTGTCACGCGCTATGAGAGAGGGTTTGAACTGTTCAGGGTCGGCTAGAAAGCCAGTCGCATTCCCACAGCTGCACCGCCGCCGGCCAGCCCCACCTGCATCTGCGCCGGGAAGGGGATGTTCCCCGGCCCTGCCGGATGCAGATCGATGATGAAGAGCGCCGTCGTTACGAGCAGGCTGGCTTGAGCGCCGAGCAGCCAGTGATTCGCGCGACGGTCGTACTGCCGCGAGAGCTGATAGAGCTGCTCGGCGTCGCTCCGCACGTAGCGACCGTCGGGACCGGTGGCGCAGGCGTCCTGGGCAGAATGACAGATGGTGAGCAGCTGATTCCAGTCGCGATTCGACTGCCGATGCTCGGCGGCGCCCATGATGGTGAGGGCGGCGACCCCGGCGGCGGTGAGCCACTTGCCGTAGTGCGGGATGTCACGACGCCATAGCGTGCCAGCAGCGATCAGCCTTCGGCTGTCAGAACCGACGGCTGATGGCCGAAGACCGAGGGCCTGCCCGCGCATCGTCGGAACGATGCCGAGCAGCAGGATTCCAGCGATCCAGGTCGAGCGCGTCATCGATATGTATGAATATTGCCGCGGCCGGCGACGACCACCACCTGCCGGTCGCGCACGAGCGGCGGCTCCTCGATTGGCCCGGCGACCTGCGCGCGCCAGCGGATCTCGCCGCTCGCGCGATCGACTAGCAACACCTCACCACTCACACTGCCGACCAGCACACCCGACGCGAGAGGCGTCGGTCCCGCCGTCGCCACGATGCCGAGCGCGTGACTGGTCGCCGCGTTCGGGGTTTCGGTCGGGATGCTCCACAACCGGCCGTCGCGGGCGAGGACGTACAGCGTGTCGCGGACCAACGCGGGGGCGCCGTAGACCGCGTCGCCGGCGGACCGGTCCCAACGAACGGACCATGGAGCGATGTCGATCGCGACGATGTGACCGTTCGCCGTCACGACGTACAGGCGCTTCCCGTCGCTCGCGGGCGTTGTGAGTGCAGTGCCCGGCAGCGGCAGACGCGATCGCACGGCGCCCGATTCGCGGTCGAGCAGATACAGCGTATCGCTGGTGGTCGCGACGACCAGGCCATACGGTGTCGCGATCGGGGCCGCGCGGACCGCGCCGGCGAGTGGTTGGCGCCATTGCACGTGGCCCTTCTCGGCTTCGAGGCGGACGACGACGCCTTCCTCAGTTCCGGCGTACAGCGCATCGCCATCGAACGCGAGCGGCGCGACCACGCTGCCGACGCGCGTGTCCCAGAGCGACCGGCCGTCGCGCAGCCGGATCGCGTAGACCCGTCCGGTCGGCGCCGCCTCGGTGGCGGCGTACAGCCGATCCTCGTCCAGGAGTGGGCCCGCGCGGACCGTTCCGTCCACGTGGCTGCGCCACAGGACATCGCCGCTCGCGCGGTCCACGAGTACGATGCTGCGATCGGCGGTACCGACGGCGACGACGGTCTCGCCGAGCGCCGGGCTGCCGCGCACACCGCGGCCCATCGCGACGTGCCAGAGGGGTCGGGGGTCGGGGTTGAGCGTCTCTTGCGCGGCGGCGTCATGCCGGGGCGTGCCCAGATACGCGAGCCACGGGGATTCCTGACGCGCCGGGCCCTGTTTCGTCACGGGGGCGCATGCGATCAGCATCGCGTTGACACTGAAAAGGCCCGCCACTAGTATGCCGCCCCTATGCCGGAACGTCATTGGATCGAGGAACTTCCCGGTCTCGCGGGACAGCCCGTCACCGTGCGCGGCTGGGTCGCCACCACGCGTTCGAGCGGCAAGATCGCGTTCGTCGTGCTGCGGGACGGCAGCGGCTATCTGCAAGCGGTGCTCTCCAAGAAAGATCTGGCGCCCGAAGTCTGGGACACGTTCGGGAAACTTACTCAGGAGACGTCGATCGAAGTGTCCGGCGTTGTGCATCCCGATGCACGATCCCCGGGCGGCGTCGAGCTACAGACGACCGATCTCACGATCATCGGGCCGAGCGTCGACTTTCCGATCACGCCGAAAGAGCACGGCATCGCGTATCTGTTCGAGCACCGCCATCTCTGGCTGCGCTCGAAGCAGCAGGTTGCGATCGCGCGGGTGCGTCATGAGGTCATCCAGGCGATCCGCGACTTTTTCTACGAGCGCCACTTCACGTTGGTGGACACGCCGATTCTCACCGGGTCCATCGGCGAGCATGCGGGAACGCTATTCTCGATCGACTACTTCGACCTCGGCAAAGCCTATCTCGCGCAGACGGGGCAGCTCTACGTCGAAGCTGCCGCCGCAGCGCTCGGCAAGGTGTATTGCTTCGGTCCCACGTTCCGCGCCGAGAAATCGAAGACGCGCCGGCATCTGACGGAATTCTGGATGGTCGAGCCCGAGGTCGCCTGGAATGATTCCGACGCGAACATGCGGCTCCAGGAGGACTTCGTCTCCTACGTCGTGGCGCGGTGCCTCGAGCGCCGCACGAGCGACCTGGCCGAGCTGGGCCGCGATCTCGCGCCGCTCGAGCGCGTGAAACCGCCGTTCCATCGCATCTCCTACACCGACGCCGTCGAGAGACTCAAAGCACTCGGCGCGGACATGGAATGGGGCCGCGACCTGGGTGGCGATGCCGAGACGTTGTTGGCGAAGCAGTACGATCGCCCGGTGTTCGTCTACAACTATCCGAAAGCGGTGAAGGCTTTTTACATGAAGGAGAATCCCGCCGATCCGCGGACTGTCTTGAACAACGACTGTCTCGCGCCGGAGGGATACGGAGAAATCATCGGCGGCAGCCAGCGCGAGGACGACTACGAGAAGCTGCTCGCGCGCATTCGGGCCGAGGGACTGCCGGAGGAGTCGTATTCCTGGTACTTGGATCTACGGAAATACGGAACCTTCGTGCACGCCGGCTTTGGACTCGGTGTCGAGCGCACGGTCGCGTGGATCTGCGGCATCCCACACATCAGGGAAGCAATCGCCTTCCCGCGTACATTGTATCGGTTGTGGCCCTAGCACCGGCAGTCTTCGGACAGCACGAGTCCAACACCCTCGAACAACTTCGGGATGTCGCCAGCCGCGCCGAGCGCGCGGCGCTGATGGCGGACGGTCATCTGGGATATGTCATGCCCATTGGTGGCGTGGCGGCCTATCGCGACAAAGTCTCGGTCGTCGGTGTCGGCTTCGACATCGCCTGCGGCAACGCCGCGATTCGCACCGATCTCACGCTGCCGGACAGTCAGCCACGGTTGCGCGAGCTGGCCGATGAGATTCAGGCGTCGCTGTCGTTCGGCGTGGGGCTCAAGAACCGCGCCGACGATGCGCCGAAGAGCGATCCGCTGTTCGAGGATCCCGCGTGGGACGCCATTCCAGATCGTCACGAGCGCGACCGCCTCCGTGCCAAGGCGCGCGAGCAGCTCGGCACCGTGGGCTCGGGCAATCACTACGTCGATGTGTTCGCCGACGAAGCAAATCGTATCTGGGTTGGCGTCCACTTCGGCTCGCGCGGCTTCGGGTTCGGCGTCGCGCACGGATTTCTGGCGCTGTCGCAGAACAAGGCGTGGGGCGAGCGCGCGCCTGAGCGCGAGGTGTTGCTCGACGTGCACGCGCCGATCGGCGACGCGTATTGGCAGCTCATGAACCTCGCCGGCCGGTACGCCTACGCGGGCCGCGAGTGGGTCGCGCGGAAGGTTGTCGAGATCATCGGCGGCCGTGAAGTCGAGCTCGTGCATAACAATCACAACTTCGCCTGGATCGAGGAGCACGGCGGCGAGCCGCTATACGTCATCCGCAAGGGTGCGACGCCAGCGTTTCCGGGACAGAAGGGATTTGTCGGTGGATCGATGGGCGACGACGCCGTGATTCTCCAGGGTGCGACGCCATCCGATGCGGCGACGCACGAACTCCAGACGCGCGCGCTGTACTCGACTGTGCACGGTGCTGGTCGCGTCATGAGCCGGACCGCCGCGGCGGGGAAGCGCACGCGCAAGGGCAAAGTATTGAAGGAAGGCGCGATCTCCCGGGAGATGATGCACGACTGGGTGAAGCGCAAAGGGGTGGTGCTGCGGGGCGGCGGGACAGACGAGAGCCCGCACGTCTATCGCCGGCTGCCGGACGTGCTCAAAGCGCAGGGTGCGACGGTCGAAGTGCTGCACACGCTTCGGCCGCTGGTCGTGGTGATGGCTGGTGCGGACGAGTACGATCCGTATAAGGACTAACAGCTTCCCGATCCGCGCTGTGCGGCTCCTCGATGACGCGATGCGCTTCCATTTTGGTGCAATCAGGGTCCAGAAAACGGTCGAGCGGTTCCGCATTCTGGTAGGCAGCCTCCTCCGCGCCGCTCCCGGGGCCTTCGCGCGGCAATCCGGGGACTGCGCGGCGCAAACCGGGTCCTTCGCGCGGGAATCCGGTGACTTCGCGGCGCAAACCGGGGCCTTCGCGCGGGAATCCGGCGACTTCGCGGCCGCACCGGGTCCTTCGATTGACAATCCGGCGACTTCGCGGAGCAAACAGGGCCCTTCGATCCGGAATGCGGGCGCTCAATGTGGAAAACAGTGTGGATCGTTCGGCGCACAGGTCGCTTAAACACGGCTACAGTGCGCGTTTTTCTGGTGCGTGGTTCCTTGGGGTCGCAGTCTAAGATGGCTCGTGACCCGATCGGTTCCGCCGTTGCTCGCGCAGGTGCGTACGGCGATACGCACGCGGCATTACAGCCCGCGGACGGAGGAGGCGTACGTCCAGTGGGTGCGTCGCTTCGTTCGTTTCTGTAACACTCGCCATCCCCGCGAGCTGGGGCCGAGCGATGTGACCCGATTCCTCTCGCACCTCGCGGTCGAAGGTAAAGTCAGTGCGTCGACGCAGAATCAGGCGCTCTCGGCGCTCGTCTTCCTCTATAAGGATGTGCTCGACATGCCGGTCGGCTGGCTGTCGTCGCTAGTGCGAGCCAAGCGGCCGCTGCGCGTGCCGGTCGTGTTCACGAAGGACGAAGTGCGCCGTGTGTTCGCGCGATTAAAGGATCGCGGCACGCCGGCGTTGGTGGTTGGGGTCTTGTACGGGACGGGGATGCGGCTGCTCGAGGCGCTCCGGTTGCGCGTCAAGGATATCGACTTTGCCAAGCATGAAATTGTCGTCAGGGGTGGGAAGGGCGATCGCGATCGGGTGACCATGTTGGCCGAGCGGCTCGAGGGGCCGTTGCTGAAGCATCTCGCGGAGGTGGCGACGCAGCACGAGCGTGACGTGGCCAACGGTGCGGGGTGGGTCGAGTTACCGGGCGCGTTGGATCTCAAGTATCCCAATGCGGGCCGAGAGTGGGGGTGGCAGTGGGTGTTTCCCGCGACTCGGGATTACGAGGACGCGGAGACCGGCCAGCGGCGCCGCCATCATCTGCACGAGACCATGGTGCAGCGTGTCTTTAAGGAAGCGGTGCGGAGCGCGCGCGTTGCCAAGCCGGGCAGCTGCCACACGTTGCGTCACTCTTTTGCGACTCATCTTCTCGAGGCGGGCTACGACATTCGCACGGTGCAGGAGTTGTTGGGCCACCGCAGCTTGAATACCACGATGATCTACACGCATGTGCTCAATCGGGGCGGCCGAGGGGTGCGCAGCCCAGCCGACATGCTGTGATATTGCGTTTAGGCTGACCGGCCTATTTCGTTGACCTATACTCAGAGTCAGAGCAGCAGGCAGGGAGCTATGGATTACGAAACGTTTAAGACAGTTCAGTCCAATTACCGTTAGGCACCCGCGAGGCGCCGATCACCACGAGTACTGTTGGTCTCCTTCTCTTCGTCGCCGCTGGCGGCGTTTATCTCGTCGTCATACAACGCCTGTCCGTCCATCGCGTTCTCAGTTCGAGACCTTGGTTGCTTCGGACTTGGACGAGG
>Ga0099794_10000587_pt1 | contig 12176 bp, 11 predicted proteins | sample Rivendell_Oct201_10_FD_77320 | JGI IMG/M metagenome (GOLD analysis project Ga0099794, IMG submission 77320) | Vadose zone soil microbial communities from the Eel River Critical Zone Observatory, Northern California, USA -... | ecosystem: Host-associated > Plants > Roots > Rhizosphere > Soil ... | reverse complement strand
GGAGGCGCGCGCGGCGCTGCCTGCGCAGATGGCCGAGCAGCTGGCGCGCATCCACGGGCTCGACCCGGGGCGGCTCGACTTCCTCCCCGGCGCGCGCGACCAGACGCCGCTGGAGAGGTCTCTCGACGCGCTCGAAGCACAGCTCGACGCGGCCTCCGAGCCGCATCCGGCCATCGAGCTGGGGCTGTTGCGCCTCCGCCGCGACCTGCCTCGCGACGGGCGGCGCTCCGTCTGCCACGGCGACTTCCGCGTCGGCAACCTCCTGGTGGGCGCGGCGGGGTTGACCGGCGTGCTCGACTGGGAGTTCGCGCACGTGGGCGATCCGCGCGAGGACCTCGCCTGGCCGCTGGTGCGCGCCTGGCGGTTCGGGAGGGATGAGTTGCAGCTGGGAGGCGTCGCGCAACCCGACGCGTTCCTGGATCGCTATGCGGAGCTGACCGGACTCCGCGTCCATGTCGAGGAGCTGCGCATCTTCGAGCTGCTCGGGAACGTGCGCTGGGCGATCGGCGCCCTGACGCAGGCCCGGCGGCACTTGTCCGGCGAGGAGCGCAGCGTCGAGCTGGCCATCCTCGGCCGCCTCGCCGCCGAGGTGGAGCACGAGGTCCTCTCGCTGCTCGGCGAAGGAGGTGCGTGATGCCCGACCGGCCTTCGGCCGCCGAGATCGCGGACGCGGTCCGCGAGTTCCTCGAGGCGGAGGCGCTGCCCGCGGCCACCGACCCGCGCCTGCGCTTCCGCCTGCATGTGGCGGCGAACGCGCTCTCGATCCTGACGCGCGACCTGGAGCTGGGCGAGGAGTTGCTCCGGGAAGAGATCGCGCTCCTCCGTCCGCTCGCCGGCGCGCCCCCGCCGGGGACGCCCCGCGAGCAGGCCCTGGCGCTGTCCGCCGAGCTGTCGCGGCGCATCCGCCGCGGCGACGTGCCTCGGGGCACCCTGGAAGGGCTGCGGCGGATCGCCGCGCTGAAGCTGCGCGTGGCGAGCCCGCGTTATCTCGAGCGCGGATAGGAGAAGCCGTGCTCCTTGCCGTGATCCCCTGGTTCCAGATCCCGCCGCTGCGCATCGGGCCGCTGGCCATCGAGCCGTTCGGCGTGCTCGCCGCCGCGGGAGTGTACCTGGCCTCGCTGCTCCTGGCGCGGCGCGCGCGCGAGGAGGGTCTCGACCCGGCGCCTCTCACCGCGTTCGCCACCTGGGCGCTGGTCGGCGGCATCGTGGGGGGCCACCTCGTGCACCTCTTCCTCTACCATCCCGAAGAGCTGCGCTCGGGCGGCGTCCTCCAGGTGCTCAAGTTCTGGGACGGCCTCTCGTCGACCGGCGGCGTCCTGGGCGGGCTCGCCGCGGGCGCGCTGTTCTTCCGGCGGCGGCGCCTCTCCTTCGCCCGCTACGGCGACGTGATCGCGCTGTCGGTCGCGCCCGGATGGGCGGTGGCCCGGCTGGGCTGCTTCTCCGTCCACGACCATCCCGGCGTGCGGACCGACTTCCCCCTCGCGGTTTTGTTCCCGGACGGGCCCCGCCACGACCTCGGCTTCTACGATGCGTTGCTGCTCGCGGCCATCACCCTGGTGCTCTACGGCCTGCGCCGGCGCGGCGCGCTGCGCGGGTCGTTCCTGGCCGTCCTCGCGCTCCTCTACGGCGCCGGCCGCTTCGCGCTCGACTTCCTGCGCGCGCGCGACCTGCCGTACGTCGATGCGCGCTACCTGGGGCTCACCCCGGCGCAGTACTTCTGCGTGGGACTGGTCCTCTACGGCGGCGGCTCGCTCCTCGCGCGGCGGCGGCGCTCGGGCAGAGGTCCGCCCGCTTGACATGCCGTGCCGGCGCGGTGAAGGTGCCCGGCCCCGATGCCTTCGCACCCGCCGCGCCCCGTCGTCGCGGCCATCGACATGGGGTACGGCCACCTGCGCGCCGCGGCGCCGCTGGCGGACGCGCTCGGCGTCCCGCTGCTGCTGATGGACCTGCCGCCGCTCGGGGACGGGCGCGACGCGTGGTTCTGGTGGCGGACCCGCGCGTTCTACGAGCCGCTCACGCGCTGGTCGCAGGTCCCCGCGCTCGGCGCTCCGCTTCGCGGGCTCCTCGCGCGCATCACCGCCATCCCGGACGCGGGCGGAGACTTTTCCGCGCCCACCGCCGGCACTCGCTGGATGGAGCGCGCAGCGCGGGCGGGCGCGGGGCGGGCCCTGGCCGAGCACCTGCGCACGAGCGGCGCGCCGCTCCTTTCGACCTTCTACGCGGCGCCCATCCTCGCCGAGCTGCACGGCGCGGATCGGCTGCACTGCGTGGTGACCGACGCCGACGTGAACCGCGTCTGGGCGCCTCCGCACCCCGCGCGAAGCCGGATCCGGTACTACGTGCCGAGCGAGCCGGCGCGGCAGCGCATTGCGTCCTACGGAGTGGCTCCGGAGCGGATCCGCCTGACGGGATTTCCCTTGCCGCACGATCTGGTCGGCGGCCGCCAGAGGTCCGCGCTCCGGCGAAACCTGGCAGCCCGGCTCGGTCGAATCGATCCGGGCAGGGCCGTGGCGGACGCCGCCGCGGCGGAGATCGGCCCGGTCGGGCGCGACGACTCGCCGCCGCTGGTGACGTTCGCGATCGGCGGAGCGGGCGCGCAGGCGGGCATCGCAGCCCGGCTGGTTCGCGCACTGGCCGGCCCGCTGCGGGACCGGCGGCTCGCGCTGGCGCTCGTCGCCGGCCGCCGGGGCGACGTCGCTCGCAAGCTGCGCGCGGCGATCGATGCGGAGGGGCTGGCGGCCCAGTCAGTGGTCGAGGTGCTGGAGGAGCGCGACACCCTGAAATACCTGCGCAGGTTCAACGCGCTGCTCGCGCGGACCGACGCGCTGTGGACCAAGCCGAGCGAGATGACCTTCTTCGGGGCGCTCGGGTTGCCGCTGATCGCCGCTCCGCCGGTGGGCGTCCACGAGGAGCGAAACCTGCGCTGGGCGGTTGCGCAGGGCGCCGCCCTCCCGCAAGCCGACCCGGATCGCGCGGGCGAGTGGCTCCCTCGCTGGATCGAAGACGGGACGCTGGCGCGCGCGGCGTGGAACGGCTACCGGCGCCTGCCGGCGCTCGGGCTCTACGAGATCCTCGACGACCTGGCGGCCTGAGCTCTAGACCCGGGCTTCGTGCGAGGCGAGCGCGCGGGCCCAGGCGCGGACCGCGTCGTCGGAGGCGCGCTGCGCGTCGCGGAAGCTCGCCGCCGCGCGCTGCAACTCGCGCAACGAGTCGAGGGTGGGGCGCTCGCTCCACCGCCGCGCGCTCCGCTCCAGCCGGGTCCGGGCCGACTCCAGCGCCGCACGAGATCCGTCCGCCTGCACCGCCAGCGCCTCGATGGCCATCCGCACCTCCGCGACGGCCCGGAGCATGCTCCAGGTGGGCGCCGCCGTTCTGTGACAGTTCCGTGTCGCGCATCGGCCCGCCCGGCCGCCCGTGCCCTGGCCGCCGCGCCGCCCGCTCGTCGCGGAGAAGTTTCCCGGCCGCCACGATTCCCGTGTGAGCGTCGATCCTGGAGGGTGGTCCTCGCGGAGGATGAATGAGCATCGGGTCGATCTGCTACGGCCTCGTCCTGCTCGCTCCCATCTCGCTCGCCCTGACGTTGGTCGCGCACCTGACCGCATTCCTCGTGCTCTCGCCCCGCCGGCGCAAGCGCCAGGGCCCGACTCCGCCCATCACGGTGCTCAAGCCGGTCAAGGACGCCGAGGAAGGCCTCTACGAGAACCTGGCCTCGCTCGCGCGCCAGGACTATCCCGAGTTCGAGATCCTGGTCGGCGCCGAGGACCCGCTCGATCCCGCCCTGGAGGTCGCGCGGCGGGTGCAGATGGACCACCCCGGGGCGCGCATCCAGATTCGCGCGGGCAGCCGGCGCCTGGGACTGAACCCGAAGGTGAACCTGCTCGCCGCCCTCGCCGATGGAGCCCGGCACGAGCACCTCCTCATCTCCGACTCGAACGTGCGCGCCGGCCCCGACTACCTGCGCGAGACCGCGGCGGAGCTGGCCGACCCGGAAGTCGGGCTGGTCACCAACGTGCTGGTCGGCGAGGACGCGCCCGGCCTCGGGGCCGCCCTGGAGAACCTGCAGCTGAACTCCTTCGTCGCCGCCGCAACGAGCTTCGCGCGAGTGGTGTGCGGCCGCGCCTGCGTGATCGGCAAGTCGATGCTGTTCCGGCGGCGCGATCTGGACAGGTTGGGCGGCTTCTGGGCGGTGCGCAACGTCCTCGCGGAGGACTACGTCATCGGACGCAGCTTCGAGCTGGCCGGCTGGAAGGTGGCGCTGTCGCCTTTCGTGGTCGCCGCCGTGAACCACGGCTGGACGGTGCAGCGGTTCGCGAATCGGCACGTGCGCTGGGCGCAGATGCGGCGCCGGCTGTGCTTGCCCGCGTACCTGGGCGAGCTGCTCTTCAACCCGGTGCTGTGGATCTCGATGGCCGCGTGCGCGCTCGCTGCGACGCGGCCGGGCCTCGACCTGCGGCTCGCCGCGGTTGCCGCCACCGGGGTGGCGGTAAAGTGCGCTTCGGACGCGCTCTTGTGCCGCCGTTTGCGCGGGGCGCCGCCGCGCGCCTTCGAGGTGCTGCTCATCCCGCTGAAGGACCTGGCGATGGCGGCCATCTGGCTCGTCGGCGCCTTCCGGCGAGCGGTGAACTGGAGGGGCAACAGGCTCTGGATCGATTCCGGCTCCGAGCTGAGCGAGGCCCTCCCGCCGGCGTTCGAAGAGCCGGCGCAAGAAGTCGCTTGACGCACCGGCGGCTCCGCCGCGCTCTACGTCTCGTGCGGAAGCGGTAGACGGCGAGCCCTACGCCGCCCTCGACAGGACGCGCAACGGCTCGTTCGCGGCTGCCTCGTCCGCGCGGGCGTCGATCCAGCAGGTGTCCACCCTCTCCCCGTCGACGTCGAAGACGCGGAATGCCTGCAGCGCCGTGCTGCTCCCGCCGTTGAACACGCGCAGTGGCGCCTCGCAAGCGAAGGGCCGTAGCTCGGCGGGAGCGTGGCGGTGGCCGTGGAGGACGACGTCGCAGCGGTGGCGCACGCGCCGCAGCAGCTCCAGGCCGAGGGGAAGCTCGGCCGCATTCGGCCACCCGAGCCGGGAGACGAGCCGCTCGAACAGGTCCTCCTCCGGCAAGGGGAGAGGGTGGTGGTGGAGCAGCAGGACCCGCGTCGACCCGGCCGGCGCCGAATCCAGCGCCTCCACCACCGCGTCGACGTCCGCCGTCCTGAGGAGCCCGTGGCTGTCCCACCAGCGCCGGTTGTGCGGGCCGGTCGAGTTGCAGCGGACGATCCACAGCCCCTGGCCCGCGCTGACCTGGACCCGCTCTCCGGGCATCAGCTCCGCCTCGAGGTCGTCGCCGAGGCGGTCATGGTTGCCCGGCACGACCACCGCGATGCCGCTGTCGAGGAGCGGAGCGAAAGTGTGCCGGAACCGCTCCAGCTCGGCGGCCCGCCCGCGATGGGTCACGTCGCCCGTGATCGCGACCCGGTCCGCGCCGCTGCGGAGGACCGCTCGAACGAGCCGTTCCGAGGACTCCTCGCTGGCCGCTCCGACGTGCAGGTCAGAAAGGTGCGCGATCCGGCGGGACGGCATGCGTTCCTCTTTCGCGTAGGTGGTTGGTCGCGGTCAGTCCTCATCCAGAGCGAGCACCGGGGCGAGCATGGCTTCTCCCGTTGGCGGCAGACGCGTGGTGTGTACCGCGCGGTACGCGGCGGCCGCGTGAATCGCAAGCAACATCCTGATGGCGCAAGCAGGATGGGACGCGCCCCGGGGCGCGGAGCTCCGACACGATTGGCGCCTGAGCGGCCGGATCCGACGGGTTCGTCGGGATGGTCTTGCGGCACTCGCGCTCGGCGCCGTCGCCGGTCGCGCGGCAGCAGGGGCCGCGTACCGCGAGCGCCGCAGGCATTCCGACAAGCCCGTGGGCGCGGCGCGTGCGTTCGACAGCTTCGTCGCTCCGCGCCAGGCGTCCGCCGGAGCATCTTCGACGGGAATGCGCTGCCCGCGGCGCTGGTACTGCGATTGCACCGGTTCACGGTGGGGCCGCCGGGGAAGTGAGTGTCAGGCCTCTTTTGCGGGAAGGAGGTTCGATGCATCGCCGAACCGAGCATGATCTCGTCGGCGCCGTGGGCACCTCCTCGGCGGCCCCGCCCCAGGCGATCTGGTCCGGCGGAGCGGCTCGCCGATGACGGGACCTTCGGAGCGCCTCGTCGACCGGATCGTCGAGGCGGCGGTCACGCGCGCCGTGGTCGGGCCTGGCGGCGCCTTGCGCGGCCTCGGCGGCAGCGCCCTGCTCGGCGCCATCGGCGCGTTGTTTCCGCTCACCACGGCGAAGGTGCTGGCGCAGGAAGTCCGCGGCACGCTCGAGAAGAAGCAACTCCGGATCGGATTCGTCCCGGTCGCCTGCGCCGCGCCCATCCTGATCGCCGACCCGATGGGCTTCTATGCGCTGCAAGGACTCGACGTCGTGCTGGTGAAGACCCCCGGCTGGGCGCTCGTCCGCGACCTGGTGCTGAACCAGCGATTCGATGCGGCGCACATGCTGGCGCCGATGCCGCTGGCGCTCACCCTGGGCCTCGGCTCCCGGCCGGAGCCGATGCACGTCGCCGCGATCGGCAACGTCAACGGGCAGGCGATCACCCTCCACCTCAGGCACAGGAACAGGCGCGATCCGAAGCAGTGGAGCGGAATGAAGCTCGGCGTCCCGTTCGAGTACTCGATGGAGAACCTGCTGCTCCGCTGCTACCTCGCCGATCACGGCCTCGATCCCGACCGGGACGTCGCCATCCGCTCCGTCCCCCCGGCCGAGATGGTTGCCCACCTGCGCGCGGGCAGCATCGACGGCTACCTGGCGCCGGAGCCGTTCAATCAACGCGCCGTCCACGACGGCGTCGGCTTCATCCATCTGCTGTCGAAGGACCTGTGGGACGGCCATCCCTGCTGCGCGGTGGGGATTCCCGCCTCCTTGGTGAAGGAAAGCCCGAACACGTTCGCCGCCCTCTTCCGGGCTCTCGCGGTCGCGACGGCGCACGCGCAGAAGCCGGAGAACCGGCGGGAGGTCGCCGAGGCGATCGCGCCCGCCGCCTGGCTCGACCAGCCGCTGTCCGTCGTGGAGCAGGTGCTCACCGGCCGGTACGCCGACGGCCTGGGGAACGAGCACAACGTGCCCGCGCGCGCCGGATTCGAGGCGTTTCCCTGGCACTCGATGGCAGTGTGGATCCTGATGCAGCTCAAGCGCTGGGGATACGTCAAGCAGGACCTCGACTACCACCAGGTCGCGGAGCAGGTGTTCCTGGCGACCGACGCGCGCAAGCGGCTGGCCGAGCTCGGCCTGGCGGCGCCCGAGAGGACGTACGCGCAACACAGGATCCTCGGCAACGTCTTCGACCCGGCGAGACCAGACGAGAACGCGAAGGGCATTCCGGTCGTGCGAGCCGCCTGAGGTCCGCGCCGCCCGCGGCAACCTTCCAAGTACGTACCGGCCACCTTGTCGCGGCGTGTGCTAGATCCATCTTCGCCGTTGCCGTTCGCCTCCCGACGCGGCAGAAGCCCATGGACAACGCTGCGTACCTGCTCCACCGCCTGCACTTCGGCTTCACGGTCACTTTCCACTACCTGTTCCCGCAGCTCACCATGGGGCTCGCCCCGCTGATCGTGGTGCTGCAGACGATGGCGTTGCGGCGCAAGGACGCGGTCCATGGCGAGGCGGCGCGCTTCTGGGCGAGGATCTTCGGGCTCAACTTCGTGATGGGGGTGGTGAGCGGGATCCCGATGGAGTTCCAGTTCGGCACCAACTGGTCGCGGTTCTCCAGGCTCACGGGTGGAGTCATCGGCCAACCCCTGGTGATGGAAGGCGTGTTCTCCTTCTTCCTCGAGTCTGCCTTCCTCGGGCTCTTCCTCTTCGGCGAGAAGCGTCTCGGGCCCCGGCTGCACTGGCTCTCGGGCGTGGCGGTCTTCCTCGGGTCGTGGCTGTCGGGGTTCTTCATCGTCGCCACGAACGCGTGGATGCAGCACCCGGTGGCCTATGCGCGGCTGCCCGACGGCTCGTTCCAGGTGACGAGCTTCGCGGGAGTGCTGCTGAACCCGTGGACGCTCCTGCAATACGCGCACACGATGAGCGGCGCCGTCATCACCGGGGCCTTCGCGATGGCTGCGTTGGGCGCCTACTACCTGCTCAGCGGCATGCACCGGGAGCACGCGGCGACGTTCGTGCGCCTGGGAGTGGTCGCGGGCCTGATCGCCTCGGTGCTGCAGATCTTCCCCACCGGCGACCTGCACGGGCGCTTCCTGGCGCGACACCAGCCGGCGACCACGGCCGCCATGGAAGGCCTCTTCAAGAGCGAGGCCGGCGCGCCGCTGGTGCTGATCGGCCAGCCGGATCCCGAGCACGGGACGATCGAGAACCCGATCGCCGTGAGACCCGTGCTCAGCTACCTGATCTATGGGACCTCGCGCGCCGAGGTGAAAGGACTGGACGCGTTCCCGCGGGAGGACTGGCCGGACAACATTCCGCTCCTCTTCTTCGCGTACCACATCATGGCGGGGCTCGGGACGCTGTTCGTCGCCCTCCTGGCGGTCTGCGGTTTCCTGCTCTGGCGGGGGCGGCTGCTCGGAGCGCGGCCTGCGCTCTGGGCGCTCATGCTCGCCTTCCCCTTCCCGTACATCGCCAACACCGCCGGCTGGTTCGCGGCCGAGCTCGGGCGGCAGCCGTGGGTCGTCTACGGCCTGCTCCGCACCAAGGACGGCTACTCGAACCTCGTCTCCGCGGGCAGCACCTGGTTCACGCTCCTCGGGTACATGGGCATGTACACCGTGCTGGGGATCGCCTTCGTGCTCCTGGTGCAGAAGTTGATCACGCAAGGTCCTTCGCCGTCGCGTTCCGAGCACGCCGCGCCGGCGATCGGCTCCGCCTGAGGGAACCCGCATGCAGACCGTCTGGTTCGTGCTGGTCGCCTTCATGCTCGTCGCCTACGTCGTCCTCGACGGATTCGACCTGGGCGCGGGCGCGGTCCATCTCTTCATCGCCCGCACCGACGGCGAGCGCAGGACCGTGCTCCGGAGCATCGGACCGGTGTGGGACGGCAACGAGGTGTGGCTGATCGCCGCCGGCGGGACGCTGTACTTCGCCTTCCCGGCCCTCTACGCCTCGAGCTTCAGCGGCTTCTACTTGCCGCTCAACATCGTGCTGTGGCTCCTGATGCTGCGGGCCGTCGGCATCGAGTTCCGCACGCACATCGAATCGCCGGTCTGGCGGGGATTCTTCGATGGCGCGTTCTCTTTGAGCAGCGCGCTGCTGGCCATCTTCTTCGGGGCGGCGCTCGGGAACGTGATCCGCGGCGTCCCGCTGCACCGGGACGGCACCTTCTTCGAGCCTCTGTGGACGAATTTCCGGGTCGGCGCCGAGAACGGCATCCTCGACTGGTACACGGTCTTGTGCGGAGCGCTGGCGCTGGTCGCGCTGACGGTCCACGGCGCATCCTGGGTGACGTACAAGACCGACGGGACCGTCCAGGCGCGCGCGCGCAAGGTGGCCTCCGCGCTGCTGTTGCCCCTGTTGCTCCTCGCAGTGGCCGCGCTGGTGGCCAGCCTGGCGGTGCGCCCGCAGCTCCTCGACAACTACCGCCGCTACTGGCTCGGGGCGCTCATCCCGGCGGTGGTCGCCGCCAGCTACGCCGGCCTGGTGTGGTTTTCGCGGCGCGGCCGGGACCGCGCCGCGTTCCTCAGCTCGTGCGCGTTCCTGGCCGCCCTGCTGGCGGGCGTCGCGTTCGCCCTGCATCCCCAGGTGCTGCCCGCCACCACCTCGGACGCGTACAGCCTGACCATCTACAACACTGCCGCGGGGGAGTACTCGCTCCGCTACGGCGTGTACTGGTGGTCGGCCGGGATGCTCGTCGCCATCGGCTATTTCGTGCTCGTGTACCGGATGTTCCGGGGCAAGGTCCGCCTCGACGCCGGCGACCACGGCTACTGATCGCCGGGCAAGCCTCGCGCTTTCGGGTGCCTCCGGCTAGCATGCCGCTTCCTTCTGCGCGGGAGGCCCTCGTGCGTCGCTTCCTCGGAGTCCTCGTCGTTTCGCTGTCCCTCTGCGCCTCCCTCGCCTGGGCGCAGGCGCTTCCTTCGGCGCGCCCCGAGGAGGTCGGCTTCTCGGCCGACCGGCTCGGCCGGATCGGAAAGGTCCTGCAAGGCGAGATCCACTCGAAGAAGCTTCCCGGCGCGGTCGCGGTGGTGGCGCGCAAGGGAAGGGTCGTGTACTTCGAGGCATTCGGCGCGCGAGACCCGGCGAGCGGCGCGCCGATGACGAAAGACGCCCTCTTCCGCATCTACTCGATGACCAAGCCGCTCGCGTCGGTGGCCGCGATGATCCTCGCCGAAGAGGGCAGGATCGTGCTCACCGATCCCGTCTCCAAGTACCTGCCGGCTTTCGCCAAGATGCAGGTCAGCGTCCCCAAGGTGGACGCGACGGGGAGGCTGACCTACGAGACCACGCCCGCGGCGCGGGAGATGACGGTGCAGGACCTGCTGCGGCACACTTCGGGGCTGGCCTACGGCGAGATCACGGCCAACGCGCCGGTCAAGGACGCTTACGCCAAGGCCGGCGTCTTCCAGGCCGACTTCCCCTACGAGTCGCGCGGGATTACGGCGGCCGAGGAAGTGGAGCGGCTCTCCAAGGCGCCGCTTTCGCACCATCCCGGAGAGGTCTGGGAGTACAGCCTGTCGGTCGACGTCCTCGGGCGCGTGGTGGAGGCCGCCGCGGGCACCCGGCTGTCGGAGTTCCTCGATGCGCGCCTGTTCAAGCCGCTGAAGATGGCCGATGCGGCCTTCTCGGTGCCGAAGGAGAAGATGGGACGCCTCGCGCAGCCGTTCGCGACCGATCCGGCGACGGGCAACCCGAACCGGGTGCTGGACGTGAGCGCGGCGCCGAAGAACGACGCCGGCGGCGTCGGCGCCGTGGCGACCGCGTCCGACTACCTGCGCTTCGCGCAGATGTTGCTCAACGGTGGCCAACTCGACGGGGCGCGCATCCTGAGCCGCACCACGGTCACGCTCATGACCTCCGACCAGCTCGGGAAGATCAAGGACTCCGGCATCACCCCGGGCGAGCTGCTGCTCGGCACGCGCGGCTACACCTTCGGCCTCGGCTTCGCCGTGCGTCTGGAGGACGGGCTGGCGGCGGTCCCGGGGCGGGCGGGCGAGTTCATGTGGGCCGGCGCGGCGGGGACCTACTTCTGGGTCGATCCGAAGGAGCAGCTCGTCGCGGTGCTGATGACGCAGGCCCCGGGGCCCTCGCGCGTCTACTACCGCAAGCTCTTCAAGCAGCTCGTCTACCAGGCCATCTCCGACGAAGTGGCCTCGACGGTGGCCGCCGCGCAGCCCTGAACGAGGACCGGGGGCAGGTCAGGAGCTCAAATCGAGCGCCGGTCCCTCGCTATGCGGAGGCGCCGGCGTCCAAGGCGGCGTTGATCACCTCGTCGAGCTTGGCGATCACCTGGCTCTTGGTCCGGCCTTCCCGGTCGTTCCAGCTCAACACGGCGCAATGGCAGTCGAAACCGCCGAACGCGCAAGCGGGGACGCTCAGGCGCGACCCCAGCGAGTGCAAGGCGGCCCGGTAAGCGTCGCGATCCTCCCCGGCGGCCTTGGCCAGAGCGCCCGTGAGGCAGTAGCTGCCTCCCGCCTCTCGCGGGGTGAGCTGGGTCCAGCCGCTTTCGTGCAAGAGATCGCGCGCGATCAACAGGACCCGGACGGGCACCTTGCTCCTCGCGACGAGGGATTCGATGTAGCGGTCCAGCCGGCCGCGGAATGCGTCGTCCGCAGCGATGAACTGCACGCCTACCCCGCGTGCGGGTGAGGACGCGCGCGATCGGGACGGCGCCACGTCGTGGACGACCTTGGCCTCGACCGGGGCCGGCCGCTCGCCGTCCGGGATCTCGAGCGCCACGGAGACCAGCGCCCCGCGGGGCAGCTCTCGATCGGTGCGGACGAACATCCCGCCGGCGCTGATGTTCGTGGCCTCGTCGGCGAAGCCTTCGGCGGGGGAGAACGCGACTCTCAGCGAGGTTGGATACCGAGGTTGTGTCGAGCTCACGGCAGACCTCCCCGAGACGCTGCGACGCTCCGTTCGGTCGTAACCGGCCGCCGAAGTCGGTTTCAAGGAGCGGGTGTGGGACCTGGGTCTACCAGCCCGCCGGCTTCGAGCGGTGAGACCTCGCAG
>Ga0099794_10000583_pt1 | contig 12218 bp, 13 predicted proteins | sample Rivendell_Oct201_10_FD_77320 | JGI IMG/M metagenome (GOLD analysis project Ga0099794, IMG submission 77320) | Vadose zone soil microbial communities from the Eel River Critical Zone Observatory, Northern California, USA -... | ecosystem: Host-associated > Plants > Roots > Rhizosphere > Soil ... | reverse complement strand
GGAACTGGGGAATCATGAACGGTGAGGTGCCGGTACGTCATCTTGTCGGCTAGCTGCTTCTCGCGCGCCGCTGACCTCCTCCGCCGCGGCTCTGCTAGGCTGCTCACGGTGCGTCCATGACTCTTTTCGAGCTCGTCATCGCGCTCCTCCTCGCTGGCGCAGTGCTCTCCGCCTGGGCGCGGCGCATCAGCGTCCCCTATCCAGCGCTTCTCGCGCTCGCCGGGGCGGGGCTCGCGCTCCTCCCCCACGTGCCGAGCGTGACGCTCGACCCGGAGCTCGCACTGGCCCTGTTCGTCGCGCCGGTCCTCCTCGACGCGGCATTCGACTCCTCACCGCGCGATTTGAAGAGGTACTGGCGCGCGGTGGTGGGTCTCGCCGTCGCCGCGGTGGCGGTGACGATCGGCGCCGTTGCCGTCGTCGTCCGGCTTTGCGTTCCCGACTTGTCCTGGCCCGCGGCCATCGCGCTCGGCGCCATCGTCGCCCCGCCCGACGCGGCGGCTGCGACCGCCGTGCTCAAGCAGATGCGTCCGCCGCATCGCTTGCTCGTCATCCTCGAAGGCGAAAGCCTCTTCAACGACGCGAGCGCGCTGCTCGTCTACCGCCTCGCCGTCGGCGCCGCGGTGGCGGGAAGCTTCTCGCCGTGGTCGGCGCTGCCAGTGCTCGCGATCGTCTCGGTCGGCAGCGTTCTCCTCGCAGCCGTGTTGTCGCGCCTCACCCTCTTCGTCGTCGGCCGTGTACGCGACGTGGCGACCTCGGTGATCATCCAGTTCATCACGACGTTCGGTGTCTGGATCCTCGCCGATCGGCTCGGGCTGTCGAGCATCATCACCATCGTGACCTACGCCATTCTCACCGCCCGAAGCGCGCCGGCGCGCATGCCGGCCCGGCTGCGCATTCCCTCCTACGCCGTATGGGAGGTCGTGGTCTTCGTCCTGAACGTCCTCGCTTTCATCCTGGTCGGCCTGCAGCTGAGGCCAATCCTGCAGGGGCTCGATCGGCCTCAGCTGCTCAACTACGTCGCCACCGCCGCCGCGGTGTGCGCGGCAGCGATCGTCGCCCGCATGCTCTGGGCCCTGGCGTACGCAGTCGTGGCGCGCTGGACGCGACGCGGCGATCCAAGCGACGCCGAGCTCGCCCCGCGCACTTCCCTCCGATCCGCGATCGCCATCGGCTGGAGCGGGATGCGCGGCATCGTCACCCTCGCCGCGGGGCTCGCCTTGCCTGCCGCGTTCCCTGCGCGCGACCTCATCCTCTTTACCGCTTTCTGCGTCGTGCTCGTCACGCTCGTCCTGCAGGGCGGGACGCTTGCGCCGCTCATGCGGCTCCTCCGCCTCGAGGACGACGGCACGATCGAGGACGAGATCCGGCGCGCCCGGGCCGAAACGGCGCGCGCGGGGCTAGAGGCCCTGCAGGGCACAGGCGAGAGCGGGATGACCGCCCTTCTCACCCGGAAGTACGAAGCGCGTTTGCGTCGCGCCGACGGAGCCGGGCCAACCGCAACGGGGGAGGTGGACGACCTGCCTCGCTACACGGAGGCGCTGCGCCGCGCGCGCGAGGCGGAGCGCCGGAAGCTCATCGAGTTGCGCGCCGGCGACGTCATCGGAGACGACGCGTTCCACCGGGTCGAGGAGGAGCTCGACTGGGCCGACCTGCACGAGGAGGCCCAGCGCGGCCTCCCGGGCCTCTAGAATCGCGCGCGCCGCCGCTCACCGCTTGATGCTTCACCCGCGCGACCCGCCGCACGGGCGTGTCTCGATCAGGCGCGATTGCCGGCGCTGATTCAGCCCCGGGACAATCTCCACCAGACGAAGCCTGCGGCGGCAGCCGGAACAGCGAAGACTACGAGGAAGAACGGAACCTCGTCGGTGAGGGGATAGCCCCCACGCGCGACGCCCACCCACAGGTTGATCATGGCCGCAACCAGCCAGATCGGGATGAAGTAACGAGCTGCGCTCGCCATCGCTGGCGATGCTCCGCCGCCCATCCAGCGCCCGAAGAGGAGGAAGGCGCCGAGCAGCAGGAATCCTCCGGCGATGACCTTGATGGTGTGCATCGAGCCTCAGTCTTCTTCCTGTCCGACGTCGAGTCGCACGATCTTGCCGTCTTCGATCGTGAATTTCCAGAAGGTCTTGAAATCGCCCCACTGCACTGAGTGGAAGTCTGCGTGGATGGTGACGCCGCGATCGGCGACCTTGGTGATCGACGTGATGCGTCCCTTGCCGGCGCCGAAGAGTTCCGCGTCGGACCATTGCTTGAAGTCGCGCTCGTTTCCGTCGTCGGTGAGAACGGCGCGCTCGTCGAAGAGGCCGAGCCACGCGTCGCGATCGCCCTGCTTCATGGCCTCGAGAGCAGCCTTGACGACGGAATCGAGGAGCCGGTCGCTGTCCATCTGGTCGCTCAGGCCCTGACGTCGCCGAACAGCGGCTCGCGGTCGAACACCGCCTTCGCGAAGGGACAGAGCGGCATGAGCTTCACGTTCGTCCGGCGGGCCCACGCGACGGCAGCCTCCACGAGCTTGCGGGCGACTCCCTGGCCGCGGAGCGACTCCGATATCTCGGTGTGATCGAGGATGACGAGCTTCCGGTCCGGAGTCGCCGAGAACGTCAGCTCCGCCACGCGAGCCCCCTCTCGTGCGATGAAGAAGGCACCCCGATGGCCCTTTTCCTCGACCTGGACGGAATCGTCTTCTGCGTTCATGAGACCCGTTCCTAACCGGCGGCGGCCCGCAGCGCCGCCGGCGAATCAAAGCAGCCCCTCGGACATCTACCGCGCATGAGTCTTCGTGAGCCTAGCAGAATCGTCACGGCGCATCGTCAGCTCGAAGGAGCTGGTTTCGTGGTCCGGCGGCCACTGCCCAGCGAGGAACTGGACATGGTCGATCCCTTCCTGCTCATCGACGAGATGGGTCCGGTCGACTACGGGCCGGGGGAGGCGGTTGGCGCTCCCGACCATCCCCACCGGGGCTTCGAGACCGTCACTTATGCCCTCGCGGGCGAGTTCGAGCACGAGGACTCCGCCGGTCACCGCGGCGTGCTTCGGCCCGGCGACGTGCAATGGATGACCGCCGGAGCGGGGATCATCCATTCCGAAATGCCGTCGCGCCGCATCCGTGAAGAGGGCGGGCGGGTGCACGGCTTCCAGATCTGGGTCAACCTGCCCGCCCGCCTGAAGATGGCGCGCCCGCGGTACCAGGAAGTCCCTGCGCAGAAGATCCCGCAGGCCTCGACCACGGACGGCAAGGCGCGGGTGCGCGTGGTTGCCGGTGAGGCGCTCGCGGCGAAAGCCGTCATCGACACGCAGACGCCGATCGTCTTCCAGGACTGGTCCCTCGATCAGGGCGCCGACGTCACGGTCCCGGTCCCGAGCAATCAGAATGCGCTCGCTTACGTCTTCGAGGGCTCGGCGCGCGTCGGTGAGCGCGACGTGGCCGAAGGGCAGCTCGCGGTGCTGGGCTCGGGTGACGCAGTCCGGCTGCGCGGCGGCAAGGCGCGCCTGCTGCTTCTCGCCGGAGAGCCGCTGCGCGAGCGCGTGGCGCACTACGGGCCCTTCGTGATGAACAGCGAGGAGGAGCTCGCCCAGGCTTTTCGCGACTTCCAGAGCGGCAGGATGGGCGAGATCACTCGCACCGCACGCGTCCAGTGACAAAAAAAGGGGCACGCCGCCTGGGCGTGCCCCCCTCCCTGCGAACTGCGATGCGGCTTAGAACCCGGCGAACTGGTAGCCGATGCCGCCCGACACCATCAGCAGGTCGCCGAAGTGGCCGACGTCGTGCGTGTGCACGTTCAGACGGGCGTTCCACTGGTTCCACTGGTACCCGACGCCGGCGCCCATGCCGAACTTCACGTCGTTGCTGGTCTGCGAGTTGGCGCCGGCCGACGCGCTGCCCATCAGGTCGAACATGCCCAACTCGGCAGCCGCGAACAGGCCCTGGCGGTCCTGCTGCATCACGTAGTACTTCGCGCCCAGCAGCACCGGGATGGAGTGGAAGTGCGAGTCCACCGTGGTGCCCAGGATGGTCTGGCTCTTGTCGGAGTGGAACTGGAACCCGGCGCGGCCCGTCAGGCTGAGCTGCTCGATCACGGGGTACTCGATGGTCAGGAGCGCGCCGCCGCCGATGCCGTTCGCATCGCCGTAGGTGCCCAGCGGAAGGGCGGCGTCGACGTCCACGCCCACCAGGACGGTGTGCGTGGTAGCGGCCACGTTGGAGCGCCCGTGCGAAGTACGCGCGTCGCCCGCGTTCGCGGCGCCCGCCAGACAGAGAATGACTGCAGCAGTCGTGATGACCTTGTTCATTCGTCCCTCGGAGCGGGCCGGTCGCGAAATGCGACCGTGCGATCGCTCGGTTGCCGACCAAGGTACGAGGGTTCGATGTCGTTGATCAACAATTCAAACCTGTTCCAAACGGCGTGCCGCTGCGGTTAACGAACACGTTATCGGTTTCCCTCCTACACCCGCGCACCCGGGGCCGCGCGGCGGGCGAATTCCCTGCGCCTGAGGGGGTTTATCTCTACACCAACACTGTAATGCACCCCTGGCCCCCGCCGTACGCGCACGCAAACGGGAGCGGGGATTCGACGGTAGTCTGCGCATCTCCCGGCGGGAGAACGGCGCAGCGGCGGCGCCGGGCTGAGCAGGTCAGCCGACGGCGGTGACGTGCGCGCCCGGCGACTGTTGCGGCGCGTCGCCCAACACCGGCAACTTGCGGACGCCCGGCACTTCCATCGGACGGTCGCCGGCGTAGATCTTGTGCCGGCCGCGCGTCTCGAACCAGTCCTTGGTGCGCGCGACCATGTGCATGTTCTCCACGATCTGCCGCCACCCGACGCCGGTGTTGTACGCGCAGAACGAGATCTCTCCCTCCTGCGTCGCGTACGGGATCACGCACATCTCGGTCCGGCGGAAATCGTAGGTCCACAAGTCCTGGAACCACATCCCGCCCACCCACAGCACGGTCCAGTCCTGCTCCCTCTCCTTCTTCATCAGGCTGCCGCCCATCTTGCCGTTGAAGAGCTTGAGGAACTCCAGGAGCGTCATCCCGGCGGGCGCCTTCCGCCCGTCGAAGTTGCGCAGGAAGGAGAGCGCCACCTGGGTGAGCGTCAGCTTCTTGCCGCGGGCCGTGTCGCAGATGAGCGCGATGTCCTTCATGAAGCGTTCCATGTCGAAGAACTGCGTGATGGTCGACCACACCTTGGTCTTGCGGTTGGCGACGAGGAGCACGCTCGATCCGCAGTTCGGATGGCACGAGCAGGCCAGCCCGCCGAAGCTGGGCTGATCGGGCCCGTTCAGCGCGCGGAGGTGATCGGCCAGGACGGTGAAGCCGCCCATCGCGCCCAGCGGGTACCAGTCGCGGTACGGATCGATCTTCCCGCCGTAGTAGCGCTGCAGCTCGTGCGCCATGTGCGAGATGGTGTAGCGCTGCCGGCGCCGGTCCTCGTCGCTGATGTCCTCGTCCCGGCCGGTGAAGGAGACCGGCTGGAAGCTGATCCCGCCCATCTTGTCGGAGTTGGCGAGGACGAAATCGAGCAGCGGGCCCACCTGGGTGTCGTTCACGCCGTTCACCAGCGTGGTCACGGGCACGATGTCGATGCCGGCGTCGTGCAGCACGTCGATCGACTTGAGCTTCACGTCGAAGAGGTTGCTGATGTGCCGGTGCTTGTTGGCGTCGTTCGACACGCCGTCGAACTGGAAGTACGCCAGGTCGAAGCCGGCCTCCTTGGCGGCGTACGCGAACTCCGGCTCGAGCGCGAAGCGCAGCCCGTTGGTCGCCGCCTGCACCGCGTAGTACCCGACCTCCTTGGCGTACCTGCACGCCTCGAGGAAATGGGGCGACATGGTGGGCTCGCCGCCGGAGAACTGCACCGACATCTGCCGGCGCGGCTTGAAGGAGATCGAGTCGTCGAGGATCCGCTTGATCTCGTCGAGGGTCAGCTCGTGCACGTACCCGACCTGGTTGGCGTCCATGAAGCACGGGTTGCACATCATGTTGCAGCGGTTGGTCAGGTCGATGGTCAGCACCGCCCCCCGGCCGTACTTGATGGTCGAGCTGCCGTGGCGGTGGATCAGCTCGTCACCGAGCGTGCGGAAGTCGCGGCCCGGGTAGCGCGATTCGATCACCCGGCTGAACTCGGGATCGATCGAGAGCACGTCCTCGAACGCCCCGTGCTCCGCGCAGGTCTTGCGGATGAGGAGCCGGCCGTCCTCCTCCGCGATGCGCGCCTTGATCTCGCCCAGGCGTCCGTCCAGCAGGTCGGCCAGGTCGCGCTCGCCGCGCAGGATGGCGTTGCGCGTCTCCACCACGCAGCGCGGGCAGAGCGAGTCGGTGTCGCGGGGCCAGCCGAGCGGCGGCCGGGTGCGTTCCCGGCTCTTGAGGAGCGGCCCCGGCGCCCACTCGGGCGCTTGCGACGGCGTCTCCGGCAGGCTGGTGTTCACTGCCTGGAGCCCGTGCCAACCCAGATTCGCAAGCTCCTTCACCACGGCATCGATCGTCTCGGACATCGTCGACCTCCTACCTTTCGAGCCTCAGCTCTCGACCATGGCTCCGGAAGGGCGCCAGGATTCGATCCAGCAGTCGTCCCCCTGCGCGGCGAGGGGCCGGGGCCGCGGGTCGCCCGGGCTCCGGTGCGCCGGCAGGTCCCACGACCCAATCCGGCTGCAGGGCGGCGACCTCGGGTCCCGGCATCCCCACCGCGCAAGTCGTGGATCCGTCGAGGACGAAGGAAAGGAGCGCGAGGCGCGCGGCCAGCGTCGGGGAAGCCGACGCCTGCGCGACGGCCCCTTTCCGCGGCGGGGACCCGATCCGGAGCGCGCGCATCCGCGCGACTGCCTCGGCGTGAGTGAGGAACTGGCACCGCGCTTGGCCGTCCGATCCGGCCAGGTAGCCGAGGGCGCGGGAGTCCCCCGGCACCTCGCGCGCCTGCGCGCGAAAGGACTGGGCGCGCTCGGGGGTGTCCAGCGTACCGCCCAGATCGAGCGCCTCGCCAAAGGCCCAGGCGCCGTCGGCCTTTCCTTGGAAGCACACCACCGCGCGCGCTCCGAAGGACGCCTCCCGCGCCCCATCCTCCACGAAGGCGACGGCCGGCGACGTTTCCTCGATCGCGCGGCGCTGGTCCGCCGCAGGCAGATCGGGATCGATCGCCACGGCCACGGCGCCCTGCGTGAGGGCTGCCAGCTCCGCGACCAGCGATTCAGGCCGGAGGCCGGACACGATCGCCACGCGGTCGCCCGGGACCAGGCGCGCGCGATCGCGGAGGAACAGCGCGAGACGGATGACCTGCCGCTCGAATCGCCAGTCGGGCGTTTCGCGCCACTTCGCGCCGTCGTGATGCAGCAGGGCGGCCGCGCGATCGTGCTTGCGCATCGCCGCGAGGAACATCCTCGCCACCGTGCCCGGTCGCTCCCCGCCGCCTTGGCCCGCGTGCTCCTCGGAACCGATCATGTACCACCTCGCGCCGCATTCCGGCGCCGTCTACGAAACGGTCACTGCCCGGCCGCGGCTCAGCAAACGGTAGACCTGGCGCTCTTCTCCCGTGCCTCGGTGGGGGCGCACCGAGACGGGACCGCGCCGCAAGCGATCCGCGAGGTCTCCACCGATGCCCGCCAGATCGGCGGCGCCGGCGTCCGTCTCCACGACGATCTCCACCGCCTCGCCACCCTCTTCGCCAGCCAGCTTCCCTTCCACGTGGAGCCTCCGTCCGGGCGCGTACCACCAAGCACGGACTTCGGGATGCGCGGAACCCACGTCGCGGACGGCGCGCAAGACGTCGAGGATGCTGGGCTGCCTCATCGCAGACCTCCAGGGCCGGCGGGTACGATGCGCCCATCGTTGGAACGGTGCGCGGCTTCGCACGTCCGTTCCACCACGCACAAAAATGCGTTCGGGCATCAAACGTGCCGCCTCATTGGAAAGCCGCCAGCCGGAAACGCGGACCGGCGCCGCTCCGCTCAGCGGCGGCGCGTGGCGCGCATCGGACGGCGCGCAGCTGGCCGGGCGGGATGCTCCGCTCCGAAGACGGTGCCGAAGCCGGCGAAGAGCTCCGACATGAACCGCGGCGTGCGCGGAGTGTCGTGCGAGGTCCGCCGCCGCAGCACGGCGTTGATCGGTTCTCCGCCGGCGCCGGTCCACGCGTGCGGGCGCCGCAGGTTCATGGGCTCGCGCACGACGCCGTGGTTGGTCGAGTGCAGGACGAGCGCCGTTCCGTCGGCCAGGACTTCCTCGACGATGCCCACGTGGGTCAGGCGATCGTCGAGCAGGCGGTTGCGGTTGCGGTCATAGGAATTGTCGAAGAAGACCAGATCGCCCCGCGCGGGCTGCCGGCGGTGGAGCCGGCCGTGTCGGCGCACGTACCGCCGCATGGCCTGCACGCCGTTGTCCCAGGGCGACGCCTCCGCGTAGAGGTCGACTCCCGCGGCGGCGTAGGCGGCGCGGACGAAAGTGGAACAATCGATTCCGTCGCGGCCACCCCGCTTGCCCAGCTCTGCCCTCGCAGCGGACAGCATGCGCTGGACGGGGTCGGTCGGCGGCGCCTCTGCAGGCGGGCGGGCAGGCGGCCGCTCGGGCTGGGCCGCGGGCGCAAGCGTCGCCTCCGCGACAGGGATGGTCACGGAGTCCGCGGCCGGCGCCTCGCGCTGTCCGGAACGCGACGACGCGCAGGCCGCCGCGAGCGCGAGCAGCCCCAGGGCAAGGGCCCGGCGTGCATTCTGTTCGCGCGACGCTCGCATCGACCGACCCGGGTTTGCAGGGGGAGTGCCAGCAAGGTAGCGGCGGCCAGGGGGTTCGCGCGAGGGTCACGATTCCGCACATCCGGCGGTTGATGTCCCACCGCCTCGCAGCCTACGGTTCCGACGTGGCTTCTGGGGCAATGCGGGTGAGCGCCGAACGGCGCGGGTTCCTCGATCGGATCGCCGTGGCGACCGTGTCGTGGAAGCTGGATTGGAAGCTCGGCCGCGCGCGGCGCGCCGAGCGGGTCGCGCTGCGCATCCTCGGCGGCGCGCTGGCCGGGTCCGCCGCCGTCGGCAGGCTGGTGGACGAAGTGCGCAGCCGCGGGCACGCGGAGGACCACCTGCGGACGGCGATGCGCGCCTCGCTCGAGGAAGACCGCGCGGACTTCGCGGCCGCCTCGGTTCGCGCGCGCCCGTTCGTGGTGATTCGCGGAGCAGCGGCGCGCGCGGTCCTGCGCGATCGGCTCCGCGCGGCGCGCCGGGTCCGCGAGGAGACCCGCGAGCGCCTCGGCAGGGCGGCGCTGGACGGATCCGCCAAGGTCTCCCGGGAGGCCTTCGTGGCCGACGCGCTCCTCCGCGCCCGCGAGGCGCGCGCCCGCTTGTCGGCGCTCGTCACCGAGCGCGCCGCCCTGCTCGCTCCCTTCGGCGGCTCGGCGTGGCCGGACTGGATGCACGGCGCGGGCAGGGAGATCTCCGCGCTCGGCGCCGCGTTCGTTCGCGTGCTGCGCGGCCAGTTCGTCCCCCGCCTCCCCGCGCTGGCGGGCCTGGCGGTGGGCTGGTGGGTCGCGGCCACGTTCACCGACTCGCAGCTCGTCGCGACGCTGCACTCCTGGGGCATCGGCCAGGGGCCGCGTTGGGCGGTCAGCACGGAAACCTTCGACGCGATGCGCTTCTGGTTCCCCATCGCCGCCGCGGCCGTCTGCTCGTACCTGGGCAGCCGCTTCGGCGCGCGGCTCCGGGCGCGCTACGCTCCGCCGGCGCTCGCGCCCGGCGCACGCAACGCGGACCTCGGCCCGCCTCAGTAGCGGTGGAACTCGCCTCGGGCGACGATCACCGCGGAGCCGGCCACCTCGACGCGCTCCACCCGATCCGCGGATCCGGTCACGCGCGCCCGCAGCAACGACGGACGTCCGATCTCGGCGCCCTGCCGGATCTCGATCTCGTCCCCGAAAGCGATGCGCCCGTGCCGCGCGAGGTGCAAGGCCAGCGGCCCCGCCGCCGATCCGGTGGCCGGATCCTCCGCGACGCCGAGCGCGGGCGCGAACATCCGCGTCTTCCACCGTTTCCCCGATCCCGCGAAGCAGTTCGCGCCCACCTCCGCAAGGCCGGCGAGCGCGCCGAAATCCGGGCGGAGCGCGGCCACCTCCGCCTCGCTCTCCAGCTCGACGTACACGTGCACCGGGCCGTTCCTGTAGGCGACGACGGGCAGCCGCGAGCCGCGCACCCTGAGCGCGGCGAGCAGCTCGGCCTCGCGCTCGTAGGGCCCCCACGAGGGGATGGGCTGCTGCATGCGCCCGGACACGACCCGGCCGCCTTCGCGGCGGAGCTCGACCGGCACGATTCCCACGCCCGTTTCCAGCAGGACCAGGTCGCCGGACAGCGGCTCGCCCAGCACGAACGCGGAGCCGAGCACCGGATGCCCGGCGAACGGCAGCTCGTTGGCCGGAGTGAAGATGCGGATGCGCGCGTCGCCTCCGCGTTCCGGCGGCAGGACGAAGGTGCACTCGGCGAAGTTCATCTCCCGCGCGAGGCGCTGCATCTGCTCGGTCGCGAGCGCCCGCGCGTCGGTGAAGACTCCGAGCTGGTTGCCTTGCAGGGGCGTATCGGTGAACACGTCGGCGACCGTGTAGCGGAGCGGCGGCTGGGTGGACATGGCCGCCAGACTATCGAGGCGCAGGCCCCGTGCAACCGTCGGCGTCAGCGGCCCGCCGCGGCCGGCCACCACGCGCAGGGGGGCTCGACCCCGGGCACGGCGCGGATCCGCCCGTCCGGCGAGGCAAGCAGGACGCGCCGTCCCACGCCCGCCGCCGCTCCGTCGATCAGCAGGGTCTGGCCGGGCCCGTATCCCGCAGCTCCCTTGAAATCGAGCTTCTGACCGTCGAACGCGAGCTCGCGCGCCTTGCCGTCGGCTGCGACGTGCATCAGCGATCCGGAAGGGAGGTCGCCCGCGGCCGCGTCGGCGGGCGCGACGAGCCGGCCGCCCCACGGAGAAGGTTCCTTGAAGACCAGCTCCGGTGGCGGGCCACCGTCCCGGAGCTTCGCCACCGAGGCAGGGACTGCCGCATCGGCTTCGCCGAGCGCGCGCGGCGCGGCACGGAAGGGAAGTCCCATCGTACGCGCGTCCGCAGAGTTGTACCGGCGCACCTCTCCCTTGGCGGACACTCCGACGGCGCCCGGGATGGTCCCGGGGTCGTCGCCACGGAGCCAGATGGTCGCCCACTGCGGGTACCTGGAATCGATCCGCAGCGGCCTCTTCTGCGTTCCGTTCCCGCCCAGCCTGGTCACCTCTCGCCACTGGCCGTCGCGAAGCTGCGCCACCGATCCGGAGGCGCTCACCGCGACCAGCGTGTCTCCCGCCGCGCCCAGCGCGACGGGCGGAGCAGGCGGCTGGGGCTCGACCGGCTTGCTGGCGCCCGTGTCGGGCGAGACCACCACCAGCCTCTCGTCCGCGCTGCACACGAGGCGGGCATCGGTCGCAGACGCGGCGGCGAGGAGCAGGAGCAGAGTGAGCATGGAGGGTCAGTGCCCGTCGCTCGACCAGTGAGGCGCGTCCTTCTTCAGCTTGATCACTCCGTAGGACTTGCCCACCGCGTGCAGGGTCTCGTTGTCCGCGCCGTTCCGCGGAGCGCCGATCGACACCTCGGTCCCGTCTGCCTTCTTGATCTTCAGCGTACCGGTCCAGGTGATGTCCATGTCGATGGCCTTGCCCTCGGTGTGCCGGCTGCCCACCGCGGGTTCGTAGGCGATGTGGTAGCCGGACATCATCTGCTGCGCGGCCTTGCGCGATTTCGCATCGTCGCCGTGGTCCCAGTTGACGTCGATCCCCTTCATCTTGGGGACCTTCTTGGGGCTGACCAGCTCCTGGGCGACGTAGTAGCACCAGTGCATCAGGAAGGCGCGCTCCTTCGGCCGCACGGTCGCGTTGATCTCCACCGTCGCGCCGGCCGCCTCGAGCGCGCCGACGAACGCCTTCCCTTTCTTCTGGAAGTCGGCCTCGAGGTCGTCCAGCGAGCGGCTGGTGGGAAATCGGTCGACCCACTTCGGGCCGCTCAGCTCGGGCTGATCGCCCCCCGCCGCGGGCTCAGGCTTGGCCTCTTCCTTGGGCTTGGCCGGCGAGGAGCTGCTCGCCGGCGGTGGTTCGTCGGAGCCGCTCGACGGCGGCGGCTCGTCCGCGCTGCTCGCCGGCGGGGGTTCGTCGTGAGCGGACGCGCCCTGCGGCGCAGCACCGCCGCCGCCCTGTGCTCCGGCGCCCTGGGACGGGCTCGAGCCAGCGCCGCCGG
>Ga0099794_10000582_pt1 | contig 12231 bp, 7 predicted proteins | sample Rivendell_Oct201_10_FD_77320 | JGI IMG/M metagenome (GOLD analysis project Ga0099794, IMG submission 77320) | Vadose zone soil microbial communities from the Eel River Critical Zone Observatory, Northern California, USA -... | ecosystem: Host-associated > Plants > Roots > Rhizosphere > Soil ... | reverse complement strand
TCGTTCACCGGATTCTTCGGGATGTCGTAGTAGTAATAGGTCGCGCCTTCCATGCCGGGCAGCCGCTTGTAGGCGGCCAGCGCCGGCAGGATGTTGCCGCCGGTCGATAGCTCGATGCCGTAGCGCTTGGGGTCCATGTCCTGCAGCTTGGTCAGGGGGTCGCCGCCGCCTGCCCAGATTACCCAGATGATCTTGCGCCCCGGCTTGTCCTTCAGCGCATCGAACAGACGCTGACCGGCCGCGGTGAAATCAGTCGTGGTGGTCGGCACATATTCTTCCGCCGCCAGCGTCGCGCCGGTTTTGGCCAGCGCCTCCTTGAAGGCTAAGACGCCGTCGCGGCCGAAGGCATAGTCCTGGCCCAGCGTCGCGATCGTGACGCCCGGTTTGCCGATCGCCACCGCGTTCGAGATCGCGTCCTGCGAGGAATTACGCCCGGTGCGGAAGATATATCGGTTCCACTTCTCGCCGGTAATCTGGTCCGCGACCGCCGGCTCGACTATCAGGATCTTCTTGTTTTCCTCAGCCACCGGAAGGTCCGCCAGCGCAGCGGCGGAAGATGTCGTGCCGATGGCGATATCGACCTTGTCGTCCTGATAGGCCTCCGCGAGTGCTGCCTTGGACAGATCCGGCTTGCTCTGGTCGTCCTTGGTAATGACGACGATCTTGCGCCCGTCCAGAGTCATGGTGCCTTTGGTGGCATACTCCAGACCCATGCGCAGACCGGTCTCGGTTTGCTTGGCATAGGCCTCCAGCGGTCCGGTCTTGCCATAGATCAGGGCGATCTTCAGATCATCCGCCTGCGCGGCTGTCCCAAGTAAAGCGACGGCAATGGCCTGGACGATGAAGGACGTTCGCACGGCTACTCTCCTTGGTTTCGATTTCGGTGATCTGCACGCGACAGATAGTGTGACGGCGCGCCCCGGGTCAAGGCGTCGCCGCCCCGGAGGCCATTATCCCATTGAACCACTGCTCCATCTGAATAGTCTTGTGGAAGCTCAACGCGGCGGAAGTCCGCGACATCAGGGAGAGAAACGATGAAATATCTGCTTGCCGCGGCCTATGCGGTCCTTCTGACCGCTACGCCGAATATCAGCCGCGCCGAGGACATCACCCGTTTTGCGCCATTGAAAGCCGATGAGCTGACGCCCCCGCAAAAGGCATGGGCTGACATGATCGCAGCCCCTCCGCGCAATGCGAAGTTCGTCAACCCGCCCTATCGCGCCTATATCCGCAACCCCGATCTGGCGCCCCGGCTGTCGGCGTTGTCGGACTATCTGCGCTGGAATACATCGCTGCCGCCGCGCCTGAGTGAGCTCGCGATATTGATCACCGCCCGGCAGTGGACCGCGCAATATGAATGGTTTGCGCATTATCCGCTGGCGCTCAAAGCCGGTCTCGATCCGAAGGTCGCCGCCGATATCGCGGCCGGCAAACGTCCCGATAACATGAAGGACGACGAGGCCGCGCTCTATGATCTGGCCACCGCACTTTACCGCGACAAGAAGGTGTCGGATCCGATCTACAAAGCCGCACTTGCGAAGTTCGACGAGCGCGGCATCATGGATATCATCGGCATCATCGGCTATTACGACCTGGTCTCGATGACGCTGATCACCATGCAGGCCGAGGCGCCGAACGACAGCGTGCCGCCGCTGCCGGTATTGTCAAAATAGGTCCGGTCAAATCGTCCGGTCGGAATAATTGTGCAGTCCTCAGTTATGCCAAGCCGCGGCCAGTGCATTCTGAGGATTGCTCTCGTTCGGGATCATGTGGAGGCCAAGCGAAGACGGATCGAACGCTGGACCAGCGGGGGAGTAGGTGGCCATGGCCGAGACAAGCTGCGCGATCTGCGAGTCTTGCGTCATACTGCTAAAAGATGAAGCGGCGAAGTTACCACCTTCATCATCAATCTCAAACGTGGGCACGAGGTCGCGGTTATGCGGAACTGGATGTGCCGTAGATCCGACGATGTCGAGTGGATCGCCCGGCGAGGCAATATCCACGATCTGAACGCTTTGGACACTATCGCGCCTAGCGTTGTTAAAGGCGTCCCATGAATCCTGAATAGGCTTTGGATCCGGAGTGCCAATATGGGTTATGAGCGCCGCCCCTACCTGCGAGACATGAATCCCAAGCTGTCCGTCCTGAAATCCATTCACACGAACAGAATATGTGCCAAAGCTCGATTCGATGTCGATATCCAGGATGGAGTCGCCCTGATCCCAATCATAGGAAATCACGAGATTTCCCAGCTCCGAAGTCACCGGGCCGAGCGTCGTTCCCGTAACCGATCGCGTTTCGTCCCCGGGAAACGCCCCTTCGATGATCGGCTCGACCGGAATCGTGCAAATGGACACACCGTTGAGCAGGATGCCTTTTGTCAAATTGGGGTCGCTGTCAATTCCCGCACTATTCGCCAACCGAAGAACAAGCCGATCATTTACTCCGGCATTGTTGATCGTAAATGAGGCATTGACATCCCGTCCCTCCTTCGCGTGAGTGCCACTTCCGACGATGAAGGTGTCCGCTCCAGCTCCGCCGGCATAGGTATTGTTATCAATACCTCCATCGAGCGTAGCGCCACCGCTGCCGGCAGTGAGCTGATCGTCGCCGTCGCCACCCAGCAGGATCGCATAGGAGTCTCCGCCAACGATGATGTCGTCCCCGGATCTTCCATCGACTTTGGCGACGGAGGTCCCACTGACATCGATCGTGTTGTTGGAGTTGGAGCCGATGATTTCTTCAAAATTCTTGATCTCAATATTGATTTCGTCTCCCTGCAACTTGCCGTCGACAACATTGAGACTGCCATCGAACTCAGAAAGATCCAGAATGTCTCGACTGCTACCGTCCTGATCTCCCGCGTCGATCTCCTTCATTTTCGATAAGGCCAGCGCGTTATCATTCTTTACGGTAACAGTATCATTGTGATCTGAGAGCCTAAGCTTCTCGACCGAGACCAAGGTATCGACCCCCACGGTGCCGTCCGCGCTGACTTTGATGATCGGATCACCGGTGATGCTGCCGTCGTTTTGCGAGGAGAAACTGACCGTGACGGAGGTGTTTGATGCGGTGTACTGCGCCGTATCATCAGCCGAACCGCCGTCAATCCAGTTGGACCCGCTATGTCCAAGCAAAAAGATGTCCTGGCCTGGTCCACCCAACATCAGGCAGTCGCTGCCCTCGCCATCAAAACTATCGTCGCCGGACGAGCCGACGAGGACGACGTGACCGTTGATTCCCGTAATTGAGGATGTTGCACCGATCGTTGAGTTGATGGGAATGTCTATCAAATTGGCAATATTCTTTCCATCTACGTCAACAGCGATCGTGCTATTTGACCATTGGACAGTAATATCGGTTGAATCACCCACGACGACTTCCGTCTGATTTGGCGCGGCGTCTCCAAATTTGAAATCAGATGATCCCAGCGATTGCGGTGGCGGACTGGTACTGCCAATAGGATCATGGAGTTGATATTGATATGCGGGCGTCAAAAATTCGCCTACCAGGACGCCGTCTCCAGCCAATAGGGGCGGTGGCAGGCCTGCATCTTCCAGCAGCGTAACCACAAAGGTATTGCTATTTTGTTGTATTGGTCGGTATTCGTAATGCAGCGCGAGGGCCTCGGTAGCGGCCGCGACAAGCGCCCCCCAGTTAGCGCTTAGGTTATCACCAGTGGCGATAATCTCTCTTGGGCGCGCATCGTCGCCGCCGTTCCAATTTCTTACTCCCCCCACAATAAAGCCAAATGGTGATCCATCATTGCTGCTACCCGGCAGAAACGTCTCTTTTATGAGCTCTCCGAATACGGCGCCGGCAGACAATTCGTCTAGGTTGTGTTGCGGCGCCACTTCGATAACTTGCCTTTGGCCATCACCATTTTCATAAAACAACGCCATGTGATATGCGCCACCAATAACAGGCAGGTAAGTTACCCCGATTTGTTCAGTCATCGTCGCCCTCCCATTTGCGCCGTTCAGTATCCGTTCACTTTCGCGAACGGCAGCTCTAGATCGCCAGTCTTCTTTGCAACACTTATCTGCACGGCAAAACCGGGCCGAGAACTGGCACCCGCGCTATTGAACGCAATGTTGTAATATGTTCCCCATTCTTCTGACCCGGCGAAAAATCGTGAACTACGCGCGATGGTAAGAACATCTTCGATGCTGCATTTTTCGATCGGGAAATACTTATGAAATACTTCGTAGACCGGAGTGATCGTCTCCGGATCGCTCGCCAAAACACCGTCCAAGTCTCTCACCAGCGCGGTAAATCGAGTTTCGCAATCGTTGCTGTGATTTGTCGATCTCGAGTCGGCAACCGGCATCAGATCATCTCCTGAAAGAAATCCGTTCGGGCTTCCTTGCGCAAAAGCGGCAGCCGCATAAACCAGCGCGGCGCCACAAATTCCTACAAAAAATCTGTACGAAAGCGTAGACTTAATCCGCACGGTTGCGATCGACGTTATGGGGGCAAAATGGATTGCGGCATGAACCCGGCTCAACAACGCAGAGGTTCGCCTCTTCGTGTAATCGTTGCCGCCGATATCTGCCATTGGGAGAACCGCCCTCAAGGAGTGCCTGCAATTCTTGTGAGCTGCTTTGCACTCAGATCTAATCGTAAACACAACCTCTGGCTGCTGTAAAGCGAAATTGTATGATATTACCAATTCCCGTCGTGCGTGTTTTGCTTCAAATGCCGCTCAAATGGACGTGTCGCCGATTGGGCTTGCTCATCATCTTTCGCGCAAGCTTTCGTGCCGATATCGCATCACCGGCGACAACAGATATTCGATCAAACGCCGCGACCCGGTCTTGATCTCGACCGTGACGGCCATCCCTGGCGAAAGTGGCACGACCTTGTTGTCGATGTGCATGTCGGTTCGATCGAGCGCGATGCGCGCGGAATAGACGAGCTCCTGTCCTGCGGGCTCGCTCGAGTCGGACAGCGCTCCATTGCCTTTGGCGCGAAGCGAGGGATCTTGCGGCTTGTCCTTCACGATGGCATCACGCGACACGCTGACGACCTTGCCCCCGATGAGGCCGTAGCGCGTGAAGTTGAATGTATCGATCTTGACGTCTGCCGGCTGTCCGTCGTTGACGAAACCGATGTCCCGGTTCGACAACATGGCTTCGGCTTCCAACACGCTGTCGTTCGGGACCACCAGCATCAGCTGCTGCGCCGGACTGACGACACCGCCGACGGTGTGAATTGCGAGCTGTTGCACGGTGCCATCGATGGGTGCCCGAAGTATCTGCTCGCTCGCCTTTCGCTCGGCCTTGACGAGATCTTGCGCCAACCCGCCGGCCTTCCTCTCGGCTTCTGCCAGATCCGTGAATAACTGATGGGCGTAGGCACCGCGCGTTTGCTCGAACTGCTTTTCCAGTGCCTGCCGTGCCGCCGCGTTCTCTTTCAGCTTGCGCTGCTGAATAACCCGCTCGTTCTGCTGATCTACGAGCCGGGCCTGGGCATCGAGATAGGCGATACGATTGCCAAACTCGATCGCCATGGCTTTGCGGCGGATCGTGGCGGTCTCCTCGACATAAGGGAGCGAGGCATCGACCTTGGCGATCATGGCATGAATGCCTTCGGCCTCCGCCAGCTTCTGCTCGATCTGCTGGGTGATCGAGGCAAGCTTGGCAGCCTGTTCGGCGGCCTGCGCGACTATTGCGGCGCGCGTGCGTTCGATGTCCGTTAGGCTCGCTGCCGGAGGCGGATCAAGTTGCGGTGACGCATCATTGTCGAGTACGGCGCGCAACGCCGACAATCTAGCGACGTCGAGCCGTGCCGAAAGCAGATCATGTGCCGCCCGAAGCTTTTCGGCGTGGGTCACGGTGCCATCGAGTTCAACCAGGATCTGCCCAGCCGTAACATGGTCACCGTCGCGAACATGAATCGCCTGCACGATGCCGGTTTCCAAGGGCTGGATTATTTTGGTGCGGGCCGACGGCACGATCTTTCCCGACGCAGTGGCAATGATGTCTACCTTGCCGATCGCCGCCCAAGCGAGCGCGACGACAAAGAACGCCACAATAGTCGCACCTACGGCGCGTCCCACAGGTGAGGCCGGGGTTTCGAGGATTTCCAGCGCGGCCGGCAAGAATTGCAACGCGATGGGATCGCGGGTTTTGGTGGCGACAGCTTCAGGGGACGACATGAAGGTTTCCCTGAGTGCCGGCTTGCAGCTGATGCAGGGAGGCATAGCGACCCGCCCGCTGCACAAGTTCGTCGTGTGTGCCATCCTCCACAATGCGCCCTCGTTCGATCGTGATGATCCGATCGGCATTGCGAACCGCGGAAAGGCGGTGGGCGATGATCAGAACTGTTCGCCTCTTCGAAATCCTGCGCATATTGCTTTGAATGATGTGTTCGCTCTCATAGTCGAGCGCACTGGTCGCCTCATCCAAGATCAACACCTTGGGATTCGTGACGAGAGCACGGGCAATCGCAATCCGTTGCCGCTGCCCGCCGGAAAGGCTGGCGCCCCGCTCGCCGACGACGGTGTTATACCCATTAGGTAGTTCCAGGATGAAGTCGTGAGCGCCCGCCAGCTCTGCTGCCGCAATGACACGTTCCATGGGCATGCCGGGCTCGACCAGCGCGATGTTGTCCCGGATCGAACGATTAAAGAGGACATTTTCCTGCAGCACCGATCCGACCTGGCGTCGCAACCAAGCCACGTCGGCCACCGTCAGGTCGATACCATCAATCATCACCCGCCCACTTTCGGGAACATAAAGCCGCTGGACGAGCTTGGTCAGTGTCGATTTGCCCGAGCCGGACGGGCCGACGATGCCAACCACCTGCCCCGCTGGAATATGCAATGACGCGTCATGAACAACTATGGGTCCATCAACCCGGTAGCGAAACATGATGTGCTCGAAGGTAATGTTGCCGCGAATTGGAGGCAGAGCGGCCCGCGCAGCATCGAAGGTGGGTTCGGGTGTCGTATTCAGGATATCGCCGAGCCGCGCGATGGAGACGCGTGCCTGATGGAAGTCTTGCCATAATTGCGCCAGCCGCAGCACCGGTTGAGCCACTCGTCCTGCAAGCATATTGAAGGCGATCAGCTCGCCGACCGTGAGCTCACCAGCGATGACAAGACGAGCTCCGACATACAACGTCAGCGCCGTGACGATCTTGCTGACGAGTTGGACCGCCTGGCTGCTCCAGTTGCCAAGCGACAAGACATCGAAGCTCGATCCGACATAGGCGGCGAGTTGTTCCTCCCAGCGCCGCTGCATCTGCGGTTCGATCGCCATCGCCTTGAGAGTCTGGATCGCGCTAACGCTCTCGACCAAAAACGCCTGATTTTCCGCGCCCCGATTGAATTTTTTCTCTAAGCGGCGCCGGAAGGCGGGCGTCACGCTGACCGAGAGCAAGATATAGAAGGGAAACGATCCAACCACGATCCATGTCAAAGCCGGAGAATAGAAAAACATTACCGCCAGGAATACGAACGTGAAGAACGCGTCGACCACGAGCGTGAGCGCCGAACTGGTAAGGAAATTGCGGATGTTCTCGAGTTCACGTACGCGAGCAACAGAATCGCCGGTCCGACGCGATTCGAAGTACCCGATTGGAAGCGCGATCAAATGACGGAACAGTCGCGTTCCAAGCTCGACATCGATCCGGTTTGTCGTATGCGAGAAGACGTAGGTTCGCAGCGCTCCTAATACGGTTTCGAAGATGGAGACGGTGATCAGTCCAATCACCAAGACGTCGAGCGTGGTGTAGCCGCGATGCGTAAGAACTTTGTCGGTTACGACCTGAAAGAAGAGCGGAGTAACCAGGCCAAATAGCTGCAGAAAGAACGAAGCAACCAGCACCTCGCCGAACAACCGACGATACTTGTGCATTGCCTGGAGGAACCAGGTGACATCGAACCGTCGGCCAAGGTCTCCCAGCGAAGCGCGGCGCGCCATCAACACGATCCGGCCGGTCCAGTCGTATTCGAACTCGGCACGCTTGAAGACTTCCGGTCGACCGACAGAAGGCCGGTGCACCAGCGCGCCCTCGTCAGTCACCTTGCCGACGATCAGGAATGTCCGATCTTTAAGCTCAACAATCGCGGGCAGCGGCAGATTCGACAACTGTTCCCACGTTGCCGTAACCGCTTTGGCTTTCAGCTTGAGTTGTTTCGCACAGCGCAGCATCTCCGTTACGCCTATCGGCGAACCGGGGAATTGATGGCTGACTTGACTGGGATCGACTGAAACCTGATGGAACCTGAGCAATAACGTTAGGCATTGAAGGCCCGAATCCCCTTGCGCGCTTTCCATCGCACTGCACCACTTAAGATCGTGGTTCGATCTATTGCAGGTAAAAATTGAAATGACAAGATGGAATATGACTCTTCAAGCGGGCATCTTCGTAAAACGACAATGGAAATACGTAGGATCGAGATAGCTGCGAACGGCGCGCTTGCCCAGGGATCAGCGGCGATGGCGATCGCCGCGCGAATTGACCGAGCGGTTTTCCTGCAGCGGGCGGCTTGCCGCACTGGGGCGTGCATGGCTTAACATCCGAACCGGCGGCTTTAGTTCTTCAAGAAAGATCGGCCTCGAGAAATAGAAGCCCTGCGCATAGCGGATCTTGGTGGCGGCCTGCAGATAGGCGAGTTCCTCGAAGGTTTCGATACCCTCGGCGACGACGGTCATGCCGAGGGCTTCGCTCAGCGATTCGATCGCCCTCAGGATGCCCTGGCTGCGCGGGCGTTTATGAATGTCGGTGATGAACGATCGGTCGATCTTGATTTCGTCGGCGGTGATGTCGGCCAGCGCCGACAGCGAGGAATAGCCGATGCCGAAATCATCGATCGAGACCCCGACTCCGAGTTTCCGGAACATCGGCAGAATTTCGGTCTGGAAATGGGTTTTTGCGACGAAGGCGTCTTCCGTGACCTCGATCATGAAGCGCGCCGGATATCCGGTCGCCTCAAGCGCCTGCGCAAACGCGCGCATGAAGTCCGGATTGCCGGCCTGCTTCGCCGCGATGTTGATGCTGATGGTGGTATCGGCGCCGAAGCTTTCGTTGATGAGATCGATCGACTTGACGATCTCCGCCAGCACCAGATGAGTAAGCTCGTCGATCAGCCCGAGCTCCACCGCCAGATTGATGAATGTGCCGGGGGCCTGAATGATGCCGTCGTCGTCGCGCAACCGTACCAGCGCCTCGATGCCCTTGATATCCTGGGTCCGGATATCGACTTTCGCCTGAAAGGCGCAGCAAAAGCGTTTTTCCAGAATGGCCAGCCGCAGCGACTGCTCGACCTTCATTCGCGCGAGAGCCTCGCGCTCCATGCTGGCGTCGAAGAAGGCCACAGCGCCCTTGCCGTCGTTCTTGACGCAATACATCGCGATATCGGCGTTCTGACACAGCTCGTCGAAGCTTCGGCCGTGCTCGGGATAGAAGCTGACCCCGATCGAAGTGGATGCGAAAATTTCCGATCCATCGATGAAAAACGGAGCCCTCAGCCGCTGCAGGACGAAGTGGATGTATTCCGCCACCTCATGTTCGCTCTGGATTGGATTGAGCAGCAGCAGGAATTCGTCGCCGCTGATCCGCGACAGCATGTCGGTTTCGCGCAAGTCCAACCCGACCCGCTTTGCGACTTCCACCAGCAGCGCATCCCCGATCGCATGCCCGTAATAGTCGTTGATGTGCTTGAAATTGTCGATGTCGAGAAATGCGAGGGCGAATCTGCCGTGCGGTTCGTTGCGCTGCAAAAGATCGTCGGCGCGATGCTCGATCACACGGCGTGCTGGCAGGCCGGTCAGCTCGTCATGGTAGGCCGCCCGGAATAACTGATCCTCGAGGGCCTTTCGCGCGCTGATATCGGCAGAGCTCGAAAGCAACAGATCGCGGTCGCCGATACGAACCGGCCGATGCGCGGTCAGCAGCAGTTGTTTGACCTCCCCATCGGTCACCCATTCCTCGGCCACGGCAGGGCGGCCGGTGCGGAGCAATTCAAGGCCGGTTTCGCGGCGGTGGGTCAGTTCTTTCGAATCCGGCGCCGCCGGCCCGTCAACGGCGATCCCAAGCTGCAGGAAGCGGCCTTGCTCATCCTGGACCGTCACGCCTGCGGGGAGCATTCTGAAAACACCCCTCAGGATACTCAGCTCGGTATCCACTGCGAGCGCGCCGTCGGCTTCGGCTGCCGCGGTTTGCAGGTCGTATTTAGTGGGGCTTTGCATAACTGCGGAGCCTGACAAAAGCTCTTGTAGTTTTAGTTAAGCGGCACCGAGAAACACGGTGACACGGCGGGGTGCCAGCCAATTCGGAGCGAAACGCCGCGACTTGTCATTAAAAAAGGGTCAACGAAGCCCCGGAAATATCGGGTGACGCGAATACTCCCATCCGACCCCGGGCCGCTCACGCCAGCGGTATGCGGCACTGCATGGTGCAATGAACCCCGGTCTTCAGAAAGGCAATCTCGCTCTTGCCATCGAAAGGCGTCAGCGCCGATTTCAGCAACTTGGTCCCAAACCCCGCCGCCCCGACGCTTGTGACCGGCGGACCCTCGGTCTCGTCCCAGGCAATGTTGAGGCGATCGCCTGACACCGACCACGACACCTGCAACAGCCCGCGCGCCGAGGAAAATGCGCCGTATTTTCCGGCATTGGTGGCGAGTTCGTGAAATATCAAGGCAAGGCTGACGCCCAATTTGGCCGGAAGAAACAGCGGCTCGCCGTTCAGGGTAAATCGGACATGGCCGTAAGGGCCGAGTTCGGAGAGCAAAAGATCCTTGATGTCGCAACCGCTGCCATCGACCCTTGAGATCAGATCGTCGGTCGCGATCAGCGCCCGCATCCGCTGGTCGATCCGGGCCCAGATTTGCGGTTGGTCCTGCAGCACTTGATGAAGAACGGCGTGAATTGTCGACAGTTTGTTTTTCAGCCGGTGCTGAAGCTCGTCGACAATGAGCTTCCGATACTCTTCCTCCTCGATCAGGCGCTTGGAGATATCCCGTTGATGCACCGCGATCGATCGAAAGTGCTCGATGCCCCATATCGTGAGGCCGCATACGATCAGATAGATCACCCACAGCGCCATTCTGGCAAAATCGGTCGGCGCGTCGCTGAAACTGACGGTCGCGCCGAGCAGGCCGCCGAGAAGGGCGGTCGCGACGCCGACCCGGTAACCACCGAACGCAGTGGCAAAGAATACGGCCGGAATATATGGCGTGAAAAATACGTCCGGCCGGATCAGGGAAAGGCACCACCGTGCCGCGGTCGACAAAGCGACGCAGGAGGCTGCAAATCCGATGCTGAAAAGCGGCGATGGCTGGGATGTTCCATGCCAGCCTCGCCGAAACTCGTCGATCAATTTCACCATGGATCACATTAGGTCAGGCGATCAGCGAATCCCAGATAGCGCCCGAGTATAGGGGAAATACCCGGTGCGCGGCCAAGAAAGGCGGCCACCCGGCCCAGCACCAGGGCAAGCAACAAGCATAAGCTTGCGTTGTTCCGGCGGGCCGGGAATATTGGCCCCAACAAAAAACGGGAGCAACCGATGGATCCGTCGCTGTCGCATGTTCTGCGCGCTGGCACTGCTGCTGGCCGACGGGCAGATCGGCCATCATCAATTAGTTTCGGTCCATCAAAAGGAGGACGACATGGGACGGCTGGATGGCAAAGTCGCGGTTATCACCGGCGCGACAAGCGGGATCGGGCTGCGTACCGCTGAAATTTTCGTCGCGGAAGGCGCGAAGATCGTAATCGCCGGACGACGCGCGCCGGAAGGCGAGGCGCTGGCCAACAAGCTCGGCGGCAATTGTCTCTTCCGCCAAACCGACGTCACGGTTGAAGACGAGATGCGCGCGCTGATCGGGCAGGCGGTCGAAAAATTCGGCCGCATCGATTGTCTGTTCAACAACGCCGGTGGCCCGGCGCAAACCGGCGGCATTGAAGGCCTTGAGGTTGCCCGCTTCGACGCCGCGATGGCCACCCTGGTGCGCAGCGTGATGCTGGGCATGAAGCATGCCGCGCCTCATATGCGCCGCCAGGGTTCCGGCAGCATCATCAACAATGGCAGTATTGCGGGAAGGCTCGCCGGCTTTTCGTCGTCGGTGGTGTATGGCGCGGCCAAGGCCGCCGTCATTCACCTCACCAAATGTGTGGCGATGGAACTCGGCGAATCCGGCATCCGGGTCAACAGCATCTCGCCGGGCGCCATCGCCACCGGCATCTTCGGCAAGGCGCTCGGCCTTCCGGTCGAGGCGGC
>Ga0099794_10000580_pt1 | contig 12251 bp, 8 predicted proteins | sample Rivendell_Oct201_10_FD_77320 | JGI IMG/M metagenome (GOLD analysis project Ga0099794, IMG submission 77320) | Vadose zone soil microbial communities from the Eel River Critical Zone Observatory, Northern California, USA -... | ecosystem: Host-associated > Plants > Roots > Rhizosphere > Soil ... | reverse complement strand
CGGTCCGCATCTGGATCTCGATGCGCTCGCCGGTGGGCCCGATCACCGTCGTGTGCAGCGACTGGTACATGTTGGGCTTGGGGATCGCGATGTAGTCCTTGAAGCGCCCCGGCACCGGCTTCCACAAGGAGTGGATGAGCCCCAGCGCCTCGTAGCAAGCCGGCACCGACTTGAGGAGCAAGCGGAAGGCGACGATGTCGTGCAGCTGCGACACCGAGTTGAGCCCGTTCTTCCGCATCTTCTTCCAGATCGAATAGAGGTGCTTGGGCCGCCCCTGGACTTCCGAGTCGAGCCCGGCCTCCTTGAGCTTGCTCTGCAAGAGCTGCACGACGTCGGCGATGAACTTCGCCCGGTCCTTCTGCGTCTGCGCGACTTGCTGCTCGACGTCGCCGTACTCGGCGGCCTTCAGGTACCGGAAGGCCAGGTCCTCCAACTCGATCTTGATCCACTGGATGCCGAGGCGGTGGGCCAGGGGCGCGTAGATGTCGAGCGTCTCCTGCGCGATGCGCTGCTGCGCGTCCGGGGTCATGTGGGCCAGGGTGCGCATGTTGTGCGTGCGGTCGGCCAGCTTGACCAGGATGACCCGGATGTCCTTGGCCATCGCCACGAGCATCTTGCGGAAGTTCTCGGCCTGCTTCTCTTCCTGCGTCCTGGGACCGTGCGAGAAGGTGCCCAGCTTGGTGACGCCTTCGACCAGCGCCAGCACCTCGGGCCCGAACAGCTCGTGGATCTCCTCGGGCTTGGCGAGGGTGTCCTCGATGGTGTCATGGAGCAGCCCGGCGACGATGCTGGCCTCGTCGAGCTTCAGCTCTGCGAGCAGGCCGGCGACCTCGAGCGGGTGGATGAGGTAGGGCTCGCCCGACTTCCGGATCTGCCCTTGATGGACCTTGGCGCTGTAGACGTAGGCCTTCTTAATCAGGTCCAGATCGGCTTCCGGCCTGTAGGTATTGACCCGCTCGAGGATGTCGTTGAGCCGGATCATCTTTTGAAAAAATCGAGCCTAGCCCACGGACGGGCAGGCGGCAAACCTCCTCTGAATGGATTTGACGCGCCGTGCCGCAACTCGATTCAACCCCCCGACAAGCTTGCGATTGACCCCTCGCCAGGCCGCCCTTTAGACTCGCGCGCGCATTGGTCTTGCCCCCGGGGGATCCTCATCGTGACGATCACCTGCCCGAGTTGCGGCATGGAGAACCCGGACTCGGCGACGGAGTGCCGCCGCTGCCGGGCGCCCTTCGCGAAAGCCCCCGAAGGCGATCTGTCCAACTCTCTGGGCGTCATCTGCCAGCGGTGCGAGGCCTACAACGAGCCGGGCATCGCGCGCTGCACCACCTGCGGATACAAGCTCGGATCGGACGAGGCGCCGAAGCGCGTATCGGGCCACTCGCCGGACACCGACGCGGGGAGCCAGCCGCTCACGCCTGCCACGACTTCAGATCCGACCCTCTCCGAGGAGCTGCGCGGCCTGGCGCTGAGCGCCGAGGAAGCGGCGGACGCAGGGTTGGAGGTGACGAACGGCGCCAGCGCGACGTCGCTGCCGGAGACGGCGCCTCCTCCCGTCTCGCGTCCGCGCGGATGGGCGGCAGTCGATGCAGCCATGGGCGGCGGGAGCGCCCGCAAGGGTCCCGCCACGCCAGCCCCCGCGGCGCCTCCGCCGAGGGCACCGGAAGCGGACCCGGCGCACAAGACCTGCCAGAGCTGCGCAGCCGACAACCCGCCCGCGGCGAAATTCTGCTCCGAATGCGGCACGCCGTTCGGCAAGGCGCCGCAGCTCGACGCTCGGCAGCCGGCGGAGCCGTCTCCGACGGTATCGGTGCAGATGGACGAGGAGCTCGTCGAGGAGCTCCCCGCCGATCTGGCGTTGGCCGAGCCGGTCCCGGCGGAGGAGCCTGCTGCGGACGACGCACCGGAGGCGTGGGCAGCGAGCACCGATCCCACCGCGCGCCCGTTCGGCGCCGCTCCCGAGACGTCCCCCATCGACCTGCAGGACCCCTCTCCCGAGCCGCTGGGCTGGGAAGAGCCCGGCGGCCAGAGCGCGCCGCTGGAAATGCCGGTGGACGGCGCCGCGGTCGCGGAAGCCTTCAACGACGCGCCCGCCGCGATCGCCGATCCGCTGGAAGATGCCGTGGCCCCGGTCGCCGAGGCCGAGCCGCCGTACCAGGCCTCGCTGGTGGTCGAGCGCGGCAGCGCGACCGGGACGACCTACCTGCTCGGCCACATCGAAAACGTGGTGGGCGCCGCCGGCGCCGCCATCGAGCTGCCCGACGATCCACACCTCGCGCCCCGCCACGCCGCGATCGTCTTCGACGAGCAGCGGCTGCTCGTCCGCGACGAGGGGTCCGCCAACGGCGTCTATCTCAAGGTGCGTGAATCCGCCGCCATCGAGCCCGGCGACTCCTTCGTCGCAGGCGATCGCCTGCTGCGTTTCGATGGTCCGTGCGAGCTGCCCGTCGGCGACCCCGGCGAGACGCCGTACCTCGGCTCGCCCCGGCCGAACGGCACGGTGGTGCGCCTCACCGAGATCCTCCGCGGAGGGAAGACGGGACGGACCTGCTTCCGCGCCGGGCCTGCCATCGCCGTGGGCCGCGCTGGTTGCGACGTGAACTTCGCTTCCGACGCGCAGCTCGCTCCGCGGCATGCGGAGGTGCGCATCGCGCCCGACGGAGCGGCCACCCTGGTCGACCTGGACGCCTCGCCCGGGGGCGTCTTCCTGCGCTTGCGCCCGCAGCAGTCGCTCGAGCTGCAATCAGGGGACGTCATCCAGGTGGGAGATCAGCTGCTGCGCCTCGAGGTCGGCTGAAGCGTCATTTCCACTTGTCGAAGATGCGCGCGACGCTCTCGCCGTAACGGATCGGGTCGAGCTTGCGGCTGGCCTCGTACTCGGCGCGCGCGCGCGGCGGGTCGCTCGGAACGAGCAGGTTCGCCAGGCGGTAATGCGCCTCCGCGTTCTGGGTGTCCGCGGCGAGAGCGGCCTCGAGAAGATCGCGCGCCGCGGCCGGGTTTCCCGCCTGCTCGCGTTCGCGGGACTGCGCGACCAGTGTCCGTCCCAGCACCGCGTCGCGCCCCACGGGTGGCGCGGCCGGCGCTGTGGCAACGGCGCGCGGGGGCGGAGGCCGGATCGCGGCCGCCACCGCGAGCACCAGCAGCACGGCGGTGGCGGCAGCCGCGATCCAGAGGACGCGCTCGCCGCGAGGCGGCGGCCCGGAGGAGGCGGTGGACTGCGGGACGGGCGTGCTGCTCCGAGTGGGAGTGGTCGCCCGGGCGGCGGAGCGCGCCTGCCCCGGGACGGCGAGCAGCTCGTCGCGGAACTGCTCCGCGGTCTGCGGCCGTCTTGCAGGATCCTTCTCGAGCGCGCGCAGGATGAGCCGCTCCATCGCCTCGCTGATGGGCGCGTCGGGCTGCCTCTGGCGCGGGGGGACCGGGGCCTCGTTCACGTGCCGGGTGAGCACTTCCATCGAGCTCGGCCCGTCGAACGGCAGGTGCCCGGTGGTCATCTGGTAGAGGATCACGCCCACCGCGTACAGGTCGCACCGCTCGTCCAGGCCGCTGCCGGTGGCCTGCTCCGGCGCCATGTATTGCGGAGTGCCGCACACGACGTCGTGCCGGGTCAGCCCGGGCTGATCGCCTTCGGCGAACCGAACGATGCCCTGCCGCGCCAGCGCCGGCACGTCCGGGCCGAGGATCTTGGCGATGCCGAAGTCCAGCACCTTCACGTGGTCGGGCTGGTCGCGCCGGGCCTCCACCATGACGTTCTCGGGCTTCAAGTCGCGGTGGATGACGTCGTTGACGTGCGCCTCGCCCAGCGCCGAGCAGACCTGCGCCATGATGTTGCAGAGCCGCTCCTCGGCGAGCGGCCAGTCGTCGCGCAGGACGAGCCGCAAGTCCTTGCCGTGCACGTGCTCCATCACGATGTAGAGGGTGCCGTCGTTCTCCAGGCGGCCGAAGTCCAGCACCTGGATCACGTTGGGGTGGTTCAGGCGGCTCGCGGCCTTCGCCTCGCGCTCGAAGCGGCCCACCAGGGTGGGGTCCTCGAGCAGCTGCGGCTTGAGCATCTTGAGGACGACCGTCCGCTCCAGCGCGAGGTGGCGCGCGCGGTAGACCTTGCCCATCCCGCCCTGGCCGATGAGGTCGTCGACGCGGAACCGCCCGGATACCACCGTTCCGACCAGCGGGTCGGTCACGGAAGCGTGCGGAGGACGGAACCCGGGATCGGTCGCCCCGCGCACCAGCGGCGCTCCGCAATACACGCACAGGCGCTTGGCAGCGGCCGGCAGGGCGCGCTGGCAACGTGGGCAGGACTTCGGCACCGCTCCCTCTGCCAAGGCCGGGCAGGGACACCTGGGCAGCGGGGTACGTTGGCACAGGTGCGGGCTTCTTCCAATGTAAGAACGGGTCTCCAGGGCGGCCGCCTCGCCTTGACCCTCCTTCGGGGCGCGGACTACAACCGGCCACATGGACTGCCCGAAGTGCGGCGCCTACAACGAGACGGAGGTCGGCTCCTGCCTCTCGTGCGGGGCGCCCTTCGCGGCCGAGGACGAGGCGGCGCCCACCATGATGAAGCCGGCCTCGCGGCCTCCCGCGCAGAGGCTGCAGCAGTCCGGCGGGCCGCCCCGGCAGTGCCCCAACTGCATGACGCTAAACGCCGCGAGCTTCAAGTTCTGCGCGCGGTGCGGCACCCCGCTGACTGCCAGCGCAGCGGCCCCGCCTCAAAAGATCTCCGGGTGGCCCGTGGCGAAGCCGGACGCCAAGCCCACTGCCGGCGCAGCCACGTCAGCCTCGCCGGCAGGTCCGGCGCCTTCCGGCGCGAAAGCCGCCGGCTCCCGCCCCGCTGCCGGCGCTGGGCCGGGAGCGCGGGTGCCGACCACTCCGAGCGCTCCGCCCACCCCGGTCCCGGCCGCGGCCGGCAAGACGCCCTCGCCAGCCGCCGTGCCCGGCAAGCCCGCGGCGGCCCGGCCGGCGCCCCCGCCGCCCCCCAAACCGGGGCCGGGTACCCGTCCCCCAACTCCCGCGGCGCCGCCCAAGGCGGGCGCGCCCCGAGCCCGTGCGCGGATCAGCGCCATCGCCCGCGACGGCAGCCGCTCCGCCGACTACGTGCTCACCCAAGCGGAGACGCGCGTCGGGCGCGCCGTCGCCGAAGGCGAGGTGAAGCTCGACAAGGACCAGTTCGTCGCCGCTACCCACGCGGTATTCAAGTTCGACGGCGACCAGCTCACCGTGCAGGACGGCGGCACCGACAACGGCGTCTTCCTCTGGTTCAAGGAGCGCCAGATCCAGTCGGGAGACGAGCTGCGCATCGGCCGGCAGCGCCTCCGGATCGAATGGCTCCCGGAGGAGCCCGAGACGCCCGCCGAGCAGCCGCTGTGGGGCAGCCCCGATCCGGGCTACGTCGCGCGCGCCGTGCAGCTGCTCGAGGGAGGTGGCGAGGGCGACGTGTTCCCGCTGAAGAACGGCGAGAACCTGGTCGGTCGCGGGGGCGGCGACGTCAGCTTCCCGCAGGACGGCTACGTTTCGAGCCGGCATTGCCTGGTGACGGTCGGCGACGGCCAGATCGGCGTGAAGGATCTCGGCTCCGCCAACGGGACGTTCGTCAAGATCAACGGCTCGACTTCCGTGACGCCGGGCGACCTCTTGCTGGTCGGCGAGCAGATCCTGCGGGTCGACCCGGCCTGATCAGGCCGTCCGCTGCAGCTTCTCGCACAGCTCGCGGCGGACGCGGGCACGGAAGCGCTCCAGGCGCATGGTCACGGCGCTCTTGCCCACGCCCATTCGCTGCGCGATCTCGCGCGCCGAGAGCGTCCCGTCCAGGTAGAAGAGGCGCACGGTCTCTTTCTCTGGGCCTTCGCGCAGGCCGTCGATCACTTCGCGGACGGCCCGCAGCTCGGCTTCCTTCTCCATCTGTTCGTTGGCGGCCGGGGCGCAGCCGTCGGCCAGGTCGGCCTCGCGGCAGGCCTCCTCGGCGGCCTTGTCGTGCGTGGATCGGGCCGAGAGGTAGGAACGGGCGCGGTTGCGCGCGATGGTGAAGAGCCAGGCCGAGAAGCGATCCGCGTCCTTCAGGCTGGACAAGGCGCGGAAGGCGCGGACGAACGCTTCCTGGACCACGTCGTCCGCCTCGTCGTAGTCGAGCTCGCTGAAGCTGCACGCGAGCCGCGAGACGGCGCCGCGGTAGCGGCGGTACAGCTCCTCTTCCGCCACCCTGGCGCGTTGTCCTCTGCTCAGCGCCTCGGCGACCAACTCGCCGTCGGTCGCCGGCGGCGGCACGAGCTTCAGGCGGGGCGCCTGCAGAAACTCAGGGAACCGGGGGGCGTTCGCGGTGCGCATGCCTTCTAGCACCCAGCGTGCCCATGCCAGCGGTGCCAGCGCGTTCGAGTGAATCCGAGGGGTTGTGCGGCAGGGCGCCGCAGGGCCCACCCGGGCCGACTGCGACATCCGTGTCAGGGGAGGCGCCCGATGTCGCGGGTTCGCCATCGAGGACCGCCAGTGCGCGCAGGCCGCGCTAGTCTGCCCCGCCATGCAGCTCGGGGTGGTGAACCAGAAGGCCCTGTCGGAGCTGGGCTGGCCGGAGCTCACCGCGGAGCTCTCGCGCCGCGCGCGCACGCCGATGGGGCGCGAGCGGTGCGGAGCGCTCCTGCCCGGCGACGACCCGGAGCAGGCCCGCCGCCGGCTCGCGCTGGTCGAGGAGGCGCGGGCGCTGCGCCGCCTGGATCGCGAGGTGCCGCTCGCCGACGCGCTCGACCTGCGGCCGGCCCTGGGCCGCGCCGCCCGCGAGGGGACGCTCGAGCCGCAGGAGCTGCTCGCGGTGGCGCGGCTGGTGCGGGCCTCGGCCTCGGCGCGCCGCTTCGGCCTCGCCATGCGGCAGGTCGCGCCGCTGCACGCGCAGAGGGCCGAGTCGCTCAGCGAGCTGGAGCCGCTCGCGGCCGAGCTGGAGCGGGCCGTCGATCCGTCGGGGAAGCTGCTCGACACCGCGAGCGCAGTGCTCGCGGAGCTGCGCGAGCGCGGCCGCGGGCTGCACCGGGCCATCAAGTCGCAACTCGAGGAGATGCTCGCCGACGAAGAGGTGGTCGGCATGCTGCGCGACGCGTACTACTCGGTGCGCGGCGACCGCTACGTGCTGCCGGTCCGCGCCGAACACAAGTCCCACCTGCCGGGCATCGTGCACAATGCGAGCGGCAGCGGGCAGACGCTGTTCATCGAGCCCCAGGAGCTGCTCGAGCTGGGGAACCAGCTCACCATCGCCGAGGCGGGCGCGCTGGAGGAGGAGCAGCGCATCCTCGCGGAGCTGTCCGGCGCGGTGGGCCGGCACGCACCGCAGCTCGAGCAGGACGTGGTCACGCTGGCAGTCCTCGACGAGGCGGGCGCCGGAGCCAAGCTGGCGGACGACCTGCGCGCCTCCGCGCCGGAGCTCCTGGAGGGGCCGGGCGAGAGCTTCCGGCTGTTCGCGCTGCGGCATCCGTTGCTGGCGCTGCGCACGACGCAGGTGGTCGCGAACGACGTCGCGCTGCCCGGCGAAGCACGAGGGCTGATCATCAGCGGGCCCAACGCCGGCGGAAAGACGGTGACCATCACGGCGGTGGGGCTCAGCGCGCTGATGGCGAGGGCCGGGCTGCCGGTGCCCGCGGCGGACGGGTCGCGCGTACCGCTGTATCGGACCGTGTACACGGCCATCGGCGACGAGGGAGACCTCTCGCGCGATCTCTCGACCTTCACCGCGCACCTGACCGCGCTGAAGCACATCCTGGAGGCGGCGGGACCGGGAACGCTGGTGCTGATCGACGAGATCGCGGCGGACACGGACCCGCGCGAAGGAGCCGCGATCGCGGCCGCGGCGCTGGAGACGTTGGTGGCGGCAGGCGCGCAGGTGCTGATCACCACCCACCTGGAGGAGCTGAAGGCGCTGGGGCTCTCCGATCCGCGATTCGCGGCCGCCAGCGTGGGATTCGACCTCCAGCGGCTCGCACCGACCTACCGCTTGCAGATGGGCGAGATCGGCCGCAGCTCGGCCATCGAGATCGCGGCGCGGGTCGGCCTCCCGCCCGAGGTGTGCGCCCGGGCCCGGGAGCTCTTGGGCGGCGGGACCTCCGCGCTCTCCACCGCGGTGGAGCGCCTCGACGCCGAGCGCGCCGCCCTGGCCCAGGCCCGCACCGAGGCGGACCGGCTCCGCGAGGAGCTACGCCGCGAGCGCGAGGCGGCGGCGCGCGAGCGGGAGCGCCTGGCGCAGGTGGAGCGCGAGGTGCGCGCTGGAGCGCGGGCGGAGTTGGTCGCGGACATCGAGAAGCGCCGGCAGGAGGTGGCGCAGCTGGTGGCGCAGCTGCAGGCCGCTCCGGCGATGGCGCGCGCGGTCGAAGTGCAGCGCGCGCTGGCCCAGGCCGAGGCCGAGGAGGAGCGCGCCGGGGCGCGGGACGAGCCGCACGCCGCCCCGCCGTCGGAGCTGCGCGAGGGCGCGACCGTCCGGCACGCACGCCTCGGCACGGAGGGGACGATCATCGAGATGGCGGGCGACCACGCCCTGGTGCAGATGGGCGCGATGCGCTCCAAGGTCCCGCTCGCCGATCTGGTCCCGCTCACGCGAAAGCAGCGTGGCGCGCAGCCCGCCTTCCGCAAGACGGCCGCAGAGAAGCTGCGGCGCGCCGAGGAGGTGCGCGCGGCGCCTGCCACCTCCGCCCAGCCCGCCCTCGACCTGCGCGGCTTGCGCGTAGACGAGGCGCTGCACGCGCTCGAGGAGGAGTTGGACCGCCGCCTGCGCGAGGGCGCGGAGGAGGTCCACGTCCTCCACGGCCACGGCTCGGGCGCGCTCAAGTCGGCGATCCGCGAGCACCTCGCGCGGAGCCCCTACGTCCGCCGCGCGCGCTCCGGCGAATCGCACGAGGGAGGCGACGCGATCACCGTCGCCGAGCTGGCTTGAAGTTCTTGTGACGGTGCGATTCGGAACAGAGCTCAGCGCACGAGCCAAGGCGCGACGACGGGCTCGATGGGTCGATCGCTCGCGAGAAACGCGGCGAAATCGTCCCGGATCGACGAGCGCGGGGCCGGAACGGGCCAATGGGGCACGACTCGCCAGAGCGGATGCGAGGAAGCCTTCTCGCGGAAGAAGCGCTCGTGGTCCCACTCCACCTCCGCCATGACCAGGAGCTCCTCGATGAATTGCTCGCAGCGCGCCACGGCGGCGAGCCGCGCGGCATGCTCGTACTCGCGGATGTTCTGGCTCTCCAGCCGGCCGGCCCCGTACATCGGGAAGAACCAACCGCCGACCTGGCAAAACAAGGAGATCGACCGCCCGACGAAATCCATCTTCGACTCGCGGCGCGGGTCCGGAGCGGCGCCGAGCCCCGCGAGCATCCGGCGCAGGCAGCGCCGATGCCGGATCTCGTCGCGACAGGTCCTCCGCAGCTCCGCCCGTTCGGCGGGATCCCGGAGCGAGGCCGCGTGTCCGGCGTACGCGCGCGCTGCTCCCAGCTCGCCCGAATACGCGAGCTGAAGGAGCAAGACGAGGTGTGCGCGCGCGACGGAGACGCGCGCGTCGAGCGCGGCGACGGCAGGCATTCGAGTCAGCCTAACCAGCTCCGGACCTGCAATCGAGTTCCGATCGCCGCCGCCTCGGGTCAGGTTCGCGGCGCGGCGAACCATCGCTCGGCGAAGGCGCCCATGCCGAGGACTCGCACTGCTTTCGCAGTCATGAAAGCACCGGACGACGTCTCGGCAGCGACGCTTTCATGGACGAGCGCGAGGGGATGTTGGTCGCCTCCTCAGCCGGCGGCCACCAGGACCGGCACCGAAAGAGGCGCCTACCAGGCACCCTCATAGCGCGTGGCAGTCGCTGGCACGGAGGGTCGCGTACGATGTCCCCACAGTCCCACCAAGTCCGCCATCCACGAGTATCTCGCCCGCAGCCCGAGGGGGGGGTGATAAGGACTTGCTCACCGCACGTCGTAACCCGCGACGCGCCACTTGCCGTCCGCGCAGAGCATCTCGACTACATTTTCGAATGCGACCTGCCGGTTCGAGTACTTGGCCTGGAACTCGACCACGACGTACCTGCCTACGGGGGCGGAGGGCACGGTCGCGGTTGCCACCGTGGAGACGTTCATCCTGGACACGAGTTCCCCCAACAAACTGCGGATCCGCTTGCCGGAACTTACCCAGTCTGTCTTCGTAGTGACCAATTTTAGATATGGTGCAGCCGCATCCCAGCTCTCCTCAAACTTGCTTGCATCCATGAGCGCCAGCCACGCCTTAGCGTCTGCCTTCGCCATCGACTCGGCCTGCAGGTCAGGCGAGCCAGCATCATCGGCAACCGGTTCGACGCTCGGGAGCGGTTTGCTCTCGTCCACATCGTGCAGTTGCCACCGACCGGAGGCCTGGCGCTCGTAAATGATCCCGTAGGTGATGGACTGGTTGGCAAGTGAGTGCCGATCGAGCCCGAGCTTCGCCATCACGACGACCAATTCGTCGTGCTGTTGCTCCGCCAGGGGCCGGATGTACTCGAACAAATCTTGGGCCGCTTCTTTGAGCTGAGCGAACGTCCGTGCCGAGCTGATGTACGAGACTCCCATCCCGAGCCGTTTGCCGCCTTCGCCGATCACCGGCCCCGAATTCAGCAATTTATACGTTCGCCCTGAGTGTAGCGTTAGAAAGGAGTACCCCTGCGGCCAATTCGAGTTCGATCGGGCAAGTTCCGCACTTGAAAATGCGCCGGATAAGCCGGCCAAGGCTAGCATGAGGACCACCCGGGTCGCACTCACAACCATTTTGCATTTCTACATAAGCTTGAGCGCTAAGTCCAGTGTCCGGGATCCAGCGATCGCCACAAAAGCCTCGAAACTTGCAGCGTACGCAGCACCTACCCGGGTGAACGGTGACAGCGAACACACAAGCCTAGCAGTCATTCGCCCACTTGGGAAGGCCACAATGCAGGCACTGTCGCGCAAGCGAATCTCGAAACGGCGCCTTCACAAAAAATAAATTGCCACAACGCGGGCATCGAAAATGGTGGAAACCAAATCCAGCCACTGCCAACGCGGAAAACCAAGGAATCATTATCCATAAAATCGGGGAGCCGGGAAGCGGCCACATGAAATGTCTCAATAGGGCGCTAAATGCCAAGACCAGTCCGGGTCCGCTTAATAACGCAACGGCAAACCAATTTCGGCGCCTAGAATAGTCACGCCAGGCAGCCGTATACGCCGACTGTCCCATCTCCCGTCCTCCCAAGTATGCGGCCTCGCATCCTGTTCTCGCTTCCCGTGGGATACTTCATATGCAAACGCCGCTAAATGGATCGCACCACACGGGTTGGTAGTCTTGGTAAGTTCGGACCAACACGAATGTGTGTCCTATTCCACCCAGCACGTATCCGGCGGCAATGGGCGTGGGCGTGGGCGAGACCGCGACGCCATAATACGCTTTGGCTCCGGGTACGAGGGACGTTGGGTTTTTTAGGAGCTGCACCGACGCCAAGGGCGTGTCGAGCCCGGCCCCAACCGTCACGCCGTTCAGGTCCTCGATGCTCGGCATATTCGGATAGACGAAGCCCGTGGGGCCTCTTCCAAATGACAGACCCATGCCCAAGCGCATGTCACCACTGACGTATACTCCGACATTTCCCCGCATATCTATTACTCCGAAAACACCAACATCGCCACCCCACGGAAAGAATTGTCCGCCGATGGAGAGTCCGACACCGAGAACTCCGGTATTCGTCGATGCTCCAGAGTTACTGCCACTGCCGACACCGGCACCTCCACCGACGCCGGCGCCGGCGGGACCTCCGCCTAGCCCACCACCGTAGCCTCCACTGCCCGTAGGGGGCCCTCTACCTGCACCGTTGCCTGGAACGTTGCGACCGTACGGGCTAAACGCTGCGGGAATGCTGTTAGAGAGATTGTCGTTAGTCGGGACACGCACTCCGGGAACACCTAGTGAGGTCGCGGGGTCGACGTGAGGTCTAAACGGGAAGAAGATCTCTGGGGGGTCGCCGGAGCCACCTGGGGGGTCGCCGGAGTCACCCGGGGGGTCGCCGGAGTCACCTAAGGGGCCGCCGGAGTCACCTGGGGGGCCGTCCAGATAAGTAGGTCCTGGATCGTCCGCATCTTGACCACTCGGGTCAACTGAATTAATAGGGTCCCCACCGGCGTAAGCATATCTTCGAGCATCGACATTGTCGGGCTGCAAAAAGCGGCGCATCTGCGGGTTGTATACTCGAGCGTTAAGATACAGAAGTCCTTCGCTCAACTTTAGTGCGCCCGTACAGCCGAGTT
>Ga0099794_10000578_pt1 | contig 12285 bp, 11 predicted proteins | sample Rivendell_Oct201_10_FD_77320 | JGI IMG/M metagenome (GOLD analysis project Ga0099794, IMG submission 77320) | Vadose zone soil microbial communities from the Eel River Critical Zone Observatory, Northern California, USA -... | ecosystem: Host-associated > Plants > Roots > Rhizosphere > Soil ... | reverse complement strand
GTGGTGCCGATCACGCCGGCTGCTCACTACACGATGGGCGGGATCGTGACCGACCTCGATGGCCGGTCCACGGTGCAGGGCCTTTATGCGGCCGGCGAGTGCGCGCGCACAGGCGTGCACGGCGCTAACCGGCTGGCCAGCAATTCCCTGCTCGAGGCGGCCGCGTTCGGCAGACGTGCCGCCGCCGCCGCGGTGGGCGCGCCGCGAATACTTGGATCCGGCCAGGTCCGGCCGATGGTCTGGCGGCGTGGCGGCCTTACCGTTGCGGAGGTGGGCGAGCTTCTAGACTCCGCGGCCGGCGTCGTGAGAACCGGAGAAGCGCTGAAGTTTGCGCTGAGGAGGCTGCGTTCAGGCGCGGTCTCTCCTGTTGCCGCCGACGCCGCAGAATTTGCATCGATGATCTGCGCCGCGGCGCTCGCGCGGCCGGTCAGCCTGGGTGCCCACCAGAGGCTGGACGCACCGGCTCCAATCGCGGTCTAGCGCTTGAGCGCTCGGTAGGTCTCGACCTCGCCCGCGATGGCGATGACAGAGGCGATGCCGAACGTCAGCGCTCCCACCACCAGCAGCGCGCCACCGAAAGGAACAAAGCGAGCCGTCATGGCGAGGCCGACGCACAAGACGCCGACCGAGATCACGAGCGTGGCGTAGGTCCTGAACCCACGCCGGCTGGCGGCGAAACCCGGGGCCAGCTCGCCCAGCGCACGGGACGTCACTCGGCGCATCACGACGTCGGCCGCGCCAAACAGGTTGAGCAGCAGGACCAAGCCCACCACAACGAGCGCCACGCCCATCGCCAGCACGACGTCCACGTCTGGCATCTTCGCACTAGCGGAGCGCGCCTGGAAGTTCTGTCGCGCTCCGCCTCTAGCATTGCAGCGTGCCCACAACGCAGGACCGGGTGCGGAACTTCTGCATCATCGCCCACATCGACCATGGCAAGTCCACGCTTGCCGACCGTCTGCTCGAGTACACGGGCTCGATCAGCAAGCGCGACATGCAGGCCCAGGTTCTCGACTCGATGGACCTGGAGCGCGAGCGTGGGATCACGATCAAGCTGCAGGCGGTCCGCATGACCTATCCCGCCAAAGACGGCAAAACCTACGAGCTGAACCTCATCGACACGCCCGGACACGTCGACTTCGCGTACGAAGTTTCGAGGTCGCTCGCCGCGTGCGAGGGAGCCATCCTGGTCGTCGACGCGGCGCAGGGCATCGAAGCCCAGACGCTCGCCAACCTCTATCAGGCGGTCGAGGCAGGGCTGACGATCATCCCGGTGGTGAACAAGATCGACCTGGACGCCGCGCAGCCTGAGATGGTGGCGGAAGAGATCTCGGACGTCACTGGCATCCCGCGCGAGCAGGTTATCTTCGCCTCCGCCAAGCAGGGCATCGGGACCGAAGAGATCCTCGAGTCAGTCATCGCGCGAGTTCCGCCTCCACGCGGCGATCCCTCGAAGCCGCTCCGCGCGCTCATCTTCGACTCTCACTACGACATCTACCGCGGCGTCATCACCTACGTGCGGGTCGTCGACGGCGAGATCCTCCCCGGGACAAGGATCCGGATGATGAACACCGGCTCGGTCCACGAAGTCGATGAGGTCGGCTGGTTCGCGCCGGCGCCACGCCCCGCCGAGAAGCTGACCGCCGGCGAGGTGGGCTACGTCATCGCGGCGATCAAGAATGTGGTCGATGCGCGCGTGGGCGACACGATCACGACCGCCGAGCACGGCGCGACCGAGCCGCTGCCTGGCTACCGGCTCGTCAAGCCGATGGTCTTCGCCGGCCTGTTTCCAACCGATTCAGACCGGTTCTCAGACCTGAAGGAGGCGCTGGAGAAGCTTCAGCTCAACGATGCGGCGCTCTCGTACGAGCCGGAGAACTCGGCCGCGCTGGGCTTCGGCTTTCGCTGCGGATTCCTAGGCCTGCTGCACCTCGAGATTGTCCAGGAGCGCCTCGAGCGCGAGTTCGAGCTCGACCTGATCACGACCGCTCCGACCGTCGAGTACCAGGTGAGGCTCAGGCGCGGAGAGGTGATCGCGGTCGACAACCCGGCGATGTTGCCCGACCCGACCATGATCGAATCCATCGCCGAGCCCTACGTGAAGCTCTCGATCATCGTGCCGTCGGCCTACGTCGGCCCGATGATGGAGCTGTGCCAGGACCGCCGCGGAACTTTCAAGCATCTCGAGCATCGTCCTGGTGACAGGGTCGTCCTTGAATATGAGATCCCGTTGGGCGAGATCATCCACGACTTCTACGACCAGCTGAAGTCACGTTCCAAGGGCTACGCGTCGATGGACTACGAGATGATCGGTTTTCGCGAAGGCGACCTGGTCAAGCTCGACGTCCTGGTCGCGGGCGAACCAGTCGACGCTCTGTCGCTCATCACGCATCGCAGCAAGGCGCAGATTCAAGGCCGCAAACTTGTCGAGAAGCTGAAGACGATCATCCCGCGTCAGATGTTCGAGGTGCCGCTGCAAGCAGCGATCGGCGGCAAGGTGGTTGCCCGCGAGACGATTCCGGCGATGAGGAAAGACGTGCTTGCCAAGTGCTACGGCGGCGACATCACGCGTAAACGCAAGCTGTTGGAAAAGCAGAAGGAAGGCAAACGACGGATGAAGCGGGTCGGTTCGATCGAGATTCCACAAGAGGCGTTCATGGCGGTGCTGAAACTTGATTAGGGTCCTGAGGGCGATCGCGTTGGTGGGACTGCTGGCCCTTGTCTCCGGCGCCTGCGCGCGCTCGGCATCGCCGAGCGCGATCCGTGCGCAGCCCATCGATGTCTATGGAGCCAATCCCAGCCTCGCCGACGTTCGCACTTTGCTCGGCAGCAATGATTGGTGGCCGGGCCCGCCATCGTTCGGAGTCCGTCCACTGGACTCGTCCTCTATGTCATTCAGAGAACAGTTTCATGTCGTCACGCGATTCGCTCATATCGGAACCGCGGAGACGTTCGACATTCTTTACACGGTCTGGGATTCCAGCTCTTACGCAACAACGCAGATGACCAACATTCAGGCCGCTTTCGGAACTTCTGCCACGGGCCCCAAGGTGGGAGACCAGGTTCTCTACTACGGCTCACAGGGGACTGGAGCAGCGCCCTTCGGCACTTTTACCTTTGTTCGTACCGGACAGATCGTCACCACGATTTCGTGGAGCCTGAAAGATGCGATTCCGAAAGTGGCGCAGCTTGGCAAGATCGCGACCAAGGTCACGTCGCGGCTCAAGGATGTGCTCGCCGGCAGGGTGCATGCGAGTCCGCTGCCCACCGCTGACGTGTCGCTGCTGCCGCCGCCAGGCCCTGACATGACACTTCTCGCCTCGGTCAAGCTCCCGATCGAAGCCGTCGTGGTCATGCTCGGCTTCGCCTCGCCCGAGGCTCTGGCCGGGATCTTGCACGCTACTGGAGTCGACAGCATCGTGTTCGGCGATTACGCGCTGGACAACGACACCCACATGGAGGTTCGCGCGGGCTTGTTCAACTTCATCAGTGCGACGGAGGCCACCACGTGGGTGGACGCCTTGCGGGGCAGTCATCGCGTTGATTCGAACGGCATCGCGACGTTCTACGACGACTCGACGGGCCAGTATTTCAGCCTCACCGCGGTGGGCACGAAGAGCGCGATCCTGGTGTGCCGGTCCACCTCGTCGGGCGAATCGGCGTCGCGTTCGTGCGAGCTGCCGCTGTCGCGGGTCGCCCCGGCGTGGCAGCTCAGCCTTGGGGGCTAGGTGCCTCTAGCGGACGTGACTCGTTTTCTCTCGACTCCGCGAAGCCTGGAACCACTCCCACTGCCTGGTGAGGCCTTCGCGTAGAGAGACTCGCGGCTCCCACCCGAGCCGCTCCCTGGCGAGATTGATCGAGGCTCCGGTATGCCTGGGATCGCCGAGCGCCGCCGGCAGGGTTTTCCTTCTCGCCTTGGCCCGGCTGATGTCCTCGAGCGTGGCGAGCACCCGGTTGATCGTGACCCGGCTTCCGCCGCCGAGGTTCACCACCTGGCCGACGACATCCGCGGTCGCCGCCTTGATGGTGCCTTCGACTGCATCCGAAACGTACGTGAACTCGCGCGTCTGCTCGCCATCACCGAAAACCTCGATCGGCTCCCCGTCGACCATCGCCTGCATGAACCGGGAAAAGGCCATATCGGGCCTCTGGCGCGGGCCGTACACCGTGAAGTAGCGGACGGAGACGACTGGAAGGCCGAAGTTCTTGGTGTAGAGAAGGGTGAGGTGCTCCGCCGCGAGCTTGGTCACGCCGTAAGGCGAAACGGGCCGAGGCAGAGCGGTCTCTTTGGTGGGGAACATCTCCGCGTCGCCGTAGACCGACGAGCTTCCGGCGAAAACCAGCCGGTCGACGGGAATCTCTTTCAAGGACTCGAGAAGACGCTGTGTGGCGAGGACGTTGTCGCGGAGGTAGCTGTCGAACTGCTCGCCCCAGCTCGGACGCACGCCCGGCCGGCCGGCCAGGTGGTAGACGACGTTCGCGCCGCGCAGCACGGGCCGGAGGTCCGCGTCGACGAGGTCGAGCTCTTCGAACGTGAAGTCGGGGTGCGCCCTCAAGGCTTCGAGGTTCTGTTCCTTCAGCGCGCGCGCGTAATAGTCCGCGAAGCTGTCGATGCCGACGACTTTGTGCCCTAACTCGAGGAGCCGGTCGCAAAGGTGCGAGCCGATGAATCCGGCGGCGCCCGTGACGACTGCTCGTGGCGACTCAGAGGTCATTGGTGACAAGAGTGCGGTTCAGCCGGGCTCGTTTGCAACCGCTCAAAGGTGGCGCCTCCTATCCTGAGATCTGATGAGGCGATTCGAAATGTGGCTGGCCGGCATGGACGCCGGCATCGCCGTGAGGGAGTTTCCCGCCGGCACGCGGACCGCTGTCGACGCCGCTCGCGCGGTGGGCTGCGACGTGGGACAGATCGTCAAGTCGCTCGTGTTCGTTGCCGCGGGCAGGCCGGTGGTGGCGCTCGTCAGCGGCGCGAACCGGCTGGACGAAAGGCGGCTAGCTGCGGTCGCGGGTGAGCCGGTGCTCAAGGCTGACGCCGAGACCGCGCGGGACGCGACAGGTTATTCGATAGGAGGCGTTCCTCCGTTCGGACATGCGACTGAAGTCCCCGTCTTCATGGACCGTGACCTGCTCGGCTATGAGGTGGTGTGGGCCGCTGCGGGCCGGCCTGACTCAGTGTTCCAGATCGCCCCGGATCGTCTTCGCGACTTGAGCGGCGCGACATTGACCGACCTGAAGCTCACGTGAGCAGCATCCTTGTTTTCTGCAGGGACTGCGGCAAGCAGGTGCCAAGCTCGCAGACACGCGATGGCATGTGTCTCGACTGCCAGGTGCGTAAGTCGGTCGCGGATCTGCGCCACGAGCACGCGCGACTCTGGCGCAAGCGGGAGCGGTACCGCAGCCAGCAGGCCAACGTCGACCAGATCGCCCGCCAGATCGCGCGTGTCGAAGACCGCATGGGCCATCGAATCAAAGAGCTCGTGCCCAACGAGCGGGAAGCAGTCGACTATCTGCGACGCGAGCTCGAGGCAGCGCGCGGCCAGCGCTACACGATCAAGGGCGTATGAAGCCGTTCAGGCATCTCTACTTGCACATCCCGTTCTGCAAGCACAAGTGCGGCTACTGCGACTTCAACGCTTACGCGGGCATGGACCGGCTGATGCCCGACTACGTCGACGCGCTCGAAAGCGAACTGTCGGCTGCTCGTGAGCGCTACTCGTTCGAGCCGCTGGAGACGGTCTACTTCGGCGGAGGCACGCCCAGCCTGCTGCCCGCTGAGCTAGCGACGCGGCTGCTCCATTTCATCCAGACCAACTTCGACGTCGCACCCGGTGCCGAGGTGACACTCGAAGCAAATCCCGCCAGCACAGACGAGGCAAAGTTGCACGCCTGGCAGGAAGGCGGTGTCAACCGGCTGAGCCTTGGCGTGCAGGGTTTTGACGGCCGAGCGCTGGCGGTGTTGGAGCGAAGGACGGACGCCGCTCAAGCGACCCGGGCCTTCGAGCTCGCAAGGTCCATGGGGATGCGCAACATCAGCATCGACCTGATCTATGCGGTGCCGTTTCAGGATCTCGAGTCATGGCTGGAGACGCTCCGCCGCGGTATAGCACTCGGCCCCGACCACATTTCGACGTACTGCCTGACTTTTGAGGAAGGCACGCTGCTGTGGCGCCGTCGCGCCGCGGGTCGTGTACCCGAGGTCAATCCAGACCTGCAGTGGGACCAGCTCGACGCCGCATGCGTGGAGCTGGAGCGTGCCGGTTTCCGGCGCTATGAGGTGTCGAGCTGGGCGCGCCCGGGTTTTGAATCGGGACACAACCAGGCTTACTGGCGCTGCCGGCCCGTGTACGGAGCGGGTGCGGGCGCGCACTCATATCTGACTGATGGCGAAACAGCCCGTCGTTGGTGGAACGTCGCCCGGCCTCGCGACTACATAGCCGCATGCCCCGAGCCGGCGGCAGATGGGGAAGACCTGCCGGCCCGCAAGACCGTGGCCGAGTCGCTGATGCTGGGCTTGCGCACCGCGGAGGGGATGGCTCCTCCGGAGGGGTTCGACGACGAGCTCGGTCAGCTGGCGGCGGCTGGTCTCATCGACATGGTCCATGGCCGGATCGTGCCTACCCGTCGTGGAATGGACCTGCACAACCAGATCGCACTCGCCGTCCTTTAGCACGCGGCGACAGACCGCGCCATTTCGGCCGATTTGGTCGTGTTCCGGGGCCGTGGGCAGCGCCAATTTGACCGACTTGGCTGTAGCCTCTCCAGGTTCGGTACTCTAGCTAGCACTCTCCAAGCGAGAGTGCTGAAAACCATGGAAAACAGGAAGCAGGCGATCCTCCGCGCGGTGGTGAACGAGTTCACGACGAGCGCAGTGCCCGTCGGTTCCCAGGCGCTCCAGAGCCGCTACTTCGTCAACCTTTCGTCCGCCACGATCCGTAGTGAGCTGGCCGAGCTCGCTGATCTGGGCTACCTGGCCCAGCCGCACACCTCGGCCGGCAGGGTGCCGACGGACTCGGGATATCGCTACTTCGTCGACTTTCTGATGGACCTCGAGACGATCCCCGAACACGTCGCTTCATTCATCGACCATGAGCTCCGGCAGGCGCCCGCGGACGTTCAGGGCATGGTCGAGAAGGTGGCGATGACCCTCGCCGCGGTAACGCAGAACGCGTCCGTCGCCAGCGCGCCGCAGGGTTCCCAGGCGCGGATCAAGCACCTCGACCTCGTTTCGCTCGAGCCAAGTGAGGTTCTGCTGATCCTCCTGCTGGAGGGCAACCTCCTGCGCCAGCAGGTGGTCATGGTCACGCAGGAAGCGACGCAGGCCGAGCTCACGTCGCTCACCGGGACGCTCAACTCGACACTCTCCGGCAAGGGGAGCGAGGATGCCCGCCGCCACTATGACGCCGCGGCGCTGGGGCTCGAAAAAGAGCTGCTGGGGCGGGTCGTGACAGTGCTCGACCTCTACGAGCAGGGTTCCGAGAGCCTTGTCGTCCACGATGGCGTGCGCAACCTGCTGCGACAGCCTGAATTTGCGGAATCCTCACGCCTTCACCAGGTGCTGGAGGTGCTCGAAGAGACCCGCTACCTGACGGTGCTGCTCCGCCAGCTGATCGGTGAGTCAGACCTTCAGATCGTGATCGGGTCGGAAAACGCCTCGAGCCAGCTGCAGGGATGTGCAGTGGTACTGACAACCTATGGGCCCTCCAACCGGCTCAAGGGCGTGCTCGGCGTGATCGGCCCGACGCGCATGGCGTACAGCCAGACGGTCGCCCGCCTCCAGGCGGTCGCACGCAGCGCCAGCGAGCGAATGGCCGAGCAGTGAGGGAACGTTTGAAAGGGCGCTTTTTCACGGTATCTAGCAGTTGATGACGACTCGCAAGCATCCGCACGACCCGCTCGAGCCCGAGGTGCGAAGTGAGACAGTCGATGGGCCCGATTCGCGGGCCGTCGCGTCCATGGAACACAAAATCGCGGAGCTGGAATCTGCTCTTGCGGAGACCAAAGACCGCTATCTGCGATTGGCAGCCGACTTCGACAACTTCAAGAAGCGGACCCGCCAGGGCCAGCTGGACACGATCCAGCACGCTTCGGCCGACCTGATCAGCCGGCTGCTGCCCGCCCTCGACGACCTCCGCAAGGCGCTCGACCACAGGCCGGCGGGCGTTGACGAGGCCTGGGTCAAGGGCCTCGAGCTAAGCGTTCGCAAGCTCGAGGAGGCACTTGGGGCGCACGGCCTGGAGCCGATTCAAGCCGTGGGCAAGGCCTTCGATCCGAAGCTTCACGAGGCGATCGGGTATGAGGAGTCCGCCGAGCACCCCGAGGACACGGTGACCTCAGAGCTGCGGCGCGGCTACCGGATCCGCGATCGTGTCGTCAGGCCGGCGCTCGTGAAGCTGGCGAGGCCGCCCGAGCTTCCAGACTCCGACAGCTAAAACGTACCTATAACTTGGCAGTCAAGCGCGACTACTACGAAGTCCTGGGTGTGGCCCGCCAGTGCTCGCCCGAGGACCTCAAGCGCGCGTTTCGCAAGATCGCGATGGACTCGCATCCCGACCGCAATCCTGACGACGCCGTCGCGTCCGCCCGGTTCAAGGAAGCCAGCGAGGCGTACGCGGTGCTCTCCGATCCAGGACGGCGGCGGTCGTACGACATGTTCGGCCACGCCACAGTTGAGCCTGGCGGGGGACCAGGGGTCGACTTCTCCGACATGCCTTTCGCCGACATCTTCGACACCTTTTTCGGGGGAGGTTTCAGCGGTCGCGGAAGACGCGAACGTTCCAACCGCGGAGACGATCTTCGCTACGACCTGACGATTACATTCGAAGAGGCGTTCACCGGTGTCGAGAAGCAAGTCGACATCGCGAGGCTGGCCACGTGCGACCGGTGCAATGGCAGCGGCGCGGAGCCCGGCACGGGCGAGGACACGTGTCCGGGGTGTCGTGGCTCCGGCCAGGTGCGCCGGCAAGCCCAATCGATTTTCGGACAGGTCGTCACCACGGCCACCTGTCCAACCTGCCGCGGCGCGGGTCGCCTGCTGCAGAACCCCTGCCAGGATTGCCGCGGCCAGGGCCGCTTGCAAAAGCCTAAGCGGCTCGCGGTCAAGATCCCGGCCGGCGTGGACACTGGAGCGCAGATTCGCATCAGCGGGGAGGGCGAGTCCGGGCTCAGGGGCGGCCAGCCTGGAGATCTCTACGTCGTCCTGCGCGTCAAGGCCCACCCGCATCTCGCCAGGCACGAGCAGGACATGGTCTACGAGCTTCGCGTCAACATGGTCCAGGCGGCGCTGGGCGACCGGATCCAGATCCCGACGCTCGAAGGGCTGGTCGAGATCGCCATCCCGGGCGGCACCCAGAACGGCCAGTCGTTCCGCTTGGCCGGGCGCGGCATGCCGGACGTCCGGGGCGGCCGGCGCGGCGACCAGTACGTGGTGGTGCAGATTGTCATTCCCAAGGACCTGAACCCGGAGCAGAAGGCTCTGCTGAGGAAGGTCGGCGGGCTCACCGGCAGGCCTGAGAAGGTCGCCAAGGGCTTTTTTGAGAAGCTCCGGGACGCCATCAGCCTCGACTGACGAACTTCGAAGGTTTCGGCCTTAAGCTGGCATAACTTCGAGGCCGATGGGGTAGTTAATAGATTCGGCAGTTGCTTTGAGCCGTATATAAGAAGGAAGAGAGTGGCAAAAACCATCGATCTCGAGTTGACGCGGGCCGAAGTGGAGGTTCTGGAGCTGGAAGCCCGGCTCCGAGTGGTTCCGATGAACGACACCCAGCTTTCCGACGCCTTGAAAACCGCCCTCGCGGCCAAGAAAGACCGCCTGGTCAAGCTGCGGACCCTGCATGCCGCCGCCGGCCGGGCTGCCACCTCGGACAAGGAAGCTGACCAGGCCGCCGCCCTCCACGCCCAGCGGCGCCCACCTCTGAAGCGCACCGTTCCCCAGCGCCCACAGGCCAAATCCGGCAAGTAAACCTGGAGGCCGGCTCAGCCCTTTAACCCGGCCGGACCGGCCGGCGAAGCGCACTGAACGGCGGGTTCGACCGTTATCGTGATCGAGTTGGCCACCGATCAAGAGCCGTCCTTACAGGCGTCCAGGACCACTGCCGCGCTTGACGCGGTAGCGGGATGGGCCAACGAGGGCCGCCGCCTGCACCGGTGGGCGCGACTGCTTCCCGTGTTTACCGGGATCACGGCCACGCTCATCCTGGCTGCGGTCGGCTACCGGCTGTGGATGGCCAATGTGAGCACTGGCGAGCTGGTGGGCTGGGGCGCGGCTCTGTTCGTCCTGGCGGGCCTGGCGTACCTCAGCCAGCGCATTCTCGACCGCAACCTCGGGCGACAAGCCGAACGCCAGGCCGCGCTCCTCCAGGCGATCAGCGACATCGGCGAAGGGCTGGTGATCACCGAGAACGGCCGTTACGTCGCCTCCAACGCCGCCTACCAGACTCTGACCGGCTACGAGCCGGCCGAACTGAGAGCGTTTGCCTCGCTGATCGAGCTGGCCCCTGAAGAGGAACGCCGGGGGCTGACCGAGCAGCTGTCGAGCCGGTTGGTCGGCGGCGAGGCGCCGCACCGCTACGAATCGGCGCTGATCACCAAGGATGGCCGGCGCATCCAGGTCGAGACGGCGGTCCGCCGCCTCGCCGCGGAAGGCAGGAACAGGCTGCTCGCCCTGGTCCACGACATCAGCGAGCGGCACCGTATGGAGGAGGCAGAGCGCGAGAGCGAAACGAGGTTTCGCACCCTGTTCGAGCAGGCGCAGGCCGGCATGGCTTTCGCCGGCCTTGACGGCCACATCACCACAGTCAACCCGGCTTTCTGCGAGCTGGTCGGCTTCAGCGACACAGAGCTGCGCAGTCTGTCGCTGATCGACATCACCTACCCCGAAGACGTCCCTTATCTCCAGCAGGCGATGTTCCGCATGCTCGCCGGCCAGGAGGACGGGACGCGCAACGAAGCGCGCTACAACCGCAAGGACGGTGAGCCGGTCTGGGTTGACGTCACGACACGGCTCGTGCGCGGCCCCGACACCAATCCGCTGTACCTCCAGACAGTCGCGGTCGACATTCGGGATCGCAAGCGGGCCGAAGTCTTGCGGGCCGCCCGCTTCGCCGTTACCCAGGCGTTGGTGACCTCGCCAGGCTGGGAAAAGGCAGCGCCGGGCGTCCTCGAAGGGCTCTGCCGAACGCTCGATTGGGAGCTTGCCGAGTACTGGGAGGTCGATGCCGAACGCGAGGCGATGCACTTCGTGACCTCGTGGAAGAGACCGGGACGGGACACTTCCAGCTATGAGGCCACCGCCTCTCAGACGAGCTACAAGCGCGGCGAGGGACTGGCCGGTCGAGTGTGGAAAACCGGGACTCCCGTGACGGTCCCGGACGTCGCCTCCGACGATTCGCCACGCTCGGCTGCCGCGGTCGCCGCGGGTCTAAAGGGAATCGCGGGATTCCCGGTGCGCAGCGGCCGCCGGGTCGTCGGGATGATCGCGCTTCACACGTGGGCACCGCGCGACCTGGACGAAGGCTTGCTCGCGGTGATGAACGACGTCGGTTCGCAGATCGGCGAGTTCGTCGAGCGCAAGCGCGCCGAAGTCGCGCTGCAGGAGAGCGAAAAACGGATGCGCTCCGTCCTGGACAACGTCTCGGATGGTCTTGCCACCATCGAACAGACCGGAATCATCGAGTCCGCAAACCCGGCCGTCGTGAAGCTGTTCGGCTATTCAGAGCAGGACCTGGTCGGGCAGCAGGCGGACGTCCTGATCGCGACCACACATCGAAGCGCCTTCATCAACTACCTGGAGCGCCGGCTCAAGCTCGACATACCGGTCAGCGGCGCGCACGAGACGATGGGCAAGCGAAAGAACGGAAGCCTCTTTCCGCTCGAGTTCGTCGTCAGCTCGATGCAGATCGGTTCGCGACATCTCTTCATCGCAACGCTCCGGGACATCTCCGAGCGCAAGGCGCATACGGACGCGCTCGAGTACCAGGCGCTGCACGACGCGCTGACAGGGCTGCCGAACCGCAGCCTGTTCGGCGACCGCCTCCGCCAGGCACTGCTCGCGGCCCGCCGCAACCAGAAGATGTTCGGCGTGCTGCTGCTCGACCTCGACCGATTCAAGGACATCAACGACGCGCTCGGTCACGATTGCGGTGACAGCCTCCTGCAGGAGGTCACTGCGCGGCTGCGCGGTGTCCTCAGGGCGACCGACACGATTGCAAGGCTCGGCGGCGACGAGTTCGCTGTGCTCACCATCGACGCCAAGCATCCCGATGACGTGGTGGCCACCGCGCGCAAGAT
>Ga0099794_10000577_pt1 | contig 12289 bp, 10 predicted proteins | sample Rivendell_Oct201_10_FD_77320 | JGI IMG/M metagenome (GOLD analysis project Ga0099794, IMG submission 77320) | Vadose zone soil microbial communities from the Eel River Critical Zone Observatory, Northern California, USA -... | ecosystem: Host-associated > Plants > Roots > Rhizosphere > Soil ... | reverse complement strand
GTGATGGCCTGATGCGAAAGCATGTGGCTGTACTGTGCTTGCCCGCCCGGACGTACAAGGAACATGACGAGGAAACGCGCGATCTTGAGAGCTGTTTCGTGCCCGTGATCTTCTTCGACCAAAGCGAGCGAGAGGTCGATGCCGGCGGTAATACCTGCCGATGTGTAGATAGAGCCGTCGCGCAAGTAAATTGGCTCGGGCCGCACAACGACTTTGGGGTATTCCCTGGCAAGACGGTCGCAGAAGTTCCAGTGCGTAACGGCTTGCTTCCCGTTGAGGAGACCTGCTTCTGCGAGAAGGAATGCGCCAGTACAGATGGATGCGAGGCGACGTGACTGCCTTGCCACTTTCGCGATCCAGGCGATGAAGTTGGGGTCGTAACTGCCGTTTTCTGCGCCGGGACCTCCGGCGATTACAAGGGTGTCGATGGGACCGTGGACGTCGGCGATGGGAGTTGCGTCGGCGAGCACGACGCCGCGATTGGTCTGAAGAGTTCTTTCAGGGCCGGGGTTTGCAAGTTGAATCTCGTAATCAGGCGCATTGGAAAAGACCTCTAATGGGCCAGTTACGTCGAGGACCTGAACAGGAGGCGGTCCGACGATGACTACTTTCCGCATACGGGTAGTTTAGGTGAGATCAACTGGATTCAACCGGTCCTTTTCCGAAGACGGCATGTTTCTCGCTTCCTCCTCCTGCGCCATTCGAATACGGCAGTGTACTCCTCTCCCTCGGGGACACTTCGGCCGGACTCGCGGTGTGCGTGCTTCCGGTACTGTGAGCACTTCTGCAAATCAGCAGGCTACAAGGCGTCAATGGAGACCAAGCGTACCTTTTTTGTGGAATTGCCCATCTATTTAGATGAGAGTCTCGGCTGGGATTGGGTCGATGATCCTCAAGGAGGTTGTTGTCATGCGAAATCGACCTTTGACGCTTGCATATGGAGTCATGCTCATGCTCGGAATGGCCGGTCCTGCCGTAGCTCAGGACAATGGGGTACAGCAGCCCTCAGCGCTTCAGCAGCTTCAGCATATCCATACGCCGCAATCGATCGACCAGGAACTTGCTCGCCTTACTAAAGATCTTGAGTTGACTCGGAAACAGCAGCAGCAGGTCCGGCCTCTGCTTGAGGAGCACCACGATAGGATTCAGGCGCTGCTCGATAAAAATTCGACAGCTTCGCGGCAGGAGCTTGCTCCGCAGATTCACGCTATCAGCGACGAAACGCACCGTAAGATTCATGCTCTGCTTACCGATCACCAGAAAGAATTGGAAAAGGCGATGCAGCAACGCGAGCATAACGGTGGAGAAAACAGGCGATCTGCTCCGCCTGCGGCGGCGTCGCCAGTGCCCTCTTCCTCGCCCTCTTGATATACCTGGAATCCGGCCCACCGTAGGACGTTAACTTTCGAATTTCGCTGCGATGAAGAATAACGGTAGCTTGCGCCGTACCAATTAGTATCGGGAAGTCGTCTTGTGGCAAGGTCTTCTCGACGGATCGGCACTGCTCCGGATGGATGACGGCATACTAGGCGACAGTGGACCTTGTCGTATTACGCGCGACTCGAAGAGGTGCCCTCGGCCCGCTTGAGATCGTACTCGTCCTCTGGAATAGGCGGGCCCCGCGCGGGGCTTCCAGACTAGGGAGAGACGCCGGTTGATGATCAGCGCGGTTTCAATTCTTGCAGAGAGGGGATGGAGACAGGCACGGTCAGAGCGCGCTCGGGGGCTTTTTTGTCGTTCCGGATGGCCTGAAAGAGCATCTCGATGGCCTGGCCGGCATTGGGCGGAACAAAGACGGTTGCGGCCAAGAGCCCGGTGCGCACCCAGGCTTGGCCGGTCTTGGGTAAGCCGTCGCAGCCGGTAAAGGGCAGTTTCAGCCAGCGCTCCCGTTCGGATTCATTCGCCAATTCTTCGAAGGCTTTCCGGGCGCCGAGGGCCATGGCGTCATCCTGCGCGCCAATCAAGTCAATGACAGCCTTTTGCGAAGTACTGAGTTTCAGCCAGGAACGAACGGCGCGTTGAGCGCTCTCCTCGGTCCACTGCCCTCTCAGCAAGGTGCAGTGAATATTCGACGGTTTCGTCTCCTGCATCCCAATGGTGCGTTCCTTGGCTGCGGAATTTTCCGCTGGCCCCTGTATGTAGAAGATCGAGCCGCCATGGGGCAACAGAGCGGCAAACTGACGGCCCTGGATCCGGCCAATTTCGAGATGGTCGGAACTCACGCCGAAAATGGGGGCGGAGGACGACCCGCGCAATTCCGGGATGTAGCTGGCATCGCGATTCAGCACAGCCCATCCGATACCCGCGGATGCGGCGGCCCGGGCGACCTGGGGCAATGCGGTGCCACCGACGGGCTCAAAAACAACGGCGTCCGGCCGCTGACTCTCGTCAGCTTGGATAACTTTCAGAATCTGAGTGCTTTGTGTGATGGCGTCGTTGTCCGCATAAAGGATCTGGATTTCCACGCCCAGTTTGCGGGCCGTCTGCTCCGCAGAATTGGCTTGTTCGACCTGGTAATCGTTATCGTTCGTCGTGAGGGAAACCAAAAAGCGCAACTTTTTCATGTTAGTTCAAAGGCCCCTGTTTGGACTCTATCCTAACGATACATCGTGAGCCGCACGTTTCGAGAGGAAACTGCGACGAGCGTTTCATGAAGAGAAATCCCTGATAGGCCATTCCTAGCATCGCGCGGACGGGAGCGTTCGCACCAGGTTTTAAGTGGCGGAGGCAAAGACGAACACCCAGTCGACCTTGAAAATCCCGCGATGTCGAATTTTCTTCAGCAGCGCGATCGTCTTCTGCAAACCGAAATACTCAATGATATTCTGTGGCCAAGACGAATGGGGGATACGGAGCCCTCTTGGCTTGGAGACTGGCCTCAAAGGCGCGTCTTATCCGTACAAATATAGGACCGCGCTGATCCCCAGGCGAAACCTCGCACTTGCTTGGTGCCTCGAAAACTTGCCTGATGAGGCCCAAGTTGAGCTAGAATCGCGACTTACGGGACCTCGGGTATACCTGCTTGGATGCATTCTGGCGCCTGGGCACACGATTTCCGAAATCCCAATTTTGGAAGATGCTCGGAGGGTTCATTAAATGACGCCGGCGCCGAGAAAGAAACCGGGCCCTCGCATCGAGGATAAGGTCACCCTAAAGACCATTGCGGAGCATCTCGGGCTGACCCCGGGAACGGTCTCAGCCGCCCTGAACAATTCTGCCGCGGCGCGTTCCATTCCCGAGCATACAAAAAATCGTATCATCGAGGCTGCGCAAGCGCTCAATTACCAGCCTAACTTTTTTGCCCGCACCCTGCGCTTGAAGAGAACCTATACGATCGGTGTGATCGCCGAGGAAATCGGCGACGTGTATGGCGCGATGGTGATCAGCGGCATCGAAGAATACCTGCGCAAGAACGATTATTTCTTCCTCACCGTGATCCACCGGCATGATCCAAAGCTGCTGCAAACTTACGCGCAAATGCTTCTGACGCGCGGCGTGGAGGGCTTCATCACCACCGACACCTCTCTGACGGAGAAGCTTCCACTGCCTACCGTCGCGGTCGCAGGCCATGTGCGCGTCGAAGGCTTGACCAACATTGTCCTGGATCATAAGCGCGCCGCGAGGATGGCCCTCGAACATCTTCGCGATCTCGGCCACGAGGAAATCGCATTCATGAAGGGACAGACCATCAGTTCGGACTCCACAGTGCGTTGGAACGCCATCTGCGAGGTGGCGCAGCAGCTCGACATTCGAATCCGTCCCGAGCTGACTGCCCAACTGGAGGGCAACGATTCGACGCCGGCCATCGGATATCCCGTCGCCAAGCAACTCCTGGCAAGGAAACACCCTTTCACCGCTCTTTTTGCTTACAACGACATTTCGGCAATCGGCTCGCTGTGGGCGTTTCGCGAGGCTGGCCTGCGTGTTCCGGAAGATATTTCTATAGTCGGCTTCGACGACATTCCCGGAGCGGCGTACGCCAATCCCGGACTGACCACGGTCAGGCAGCCACTTCAGAAGATGGGGCAAATCGCGGCGCAGACGGTCGTTGATCTAATTGAGGAGCGCGGCGAATACGTGCCGGAGATCGCCATCGAACCGGAGTTTGTGATTCGCGAGTCCACAGGACCCGCTCCCATTCGTCAACTGCGGAGCGTCGCCTCAGGCATGCAACACTTGCAGGGAGGCTACCCAGCCAAATAAGTCCTTGGGCCAGCTAAGTAATCTCTTCAAGCGCTGGAATTCGCGGTTCGCGATTCGCGCGGGCTAGTTCCACTTCCCGGTTCCCTCGACGGTAGTAATGTAGCGACCGAGCGGCAGATTCGCGAAGCGCTGGACGCATCCAGATTCCTCAAAAGAAGGGCTCTTCTCAGCCAGATAACGCACATTATCCCCTCGGCATCTAATCGTTTGGAGGGTAAATATATGCGGCAGCCAAGGTTGATAGCAGTTGTTGCGAGCTTCATCCTGGTTGCGGCTCTGTCTGCGCCCGCTTTTGGCGCAAACCCAGCGCGCCCAGGAAGCATAAATTACGTCGAAGGCCAAGCCTCCATCGCAGGGCAGCCTCTCGACAGCAAGGCGATCGGTTCGGCCGAATTGCAGCCGGGTCAATCGCTCGAGACTCAGGTTGGCAAAGCGGAGATTCTTCTGACCCCGGGCGTCTTCTTCAGGCTTGGTGACAACAGCTCCGTAACCATGATTTCGCCCAGCTTGACCGACACGGAAATGCGCCTGGACAAGGGCCGCGCCACCGTCGAAGTCGCCGAGCTTCATGGGCAAAATAATCTGATTATCGTGCTAAACGGCGACACTGTGCGTCTGCTCAAGACCGGTCTGTACGACTTTGACGCGGATCGCAATATCGTCCGCGTATTCGAGGGCCAGGCGGTCGTTCGGCAAGGGAAAGGGACCCGCGATGTCGAGATCAAGGGCAGCCATCAGGTCGCGCTTGGCGACAGCGGATCGCTGAAAGCCGAGAAATTCAACAAAGATCAAGCCCAGGACGATCTCTATCGCTGGAGCAGCCTGCGGTCATCCTATACCGCGGAAGCCAACGTTGATCGGGCCCAAACCTATACGATGGGCGGCTGGTACGGCGCCGGTTGGGATTGGGATCCGTACTTCGGCGCTTACACCTTCATTCCGGGAGACGGAATCTTCTACAGCCCGTTCGGCTGGGGATTCTATTCGCCCTTCAGCGTGTACTACGCTCCGTTTGGCTTTTACGGCCACTACTACCATCATTTCGACCACGACTTTCATCACTGGGGCGGAGGTGACCGTGACCATTACATGGCTCACAACGATCACGGCTTCTATCACGGCCCTGGTGGGTATGGACACAGCGGCCTCTATCATGGAGGAAATGGCGTCCCACATGGCGGCATGGGCCACGGCGGTGGCGAGCACTATGGAAGCGGAAGCTTTCATGGTGGCGAAGGCTCCCATGGTGGCGGCGGGTTTCATGGTGGTGGCGGCATGGGACACGGTGGTGGTGGCGGAGGCGGCCATCGCTAAGACCTGAATCGTCGGCGATGCAAAGCGGGGTGCGAAAGCGCCCCGCTTTTTTTTGTGCCATCTGCGAGATTCCAGACGGAAGCAGCCGGGGGACGGTGCTGCAAGATGAAGCACCCTTAGAATGGTACAGGAACCTTTAGTTTGAAAATCTGACCGAAAGGTCAGCGTGACGGATTGGGGGAGTACTGTACTCTCCGGGCCTCGAAGCGGAGCCGCGAGCGTGGCCTACTGGAGCCAGAGCCAAGCCCGGCCCTCGAAAGAGGCCAGTATGAAAAACAGATGGATCATCGTTGGAGTTGCCGGAGTCACCGTTTTTCTTAGCGGCGCCGTAACCGCGGCGCATTCCTACAATCCGATCAAATGGATCAAGAAAGGTCCGAGCCCGACGGCCAGCGAACAGCTCGCCGCGAACAAAGAGGAAGAAAAGAAGTTATCTTTGCAGTTGCAGGCGCTGCTACCTCCGCGCACCAGCCTGAAGGATGCCTGCGCGGGATTTAAGAACCTGAACGATTGCGTTGCCGCGCTTCACGTAAGCCACAATCTCAAGATCAAATTCAACTGCCTTAAATGGGATGTGACCGGCGCGAAACCGGCTGGCGACGTCAAATCGTGCGCGGCCCCGTCGAATGCCAAGGCGATGGACCTGAGCAAAGCGATCCGCGAGCTGAAGCCGGACGCCAACTCCCGGACGGAAGCAAAGAGCGCCGAGAAACGGGCACGCGAGGACATCAAGGACGCGATGTAGCAAGAGATAGCCGGCGCTCGCGACAGACAGACGAAAGAAGAGCCAACTGCAAGCCCTGCCCGCAGATTTGGGCGTGGGGCTTTGTAGCGCTCGTTGTCTTCTTTGCCTGCGGGGCCGTGAGTTCCTCATCTTCCTACGCCAGCCACTAACAACTTGGGACGAATCACTCGCCCTGCGGAAAGGGCTGTGTTCCTTTCTTCTTTCTCTTGCAAGGGCGGACTTCAGCCCTGCTCCTCTTTTGCCTTTGTAGGGGCGCAGCACTGCTGTCGACTCTCACGACAAGCGTTGCGCAGCCTGGTTGCTTTGCATGAACACCAGAATCACACGGCATTTAACCCGCAAATAATTTGGCTAACGAGGATTTTTTGCGGCTCTCGGGTGCTCGGCACAGACATGAGCTGCGAACTCCTTGTCGCGCTGCTGTTCGTACTGCACCTTCATGTCGTCAATAGATTGGCCAACGAGCGGCCCTAAAGGCCTGAACACCCATTCGCATTCGGAGCAACCCCAACCCCAAAAACGCTTTTCTTCTATCGAAACCAGTTTGCGGCCCATGGCCTCCCTAGCACACCTCGAGATTTGTTGCGGTTATGCTTCTCTAAAAGACGGCTTGGCATTGCTCTTCGACGGCACAGCAGCGGCAAAAAACCGCTCTTTTCATTGCCCGGAGCGAGGTTCTGCCCAGGTCGCTACCTTTTGAACGCACATCAAAGCCGAAGTGAATCCACAAGGGCTGAACATTAGCGAGAGAAAGAGGTTGTTGTCTGTGGGGTATCCAACACTGGCAAGAATTGCTATCTCAATCCGAGGTCATCCTCGAACTGTTGAATGACTCCGTAGCACTCACAAGCGGATTTCTCGAGTTTCCTGCGGTTCACAATCTTCACTGCGCCTCGCACGTATTCTATGATTCCCTTTTTTTGCAGTACCGAAGCCGACAAGCTCACAGTCGACCGGTCGGTACCCATCATGGTCGCAATGAAATCGTGGGTGATCGGAAGCACACCGGAGTCCACCCTGTCCTGAGTCATCAGCAGCCACCTCGAGAGACGCTGCTGTATGTCGTGCAGCCGATTACACGCCGCGGTTTGCGCGACTTGCATTCCTTGAAGCCCGGTATGCCTGTTCAATAGCACCTGCAACTGCGGGGCTGACCGCAGAATGCGTTCCAGCGCGTTCCCCATCATTCGGAAGCCATCGCCGGCGATTTGGATAATTTCACGCACTGAACTCCTGCTCAGGCCGGCTGCCAATCCTGCCCCCACGTAGCCCTCGTTTCCCACCACTCCCACTTCCACGGTTCGGCCGTCTTTGGTCACGACAACTTGAGAAACCATTCCTCGGTTCGGAAAATAGACGAACTCGATCTTTTGCGTCGGCTCATGAAGGCTGAGATGATGCGGCAGGTCGATATACGTCAAGTCAGGACGCATCAACTCGTATTCATTATCAGGCGTTGCCAACAGCACTTTGTTGCTTACTTGTTTTCCCTCGGCGTTGGTCCGTTGGCCTGCCTGTACGACTCGAAAGTTTTTCCCACTCATGTCCATCCTGAACCGCACCGGAGTGCCTTGCATTCATTGGGTGAAAATTCACGGCCTCTGAGATTCCATGTTGATTGAACCAAAAGTGGGGTCTAACAATCTGTGCGAAACGGGACACCTCTCAAGACCAAAGCGGAGCGGATCATGCGGCAGATCAACTCGCGCTGGACGGCGCGCTCATCCGCGCTCGGTTGAAGGCCTATTCCACCGGCTGAAGAGTCGGCTATCTGACGGGAACATCTTTCAGGTTTCAACAAATGGCGGGACAAGTGCGCGTGAAATGCGCATCGTTTGCAAGTCGCTGAGTCTCACTCCCTCTGAATACTATTTGGGCGCGATACTATTGAAATGCGGCACAAATTCTCTCAATAGATTCAACCCTATACTCACGCCCATTGAGATCGAGCCCCGTCTCGCGGCATAGGCGGCGGTTGCTTGATTGTCCGGATACCAGGCGTTGGAAATGAACGCCGCACTGTAAGTCCCGGCAAAGTGTGAGAACGCTGGAATGTGACGGCCACTCGCGGTGGGTGACACGAAGGCCGAGACGAATGCGTGCCTGGTGCGAGCCCACCCGCCTCCGTTTTTCAAGGGATGATAACGGGGATCTTCGCCATCAATGGCCGCAAACCCGAACGTTATTGTTTTGGAGATCACATTTCTGCCAATAGCCGAACCAAATCGGTCGCCATATCCTTCAGCCCCCTGCCCAAAGCCCGGCGGTTGATTCCTCCATTGATTAATGCCGGCACTTATTGCGGGACCGATTATGGTTTCGGGGTTAAACACAGAGTGCCGGTAAACATGGACTCGCTCTCCAAATGTCAGTGAATGGTCCACCGTGTTGGGCGTCCCGACAGGCGCCGTGGCAGAAGGCGCGTTCGGCGGCGACGTCTTGGCAGATACCTTGGGAGAAGGCGCACTCGGCAAGGAAGCAACCGTATCTTGACCCTGGACGATTGCTGGAACAACCAGGCAGGAAAGGCAGAGCGCCACGGCGCTCGATATTAACGATATGCGGTGAACTAGATATCTGTTTAACAAACGCGACGTTTCCACGATCTTCTCCTTGAACTCTTAACCTGAAAAATTCCGCCTCTACCTTCCACAGCTGGACAAAGCTCCGGCAGAGAAACCGTTATCGCGCACATCTTCAAAGCCAAGCTGCTGGCCACCAGCCGACGCTTAAGAATCGGCTTAGATAAAGCACGCAAGTTTCCAAAGTGGATGGGCGACTTTGTGCGAATGATGGAGCCGGGATAACCGCTAAGCACGCATAGCGATAGGGAGTCTGTAACATACGAACTAGCAGGATACAGACGACCTAACACGAAGCTCGGCGGGCGATTGGACTCCTCTAAAGTGTCAAGGGTGTCGGGATGTGGGCAGAATCTTTTCGGTAGCGCGATTTATCGAGAGCCCTTAATGCACTTATTCAGCGCGGAAACATGAGTGCGAAGAGTCCCGAGCCTCGTTGAAAGTGGCGACTCTCAGAGGACTGCACGTTACACGACCTGGAGCTGTAGCGGGCCCCGGTGCCGATTTCGCACCCGGGGCTTTTGACTTTTCCTGCATCTCCTTTCCGCATCCTCCTTTCTCAAAATTTTCCGGTTTCCGCCCCGCACGAACGGACCACTCGCCGCCGTGACCCGAATATCGCGCCGGACTCGGTTTCTCTCGAGCATGCGACAAGTGAACGTGATCGCTCTATTTCCGGTCGTGGGGAGACGCGCTTTCTTGGTTATAGACTACCGCGCCCTCAGCAAGTCCCCGGGCGTAAAGCCCACGGTTGAGACACCGGCCCTGTCCTTTGGGTCAGTAGCGCTTTTGGAAAAGCTGCCCCTCATGGCCTTTGACGAACACGACTCCAGGCTTGATAAAGGTCTTAAGGGCTCGGCATGTCCCCGGGCCGAGGAGGGGCGATGCTACGCAATCGGTTGCTCATTCTGTTTGTGCTGGGAGTATGTTTTCTTACGGCCGCAGCCGCTTGGGCTGACGACCTGGGGTACGTCAATTGCTCCAGCCATCCAGATGCCACACAGGTTTTCGGAAAGCCCAGGAACTCTCCAGAGACCGTAGCTTCCTTGCCTTGCGGGGAGCGCTTCACGGTCTTAGTCTACGGGTTTATCTTCTCCCGTATTGAAACTAGAGACGGTAAAGTAGGTTATGTCTTTTCGAGTCTGATTTCAGTCGATCATTCTGCAGCTACGCTGCAGCAGGTGGCCACCGCACGAGTACCCACGGCCAGGTCGAATGCCCCGAGTACGGCGGCTAAGCAGGTTGAACCGACTACGTTTAAACAACCCCAGCGCACACAGACTCAACCAGCCTCGGCACAGGCTCCCGAACCGACAGCGAAGGTTCCGGATACGATTGCGGCGGCCGTGCAGCCTGATCCGTCTCCGGCTACGCAGCCTCAGCCTACATCAGGTCAATTGCCTGCCCCGGCACCAGCGCCCGAGCAGGGATCAAAGGTTCCGGAAACGACTCCGGCGGCCGTACAGCTTAATCCGGCTCCGGCTACACAGGCTCAGCCGACGTCCGATCAACTACTTGCCCCGGCGGCCTCGCCACGAGCGCCAGAACCGGCATCGTCCGAACCCGCTTCGAAGGTTCCGGAAACTACTTCGTCGGCGGCCATGCAGCCTAATCCGACTGATCTTGCACAACCTGAGCCCGCACCAGCTCAACCGGCAGCACCAGCCATCCGATCCGCGAGCGAAAGGACAACCTGGGAAAAACCTAACCCGGGTGGTCGCAGGCCACCTAGGCTGGATTTATTCGGCGGGTACGCGTTTGCAAGATTGGGCAGCGGTGGAACTGGGACCAACTTAAACGGCGCACTGGGATCGATTGCCTGGAATGCAAAACCGTGGTTGCAGATCGTCGCGGATAGCAGCTACAGCGTCGTCACGACCAACGGCATCAAGAATGTCCTTTATGGAAATCATTATGGGCCCCGCCTCTTCCGCCGTGGGCGAAATCGATGGGGAGCAACGCCGTTCGTGGAAGCCCTGGTTGGAGGATCGCGCGCAGACACTACGACCAGCGGGAGCGGCGGTTACACGTATTCGAATAACACTATTTCGTATAAGGTGGGCGGCGGATTAGATATCAACCCGTCCCGACACTTCCAGATTCGTTTGTTCGACGTGGACTACTACAGGACCTCGTTCGGCACTAGTCTTCATCAGAACAACTACTGGGCCTCGACCGGGATTGTCCTGCGGCTCTTCGGAAGAGGGGCCGAGTAGCGGCCTGAGGGCGCCTGAGGGAATGATTTTATAAGTCTTCGATTCGTGGAGGCTGCCTTCGAAATCCCGCGCTGGGATTGGGCGGTTTGCAGGGTTAGCGTAGAAGCGTTTGGAGTCCCATGTGCTGAATTTGCGTGTGGGAGTTTTGGTATTGAGCAAGCCCCGAGATTTATTCCACTTCAGTAAGTCCACCCTTAACAAGTAGAGGACGCCGCATAGTCTCCGGCCCACTCGCAGTCGCGGAATTGACGGGGAAAAGTCAAAGTCCCCATGTGCTGAAACGGCGCGTCAGGCTGTGCCTGCCCCTATCTTTTCTGAGTCGAGAAGATTTGCAGCCTAATAGCCTTGGCTACGAACCGGAGAAAACGACTTCATCAAAACGTCTTTCGCCACTCAAGACATCGCTGTTGGCAGCTGTCCAGCCTTCGTTGCTAGAAATGGAAAATGCCACGGTGACGTCATTCTCCGGATGCTGAAGCTGAGTAAAATGCGTCCCGTTGAATTGCACTTGTCCAAGCACCCAATGGGTTTGATCAATTAACTCTTTGCCGTCGACGGCAAGGCTGAAACTTGCAATAAGCGCTGGACCGCCGACGGGAACTCTGAGGTCATAAGTTACTTTGACGTTTGCCCCGTCCTTCTCGGACCGAATGTTGTAGAGAATCGCAGTGGGCATACAACGCCTCTGAAATTGTGTTTGTTAGGTGATGGCCAGGTCGAAACGATTCCAGCCAATAATTCTGATCGCGGGAAATTCAACCACGGTAAATATACCGCTGTCAATTCAAGTGACTGAAGGCTGGTTTTGGCAGTTCGCTTTCGTCCAGGAAAGAGGGGCGCCGTGTGACACAGGCGCCGAATTTGCGGTTGGGAGTTTTGAAATTGAATGCGCAAATCAGATCGACCCGACGATCCGACCAGCGCACTTCAGCCTTCAAGAAGAGAATACCGCATAGTCACCGGGCCACTGGCCGTCGCGGAATTGACGAGGAAAACTGAAAAGCCCCAGGTGCTAAAGCGGCACCTGGGGCACCCGGGGGGCGCGGTCGTTCCACCGTTAAACTTACTCTGCGCCTTTCCGGGGAAGCGCGAAAGCGATGAAGGCATCGCCAACAGGGTTATCACCCGTATGGCCGCCACCCAGGCAGTTACCATTCGCGGTGATACTGCGATCGGGGACATTTCCACCGAACGCGTTGACAATAAATTCGCGTCCATCTGCGAGGTAG
>Ga0099794_10000574_pt1 | contig 12326 bp, 10 predicted proteins | sample Rivendell_Oct201_10_FD_77320 | JGI IMG/M metagenome (GOLD analysis project Ga0099794, IMG submission 77320) | Vadose zone soil microbial communities from the Eel River Critical Zone Observatory, Northern California, USA -... | ecosystem: Host-associated > Plants > Roots > Rhizosphere > Soil ... | reverse complement strand
GCCCGGCGGGACTGGCCGCCACTCGCGGATCTGGGCCGCGTGCTCGCGATAGTGTCCCGCGCCGGCGCCTTCGAACGGCTGGCGGGCAGCGCCGCCAGGCACGAAGTGCAGCTCCGGCACTGCTCGGGCGACCTCGACGAACTCCCGGTGGGATGCGTCGAGCTCCGCGAGGACCTCGGTGGTCTTCACTCCCGTCTTCTGCTGGACGAAGCGCGCATTCCACGCGTCGAAGTCGTCGTACGTCCCCACCGGGTACGGCGCCTCCCCCTTCGCGATACGCCCGAGGGCGGGCGTCATCGCTTCGTGCCAGCCGGAGATGTGGATCAGGATCTCGCGCACGCCCCAGGTGCCGAGCCAGATGCGGCCCATCTCTTCGTCCGTGAGACCCTCGACCGCCCGGCGCAGCTCCGCGAACGCCTCGTCCGCCTCCTGCAACAGTGTGGCCTTGTCGCTCATCTGTCCCTCCCTGCTGGAATGGTCTGGCCTACGTGACCTGAGACCCCGGTTGGGACCCTATGTGAAATCCGGGACGACTCGGAAGAAGAGACAGCCGGCCCGGCCTCGCCTGCCTTAGAATACCCTGCCATGAATTCTTCTCCGTAGGCCAACAGACGAACGACCAACAGGCAGAGGGGTAATGCGATGGACTTTGGACTGCAAGGTAAGCACGCGCTCGTGACCGGGGGGAGCCTGGGCATCGGCAGAGCCATAGCCCTGGAGTTGGCCCGCGAAGGCGTTGACGTGGCCATTGTGGCTCGCTCGAAGGACCAGCTGGAAGCGACGGCGCGCGAACTAGAGGCCAAGACGGGGCGGCGCGTTCTCCCGCTGGTAGCCGATGTGACCAGCAAGGAGCAGGTCGATCGCGCAGTCGCTCAGGCGGCCGAGCGGCTCGGCGGGCTGCACATCCTGGTCAATAGCGGTTCGCCGCCAGGCGGCTCGGCCAGCGCGACCGGCCCCATTGAAACCGTCGTCGACGAGGATTTGCTGCACGACTTCAACGTGAAGTACGTCGGAGCGTTGCGCTGCGCACGCGCCGCCATTCCCTACTTGAAGCAGCAGGGTTGGGGCCGCATCATCAATATCAGCGGCACCAATGCCCGCAACGCCGGCAATCTCAGCGGTGGCGCGCGCAACGGCTCCCTGGTGCACTTCACCAAGACCCTGGCGGTGCAGCTGGGCCGCTACGGGATTACCGTCAACTGCATCCACCCCGGGACGACCCGCACCGAGCGTACCCCGCGCCTGCTGGCCGCTCGTGCCGCAGAACTGGGCATTTCCGCGGATGACGTGGAGAAGCGTGATTTTGCCCACGACTCCCCGCGCGGCAATGCCATCGGGCGCATGGTGGACGCGTCGGAAATTGCATATCTCGCCGTATTCCTCGCGTCAGATAAGGCATGGGCTGTCACGGGCGAGCTGGTCGTGGCGACCGGCGGGGCCGGGCGGGCGGTGTATTACTAGGGCCGGCTAGGGACGCTTGGCGTCGGGAGAGAGCGTGAGCGCGTCCAGGACGACACTGGTTCGCGGCGCCTCGTCGAGGTGCCAGAGCGCTTGAAGCGCGGCGTTCACCCGCTCGGCGCCCAGGACGTCGAGTGAAAGGTCGCGGAACTTCGTTTCGACGTCGTCGTCCGTCATCGGGTTTCGAGCATGGCCCTTCGGGTACTCGGCCCGCGCGGTGAACCGCTGGCCGGAGCGGGTGACCACGTCGATCTGCGATCCCAGCTCCTGCGGGAAGCGTCGCGTGAACTCCGGGCTCTCGGCGACGCGGATCCGGTTCATGAGCGGCCGCAAGCTCGGATCCAGATACCGCTGAGGCTCGAAGCTGGCGGGAGTGATGCGGCCGTCCCGCAGAGCGACGGCGAGCATGTACGGGAGGCTGTGGTCGGCCGTCTCCCGAGTCCTGGGATCCCACTTGGCTGGTTCGCTCCCGATCTCGCTGTAGGCCATCGCGTAGATCTGCACCTCGATGGCTTCGATCTCTTCCGTTCGCACCTTGGCCCTCAGGGCCAGCGCCATCGCCAGAGGCGCCTGCGCGTGATACTCGGCCGCGAAGAACTTGAAGTTCGTGCGCTCGATGGCGAAGGGCCGGTCACGGCCGCCGAGGGCGCCGATCTCGAAGGGCCCCGTCACTTGCTCGCAGAGACCATGACGCCCCTCGAAGGCGGCCGTGGGTCCGGTCATCCCGGCCTTGGCCAGCTGCGCGGCGAAGAGACCGGCCTTCGCGGCCGCGGCCGTCGCGCAGCCCTTCCACATCGCGAGCTCGCCGGCCCGCGTTTGACGCGTGGCCACGTTCGCGGTCGCGGCGATGGCGATAGCGTCGGCCATCTGGACGGCGGAAAAACCCAGCAGTAACCCGGCGCCGGCCGCCGAGGCCGGAGCGACGAAGACGCCCTGGTCCCAGCCGCGGTCACGCAACGGCACTTGATCGGCCAGGGCTCCGAACACTTCGTAGCCGGCGACCGTCGCCAGCAAGAGGTCCTTCCCCGACGCGCCCCCCAGTTCGGCCGCGGCCAGGAGCGCGCCCAGCATGTCGCTGGGATGGCCGGAGCCGCGCGCGATGTACGTGTCGTTGGCGTCGAGAAACCGGATCATGACCGAGTTGGCGAAGGCCGCGGCCTCGGGCGTCGTCGGTCGCCCGTCGCCCAGAAGCCGAGCCGATGGGGCGCCACTCCACGCCGGCGACACCCGGCGAGCGATGGCGGCAGGCTCGCTGCTATAGCCGCCCATGGCGCAGCCGAGCGAGTCGATGAGGTGGCGCTTCGCCTCCTGGACCGTGCGGGGGCTGAGATCCGCGTAGCGTAGCGAGGTGACGTAGCGCGAGAGCGTTTCGGTCGTCTTGTCCATCGGCTCACGGAATCAGGATCAATTTGCCCGTCGACTGCCGCGACTCGAGATAACGATGGGCCTCCGCCGCCTGGGCCAGCGGGAACGTCTTGCCGACGTGCAGCTTGAGCCGGCCCTCGCGCATGAGGGCGAAGCACCGCTCGGCGCTTTCGCGCGTCTTGTCGGGGAAGCCCCTCGTCAGCGTCGGCAGGGAGAAGGCGCTCACCCTTTGCGACTTCGGGGAGAGCACCGAGACGTTGAGCGGGTCCGGAGCTCCGCCGGCGCGCCCGTAGAGGACGAGGTGCCCGAACGGGGCCAGACAGCGTAGCCCCTCCTCGAACGTCGGCTTCCCGACCGCGTCGAGGATGAGGTCGACACCACGGTCGTCGGTCAGTCGCAGCACTTCGTCCGCGAACTTCTCCCTCGTGTAGTTGATGATCGCGTCGGCGCCGTTCTCCTTCGCGAGGCCTGCCTTGGCGTCGCTCGATACGGTTCCGAACACGCGGGCGCCGGCCACCTTGGCGAGCTGGACGGCGGCGAGCCCGACGCCGCCCGCGGCGGAGTGGACGAGGACGCTGCGGCCCGGCCCCGTCGAGTCGGCCGTGTGAAGCAGGTGATACGCGGTCAGCACCTGGATCAGGAACGCCGCGCCGTCGACGAAGCCCACCGAGTCGGGGAGCGGAATGACCATGAAGGCGGGCGACACACAGTACTCCGCGTACGCCCTGCTGGTGAAAGCGGCCGCGCGCATCCCCGGCCGGAGGGTCGTCACGCCATCGCCGACCGCTTCGATGACGCCCGCCACCTCCATTCCAGGCGAGTCGGGAAGCTTGGGCTTTATGGTGTACGTTCCCTGGCGAAAGCGCGTGTCGGCGAAGTTCACCCCGATCGCGTGGCTCTTGATCAGCACCGCACCGGGGCGGACGTCCGGCCTGGGGACGTCAGCCAGGGCCAGCACCTCGGGACCACCCGTTTCCGCGAAGACGATCGCTTTCATCGCTCCTCCTTGGCCGGCCCGACTGTGCCTGTCCGCTCGAGCTCGCGCAAGCACGAAATCGCCGGCCGCGCCTGTCCTTGACCGTGCCGGGTGGGGGCGCTAATGTCGGCTCACCATTCAGCGTGAGAGGGATGACATCATGAGCGACCCCATCGACGCGTTCGCGCCCGCCGTCGACATGCTCGCCGCGCTGCGCGCGCGCCGGGTGTCCGCCGTCGAGCTGCTCGAGCTGCACCAGATGCGCATCGAGCGCCACAACCCAGAGCTGAACGCCATCGTCGAGCCCGACTTCGAGCGCGCGCGCCGCGAGGCCGAGGCCGCCGACACGCGGCGGGCGCGCGGTGAGGACGCGCCGCTTCGCGGCCTGCCGATGACGCTGAAGGAGTCCATCAACGTCCGTGGCCTGCGAACCACGGTTGGGATGTCCGTGTGGAAGGACTTTCGCGCGGAGCACGACGCGCCCGTGACCACCCGCGTGAAGGGCGCGGGCGCAGTCGTGATGGCCAAGACGAACGTGCCCCAGATGCTGGCGGACTGGCAGTCGACCAATCCGGTTTACGGGCGGACGAACAATCCGTGGGACCTGTCGCGCACGCCGGGCGGCTCGACCGGCGGTGGCGCGGCTGCGCTCGCCGCCGGACTCACCCCGCTCGAGTTCGGCAGCGACATCGGCGGCTCGATCCGTGTGCCCGCCGCCTTCTGCGGCGTCTACGGCCACCGGCCGAGCGAGACGGCGATGCCGCGGAGTGGGCAGTTTCCGATGCCGCCGATGCCGAACGCCGCGGTCGTGATGGGCGTCCAGGGACCGCTGGCACGCTCCGCCGACGATCTCGAGCTGGCGCTGGACGTCGCGGCGGGCGCCGAGGTCGGCGAGGACGTCGCGTGGCAGATCACGATTCCGCCGGCGCGACGCGATCGCCTGGCAGACTTCCGGGTCGCGGTGCTGCCGCCCATCGGCTGGGTGCCGGTCGACGTCGAGGTGGCCGCCGCGCTGGAGAGCTTTGCCTCCCAGCTCGGTCGGCTCGGCTGTCAGGTGAAGACGGTTCAGCCGGCCGGCCTGGGCGATTACCGTCAGCCGTACGCGCTCTATCTGACGCTGTTGGCGGCCGTCACGTCCAGCCGAGTGTCCGCCGAGCAGCGGCGCGCGCGGCTCGAGGTCATGCGGACGCGCGACGACGAGTGGAGCGCCGCGTTCCAGCGCGGCATCGAGAGCGGTGCGCCCGACTACATCGCCTGGTTCGGCCAGCGCGAGGAGTATCGTGCGGCCTGGCGCGCGTTCTTCCGCGAGTGGGACGTGCTGCTGGCCCCCGCGTTCATCGCGCCGGCCTATCCGCACTGGGACAAGCCCTGTCCGAACACGCCCGCGTCGATCCGGAAGACGCTGGACGTGAACGGCACCCCCGTGCTGGAAGAGCTCGGCCTGTTCTGTGCGGCGCTGGCGACGCTGGCCGGCCAGCCCGCGACGGCGTTCCCCGCCGGCCGCACGCGCGGCGGCTTGCCGATCGGGCTGCAAGCGATCGGGCCGTACCTCGAGGACCGGACCCCGATCCGGTTCACGGCGCTGGCGGCCCGCGAGCTTGGCGGCTTCGTCCGGCCGCCCCGGTACGAGGGGGACTAGCCACCCCATGAAGATCAGCGCGTTCCACCTCATGCCGCACCGCGAGCTGCCGGCGGACTTCGAACGGCGTTACGAATCCGTGTGGGTGACGCCGCCCTGGTGGGAGCTGGCCGACGCGCGGCGGGTCGGCCAGTACTACAACTGGACGCTCGACGAGTTGTTGTACGCGGCGAAGTGCGGATTCGACGGCGTCTGCACCAACGAGCATCATCAGAACGCGTACGGCTTCATGCCGAGCCCCAACTTGATGGGCAGCGTCCTCGCCCGCGCGACGAACGGCACGAACGTCGCGATCGTGCAGATGGGCGCGACCCTGCCGACGTCCAATCCGCCGCTCCGCGTCGCCGAAGAGTACGCCATGCTCGACTGCATCAGCGGCGGACGGCTGGTGGCCGGCCTGCCGCTCGGCAGCCCGATGGACGTCAACCTCTGCTACGGCATCACGCCCATGGAGCATCGCGAGCGATACCGCGAGGCCTTCGCGCTGACGCTGAAAGCGTGGCAGGCCCGAGAGATCTTTTCGTGGAACGGACGGTACTTCCAGCTCGCGACGGTGAACCTGTGGCCGCGGCCGATCCAGGAGCCGCATCCGCCGGTGTGGGTCCCGGGCTCGGGCAGCATCAGCACGTTCGACTTCGCCGTGGAGCACGACGTCTGTTACTGCTTTCTGAGCTACTCGGGCGCCCGCTCGGCGAAGACGATGATGGACGGCTACTGGCGCGTGGTCGCCGAGAAGGGGCGCGACCTCAACCCGTATCGCGCGGGATTCCTGCAGCTGGTGGTCGTGGCCGAGAGCGATGCGCGCGCCGAGGAAAAGTTCGCGCGGCACGTCGAGTACTTCTACCACAAGTGCCTGCACGTGCCGGGCGTGTGGTTCTCGCCGCCGGGCAACCAGGACTATCGCAGTCTCGTCGCCACCATGGCCAATCCCGTGCGCAGGGCCGAAAATCCCAAGAATCTCCGGTACCGCGACTTCGTGGAGAAGGGCTACGTCATCGCCGGCAGCCCCGCCACCGTGCGCGACCGTTTGAAGGAGGAAGTGATCAACGGCCTCCACGTCGGGAATTTGATGGTGCTCCTGCAGATCGGGTCGATGCCGCACGAGCTAGCCATGGAGAACATCGAGCTCTTCGGCCGCGAGGTGCTGCCAGGCCTCCGCGATTTCTGGGACGACGCGGGTTGGATGAACCACTGGTGGCCGGAACGGCTGCGGCAGTCCGCGGCGCCGGTGGCCGCGGGCATCGCCGCGGGCGGGGCGTGAGCGCTCGTGTTCAGACGAGCCGCGTGAGCGAGACGCAGGAGCGCACCGTCTCGGTCTGGCAGGGCCGCGTCCGCATTCGGGTCCTCTCGAAGGGGCGCGGCCCGGCGCTGGTGTTCTTCCACGGTCCCTGGGGACTCACATGGGACCCGTTTCTCGACGAGCTCGCTCAGAGCTTCACCGTTCTGGCCCCGGCGCACCCGGGCACGACGCTGGACGCCCACGACGACGTCTACCACCTCGACGGGCTCTGGGATCTCGTGCTCTGCTACGACGAGTTGCTGGAGGCGCTGGGCATCAGAGACGCCGCCTTCGTGGGCCACTCGTTCGGCGGCATGGTGGCCTGCGAGCTGGCCGCGGCGTATCACGACCGCGCTCGGCGGCTGGCGCTCATCGCCCCGCTCGGCTTCTGGCGCGACCCTGATCGCATCATCAACTGGATGCTGCTGGAGCCCGGCGAGCTACGACGTCAGATCTTCCGCGACCCCGAGTGCGACGCGGCCCGCCGCATGTTCCCGCGCTCCGATGAGCAGGACGCGGCGGCGGCCGCGGCGCGGGTGCGGATGGTGTGGGCCATGGGGACCACCGGGAAATTCATCTGGCCCATCCCGGACAAGGGGCTGAAGAAACGGATTCATCGCGTCAAGGCGCCCACGCTGCTCGTCTGGGGCACGGAGGACCGTCTGGTGCCGCCCGTCTACGCCGATGAGTTCGTCGGGCGGCTCTCGGACGCCCGCGTACAGATGGTGACCGATGCCGGCCACGCTCCGCATCTCGAGCAGCCCGCGGCGGTGGCGCGCACGGTGCGCGAGTTCCTGAGCCGCTAGCGCGTTACGCCGGCCTGCGCTGGGCCAACACCAGGCGTAGTGCCAGTCCCACGAACACCATCCCCGCGATGCCGTCGAGCACGCGCCGGATGCCCCGCGAGCGCCGGAGCCAACCGGCCATGGCGCCACTCGCGAGCGCGACGGCGCACAGATATGGAAGCCCCATCAGCCAGTGGCTCATTCCGAGCAGCAGCAGTTGAAGCGGCGCGTGGCCCAGCGCGGGCGAGACGAACTGGGGTAGGAAGGCGACGTAGAAGACCACGATCTTCGGATTGAGGAGGTCCGTCGCCAGCCCCTGCCAATAGAGGCGCGTGGCGATCGGCTCGGGCGCGGATGCCGGCGTCTCGCTCCGCGCGCGCACGGCGCGCACGAGCAATGGGACGCCAATCCAGACGAGATACGCGGCGCCCGCCCAGCGGAGCACGTCGAACGCCAGCGGGGAGGCCGCGATCAGCGCGGACACGCCGAGGACGGCCAGCGCGAGGTGCACGAGCAGACCGGTCATGATTCCGGCCGACGCCAGCAGGCCGCCGCGTGCTCCGCCGCCGAGACCGGCGCCCAGGACGAACATCGTGTCGGGCCCGGGCGCGAGCGTCAGCAGAAGCGCCGCCGTCAGGAACAGCGCGTAGAGCTGCGGATCGAGGATCACGTGCGGGGCCTACCCGATTCGGAGCGCGGCCCGGTTCAGGAGACCGGGCTTTGCTTCGCCCGGGCGCGATACTGCTCCGGGACCGCGTCCAGTCGATCCGTCCAGTTGACCACACCCTGAGTGTCGGTCCAGCGGTAGAGCTGGCTCTGGCGCTGCGGGGACGGGCCATTCGACGAGGGCGCGCCCGCCGGCGGTGCGGCCGGCGGCTCGACCGGCGGTGGCGCGACGGGCGGAGGCGGCGGAGGATTCGGGATCCACACCCACCGGTAAGCCACCGTCATTCCATCGCCGCGAAGCTCGTAGCGCCCGTGCGGATACTGGACGACGCTCTCCGTCGGCGCGGGCGCGATCGAGACCGTCCCGCTCGGCGGCGGGTTGTAATACGTCGGCGGCGGATCGTAGTAGGCCGATGGGGCGTAGGACACCGGCGGTGCGTAGTATGGCGCGTAATACGCGGGCGGCGCCGCGTAGACGACGGCGGGGCCGGTGGCGACGACCGCAAAGGGGAAAAACGGCCGGACGAAGGGGCGGACGAATGGTCGCGCGACGAACGGCCGCGCGACGAACGGATGATGCGCGAACGATTGCTGCTGCGAGACGGCCGGACGTCCGCTGCCCATGGCGCGGCCCCCAGCCACGGCCCCGTTCGGCCGCTGGGCGAGAGCGCCAGCCGGCGCGAGCATCCCGCCCACCGCAAGCGCTAGGGCGGCGCTGACGACCATCGGGCCCTTCTTCATATCATGGCCCCTTCGTGTATCGGAGTGTGCGCTCCTCGAGCGGCACGGTCAAGTCGTGATCGCCTCGCGGCGACCGGGCGAACCCTGTCGCCGTGTCCGGCCGGGCCCTCACCGCCACAGCCGCCGCGTCGCCGACGCCGCCCCGTGCGAGAGCGATTCCAGCTTCGCCCAGGCGATCTGTGGATGCACGCGGCCGCCGAGACCGCAGTCGGTGGAGGCGATGACGCGCTCCTTCCCCACGAGGTCGGCGAAGCGCGTGATGCGCTCGGCCACGAGCTCGGGGTGCTCGACCACGTTGGTGGCGTGGCTCACGACGCCCGGCAGGATCAGCTTGCCGTCGGGCAGCTTCACGTCCTGCCACACCTTCCACTCGTGCTCGTGGCGGACGTTGCCGGCCTCGAACGAGTAGGCACGGCACTTGACGGCCAGCATGACGTCGACGATGTCGCGCATGGCAATGTCGGTGGTGTGGGGGCCGTGCCAGCTGCCCCAGCAGAGATGCAACCGGATCCGGTCCTCCGGCAGGCCTCGGATCGCGTGGTTGAGCGCCTCCACGCGGACCATCGAGAACTTCTTGTAGTCGGCCACCGCGGGCTCGGGGTTGACCATGTCCCAGTTCTCAGCGATCGCCGGATCATCGAGCTGCAGGACGAGCCCGGCGTCGACGATGGCCTTGTACTCCTCGCGCATGGCGTCGGCGCAGGCGAACAGAAACTCTTCCTCGGTCTTGTAGTACCGATTGGCGATCCGCGAGGCGCTGCCGGGGGCGATCGAGGTCATGAAGCCCTCCTCGAGGCCGGCAGCCTGCAGCGCCGCCTTGAAGTTGGCGATGTCGGACTTGATCGCCGCGTGGCCCGTATAGATCAGCTTGTCGACGCACACCGGCCAGAGGGTGGCGCGGGGCCCGGTCGTGATGCCCGAGTCGGGGTCGCCGTAGGCGGCCGCGAACTTCACCCGGTCGCGCCGATGGGCGACGCTCGTGAGCACGATCTCACCGGGCCGCGACCGCTGTGGTGGCAGATCGTAGAGCCCGGTGGTGCCAAGCTCGAGCCCGCCCAGACGCTGGAACGAGTAGCTCCACCACGCCCGATAGTTCACGCGGTGCCCCATCGACTTGCCGAATTCGCCGTCCCCGGGAATGGCGATGCCCAGGTCCTTCTGTCGGCGCACGACGTCCGCGACGCTCGAGCGGAGCTGCGCCTGGAATCGACGCTCGTCGCTCGCCTGGCCTGATTCGCGCGCGCGGTTCGCCTCGATCACGTCGTCGGGGCGGGGCAAGCTTCCGGCGTGACTGGTGAGGATGTGGTCGCGGTTCTGCTTCATGACCCTGCCTCCCGGCGCGAGGAAGGATGGCCCGCGCCGGCGAAAGCGTCAAGGGGTCGGAATTGGGCTTGCGTTCGTCTCGGAGCAGGGCCAGAGTAGCGCCCGGTGACCACAGGGTCGGCAGAATCGTAACGGACCCAGCCGCAACGAGGGCGCGCAGCGTTTCCTATGCTCGCCGATCGCAAATATCCGCTCACGCTGGCCGCGCTCTTCGGCCTCTATGTCGTCGCCGGCAAGCTCGGCCTCTCTCTCGCGTTCGTCCACGCTAGCGCCTCGCCCGTCTGGCCCCCGACGGGGATCGCGCTCGCGGCGCTTCTGACGCTCGGGTACCGCGTCTGGCCCGCGATCTTTGCGGGCGCATTCGTCGTGAACATCAGCACGGCCGGCTCGGTGGCGACCTCGCTCGGGATCGCCGCGGGCAACACGCTGGAAGGGCTGCTCGCCGCGTTTTTCGTCGATCGCTACGCCAACGGGACGCGGGCGTTCGACCGCAGCCAGGACGTCTTCAAGTTTGCCGGGTTCGCCGCCCTGCTGAGCAGCACCGTCAGCGCGACCATCGGCGTCGCCAGCCTTGCGCTCGGAGGTTACGCGGCGTGGGGCGACTTCGACCAGATCTGGCTCACCTGGTGGCTCGGTGACGCGAGCGGCGCTTTGATCTTTGCCCCCCTCCTGGTCCTCTGGGTCCGCGACTGGCGGTCTCCCCTGTCTCGGGGACGTCTGCTCGAGGTCACCGCCCTGTGGTGCACCACGACGCTCATCGGGCTGGCAGTGTTCGGTGAAGGCCTCTCGCACTTCGGGCTCATGACACTTCCACTCACATTCCTGTGCACACCACCCCTCGTCTGGGCCGCGGTCCGCTTCCGGCAGCGCGAGGCGGCGATGCTCGTCGCTATCCTGTCGGGCATCGCGATCTGGGAGACGCTGCGTGGCTTCGGGCCCTTCGCGAGCGCCACGGCGAACGAGGCGCTTCTGCTGTTGCAGATCTTCATGGGCACGGTGTCCGTCATGGTCATCTCGGCTGGCGCGCTCGTGGAGGAGCGCCGGCGCGCCGAGCAGGAGCACGAGGAGCTTCTCGTGCGCGCGCAGGCCGCGCGGGCCGAAGCGGAAGCCGCCAACCGGGCCAAGGACGAGTTCGTGGCGATGCTGGGCCACGAGCTCCGCAACCCGCTCGCGGCCATCATCAGCGCGGTCAGTGTCCTCGATCGTATCGGGCAACAGGACGACGTGGCCGTGCGGGCGCGAGGAGCGATTCGTCACCAGATCACCCATCTTGGCCGGCTGGTCGACGATCTCCTCGACATCGCCCACGTCACCAGCGGAGATATCGTCCTGACCTGCGAGCCGCTGAACCTCGCGACCAGCGTCCAGCGGTCGGTGAGCAACCTGGCGAGCACGGGACGGTTCGAACGTCACATCATCGACGTTCGCGCCGAGCCGGTCTGGGCGAATGCCGACCTGTCGCGACTGAACCAAGTCGTCGCAAATCTCCTCACGAACGCGATCAAGTACACCTCGCCCGGTGGCATGATCCGCGTTCGCGTCGGCGGCGAGCAGGATCAGGCAGTGATCGGCGTCGCTGACACCGGGATCGGCATCCCGCCCAACTTGCTCCCGCACATGTTCGACCTGCCCGTTCAGGGTGAGCGCCGGCTCAACCGCGCGCAGGGTGGGCTCGGTGTGGGACTCACGCTGGTGCGCCGGCTGGTGGAGCTGCACGGTGGCCGGGTCGAAGCATTCAGTGAAGGGCCCGGGCGCGGGAGCGAGTTCGTCGTTCGGCTCCCCCGTATCCCGCCCGCCAAGGCTATCGACTCGCAGTCGGTGCTCCGAGTGGTCGGTAACGTCTCATCCGCCCGGTGAGCGGCCAGGGATAGCGGTACCCAGGCCCTCTATCCCCAGTCGTCCAGTTATGCACGGCTGTGGATAACCCTGTTGGTAAGATCGGAGATCATGGCGGCAAAGTACTGAAAATACTTACTTTATAGACATGACACGGACACCTATGATCGCGGTCGTCGGAGTCACTCTGATCGATGGGACCGGGCATCCTCCGGGCGAGGCAGCCACCGTTATCGTCGATGGGAACCAGGTTACCAG
>Ga0099794_10000571_pt1 | contig 12352 bp, 13 predicted proteins | sample Rivendell_Oct201_10_FD_77320 | JGI IMG/M metagenome (GOLD analysis project Ga0099794, IMG submission 77320) | Vadose zone soil microbial communities from the Eel River Critical Zone Observatory, Northern California, USA -... | ecosystem: Host-associated > Plants > Roots > Rhizosphere > Soil ... | reverse complement strand
GGCCAAGGCAGTGCTGGGCCAGAAGCGTCCTTCCTCGGCATGAAGCGACGTTCCGCGACCAGCTGGCTGACGTGGGGCCTGCTCGCGGCGCCGATCGCGCTCACGATCACCGGTTGCTTCCTCGCGCCGTGGTCTCCCCCGCGACCCGATCCGGTGGCGTCCGTCTCCGGGCCCGCCCCGTACGTCGAGGGGTGCGAGACCTGTCATGCGGCCCCGGTGGCGGCCCACTATGCCCAGAGCCTTCACGCCGCGAAGGGCATCCGCTGCGGGCAATGCCACACGCCCGGCGGCCATCCGAACTTCACCCAGCCCGTCCGGGACGGCAAGTGCGGCGGCTGCCACCAGCCGCAGTACCAGGAGACGCTGGCCAGCAAGCACTTCGCCGGTCGCGAGCGGCGCGCTCTCGATGACGACGGGACCGCCCGAGGGACGCTCCGCCGGGAGGGCTTCACCGTCGCCACCCGCGAGGGCCGGCGCTTCGTGGGTGACGCGTCTTCGGGCGAGCTCGGCGGTCGTCTGTGCGCGACGTGTCACTACGACGAGCACCGCCTGGGCCTCGGCCCCGTGCAGCGGGCCGATTTCTGCATCACGTGTCACGCGGGGCGCGAGGAGCACTTCCTCATCCCCACCCCCGGCCTGGCGAATCGCTGCGTGCAGTGCCACGTTCGGGTGAGCGAGACCGCCCGCGGGCAGGTCGTCAACACGCATCGGTTCGCCCGGCCGGGAGCGGAGGACACCGGAAAGTGAGCGAGCAAGAGTCCTTCGACGCCGACCTGGTCCGCGCCATGAGCCGGCGGCAGTTCCTCGCCCGTCTCGCCCGGGCTTCGAGCGCGGCAATCCTCATCTCCTCGCCCCTGGGCTGCGGGACGGTTCGGGGAGGGATCGAGCGCGCGCGTCTCGGCGACAAGACCCCAATCCTCAACTCCGTCCAGGAGGAAGTCGTCGCCAAGATCATCGACGGCTTCAATCCGCCCGACACCGAGATCCGGCGTCTCCTCAAGGAGCACGATCCGGACTACGACCCGGTCGCCGCCTACGCGGAGTTCGCCTGGGCCAGCGGCGACACATTCCTGGGCAACATGAAGTTCCTGATCGACTTCCTCAACGTTCTGCCCACGCTCACCCGCAGCTTCTCCAACCGCTACGGCCTTCCCGCGCGCCTGCAGCTCAGACGCTTCCATCCCGACGATACGAACCGATACTTCCTCTTCCTGCGCGACAGCAACCTCCATGCGCTCCGCATCATCTTCACCGGGGCGAAGTTCATCGGGACGGCGCCCATCTACACCAACGAGAAGGTGGCCTGGAAGTTCATGCGCTATCCGGGCCCGTGGCTGGTGGATCCCGGGAAGCCCGACGCGGACCTCGCGCGCTCCACCTCGTTCGACATGGCCGCGGAAACCGACGAGAATGTGGGGGTCTTGCGGCGCCGCGTCGTGGCCCACGGCGCCCTGCGCGAGGGCCTCGAGGCGGCCCGGATCGTGAGCGGGTCCGACGGCCTCGTCCTCGAGACCGACGTGCTCGTGGTGGGCTCCGGGGCCGGCGGCTCGTTCGTGGCCGCGGAGCTCGCGGCGAAGACTAAGCAGCGGATCCTCATCCTCGAGAAGGGCGACTTCATCGAGCCCGCCGAGTTCCTCCAGCGCGAGCGGCTCATGATGCCGCGCATCTTCGACACGGAGTTCTCGGTGGCCCACATCTTCGTCCAGAAGATCCCCACCGTCTCCACCGCGGTCGTGACCGGCAAGCTGGTGGGCGGGTCCGCCACGATCAATCACGCGCTCGCCTTCGAGCCGCCGCGACCCGTGATCCGGGACTGGCACGACCGCCTGGGCGCCGAGTTCGGCTACGGCGACTTGGTGCCCCACCTGGAGGCGATCCGGACGCTGCTGCGGATCGGCGCCGTGCCGGAGTCGCAGATCTCGGGCAGCAACCTCGCCCTGCGCCGGGGGGTGCAGGCTCTGGGGCTGCCCCATCACGGCCCGACCCAGCGAAACGCCCATCAGTGCATCGGCTGCGGCTACTGCGATCTGGGGTGTCGCTACAATCGCAAGCTCACCCCGCTGAACATGATCCTGCCCATCGCGGCGCGGCATGGCGCCCAGGTGCTCGCCAACTGCCGGGTGGACAAGCTGCTCCTCGAGTCGCTTCCCGACGAGGGCCGCGAGGGCCGGACCCACCGGGTGACCGGGGTCGTCGCGCAGCTGACGGATCCGCGCGGCAACGGCCGGGAGCGCGTCGAGATCCGGGCTCGACGCGTGGTGCTGGCGGCCGGGCCATTCTCGTCACCGCGCATCCTCATGCAGAGCGGCGTGCCGCGCCTGCGGACATCCAAGGGGGCGGAGCGTGCGGTGGGAGAGCGCTTCTCGACTCATGCCACCATCACCTTCTGCGCCGACTTCGACGAGGCGCTCTATCCATCCGCGGCCACGCCGCCGATGGGCTACTTCGTGAAGAAGTACGATGTCGCCGACCAGGCGGCGGCGGATCCCGCCAAGAACCACGTGCGCTACGCGCTCGAAGGCATGCTGAACCATCCCCTGGCCCACGCCCAGCTCATGCCGTACGAGTCGGCGGAGAGCCACCAGGCCTTCATGAAGCGCTTCAACCAAACCATGACGCTGGCGGTGATGTTCCGCGATCGGCCGGTCGGGCGCGTCACACCGAACGGGTTCGAGTATGCCCTGGCCGAGGAGGACCACGCGGGGTGGCTCGACTCGCTCCGGACGGGCGCCCGCATCATGTTCGCCGCCGGGGGCCGCCGCGTCTTCTTCAACAGCCATCGGCCCTTGATCCTGAACTCGCCCGAGGAGGTCGACACCGCCTTGACCCTCGACCTGGTGAGTCAGCAGCGTATCCAGATCACGAGCGGCCACCCCATGGGCGGGTGTGCGCTGGGCGGTGACGCCAGGCGTGACGTGGTGGATTCGCGAGGCCGTTCCTGGGACGTGGAAGGCCTGTATGTCGCCGACTCCTCCATTCTCCCGACGTCCCTGGGTGTGAATCCGTGCTACACCGTCTACACGCTGGGTCGGTACATCGCCCACAAGATGGTGGAAGAGATCCACGCCCAGGGGTGAAGTGGTCGCCCTCGGTCACCCTCGCCCTGGTCTCCGTGGCCTTCGGCCTCGCCACCGCCGCATTGCGGGGCGCGGCACCCCCCGACCTGTCCGCGGATCAGCGGCAGCGCCTCTCGGCTGGCGAGGTGGTCGTGCTCGACACACTGCCGGCCGGCGCGAGCAAGTCGGCCGGCGGTGGAACGGCGGTCGGCCTCGTGCGAGCCGCCCCGGAGCGCGTGTGGCCCGTGCTCGTCGACTATCGTGGCCATCCCCGGTACTACCCGCGGGTGGTCAGTGCCGAGGTGGTGGAGGCCGACTCGCAACACGCGCTTGTCCGGTACGAGGTGGGGGTCGGTCCTCTCTCCTTCGGCTTCCACATGGTCAAGTACCCGGATCCGGTCCGGCGTCGGATCGAATGGCACCTCGACGCCAGCCGCCCCAACAATTTCTTCAGAGAGAATACGGGCTACTGGCAGGTGGACCCGGCCGAGGGTGGCAGCCTGGTCACCTACGCGATCGCCGTCCGTACCATCCTGCCGGGCTTCGTCACCCTCGGGGCCGAGCGGGACAGCCTCGTGGACACGATCCAGAGGTTGCGGAAGCTGGTCGAGAATTGACGCGACCAGTAGCACTTTGGGCCTATAGACCGAGCCACGCCCCTGATAGCACACTCGGGCGGTCGAGTGAGCGGTAGCGCAGTTCAACCTTCACGTGGGGGAGCCCGATGAGGACACGAGCATTGTGGGCACTGTTGGTTGGCGGCAGCATCCTGGTGACGGGCGGGTGCGCCACCTCGGAGGACTGGGGGGAGTGGCGCACCCACACCTCGCACTTCGCGTCAGACCGGCACCTGGGATTCTCGATGCGCAATGACAACCAGGGGGTGAATCCGAGGGTGACCCGGGCCGACCTGGCCTCGGCCCAGACCGAGAACTGGTGGGGGAAAGCCATCACCGTGCAGTCGACTGAGATCTTCCAGAACTGACCTGTCGGTAAACGAAAGGAGAGCGCGATGCGACGGACCTGGGGGTTGATGGGACTGGGCGTGGTGTTCGGTGTAGGCCTTGCCGTGGCAGCCGCAGTGCCGGTCGGCCCGTGGAAGACGATCGACGAGAAGAGCGGCAACGTGATTTCCGAGGTGCTGCTCTCCGAGCAGGGCGGAATGCTCACCGGCAAGATCACGGGCCTGACCGAGCCCAATGACAAGACGGGCAAGCCCAAGACCTGCAGCGCCTGCAAGGGAGACGACAAGGACAAGCCGATCATCGGCCTCGTGATCATCAAGGACCTCAAGCCAGACGGGGATCGCTACAAGGGCGGGACGATCCTGGACCCGGAGGACGGCAAGGTTTACAAGGCGGAGCTCTGGGCCGAGGACAGCAAGCTCAAGGTACGCGGCTACCTCGGCGTCTTCTACAAGACCCAGACGTGGGTCAAGGGCAGCTGAGGACTTCCCGACTGTACAACCTGGAGTCGGCGGCGGTCGAGTTTCTGCCCTCACCCAAACCATAGACGGGATCGTCCTGGCCGGCTCACCAGCTCTCGAGAGGAGGACAGACCGCGATGCGAAGAACTTACCGACGCCTCATCAGCTGTCTGCTGTTCGGCGCAAGTCTGCTCTGCATGGCCGCGCCGAGCGTGGCCCAGCAGAACCCCCCGGCCGCGAGCGACGGTGTGCTGGGGGCCATGGCCAAGTCGCTGACGGGTGACGTGTACGGCGATCCCTCCGCTTGGCGGGAGCTGTCGCTGAGAGACTTCTTCTCGGAGGGCTGGGACCGGGCCTGGGTCAGCCCGCCAAACGGCGGGGGAGGGGCGCCTCGGCAGGGGTGGCTCAACGCGTTCGACGGTGTGTTCTACCGACTCGGCGTGGCGACCTACGGCCACGCTCAGAACTTTCTGGAGAACGGAAACCAGCACTCGGGTCTCCTCCAGTTCTATCTGCCTCTGAACCAGCGCTTCGAGCTTCGCGTCGACATCCCGGTGGCGGTCTCGAACCGGGGAGCCTTCGGGAACGACTACGAGACGAACTTCGGAGACCTGCAGATCGTCGGCCGCTTCCTCCTCTCCGAGACGCGGGACCTCACGCAGTCGTTCAGCGTGGCCTTCCGGGCTCCGACCGGGAGCACCGACAACGTGAACGGCGTCGCCGCCATCACGCCGACGTATGAGTTCTGGACCAACTGGTGGAAGGGCCTCGTGCTCCGCGGGGGCGCCGGATTCTTCGTGCCATATGGGCACCAGAGCATCGACGAGGTTGGCGTTCACGCGTCCTTCATCGCCAATCTCGCCGTCGGCTACTACTTCACTCCGCACACCGCCACGCCGTTCGGCGATCTCGTCTTCTATCTCTCCGCCAACCTGGCCCAGACCATCGACGGCCCCAGCACGAACACTTTCTCGCTCACGCCGGGATTTAGGACGCACCTCGGGGCGAATTGGTATCTGCTCGGCGCCGTCGAGGTGCCCGTCACGAGTGCCAAGGCCTTCGACTTCCAGGTGCTCGGCGCGCTGATGAAGGTGTTCTAGATTCGCGGCGTCTCGCGAGCGCGTCCCGGCCGGGGACGTCAGACGTACGGTAGGACGCGCTCGCCGAAAGCCGGATCGCCTCTAAGTAGCAAGCAGTGGCAGTATGGGCAAGCGGCAGCACGGGCAAGCTTTGCTGACCATGGTCGACGACAACTGTCCAGGAGTCGGTAAATCAGGCCGCCCTTACGGTCAGGGGGGAAGAGCCAACCGGCGCGCTGCGGGAGTCGCAGAAGCTGCCCGGAACCACTGCCATAGGACCTTGGTCCTATCCGAGCATCCCCTTCTTCAGGTCCTCAGACGGCGGCTTGGAACCTAGCCAGATCGAAAAGACCGCGTCCGCGAACCCCTTGCCTTCGAAGACCCCCAGATCCTTGTCCGCGACTTGCAGTGTCGTGCCTCTTCCCGGCAGGTAGGTGAACGTCAGCGTGCTGCCCGTCTTCACGTCGGGTACGAGCGCGAGCATCCTGTCGAACGCGGCCTTCTGGGCGGCCTTGTCCTTCGCGTTCGCCTCGAAGCCCTCCTGAAAGGCCTCGACGAGCTGCGCCTTCGTCAAGTCGCGCAGGAAATACAGGCGGATGGCCTTCGCCTGGTCGGACGCGAGAATCGCGTTCGCGTCCTTCGAGGGCGATTCGAGGTAGAGCCCGCCCACGTAGACCTTGAACATGGCCTTCTTCCTGAGGCCCAGCCCGTTCAGCTTCAACGTCTTCTCACCGGTCTTGACCGTGTCGGCCAGCGTGGCGCCTTCCAGCTCGCGGGCCAGGGCAACAGTCTGGAGCGTCGATGCCGTCAGCATGACGAGCACCGCGGTGAAACCCAGCGTCCTCACGACAGAGCTTTTCATGCGTGTATCCTCCGATCTTCTGGATGTGTGTGGTCTAGTTCCGCAGGGCGCCGAGAAGCTCCGCATACTACCTATGAAGGCGGGTGGGCGACAATAGGACGAAGGGCCTAGACTCCCCGGGCCCCGAGCGCCGCAGCGCCGCGATGCTGTGCCATCGCGGGTGCGCGGAAATCCGATGCGCTACTTCGCAGCCGCAGTCTTGAGGAGGGCAGCTACGCAGCCCTCTGCCACAGCGCGATTAGGGTCCGCTTGTCCCGGGAAGGTCGCCCATCCGGTTTTCATCACGAATTCGGTCTGATCGTAGGACGACGTGATGGCCGTGAGCTCGCCAAGCTTCTTGGCGCGGGCTACATCGGCCTTCTCCCCAGCGAGACAGACCGGGATCAGCGCCGCCGTGACCGCGCCATCCGCCTGCTTCATGGCCACTTCGTGCGCCGTGCTGCTGGTGGTCCACCCTCCCCAGTTGAAACCCACGATCATGGTGAGAATGCTACCGACGACGGCCCCCCAGACCCCTGCCTTGAGCCACGCGCGTTGCACTTGCATGGAACACCTCCTGGAACTCCGGAGAATGAGTGAGTACGGCTCGAAGCGTAGCGGGAGCGGTCCGCTTTCGATAGTGGACCAAAGCCCACTACGATCTAAGGGAATCGGCTGCCGCGTCAGTTCAGCTGACCACGCAGCTGATGCAGCGTCTTTGCGGCGTGCATGTCGCCCGGGGCCGCCTGCACGGCTCCCTCGAACTCCCGAAGCGCATCCCACCAGCGCCCCTGCTTGAGATATACGCGCCCAAGGTTCATGAAAGGGAACTGGCGCGGCTCGTAGCGTCTCGCCTGCTTGGCCTTCTCGAGCCAGAGGATGGCCTCGTCGAGCTTCCCCTGCTGCATCAGGTAGACCCCGATGTCGTTGTAGGGGTTGCCGAAGTCGGGGTCGATCTCGATCGCACGAAGACACTCGGCCGTAGCCTCCTCTAATCGGCCCTGAAAGCTCATGGACCAGCCCAGGAAGGTGTGCGCCTCGGCCGTCGGGTGAACCGCGACGGAGCGTTGGTAGTGCTCGATCGCTCGGTCGAGGTTCCCCTCCATCTGGTAGCGGTAGGCCGCCCGCCAGAGTTCCGTGGCCCTTCTCAGGTCTTCTGACTCGTCCACCGCTTCAGTCTATCGACGAAAGTTCCGCTCGCCCAGTTGGACCAAAGTCCACTAGCCGCTGGGCAACAACCGGCCCACACTGCCCCTGCCTGCACCGAGACCCAGGTGAATCTGGCCCCTCCGACATGCGACGCCGAGGAGGAAGAACCCATCGCAAGCGATGCGCTGCCAAAGCACGAGCCCGGCGAGTGATCCGCGTTGGGGTTCTGGCCGCCTTCGTCTTCGCCATCTTGGCCCTCGCTGCCGACACGTCTGTCATCGCCCACCTGCGCCAATACCGTTCGACACCCGATGGCGACCCTGCAAACCGGTGGTCCGCGCCCGGTGCGCCGCTACTCGGCACCTTTTCGGGCCCTGAGGCGAATCAGGCGCTCACTGTCTTTCGATTGTCCTGCGCTTCCGGCGTTCAGCCTCACGCGCCCTCCCTTCAGTGCGAAACACTACTTCGTCACAGTCGTTGAAGGATCACGAGGGGCGAGGGCCCGCACAGATCCGCCGTCTACAGGGCCGAGCTGGACCTTTGTCCACTATCGTCCCCCCTCCGGCCGCTTGTAGGATTGTGGCCGGAACCCTTCCAGCCATGGACGACGCTGTGCGACGCTAGAAGATACAGGACCGGATCGCTGATGGGCGGTTGCCCAACGATAAGATCGGCCGTGTATCGGCGACCTACGGGACTGGCGAAGCTTGCGACGCGTGCTCCCTGGCGGTGTCGACCGAGCAGGTCCTCTACAGGCTCGGGCGGCTGGGCGTGCAGGAGCTCATATTCCACAACGCGTGCTTCGCCATCTGGAAAGTGGAGCGGGATCGAATGCATCCCGCATCGGCAGTCTCTTCGTCGTGACGCGCGAGCAGGAGCTGGCAAGAACTCCCTCGAGGAAGCCCTTCGCGCTCTGCGGGGGGCAGATGGTCGCGACGACTCGCGCATTGCATATGGTGCAGGACGGGTCGTTCTCGGTGGAGTCTGGCGCGTCCAGTGCCGAGATCTCCCGAACGACCCCGGACCCGGCCGACCGTGACACCTCGTCGCGGCCCCCCGGCGCTCAGCGCGGGGCCTCGGCCTCGAGGCGCCGCACGAGCTGACGCAGCTCCGGGTTGGTGGGATCGAGCTCGGCGAGCCGCCGCGCGTACGGGAGAGCCCCGCGCGGACTGCCCTGCTCGCGCGTGTAGGCGATCAGCGCGGAGAGGGTGTCGCGGTCATACGGGTGACCGATGAGCACCCGCTCGAGGGTCTCGATCGCCTCCCGCCGCCGGCCCGCCCCGTCGAGCCCCACCGCGTACACGTATCCGTATCGCGCGCTCTCCGGCGCCAGGCGCGCGGCCGCGGCTAGTTCCGGCATTGCCGCCGGCAGGCGGTTCTGGCGGACGAGGAGCAGCCCGAGGGCATGGTGCGCCGCCGCGCTCCCGGGATCCTGCCCGAGGGCGTCCCGCAGCACCCGCTCTCCCTCCGCGTCCCGGCCCGCCGCGCGATAGAGGTCGGCCAGGTTCACCGACGCCGGCACGAAGCGCGGGTCCAGTATGAGCGCGGCCCGGAGCGCCGCCTCGGCCTCGGCGAGCCGCCGCTGGGCGGCGTACAGCAGCGCCAGATTCAGATGCGCCTCCGGGCGATCGGCATTGAGGCGCTCACCGGCGACGTACTCGGCGAGGCCCCGGTCGAGCGCCGTTCGTTGCGCGTCGGTCAGGCGCTTCCTCGGGGAGGCCGCGAGCGCTCGCGCCGCTTCCATGCGGACCGCGCGAATCGAGTCGTCGAGCAGGGAAGCCAGGAGCCCGACGCGGACCGCGGGCTCGACGCTCTCGGGGAGCCGAGCGGGATTCACGGTGGGTGGGGTGACGCTGGTGCCCTATGCCCAGGCCGAGGTCTTCTACGACACCCGGTTCGGTGCCTGGAACCGCCAGCTCTACCAGGCCGGAGTGGAGCTAGAGATCACCAAGCACTGGCGCATCGAGCCCTACTACGCCAGGGAGGAAGATCAGCGCTCCTCCACCGCCCACGTCGACCGCGTCGGGCTCGTCCTGAAAAACCTACTGGTAGCGCTTGAAGACCACCCCTCAGTACCCTGATGGCGGCGGCACCGGCATGTAGACTACACCGCTGCTTGCGTAGCCTGCCGTATACCAGGTCGCGCCGCACTTGTAGTACGGCACGCCGCTCACGGGGATGGGGGCGACGTCGCACGGTGGGGCGACGGGTGCAGGCGCCGGGGCGTATGCCGGTGCGTATGCGGGCGCCGGGGCGACAACTGTCGTCGTGGCTGGCGCGCTCGCAACGGCGGCCACCGTACCGACGACGAGTGCCCCAGCCACGAAGCCGGCGGCCGCGTCGCCGTTGTCCCAGTTCCCGCCGCAGTTGTTGCAATTGTCCTGTACGTTGGTTATGGTCGACGACCGGGTGCTCTGCATCTGCGTTGCCGTGGACTGCCGGGCAGCCTGGTTCTGGCTGGACGCATCCTGACGCTGCGCCTGGTTCTGGGTGGACGTATCCTGGCGCTGGGCTTGGGACTCCTGCCGGCCCTGCTGAGAAGCAGCGCCTTGCCGTCCGCCCGCTGCTGCCTGCGGCTGTGCGCCACCGCCCTGCGCGGCAGCCCCGCCCCCGCGCTGCCCGCCACCGGAGGACAATCCCCCGCCCGACGCGCTGCCGCCACGGGAGAAGCCGCCGCCCCCCCCAGCCGCAGCAGCAGATCCGCCGCCTCCCTGTCTCCCTCCGCCGCCACGTCCCCCTCTCTGCGCATCCACCTCGCTAACGAGCCCCAGAATGAAAACACCCGCAACGAGTCCGGTCCCGACACCACGCCATGACGTGACCTTCATCGCTTGGCTCCTTTATCCGCAGATGACTTCCGAGCCGCCGGCGATACACGCGGAAGCTGCGCCGCGAACGCAACCTTCTGCGCCCCGTCCGGCGGCTTCGCCAGAAATGTCGAATCGTCAAGCGCGGGCGCAAGATTCCAGTCGGAGAACTGCGCCCAGAACTGCGGCTCGCCCTTGGCCTGCTTGTAGGTGATCACGACACGCTGCGGCAGCGGACTATCGCCATCGGCGATCCAAACCTGGAAATCCACCGTGTCGCCGCGCGCGGCGAGATGATGCGAGGGGGAACCGCGGATGCTCGTTCTCTCCACATAGTCGACCGACCGTACGCGGGCCTTCAATTCCGCAGGCAGCTGGCTCACCCAGAGCACGGCGAGCGGCATCTGTATGCCAAGATCCTTGACGAAATGGACGATGGTGTCGTCCAATCCGCCAGGTTGTGGCGCCGTCGCATAGACGTTGCTCGTCTCGTCGATCAGCACGATCTCCTTGCCGTTGAACACGGTGAGTGTCTTCACCCCGTCGCTGCGCTCGCCTTCCATGCGCAATCGATCAGGCCGACTCAACGTCACCTTGCGCGTGTCGCCGAACTCGATCTTCTGCCCGGACTTCTGTACCGCGTCGTAGCCCGAGCGCACGCTGACGCTGAAGCTCTGCTGTCCTCCGAGGAAGTCCGCCATGCGCATCAGAATTGCGCTGGCCTGCGCTTCCGTCTCGGTCACTGCAGCTGCGGCCTGCTTGCGAGGTGCGGGCTGTTGCGCGTACGCCAGGCCCGCGGCCAGCAAGAGGACGACTGTGCCCGCGGTCCAGAATGCCTGGTGCCAGGCCTTGGTGATAGATCTCATGGATTGGTCCCCCTCTCGTGCTCCAGATCTTGGCCGCGGAAGGGCGCGGCGCGCCATGGGACGAAGGTCCCATTGGCCTACGCCGTCTGACTTCGCGCCGCTCCTCGCTACAGCCCTCCACCCCAGCGGTATTGCCAGGCCATCCCAACCGTCCAGAAGTTGCTGTCGGTGCGGCTGTAGACGCCAGTGCTGCCGTAGAGCTTGATCGACTGATGGCGACTCAGAGAGAGCGCCGCGGTCATACCCAGGCGCACGTTCTCCAGCGGCTGTCCCTTCTCGCCGCCGATGGTCGTGCGCCCGCCGGTGTAATAGGTGGCGTCGAATGCGGCCCAGAGAGCGGGAGAGAACTCGTAGATGAGGTGTCCCTGCAGGGAGTAGATGGGGTCCTGCTCGAGCGTCTTTCCGCTGAGGAAGTCGTCATTGCTCGTGAAAAACGTGACGGCGGGAATCAGCTCCAGGATGAAGGCGCCCCAGGCCTTGGACACCCCCAGCTCCGGCTTGAAGGACCAGCGGTTGGTCCCGACGTTCAGGAGCTTGTCCGAGTTGTACTGGCCCAGCGGAGCGGTCACCTGCAGGCTTGCCCCGACGATGACGTCCTGCCGGTACGCCGGGTATTCCGCCATCGAGAGCGCGGGGGCTCCGAAGAAGTTGACGGACACGCGGAGCAGCGGATCGCCAAGGCCGAGCACATCGCGCTCTCTCTCCTGACCCTTGAGCTTGGCGCTGCCCGACGCGTCGACCACGGGCAGCGCCACGAGGATCTTCCCCGACAGTCCCCACACGTCCAGGGACCGCGCATATGCGACGAGACCGGCGTGGGAGTGGACCCTTGCATCCTTGAGCGGAGATGACGCGTCGAAGGCGACGTCGCCTTCCAGGTAGCCATATCCTAGAAGCACGAAATTGATCCCGACGGGCGTGTTTGCGTAGGATCTGGGCTCGAGCGACTGCGCGTGCGCGCGGTGGCCCGGCACCACGATGGCCGTCAGCAGAAGGAGGACGACGACGAAGATCCGGGCCCGCGACAACATAGACCTCGGAGGGCGCTCTCGCGCCGCGGGGAGGGATGGCTCGTGGGCTGAGATCGCGTACCTTCTAGTTCTTTGCCGGACCCACTTCAAGGGTGAT
>Ga0099794_10000562_pt1 | contig 12477 bp, 8 predicted proteins | sample Rivendell_Oct201_10_FD_77320 | JGI IMG/M metagenome (GOLD analysis project Ga0099794, IMG submission 77320) | Vadose zone soil microbial communities from the Eel River Critical Zone Observatory, Northern California, USA -... | ecosystem: Host-associated > Plants > Roots > Rhizosphere > Soil ... | reverse complement strand
TACGCCACCGAAGCAATTCGCAACCTTGCGGTCATTGGACACGGCGACGCAGGGAAGACGCAACTGGTTAGTTCTCTTCTCTACGTCGCAGGCGCCACGCCCCGCTGGGGCAAGGTCGATGAGGGCACGACCGTTACTGATCACGACGAAGACTCCATTGCCCGCAAGATCACGCTAAACACCGCCCTCGCCCACGCCGAACATCGCGAAACCAAAATCAATTTTATCGACACCCCGGGATACGCCGCGTTCGTTTCCCACGCGCGCCCGGCCTGTCGCGTCGCCGATTGCGGCATCGTGGTGGTGGACGGCGTCAAGGGCGTTGAAGTGCAGACGGAAAAGGTTTGGAACTATGCGAATGAATTCATGCTGCCGCGCATGATGGTTGTGACTAAGTTAGACAAAGAACATTCAGATCTTGGCATCGCGCTGGACGGCGCCCACAACGTTTTCAAGCGGGCCATCGTTCCCTTCACCCTGCCTATCGGAAAAGAACATAACTTCAAAGGCGTCGTCGACGTCGTGCACATGAAGGCGTACGAGTTCGACGAAAACGGCAAAGCCAAAGAGATCGATATCCCCACAGAAGGCCGTGATGTTGTCGACAAGACTCGCGAGAGATTGGTCGAACTGGTGGCCGAATCAGACGACGCTTTGATGGAAAAGTATTTTGATCAGGGCACGCTGGACGACGCGGACGTTCTGCCGAACATCGGCGCGGCAATCGCCAACAGCAAGCTCTGTCCCGTATTCGCTGTTTCCACCATCAATTTGGTTGGCCTGGCAACTCTGCTCGATCACATCATCGAGTTCGCCCCGGACCCGGCGCACCACGAAGCCGAACACGGCAAGGACGAAAGAGGCGAGCCGGCCTCGCGCAAATATTCCGACAGCGAACCATTTTCCGCCTACTGCTTCCGCACGATCGCCGATCCGTTTGCCGGCCGCATCAATGTCTTCAAAATCATGAGCGGCAAGATCGGCACGGACGCGAACGTTTACAACTCGACGCGCAGCAGCTCGGAACGGCTCGGCGCGTTGCATGCAATGCAGGGCAAGCAGCTCGACAAGGTTCCCGAAGCACATGCGGGCGACATCATTGCGTGCGTGAAGTTAAAAGAGACGCAAACCGGCGACACTGTCTGTGACAAAGCCCGGCCGATCATCTACGACCCCGTGCAGTATCCCGAAGCCGCGATTGCCTTCGCAATTGAACCGAAATCGCGCCAGGATGAAGAGAAGATCAGTGTTGCCATTCACAAGATTCTCGAGGAAGATCCGGCGCTGACGTTCACGCGTGACGCGCAGACGAAAGAGTTTCTGCTGGCCGGATCAGGCCAGGTTCATGTCGAAAGTGTAGTCGAGAAACTAAAGAAGCGGTACACGGTCGAAGTGATGCTGCATCCGCCAAAGGTTCCTTACAAGGAAACGATCACGCAGCGCGCCGAAGTGCAGGGCCGGCACAAGAAACAGACCGGCGGCCGGGGCCAGTTTGGCGATTGCAAGTGCGTCTTTGAACCGCTGCCGCGCGGTGAAGGATTTATCTTCGAAGACAAGATTTTCGGCGGCTCGGTGCCGCAGCAGTACCGTCCGGCAATCGAGAAAGGCATTGTCGAAGCCGCAGGCCACGGCGCCATCGCCGGCTATCCGCTGGTCGATTTCAAGGTGCAGCTAATCGACGGCTCATATCACAACGTTGATTCAGACGAGCACAGCTTCCGCGCCGCGGGCCGCAAAGCTTTTCGCGCCGCGATGGAAAAAGTGAAACCCGCTTTGCTGGAACCGATCATGGATGTCGAGATCGATGCGCCCCAGGAATGCAGCGGCGATATCATGGGCGATCTCAATTCGCGTCGCGGACGGGTGCAGGGCATGGACACACGCGGCAAGCAGCAAGTAGTCAAAGCGCAGGTGCCCATGGCCGAAATGCTCAACTATCAATCGACGCTGAATTCGATCACTGCTGCGCGCGGCAGTTTCCACATGCAGTTCTCGCATTACGATCCGGTCCCCAGCCAGATTGCCCAGAAGATCGTCCAGCAAGCGAAGGACGAAGGCAGAATTCGGGTAGCGGAAGAGGATTGAGATATTGGATCGCGGAGTATTCGGATGAATGACAATCTCGCCAACCTCAACAGCTGGTTCAAAGGGCCAATTCTCAGATTGCAACACGATCCTGAGGCGGGATTTATCATTGTGATGACCACTCTTGCTCTGTTGGAAAGATACTTGCGAGAGAAGAGCGGCGTGCCGGAGGGTAAGCCTTTGAACGCGAGTTTTCGCACGGAACTTGTGAAATTGTTTCCGTCTCTCGGAAGCGATGATCTTGCGCGTAGATTTTGGGAAGTGTGCCGACATGGGTTAATGCACCAGACTACGTTCAAGATAAGGACAGATGCCGGTAACAACGTGACAATGGGAGTGCATGAATCTGCACTTGAAATTGAACACAGCTATGGCAGCACAGGCGATGTTTTTATGATCTCGCCGAGCAAATTTTCCAACAGAGTAATCGAAATTATCGAAAATGACTTCGCAACGTTCGAGGCACTAAACAGTCCCAATCATCCTCTATCACAAGTATCATCTATTCCAGGTCGCTCAGGCTACAGTGGCTCTAAACAATAAGTGCTTACGTTGTCATAGCAGATCGAAAAACTCTTCGTTCGTTAGTCCCGCCTGACGAACAATGCTCTTCACGATGTGCTTCGGTATTAGGCAGCCCTTTTTTCAGCCGGCCGAATGCTCCGCGCAATTTTCGGAAGCAGATTTCGTTTTGCGAGCTTCAGGTCGTAGTGACTCTGAAGGTTCATCCAGAACTCCGGGGTCATATTGAAATAAACTGCGAGTCGCAACGCGGTATCAGGCGTGATTGCGCGTTTTCCCTGAACGATATCGTTAACTCGCCGAACTGGCACACTGAGGTCGCGGGCTAACCTGCTCTGGCTGATCCCGAGAGGCTTAAGGAACTCCATCAATAAGATTTCACCCGGCGTAATACGCTTAAGCTTACGAGTCATGGTTCACCTCAATGGTAGTCAACTATCTCAACGTCTTCAGCATGTCCCTCAACCCAACGGAAACAAATCCGAAACTGATCGTTGATGCGAATGCTGTGTTGTCCAGCGCGATCACCTTTTAACAACTCCAGATGATTACCCGGAGGATTTCGCAAGTCTTGCAGCGTGTGTGCCGGGTGAATCATCTCCAGCTTTCGCCGTGCTGCCCGGTTAATCGAACTAAATTTCTTTGATGGTTGATCGGCAAAGAGCCTTCGGGTTTCTGCGCATCGAAAGTAATCACAAGCAAACCGCGATCTCTAGCTCTTCAATCACAGGAGGTTCGGCCGCGAACGGATCAACTGGTAGCTCTTCATCGTCTTTGAGCAGTCCCTGCAGATGGCAGGTGACCGCGTCTTGGGCCATCTCTCGGGCTTCATCGATAGTCCGCCCATAGGTCACAATTCCGGGAAGCGCGGGAACAATCACCTGGAAGCCACCCTCCGCAAGTGGCTCATAGATTACTCGGTAACCATGTTCCGCCATAAACTACTCCTTCCAGATGCGACGCGCGCGAAGTCAATTCCGAGAGCAAGTTTAGCAGGTGCTCGAAAACTGTCAATGACATGAACTTTGCAACAATGCTTAAGACCAATGCTCGAATTGACTCGCACAATTCGCCTTTGTGTAACCAAAATCCGTTGTCCTTCGTCTAAGTTAGCAAAGGCAGCTAGACCGCCGACTTTGCAAAGAAGGAACCGCAAAATTGACTCAAATGGGACGCTCGCTTTTGATTCTTGGACTCTGCGCCTGACTTGTTTTTGCTCAACAGCCCACCGCGACAATCAAGGGATTGGTAACGGACGAATTCGGCGGCGTGATCGTCGGCGCGACGGTGTCCGCAGTTGATCCGAACGGCGTCGAGAAGACGGCTACGACCAACGGCGATGGAGCATACGCAGTCAACGGACTGGCTCCGGGCAAGTACACCGTGCGCGTTAAGGCAAAGGGGTTCGGGGATTATGAACAGGCAGACGTCGAGTTGACCGTGGGACGTGCTCAACAACTCAACATCATTCTGAAAGTTACGATCGAGCAACAGAAAGTGACCGTCACTCCGGAAGGCGCTGGCGTTAGCACTGACCCGGACAATAATCTCGGGGCGATCGTGCTCAAGGGCGCTGATCTGGATGCGCTGCCAGACGACCCGGACGACCTGGTGGCGGCATTGCAGGCGCTCGCCGGTCCGGCGGCCGGACCGAATGGCGGCCAGATCTTCATTGATGGCTTCACCGGCGGACGAATGCCGCCGCTCGCTTCAATTCGCGAGATTCGCATCAACTCGAATCCTTACTCAGCTGAGTACGACCGGCCGGGCTTCGGCCGCATCGAGATTCTGACCAAGCCTGGAACCGATCAATTTCGCGGCCAGGCGTCTTTCAGCTTCAACAACCAGGCGTTGAATTCGCGTAATCCGTTCGCGCCGACCCGTCCACCCTACCTGTCGCGCCAGTACGGCGGCAACCTGAGCGGCCCGATTTCCAAAAAGAAGGCGTCATTCTTTTTTGATTTTGAAAAGCGCGACATCAACGACGACGCCATTATTAACGCGACCATTTTGGATCCCGCTCTGAATATAGTTAGCTTCAGCCAAACGGTGCCGCTGCCGAATCGGCGGACTGAGTTCAGCCCGCGCATTGATTACCAGATCAATGCGAAGAATACTCTGGTCGCGCGTTACGAATACGAACATTCGAGGAATTCGACGGGCGTAGGCACTTTTTCCCTGCCATCACGGCTCTACAACACGTTCAGCACGCAGCAAACTGCCCGTCTGACGGAGACGGCGATATTAAACAAGAAAACCGTTAACGAGACGCGCTTTCAATTCAATCATCAAGTCACCGGCGATACAGCCAACAACTCGATTCCGACAATCAGCGTGCAGGATGCGTTCACCGGCGGCGGTTCGCAAATCGGGCTGGCTTCGAACCAACAGAATCGTTGGGAGCTGGCGAACACAACTTCGCTGGCCTTGGGGCGGCAGACAATTCGATTCGGCGCGCGGGTCCGCGGCATTCACATCACGAGCCTTTCACCGAATAACTTTGGCGGCACTTGGACGTTCGCGGGGACTCGTCGGCCCGGACAAACGACGGGACTGACGAGTATTCAGTCTTACCAGATTACCGAACAAGGTCTGCAGCAGTTGCTCACGCCGGCGCAGATTCGCGCGGCTGGAGGTGGCGCAACTCAGTTCAGCATCGCCACCGGAAATCCACAGGCAACGGTGGGCCAGATAGATTTTGGCGGTTTCGTTCAGGACGATTGGAAGTATCGTCCGAATCTGATGCTGAGCTTTGGCTTGCGTTACGAGAACCAGAACAACATCAGCAGTAATCTTAACTTTGCCCGACGCGTTAGTTTTGCCTAGACGCCCGGACCGGCGAGCCGGCAGCATCCCGCGAAAACCACGGTGCGCGGCGGCCTTGGGATTTTCTACGACCGCATCGGCGAGAACCTGACGCTGACGGCGAATCGTTTTAACGGAACTAACCAGCAACAATTCATCGTCAATGCACCGCCGTTGGTCGACAAGAATGGTAATCCAATTCCGCCGGCAGCTTCGCCGCTGGATGCGTTTCCGAACATTCCTTCAATAGCCGCGCTTCAGGCGTTTGGGACGCCAATCAACATCTATCAGCTTGCAAAGGACATTCGCACGCCTTACACCATGCAGTCAGCGATCAGCGTCGAACGCGCGCTGCCGCACAATTTCACTACCAGCGTCACGTTCAGCCACACGCGCACGCTGCATGTATTGCGCGCTCGCGCGATCAATGCGCCGCTGCCGGGAACCGGCGTGCGACCGCTCACCAGCATCAACAATTACTTCGAATACGATTCCTCCGGCCGCTTCGATCAGAATCAGTTCATCGTGACGCTGAACAGCCGTCTGAATCGCCGGTCCACTTTCAACATCAACTATGTTTTCAGCAAGACCAACAGCGACACAGACGGCAGCGGTACGTTCGCCGCCAATCCTTACGACTTTAGCCAGGAATATGGCCGCGCTTCTAACGACGTGCGGCACCGATTCGTTTTGACGGGCAACTTCCGAGCGCCGTGGCTCGTCAGCTTGAGTCCTTTCTTTATCCTTAGCTCGGGGCAGCCTTTCAACATCACAATCGGAAGAGATCTGAACGGCGACACCGTGTTCGCCGACCGACCTGCGTTCGCGACGGACCTGACGAAGCCGGGCGTCGTGATCACTAAGTTCGGCGCGTTCGACACGAACCCTGCCGCGGGCGCGCAGCTAATTCCGCGCAACTTCGGCCAGGGTCCCGGTTCAATGATCGCCAATCTGCGAGTGAGTAAGAGCTTTGCGTTTGGCCCCGAGCGACGCGCGGCTACGACTCAGCGGCCCGGCCAGGGCGATCGCGGCGAAGGCGGACCTCGCGGAGGCATGGGCGGAATTGGTGGTGCGCGCGGCGGTGCCGGTGGTGGCGGAGCACGAGGTGGCGGCGGCGCGGGTGGGGGCGGCGGTCGCGGCGGCGGCGGTGGTGGCCTTGGCGGCGGCGCCGACAACGCGAAACGCTACAGCCTGACGTTCTCAATAAACTTTCAAAACATCTTGAATCACGCGAATCTGGGCCGGCCGATTGGCAATCTCAGCTCTTCCCTATTCGGTTTCTCCAATGCCAGCGCCGGCGGTTTTGGCGGTGGCGGCGGTCGTGGCGGGGGCACCGCGCCCTATAATCGGCTGATCGACGCGCAAATCAGATTTAGTTTCTAGTGCGTAGGAAACATTCTATTGACCTGAAAGCCCCATTTTTGCGAGAATCAATCCAGCTTCAGACGGGCTGGCCGTCTGAGACTACCGCTGGGACGCACCCGAAACGTCCACCCCGCCGTCGCGACATATCGACTCGTAGACCTAACGATCTGACTGATTACTCGCGCTCGGAAAGAAATTAGCAGACCAGTCTCTTGGCGCGCCTGACCCCCAGGGCCGATCTTTAACCACCAAATCCCCAGGTGAAATACTTGATCATGGAACCATCGTCCTCAGAAAAATCTGATAATGGCCGGCTGATCGATGAAGCTCTGGCCGCAACCGAGCGTGACGCGAACCAACCGGGCGGGAAGGATGGGGCGCGACGCATGGTGGCGAACCGGTTGTTGGCGGCGCTGGCCAGCGGCAACCTCGAACACCTGGAACGCGCACGTGAAGCTTTTCTTCATCAGGGTCAGGACGAAAACCCCGTTCCGTCGAACGGGAAATTGAACGCCAACTCAAGAGAAGAAGCGCCGCTGGTCGAGCAGGACTACCTGGGCAAGGAAGAAGCGGCCCTGCGGCAAGCCGAGTTGGAGCTTGAACAGCGGCGCGCCGAAGTGCAGGCTGCCAGAAAGAAAGCTGAAGCGGAAGCAGATCACCGGCGCCTGGAAGAAGCAGCGCAGCAACGCGCCAGAGAAGAGGAGCAGCGGCTGGCTGAATTGGAAGCGATTCGCCGGCAGGCACAAGGTGCTAACTCTGAGCGTAACCGCAAGCAGCAACAACTCAACGCTGAGATCGAGGCCCTTCGCAAATCAGAGCAGGAGTATCTGAATGCGATTGCCGACGCCGAGGTTCGCATGCGCGCGCTGGAAAAAGTTTGTCGTCAGGCTGGAATCGAAAAACAGAAGCGGGCGGAGCGGGAACAATGGCTCACCGCTGAGGTTGAAGCCTTGCGCAGCGCCGAGCAAGAGGAACTTAGACGAATCCAGGAAATCGAAGGGCGCGTCCTCAAGCAACTGGAAGCACGTCATCACGCGGAGACCGCCGTCCGCGAGCGCGCCGAAAAAGAAAACCAACTGAACGCTGAGGTCGAAGCGCAGCGAAGAGCCGCGGAAGACCAACTCAATCGGCTGCAGGCTGCCCAAGCCGAAGTGTCGGCTTTGGAAGAGGCTCGCCGATTAGCGGAAGCAAAGGTACAAGAGCAAGCTGCGAAAACCCGCCAGCTTAATTCTGAGATCGAAGCGCTGCATCAGGCGGAGCAGGATCAAATTGGCCAACTCAGACAAGCAGAACAGGAACACCGGCAACGCATCGCCGAAATCGAGGCACGCTTGCGCCCGCAGGAAGAAGCGCACCTGAAGGCGAAAATCGAACTGGAGTTGCGCGCCAAGCATGAAGAGCAGCGGCTGGCTGAGCTGGAAGCGGTTCGCAGTCAGGCCGAACTAGCCGCCCAGCAGCGCGCGGAAAGCGAGCAGGCGCTCAACGCTCAGATCGAAGCGGTGCGAAAAGCGGAAGAGGAACAACTCAAGCGCCTCGAGGAAGCCAAAGGCCGTGTGCCCGAACAGGAGCAAGCGCACCAGCAGGCCTTAGCCGAAGTGCAGCGTCACGCTGAGTCTGAAGAGCAGCGTCTGATCGAGCTGGAAGAGATCGTGCGTAAGAAAGCGGCGGCGGCGGCTCAGCTTCGAGCGGAGCGCGAGCAGCAAGTCGAAGCGCAGATTGAAGCGTCGCGTCAGGCCGAGAAGGAATACTTACAACGCATTGCGGAAGCCGAAGTTCGTCTTTCCGCTCAAGAGTCAGCTTACCAACAAGCGGAAAGTACCGCCCGCCGCCAAGCCGAACAGGAACGGCAGCTCGAACGTCAGGTCGAAGCCTTGCGCAAGGACGAAGAAGCCCGGCGCCAGCGCCTCGAGGAGGCCGACGCTCGTTTTCGCGTTCAGGCAGAAGCGCACGGCAAGGCCGAGGCCGAAGCGGCTCGTCGCGCGGAAGAGCAGCAGAAACGGCTGGCTGAGTTGCGAGCAGTTGGCGTAAAGCTCGAGGCAGAGGCTCAGGAGCGGATTGAGAAGGAACAGTCCCTCGAGGCTGAGGTCGCGAGTATGCGCGCGACGCAAGCCGAGCACTTAAAACGAAGCCAGGAAGCGGAAAGCCGAGTGCGCGACCAGCAACAGGCTTGCCAGTCGGCAGAAGAGAATGCTAAGCAGCGCGACCGTGAAGCGCAGTCGCTGCACGCCCGGATTGCCGAACTGCAACACGCAGAGCAGGAACAACTAGAGCGCATCGAAGAAGCCCAAGCGCGCGTCGCGAGCGCAGAACAAGCCGGCCGTGAACGAGCCGCCGAAATACAGCGACTGGCAGAAAAAGAGCAATCGCTGATTGCCGAGATTGAAACGACGCGCCAATCAGAGCAGGATCTGCTCAAGCGCGTTGTCGAAGTCGAGGCGCGTTTCGTCGAACAAACGAAGAGTCGCCAACTCGCCCAGGCCCAGGCCAAATTACAGGACGAGAAAGACCAACGGCTCAATGCCGAGATCGAAAGTTTGCGTCGGGCTGAACGGGAACACCTTACTCGCATCGAAGAATTCAAGACCCGAATTCCGTCACTGGAAGAAAGCCGCCGGCAGGCTGAAGAAAATGCCGAGTTGCTGGCCGAGCAGGAGCAACAGCTCAATGTCGCGCTGGGCGTGCTGCGCGAATCCGAAACTGAGCAGCTAAGACGCGCCGAAGAAATCCAGACCCGCCTGGCCGAACAAGTAAAGGCGTGCTACCTGGCGGAAGCTGAAATGCAGCAACACGCCGAGAAGGAAGAACAAATCAATGCGCAGTTCGAGGCCCTGCGCAAGACCAGAGGCGATAGATTCAAACAGATTGAGGAAGCCGAACTCCGGCTTCGCGAATTGGAATCAGACCGCAACGGCGGTACGGTAAGCGCCCAACGGAGAGCCGAAAAAGAGCAGCAACTCAACGCGGAAATTGAGGCACTCCGGCAGGCCGAGGCAGAGCAGCTCAAGCGGATCGCGGAAGCCGAAGTTCGGTTGCGCGCTCAGGAAGAAGCCCGCGCCGCCGCCCGGGCGAAGGCGAAGCAGCTGGCGGACGAGATGGAAGTCTTGCGCCAGAATGAGCCGGAACTGCTGGAACTAGCCGCGGATGGCGAAGCTCGCAAATCAGAGGTCGGAGAAGGAAGCCAGCACGCCGAAGCACAAGCGCAACGCCGCGCGGACGAAGAGAATCAACGGCTCGGTGAGCTGGAAGCTATTCGCGATCGAGCCCAGGCAGAAGCAGCTCAGCGCGCTGAGAAGCAAAGATCAATCAACGCCGAGATCGAGACGTTGCGCCAGGCGGAAGTAGAGCAACTTGAACAACTCAGGGACGCCGAAGGCCGGCTGCAGGAACAGCAGCGGGCTACTCAGGAGGCTGAGACCAAAGCCCTGCAACCTTTTGTCGAAGCAAATTCGCAGGAGCGTGGCATTGAGATCGCTTCTGAGATCGTAGACGCCCCATGGCTCGAGATCGATCTCCATAAGGAAAAAAGCTCTGCGACGCCGAAGGAATCCGAATTCGTCACGGTCGAAACCTCGGCTGATCTGGCCCTCTTCGAGCCCAGTGATTTCGCCAGTCCGTCCGTCGCCGATTTCTCGAAATCACAAAACACAAACGGCCAGGAGCTGGGGCTCGAGCCTTTGGAGAGTGAGTCGTCTATCCCGGCCGGACTTGCCGAGCAGCTGAACAGTAAGGACTCTGCAGAGCGGGCGGCGGCGCTGGCCGATCTTGCCCATCGAGGCGGTGATGAATCTTTTCGCTTGATCACCAAATCATTCGAAGACCCGGCGGCCGAAGTTCGCAACGCCACCGCCCGGGCTCTTTACGATCTCGACGCCAACCGCGCTGCTACGTTCACCCGCGCTTTGCGCGAAGCCTCGCCCGACCGGCGCCGAAAGATTGGCGCGGCCATCGCCGGGTCAGGTTTGGCGCGCGATGCGATCAACTCCCTGTCCGGCGAGAGCCGCGAGAAAACTCACGACGCGTTTTCAATTCTGTTCCTGATGGCGAAAGCCGGCGAGGTCCAACCCTTGATGCAGGCAATCAAGGATCATTCGGATTTGGAAGTCCGTCTGGCCGTGATCAAGCTGCTCGCGTTGAGCAACCAGCCGCAGAGTTTGCCCGGGCTCCGTGGCCTGGTCGTGCGTGGTTCATTGCCGCCTGACGTTCACGCCGCGGTGATGGCCGCGATTTATTCGCTCAGCAACGAGGCTCGCGAAAACGCTCCGGCGGTTGTGTAGCGAGTTAGCACAGGTTTCCGCGACGCTTAGACAGTGAGCACGTAAGCGTCTTTCAGCCACTTCACCAATTCAGGATCGACATCGGCCGGCGAAGCTAGTTTGACTTCGTGATGAAACCGGCTGGCCGAAGTCTGTTCGGATCTGTGTATGCGCGGACTTGAGAGCTTGCGATCGCTCTTGATGGTCTGGTTGATTGCCCTCTTGCGCGTCGCTATGCCCGCGAATGCAGTTCGGTTGACGAGATGAATCGAAGTGTTTTTCGGCTCTTCACCGACCGCGCCAAACTTTCGCGCGCTCTTTAATATGCGGTCGTAGATTTGCCGCACGGTTGCGTCTTTGCCTTTGAAGTGAGACTTGATTGTGAAGGCGTCGGTTGTTGTGACCATCACGCTTCTTGAAATTCACTCTCGAAATGAAGAATCAATCCGATCCAGCTTTCGCAGTAGCCCCGGCCACGTTAGCGCAGCACCCTGTCCCACCATCACGGCGCTCAGTTGCGTGCCGACGCGCGCGATGATCGGATCCGGTATTTCGACCAGTTCACCACCACCTGCTTGCGCGAGAATCTGAATCTTGCACGCGCGCTCAAGCAGAAACATTCCCAAAAAAGCTTCCGCCGCCGTGCGCCCTATGGTCAGCAATCCGTGATTGCGCAGGATCATGAAATGCTTCTCGCCCAGGTCGGCAACCAAACGCGGCTTCTCTTCGTCATCCAGCGCCAGGCCTTCATATTCGTGATAAGCCAGCGACGCCAGCGCGAACATTGATTGCTGCGAAATCGGCAGCAAGCCTTCCTTCTGAGCGGAAACGGCGATGCCGTAATCGGTGTGCAGATGCATTACGCACAGCGCGTCGGTGCGCGCGGCGTGCACGGCGCTGTGAATCGTGAAGCCGGCGGGATTGACCTGATAGGGCGAGTCCATCACTTTACTGCCGTCGAGGTCGACCTTCACCAAACTCGACGCCGTGACTTCGTCGAACATCATGCCGTAGGGATTCAGCAGAAAGTGATGCTCTCCGCCCGGCACGCGCGCAGAGATATGAGTGAAGATCAGATCGTCCCAGCCGTAAAACGCCACCAGCCGATAGGCCGCGGCGAGATCGATGCGGGCTTGCCACTCTTCGGCGGACAGTTGATCGCGAACGGTTGATGGTTTTGGGGAAGCGGTCATGACGAGACGACAATAACTCTTGCTGAGCGCCGTTAGGCGCGCAATATTTATAGCCGCGATGACTAACCAAATTCCTGAGCTCCTTTAGGAGCGCAATGTATGTCGCTCCTAAAGGAGCTTAACCGAATTATTCGATCGCGGAGCTATCATTTGGCTCCTAACGGAGCCCTTTCTCCAGGGCGTCAAAACAGTCACCTAAACTCAAACGACTTCACAAAATCCGTGAACGATTGCTCCCAGCGGCCTACAGTTTT
>Ga0099794_10000561_pt1 | contig 12493 bp, 12 predicted proteins | sample Rivendell_Oct201_10_FD_77320 | JGI IMG/M metagenome (GOLD analysis project Ga0099794, IMG submission 77320) | Vadose zone soil microbial communities from the Eel River Critical Zone Observatory, Northern California, USA -... | ecosystem: Host-associated > Plants > Roots > Rhizosphere > Soil ... | reverse complement strand
GCCGCATTCGGGGGCGCAGGCGAACATGGCGGCGTATCTCGCGGTCGCCAAGTTCGGCGACACGCTGCTCGGCCTCGCGCTGCCGCATGGCGGTCATCTCACACACGGGTCGCCGGTCAATTTCTCGGGAACGCTGTTCAAGGCGACGGCGTACACGGTGCGTGAAGACACGGGGCGGATCGATTACGACCTAGTCCGCGACGTCGCGAAGAAGGAGAAGCCGCGCATCATCATTGGTGGCGGCAGCGCGTACGCGCGCATCGTTGACTTCCCGGTGCTGCGGTCGATTGCGGACGAAGTCGGCGCGATTCTCATCGTTGACATGGCCCATTTCGCGGGGCTCGTTGCGGGCGGGGTCTATCCCTCGCCGGTGCCGCACGCGCAGATCGTTACGACGACGACGCACAAGACGCTGCGCGGTCCGCGTGGCGGGATGATTCTCAGCAAGGCCGAGCACGCGAAGGCGGTGGACAAGCAAGTCTTCCCGGGGACGCAGGGTGGGCCGCTTGAGCACGTGATCGCGGCGAAGGCTGTGGCGCTACTTGAAGCGTCGCAGCCCGACTTCAAGGATTACGCGAAGCAGGTCGTGAAGAACGCGCAGGCGTTGGCGGCGGCGCTGATCGCGCGCGGCTATGCGATCGTTTCAGGCGGGACGGACAGTCATCTGATGCTCGTGGATTTGCGCAAGAAAACAATAACGGGGAAGGATGCCGAGCAGTTGCTCGACCGCGCGGCGATCACGGTGAACAAGAACACGATTCCCGGCGATCCGCAGTCGCCGTTTGTGACGAGCGGGATTCGGCTGGGCACGCCCGCCGTTACCACTCGGGGCTTTGGGGTTGAAGAAATGGAGCGGGTGGCGGAGTTGATTGATACCGTGCTGACGAAGAGAGATGAGGGGACGGTGGAGCGGGTGAAAGGGGAGGTCAGGGCGTTGGTGGAGGAGTTTCCGTTGTATGCGAAGGGGGTGGGGGTTAATTAGTGCCAACTCGTTTGCAGAGTTGGAATAGTATGACGCGGGCGCTGACTGAGCTTAGACACGAGTAGGGTGCACTCGAGTTCGGTTCGACGCCCTGCGAACCGGGCCAATGCGAATCTGAGACCTGCCGCGACTTCTCCACTATTTCGACCTCGCTTGGAAGACGTTTCCAACGTACTTGATCGCGCCTGTTCCCCCCGTCGGAACTCGATACACATTTCCTTCAGAATCCACGACGTTCAAAGCATCTCCTTTAGGAGTGGGATATGCCGACCGAACTTCTGGAGCTGGAGGCGGTACCGGCTTCGCCGTAAGGCATCGGACTGCACCCACGACAGCGATCAGGAAGAAGGCAGCTCCGAACGATATGATCAGGTTTTCCGTCCATCTCTCATTGCCCCAGCCACGTCTGAGACGCCCAGGCCAACCAATGCGGAGCTTCTTTGGCTTGCCTGCTTCGTCCACTCCCAGACTTTGGCCACGGATCGCCTCGACCGGGTCCCCCTCACTGAACGGAATGCCCTCAGTCAGCAGCGAAAAAGGACCGTCAGCCTCCAAACTTCTCACGTAATGAACTCTGAAATTGTAGAAACCGTAGCTGCGTTGGAAGGAAGCCAGCCAAAAAACAAAAAGCAGGAATCCGAAGAGGGCGGTGACGATCAGTAGCCCCCAGTGCTCACCGAGCAACAGACTCCCCACAGCGCCCAAGATCGCAGTTTCAACAATCAGGTAGGCGCTGTTGATTAACCACACAGTCTGTCCGGTGTCCTGCATGAGTCCGATAGCAGCATTGTACTGCTCTGCTAACGTAGGCGTGTCACTGGCCATGCCGAACCTCCAGAAACCAAACGATCGAGGTGGTGCACGCTACCGAAAGCCGCGTAGAATGCTTAGCCTCTTAGGCCATGTTGCCAGACTTTCCGCTCGTCAAAGCGCAGCTTGAGAGAAATCTCCTCCTGTGGGCCCTGCAGCAGATCCCGCAGATCGCCCCATTGCTCGGGGAGATAAGAACCTTTCATCAGCATGAGGGGAAGAGCGGCAAACTTGCTCGCGTCGACGAGTCCACTGACGAGATCAAATACGCGCCGCATCAGTTCGGATTCACCCTGACGCGCGACGAAATGCGGAGGACGGACCTTCCTGTGCTTTTTGCAAAACTCAAGGAGTTGGCGGAACGGATGGCAGAGGCCCAAGAAACGCTGATGTTCGCGCGGATAGGGGAGGCGGTGGAGGCGGTCGGTAACACCGTGGACGCCGGCGGCGACTTTCAGCCGAAGCATCTGTTCGAGATGATAGAAAAGATGCAGATGGACTTCGATCCTGAGACGGGCGAGCCGACAGGTCACATACTCACGATGCACCCCGACACCCTCAAAAAAGTCGCGCCCAAGATCAAGGAGTGGGAGAAAGATCCTGCAGTAACAGCGGAGTACGAGCGCATACTAGCCAAAAAGCGTGAGGAATGGCGTGTTCGAGAGGATCGTCGAAAACTGGTTGATTAAAGCGGGCGAGAAAGGATATCAGACCGCCTTCGCCCAGCTGCTCTCGATTGAGGGTCACCGTGTCTTGCAGGGACCCGCTCACCACCCGTTCGAGCACGGCAAGGACATCATCACGCTCGACGCCGCGGAGAAGCTGAACGCGTTCCAGCTGAAAGGCGGAGATCAGGATCTTGAAGACATAGAAAAGATTCAGGGACAGTTATTGGCGCTTGCTGCTGGCGCAGTAACCTACCCCGGGGTCGAGCCCCCCCGACGCCCAGACCGTGTTCTCTTGGTTGTCAGCGGAACACTGACGCCTCCCGCACGCGATCGTATCGCGAATTTCAATCATGCAAATCGAGGTGCCGGGATCCCCTCAATCGAGGTAGTAGAGAGGGAACAACTGGCAGCGCGCTTCGTCGCCGCCCAGGGAGCCTATCTACCGAGTGAGCCTGCCGACCTAAGCAACTTGTTGAAGTTCTATCTCAACGATGGACGAGGGCCGTTCCCCATTCCGGAGATGCTGGCGCTCATCGAGGACACGATGATGCCAAAACGGGCGAGTCCGTCCGGGGCTGATTTCGCGAGGGGTATCGGCAGCGCCCTTTTGTTGACGGCGTATGCAACTGCGCCATGGCAACGTCGGGAGAATCACCTTGCGGTGGCGGAGGCATGGTTGTCGCTCTGTTGCGCGATTCTCCAGGTCGCGGTCGAAAACAAACTCGTAGAAGACGTGTGGAAGAAGTCTTACGATCTCGCTTTCGCCGCTGCACGTGGTGCATTGCGCGAACTGCTCGACGAGGCTGCAGCCACCGAAGACCTCGTAATTCCGGACCTCGTTGAAGGGATGGTCTACCCCACGCGAGCACTGCTGGTGTGCGGTTATCTGGCCGCGTTTTATCTGTCCGAGCGTGAACTGGGAGCCGATTCCAACATCGCGGACGCGGTAAGAAAGGTGCTGCTACGAGAGCTGCCGTACATGAAAGTGATAGGAGAAAGCGCCGCACCGTACGTTACAGCGGTCGGTACCGCTCTAGAGGTGCTGGGTGAGCACCAACAAGGTCGGCTGTTCGTGGCCCGATATGCTCGCGGTGTTGCCACCGCGAATCAAAACCGCTCACCGGACGCCATTCCCGATCCCTACCATTCGTTCGAGGACTGTCTCAAACGGACGGCGGGTGCTGACGTTCCGCTACCAGACGAGCAGTTTGACGGAAACGCCTACACCTTACACGTGGCTCTCGATTGGCTCGCGCGACGGGGTGAGCGGGGCATGGTGAACGACCTGTGGCCGCTGACCACTCGACTGACTCTGTGTGAGTTTCAGCCCTCCTCTCCGGCAAAGTATCTCTCAGCCAACGACAAAGAAGGTGTACTCAAAATGTGGCAGGCCAACGCACCGGAGAGTTGGAAACGACTTACCGAGACAGCTGAGAAAATGTCGGAGTCGGAGCTACCAGGAGAGCTGTGGCGGAAGGCAGAGTTTCTACCATATCTCGCTCTCTTGCTGCCCTATCGGCTCACATCAGCAACCGCTAAGGCCTTGGACTATCTCGCCGAAGATCTCGTAAAGATCTCCTTAGACGTCAGTGACTAACTCGAGTGCCGACCGGCTCGGCTACTTCACGCGTCCTGAAGGGCGCGGGTGAGCCCTTCAGGGCTCGCGTCTTCGCCGAGCCGGCGCTTCAGCGCACGGACTACAATCTCGAGCTACGAGATCCTCCTCTCATCAGTCCCGATGATCCTCCTGCAGAGCCGATGATCCGCGCCGTCGTTTGAACCGTGCCCTAAAGGGCCGGCTCGGTCACTTCACGCGTCCTGAAGGACGCTATCGAGCCCTTCTGGGCTCACGCCCTTCGCCGAGTCGGCGCTTCAGCGCACGGATCGACCCAACTGCCGCAAATCCGCCCTACGGTGCCGCAAAAACGCCCTACCCGGAGATTCATTTGGAGACATACTAACGTCGGTCTTGATTCTAGATCAATCCGTGCTGATTGAAAGTGAAAGGCCGCCCTCGAAATGACCAGTCTCGCCGGATACGATGTACTAGCAGACGAGTATTACGATGCATCCCACAAAACCTCCCGCAATTTCGATCAAACGTCCGCAGAGGCTCTCAAAGACACCGGGACTGCCCTTCCCGCGGAAGGGTTGGTGCTTGAAGTCGGGGCCGGCAGGGGTCGCGCAGGCGAATTCCTAGGGACTGGAGGCCACCGCGTCATTCAGTTGGACAACAGCGCCAAGATGCTGACGATCGAACCCCGCGAGCCCTGCCTCCTAAGAATCCTGCATCGGGCCGAGGAGCTTCCGTTTCTCGAACAAACATTTTCAGCTGTTGTTGCTTTCCTTTGCGATCCCTTCCTCGGCTTGGATTTCTTGGCAGAGGCATATCGGGTGTTAAGGGAGGGAGGACTTTTTGTCGCAACGACTCCAGCCTACGAATGGGGTGCCCCCCTTCGTGAGCAGCTGAATATCGGCAGCGCGACCACTCGTTTCTTCACGAGGTCGGGCACCGTTCTAGCACCTTCAGTTCTTGTCAAGCGAGAGCAGTTGGCGCGCATGGCGGAAACGGCTGGGTTCGACCGTCGTCGACTCCACGTCACTGCCCACCGATTGCCGGCAGATGCGTCGCCCATCTCCCCTGACATCTCTGCACCGGCTCAGAAAATTGGCTGCGATGTACACGAATTGGACATTCTGTACCGCCTAGTAGCGTCAAAATAGATTCATGCTTTCACTCCCAGAACTACCCAAGCCAACAAAGTTTCGGCTGCTCCTGCGTTGTATTGCCGTCATTGTTGGAGTGTTTGCTGCGTTTATCGCCTCTGTGCTCGTTCAAGAAAACCTGTACATGTGGGCGGTACTGCCGACAACTATCCTCCTGCTAGCGGCACTTGGGGAGTTCGTGCTTGCTGACGTGCTTACTGAAAAACTGTATCCCGCCACAACGGCAGCAATTCTTTCGAGGCTAGAAGAGAACCTTCGCGGTTATCACGATAGGATCCGCGACAGTATCGCACGTGCGATAGGGTCCTTGAAGGGGTGTGATCGGTCTCAGATTAGTGGGACTTTCCATTTGAAGGTGGACGTGTTTATCACGCTAGGAGGAGTCTCTGAGCCGGCTTTGGTTCAAGTGGTGGATTATAGCGGTCGGCTCGGGGGAAAGAGGTGGCGGTTTACTGCCATTACCAAAGGCTTGGTGGGCAGGTGTCTCCGGACGGGAAAACCCGAAGCAGTGAGTTTCTCGTCTGAAGACGAGTATCGCAAACGGATGGTGACCGAATTCGGATTCACCAAGGCGGAAGTGGAGAATCGTACGCGAGATGCCAGGTCTTATTGGGCTCAGCCAGTCATCGCGGGACGGGACATAGTCGGAATTCTGTATCTCTTCTCAACCGAACCACAGGTATTCCCGCGCGCTATCAATCCCGATGTTCTGGAAGGGACGGCCAACGAGATTGCCGCATATCTCGAAGGTGCTCGAATCATAACATGAGCGCTTCTGCCCTAACGTTCCGTTCAGAGGGCGACGCGTAATGGCTGATCTGCGTCGGTTACTATACCGCGGATACTTCCCAATCAACGTTCCCCAACCCTTTTCGACCACGGACTTTGCTCGACTCTTGAGCGACGGAACGAAGACTCACCGGGGATTCCTGCGTCCCACCGATCCCGGCGCGCGCGAAAAGTACGAACTGGCAGAACACAATCTCGCTCGAGTTGGACAGCTTCGGAGAGTACTTGGCATCCCAAACCCAGTCCCGTTCTACACGCTTGCCATGGACATCTGCGCCAACTGGTCCGCGATCGATCGTGAACTGAACAGAGGATCATTGAGCGTATCCCGACCGATTCCAGTGACTCGGGGTGCGCGCGCATTCGCTGCGTATGCCGGGTTTCCGGATAGGGGCAGGATTCGAGCTCGGCGTCGTGTGGGATTTCGCTACGTGCTTTTTGCTGATGTTCAGAAATTCTATCCATCTGTTTATACGCACGCAGCGCCTTGGGCACTTCACACGAAGGCGGTTGCTAAGCAGCGTCGGAATGACAGGACTCTGCTTGGGAATCGTCTCGATGGTTGGATCCGGGACGCACAGGATGCACAGTCAGTAGGTTTGCCGATCGGACCCGATACCTCCTGGATCTTGTCCGAATTGGTCTTGACTGGCGTTGATAGGATTCTAGAAAAGCGACTCTCTAATTTGGTTGGGATCCGGTCGGTCGATGATTACGAGCTTTACTTCCGTACGCCAGGCGAGGCAGAAGAAGCACTTGCTATTCTCCAAACAGCGCTTGCGGTTTACGGGCTAGCGCTGAATCAGCACAAGACGCGCATAGAAAACCTTCCAGTTCCCCTTGAAGATACTTGGCCGATGAAACTGCGCGACCTGAGAATGAGGCGAGGGCCGGTCGCTCAGATCAGTGACCTGCTAGCCTATTTTAGCAATGCCTTTGAGCTCGCCCAGCAACATCCAACCGCGAGTGTTCTTCGTTTTGCGTTAAGCCGTGTGCGAAGGGTTCCTTTGCACGGGACTTCCTGGCAAACCTTCCAAGATCTTCTGTTCCAATGTGCCGTCGCGGAACCTGGGACACTTCAGTACGTCCTTGCGACGCTGCGACGATGGCAGCGTTTGGGCCACGCGGTGGATGCAGACCGCTTTCAGGAGACGGTTGCAGAGATAATCGGCAAACACCTTCCCCTTGCTCATGGAAGCGAGGTTGCTTGGGCATTGTGGGCGTCGGTTGCTTTGGCGATCCCACTCGTTAAAGCGGTGATTAAGAACCTTCCCCGGACCACCGATCCTCTAGTACCGATTCTCGCACTGCATGCGGAATCGATCGGGCTTGCCCCGGGCCTCAACAAGGCTAGGTGGCAAAAGCTGGTTGTAGAAGACGAGCTGTATGGCCCCAATTGGCTCTTGGTGTACGAGGGCACGCAGCGGAATTGGCTCTCTCCCGGTCCAGCGGATCCCATTAAGAAACATCGAGCCTTCAAACATCTTCGATCCAACAAGGTCAGTTTTTACCGCTCTAATGCCTCAGCAGAATACATTCCGCCTTGGCGCCGCAGCCTTGGGTTACCCCAACTCATCGGCTACGGACTTTGAGAGCACGTTTCCGGAGGTTGCGTCTTCGCCGAGCCGGCGCTTCAGCGCACGGATAACATCTGAAAACGCAAGGCAATGTGGCAGTGCAATGATCAAACCATCTGGCATCGCTCCGCTGCGCAGATCCGCTCCGACTCTGCTGATACCGACCGACTGAAGAGATCCCTCGCCGAAATCAGGGCAACGCGTCGGCCATTCTTTCTCGACGCCTCAGACATCCAGCCGATTCTTCACTGGAAGCTCGGCAACCAATATGGACGCGTTCGCGCCAGGCTTGCCGTGAACACCGACGCGCAATACAGGAAGGCAACGCTCGGCGCGTTCGCCATCGCGCACCCCACCGATCCCGATCGCGAGACGGAGCTCCGTGTAGCGGCTCTTACTGAGCTGAGTGGCGTCGGAATCGGCGTCGCCTCGGCGATCCTGGCTCTCGTCGATCCTTAGCACTACTGCGTGATAGGCTTTCGCGCTTGGCGTGCCGTGTTTGGCGAGTTGCGGAGGACTTTCTCGATTCGTGATTACAACAGGTATCTCTCTGAGGTTCGCCACCTCGCCGAGATTCTCGGCTGGACGCCACAGGAGACGGATCTCGCGATCTGGGAGTATGATCGACGGAATCGCCAACGCCCTTCAGGGCTCGCGTCTTCGCCGAGCCGGCGCTTCAGCGCACGGATCAACTCGCAAGGACCTTCCCACTGACCGGGGGTACGAACTGAACCTCGCTAAGGCTTTCGCCCGTGAATTCACAACCGACCCTCCCCGCCATCATCCTCGCCGCCGGTCTCGTGCTCGGCGGCCTCCTGATCGGATCCGGCTTCGCGCGCGGCCGCGCCGAGGACCGCTTCGTCACCGTGAAAGGTGTAGCCGAGCGGGACGTGCAGGCGGACTTGGCGCTGTGGCCGCTCCGCGTGGCCGCCGCAAACAACGATCTGGCGACCGCGCAGGCGACCGTCTCCCGTAGCCTCGCCAAGATCCGCGCGTTTCTGCGCAAGAACGGGATAGACACAACCGAGGCGGAGCTCCGGGAGGTCAATGTCACCGATAACTTCGCCGTGAGCTATCGGGCTGAGCGGACGCCGATTCGCTACGTCGTCCGCCAGACGCTGATGGTCCGATCGACCAAGCCCGCTACCGTCCTCGCCGCGAGCCAGCGGGTCGGCGAGCTCGTCAGCGCCGGCGTCGTTCTCTCATCGGAGGAATACCAGGGCGGGGGACCGACATTCCTGTTTACGCGGCTCAACGACGTGAAGCCGGCCATGATCGCCGCGGCCACCGCCAACGCGCGCGAAGCTGCCGAGCAGTTCGCCAAAGACTCGCGTACATCCCTGCGCGGCATCCGCCAGGCGAGCCAGGGTGTCTTCCTGATCCTGCCGCGCGATCAGGCACCTGGGGTTTCCGAGGAGAGTCAGGTGAACAAGATCGTGCGCGTCGTCTCGACGGTGGAATACTTCCTCAAATAGTTCGTGACTCCTGTCTTCGCCGAGCCCGCGCTTCAGCGAGGTCCTAGGGACTTGAGGCAAGAACGGCAGCCACCCACTTTTCGGCTCATGCGTTCTGTCGCACTCAGCTTTGTCGCAATTGCGGTCCCTCTCATGCTCACCGCCCAAACTGGCCCTACCGAAACCGTGCGAACGGCGTTCTCGGCCCTCAAGGCACACCACTGGCAGCAGCTCGCCGCGCTCATCGATCCTGGTAGTCTAGAGAATTTCAAACAGTCTGAGCTGCGCGCGCTTGCTGCCTTTGCGCGCCAACAAGATGAGATCGCTGCCGCAACCCGCGAAGGACGCGGGTACTCGCTCGATATTCACAACGAATTGAGGCCCGGTGAGATCCAGCAAGTAGCGAAAGTCCGGATTCGAACGTTGGCAGACTCCCCGACCATGGCAACGCTCGCGGCGGAGTCTGCCAGCGACTTTTTCGTGCGGCTGTCCTCGGAAATCTACGGTTCTCGGGCTGAGAAGGAGCTGAGGCAAGACATTGCCGGACTGGAGCGCCAACTCATTGGTGAGATTGTCGAAAATGATACGCTGGTTCATGTAGTCTATCGTCGTGAATACCGGCACGTCGAGGGCGATACGTTGTGGAGTGAGTTGCCGGGATCGCTGAAGATCGCATCACTGACGCGGGTTCGTTCGAGATGGTTGTTGAAGCTTGGGGACGACATCGGCTGGTTCGCCGACTTCAGTTCGTTGCTGCGCGATCGGCGCTGGCCCTCCCCAGAGTTCAAACGTCAAACGCGGATCACCGAAGCACCGTCGGTCTCGGCGGGCGCGCCGGCGGCCCGCCGAAATGCTATCGATCCCGCGCGCGATGCGTTCGCCGCTTTCGAGAACAAAGATTGGGTTTCACTTGCCGCGCGTGTCCATCCAAAGGATTTGTCCGCGTTTCAACGAGGGCAAATCGCGTATCTGATTGCATGGGAGAGGTCCAAGGAATGGCGTTCCCAGGCGATGCGGGCCGGCACGGCGTTCATGTTGTCGTACGACGATTCGTTATCCGACGAGGAACTGGCTCGCGCAGTCAACGTCAAAATGCCGATGTTTGGTGCCTCCACGACGATCGGCGAACTAACGCACCTGTCTCCGGCGGTGTTCTTCACGCGGTGGTGCGAGACCGCCTATGGTCCCAAGAGCGGGCATTTCGGCACATGGAGGACAGGTCTGACGAGACAGGTCATCGGCGAAGCCATTGAGAATGCCGCCGTCGCCCACGTGCTCTATCGATTTGCGGGCGAGTCTGGCGTTGAACTAATCACTCTGGTTAGAGAAGGTGACGATTGGGGAATTCGCTTCAACAGCGATATCGGCTTCCCGGTCGATCTCAATATGATTCTGCACGAAACCGATCACTAGGCTCGTGCTCTTGCCGAGCCCGCGCTTCAGCGCAGGATTACGTAGGAAGCTCCCCCCTGCGAAGTTGCATCCCATGCCTATGGACAACCTGCGTTGGTCCAACCTCTGGCTCGCACTTCGCAGCATCCTCTGGACCCTGCTGATGCCAGGCGTCGTCGCCGGCTACATCCCGTGGCGATTCTTTGGAGTCGCGCGCGCCCAGCTCACCCTCGTGAATCCCGTGCACATACTGGCCCTCCTCATGCGCGGACTCGGCGCGGCGCTACTGATCGCTTGCATCTGGGAATTCGCCCGCAGCGGCCGCGGGACGCTATCGCCCGTTGACCCGCCACGCGAGCTGGTCGTCCGCGGCCTGTATCGCTACGTGCGCAATCCGATGTATCTCAGCGTCACGATGATCGTGCTGGGCGAGGTCCTGCTCAGCGGCTCGCGCGCGCTGTTCATCTACTGGGTGGTGTTTTTCTCCGCCGCGAACCTGTTCGTGATCGGCTACGAGGAACCCAACCTCCGCCGGCGCTTCGGCGCATCGTACGAGCGCTACACGCAGCACGTGCGCCGCTGGATCCCCCGACTACGAGCGGCGCGCAGCGGAGATGAATGAGGGCCGCCGGCGTTTCCAACGCACGGACACGAACCACGATTCCCATCTGTCCTTCACATGTGATCCGCGGACCCGTCGTTCGTCCGTGTCCTAAAGAGCTTGCCCTGAGTTCAGCGAAGGGGCCGGCTCGGCCACGTCGCCCGTCCTGAAGGACGGGGTGAGCCCTTCAGGGCTCGCGCCTTCGCCGAGTCGGCGCTTCAGCGTACGGACTCAATCGCTCGTTTGCCGCAAATCCGCCCTACAGTGCAGCAAAAACGCCCTAACGCTCGTGGCGTACTCGGCACAGTCTCGACAGACGCACTACCGCTCGAGCCCGGAGCACGCTATGGGAAAACCAATGCCGCTCGAAGACAGGCTGCATGCCGTAGAGCAACTCACAAAAATCTTCAGGATTGAACGACTGGCTTACGTCGGCGCGACGGCCTTGTCGTTCCTCCTGCTGTTCGCGGTCGCAATCAGAATGTTGATCGGCGGCGCATCCCTCGCACAGTGGGCGCTGATGCTCGGCTCGACCGGCCTGATCACCGTCACCACCGCGGGCATGCTGCGGATGTGGAACCAGGCGATCCGCCTCGTCGCTTCTGAGCCGGTCGATGGGAGGCCAGAATGACAACCACGCTTGCCCCGACTGTCGTCAACCGAGGCTCTCGGGTTTGGAGCATCCTCACGGTCCTCGGGACGATAGCTGTCGTGATTGCCTTCATTGTCGCCGGACAGCAGCTCGATGCGGCCGCGAAGTCCTTGAACGCGTTGCGGAGGTCTGCCGATACCCTGACTGGCCAGGTCGATTCACTCAAGAAAGAGACCGCCGGTTTGCGCGAGGCTCTCACCGCTGCACGCGCCGGCATTAACGCATTTCACGCGGGAGACTACCTCGGCGCGGTGGGGCAGTACGACAAAGTGATTCGCGACGATTCCAGCAACGCCTATCTGCTGAACTTGCGTGCCTACTCACTGTTCAAGGCAGGCCGTATCGACGATGCGATCCGGAGCCAGCAGCTCAGCATTCACGCCAACCCGGCGTATGCCTGGGGATACTTTGACCTGGCGCGATTTGAGTGTGCCCGAGGTAACTGGGATGCCGCCAAAGACGCGCTCGACCGCCTACTCAAGGTGTATCCGGAGATGCGGACAACCGCCGACGGTGATGGCGAGTTTCGTCGCCTGTGCCGCCGCATCTATCCGCCGAAGTAATTCGGCACAGAGTACCAAGGAACCGGGAGAGCCCTTCAGGGCTCGCGTCTTCGCCGAGCCGGCGCTTCGGCGCACGGATCACAACTCAGCACACGGGTGGTCTGCGCCTCAACGCGTGCTGGCGCTCGCGCGACGCTCATTGTGTGCCGATGGACACAAATCGCCGCGCGACGCAGGCTCATTGCTCCACGGAGTGAGCGCATTGGGCAACGGAGTGAGCGCACCGGACAACGGAGTGAGCGCACCGGACAACGGAGTGAGCGCATCGGGCAACGGAG
>Ga0099794_10000560_pt1 | contig 12494 bp, 5 predicted proteins | sample Rivendell_Oct201_10_FD_77320 | JGI IMG/M metagenome (GOLD analysis project Ga0099794, IMG submission 77320) | Vadose zone soil microbial communities from the Eel River Critical Zone Observatory, Northern California, USA -... | ecosystem: Host-associated > Plants > Roots > Rhizosphere > Soil ... | reverse complement strand
TCGGAAGCGGCGTTGGAGCCCTTGCCTAGCGTGCAACGGATGCACGTTAAGCCTCCCGGCATACCGTCCCAATCAGCGTGGAAAGTAGCTGAATCGGCGATAAAGGTGTCATTGGTGGAGACGAAGTGGTTTGGTGCGCCACCCGTTCCTAACGCCCAGGCTTTACCGCGACCCTGACCGACGCGCTCGGCGACAAACACATTGTCGTGCGATGTGTTGCCTGGGCCTACATCCGTCAGTCGCAACGCCTGCGCATCGCATTGCTCGGCCCTTGCGCGTACGGTGTTCTTGTAGGCCACGCCGTTGGAAGGACGATCGTCGAATTGAATTCCGTAAGCCCCGCCGAGTTCACACACGTTGCAGGCCGTTCCGCCCTGGCTGTAGTCGCAATTTTGTGGCAGCTCGATCACGGTGATCTGATTATCGTGAGCCACAGCGCCGTGGGCTCCGCTGCCGCTGCCACTTACGTTGACGGCCCCTCCGCTGATCTGTATTCCGCGCCCGGAGATCGGTGTGATGGTATTGTTGTAAGCCTGCGCTTCGTTTCCCCACAGATAAATGCCAAAATCGTTGGAATAGTGGCCATTCTGGCTAATCGTGTTGTTGTAGATTGCGGTTCGCGGCGAAGCCGAGTAGATGCCACCCTGCGCGCCCCCAACGATCGTATTGTCGTGAATGGCCTGCCCGTTGCGCGCGTCCTGACCAGTGACGAACTTAATCGAAGCACCCTGTATCTGGTGGCGGTTGAAAATCGAGGTCACGCTATTGTGAAAGGTATTGTTGGAGACTTGGGAATCCGCTCCAGCAAATGTCGTGAATATTGGTATTGAAGCGGCGGCGTTCACCTCGAAGCTGACATTTCGCACTGTGAGGTGATTGGCGCCATTGAGCTGGCCAATGCGGATCGCGTGGGAATAGGGAGCCGCTGCACTGGCTTGGACGATCTTGCCATTCTCGACTGCCAGACTATCCGCCGTCCCCCCGCACGGATTCCCGGCCAAGCTAGTGTCCCAGCAAGCTTCCGCCAAAATTGCGTATCTCGGTTGTTGTCCACCGCCCGTTGCGTAGGTGATCGTGTGCCCGTTCAGATCGAGCGAGGTCTTGTCCGCCTGCACACTGAAACAGGTACCTGGTGACGAGACGTCGTTCTCCAAACGATACGTTGCTCCTGGACTTGCGAGGGTGCCGCACGCTTTTAGCGAATGGGGATTTGATCGAGCGGCGGGTCCGGAACTCTTTTCGTTAGCGCTCACGTAGGGAAGCTTGAAGGCAAAGCTCGAGAGTGCTTCCACGCGTGGACTAAGCCGTGCTGCGGTTTGATAGAGAATGAAAAAAGCGAGGACGCCGCCGCTTAACTTGAAGAGCAGCGCGTGAGTTTGGATGGATCTAAATGACCAGCGGAAGTGGCTGTTCAACGGCGCGATAACCTGCCTTGAGATTTGTTGGACCAAACCGGCGCTCGGCCGGATACACCAGGCACAGGGGTACGTTTAAGAGCCCCGAATCATATTCTGCTACTCGGTTTGGTGCAACCAGTTGAGAGAGATTCCGCGTGCCCTTTTCAACGGCCCTAGGCTTGGCTACTGGTACAAGTCGGTGCGGCGAGCTCCCTCTCCGTTGCGGTACGCGCTGGGCGGCTGAAAACAAAGATGCCGCCCTAAAGGGACGGCGCTACTGCTCGGTCGGTACGGTCTGGTGGGATACCCCCCTCCCCCTTTTTTTCATAAGTGTTGATTCTAAAGGTGGTTAAAGTGGTTTATTTTGATACACTTTTGCAAGTGTTGATTCTAAATAGCTTATGATCAGGGGAGGCTCAACTCAAGGCCAGAATCGGAGGGGTTGCCAGATTTTGAAGGCAGATTCATCCGAGGGTTAGATTACTTCGATTTGACGTCTTTGGCAAGCAAAAATAGGGGCGCAAAAGGGGGTATCGCACTGACTTTGAGCGGCTACTTCGAGAAAGGAAATCACGCCCGTAACCCGCGTCTAGCAGCAAGTGGAAGCAAGACGGGAAAAGGGAAATCTTTTTCACTATCCTGCCCACTGCGTTTCCTGTTTGGTGGCTGGCTGTATCTCATAAGCTATTGATTGTTAATAGGTTAGGTCTGTGCACGTGTGGGAGTCCTCCTTGTTGCAACGGCCTGAAATGTGCTTTATCGAGGGCGCATCGACTGCACATGCGCATGAGGCAAAACGTTACCACCACTTTACCCGCTCGAGTGGGTGCTGCCTTTGGCCGAATTCCATCGGCTAGGACGTCAGACTGGTGCTCGACCGGCTTGAGAACTCCTGCCGACGCTACGGTGATGGAAGTAAGCGATTTACGCGACAACGGCGAGGTTGTCCCGCGGGAGCGCATTCGGATCGCATTTGTTATCGATGTCATCGGAGGTTGGAATCTTGGGGGAACGGAGAAGCAGCTTGCTCATCTGGCGAGCACACTCGACCAGCGCATTTTCGAGCCCGTTATCTTCGTTCTTAAGCCCACACCTGCCGCTGAAGACTGTGACGTTGGCTGTCCCGTTATTTCGGTTGGCAACTCCAGAAGCCAATCGAGAATAACGCTCTTCCTAAAACTGCGTTCAGCCTTAAAGGATTTCTGCCCACACATCGTGCAAACATTTTTCATCGACGGCACGTTTTACGGGACTCTTGCGGCATGGCTGAATCGCGTTCCGGTGATTGTTCAGTCCAGACGCAATGCCGGGCACTGGCAAAAGGCACATCACACGCTGGCGCTGCGCGCAATCAATCACCTCGCAGACTCTTGGCAGTGCAATTCCCACTTTGTGGCGGGCAGGCTTCAGCGGATGGAACGTGTTCCGTCTGAGCGAATTGCGGTCCTGCCCAATTCAATTGATCTGGCTCACTTTTCACCAGTGGCGGAAAGCGAACGGCTCGCCACGCGCGCTCGTCTGGGTTTGCCCGCGGACGCTCCCATTTTTGTGGCGGTCGCAACCCTTAGGCCGGTGAAAGGGCTGACCACTATCATTGAGGCGGCGACTCGGATTCGAGCACATCTCCCGCAGGCGGTGTTCTTGCTCGTCGGTGAAGGTCCGCAGCGCAAAGAACTCGCCGAAGAGATCGTGCAAAAAGATCTGGGCGAGACGGTTCACCTCGTCGGTGGACAGAAGGATGTCCGGCCCTGGCTCGCTGCCGCTGATATCGGAATCCTGGGGTCTTACAGCGAAAGCAGCTCTAACGCGCTTTTGGAATATATGGCGATGGGTTTGCCCGCGGTTGTTTCGGACATACCGGCGAATCGGGAACTTGTGAGCGGCGAATTTTTCGCCGCCGGCAACGCCGCGGAGCTGGCAGAACGCCTCCTTGGGTTGTGGAATCAGGCAGTCCTACGGCAGGACATGAGCAGGCGCTATCGCGAGGGAGCTATTCCTTATGGAGAAGCCTCGCTGTCCCAACTCGCTCAGGACTATTACATCGGCTTATCTTCTCCGTCTCTACGACCGCGAGGAGCAGAGCACAGCTCGGAGCTAAATCCATTGAATCGGCAGCTACTTAAAAGAAAGGCAGGCCAGCGGTGATTCGCCTTTCCGCGATCCGTAAAGGTTTTCGTTTGCTGAAGTGCAAGGCGCTTGGGCAGCCACTCGATCCCGAACTGCGGCACGGCGTGCAAATTTGGAAATTAACTTTGCGCGTGTGGTGGAGTTCGGTCACGCGCAAGCCTCTCGACGTGCGGCTGCATCATGAATTCAACTTGTGGGCGGAAAAGGGCGTAGGCGAAGGGATGGACAATCCCCACAGGCGAATTATTGAGCTGACGATTCCGAAGATGGATTTGGCCGGGAAGGATCGAATCCTCGATCTGGCATGCGGCGCTGGTTTAGCCTCAAGGCTAATGGCCTCGAATGGTCCGCGCGTTGTGGGAATGGACATTTCGGACGGGATGTTGCGTCACGCAAAAAGCCAAACGGCGCAAATGCAAATTCGCAACGTAAATTTCACTTGCGGTTCAGCCGAGCACATTCCATTTCCAGACAACTTCTTCACGAAGGCCCTTAGCGTGGAGGCGTTCTACTATTTCGAACACCAGGATCGAGTTTTGGCCGAGCTGCAAAGGGTTTTGGCCCCGCAAGGGCGTTTGTTCCTGCTGATTTGCCTTTACACCGACCATAAAGATTCGCTGCGAACGGTGGACAGCGTCGATGTTCCCGTGCACGTGCGCAGCATTGCCGAATACAAGGGGCTGCTGGCGAGCGGTGGTTGGACAGACATAAACGCGGAGGAGTTTATTCGCGAGCCGCAGCCTGGCCGAAAGGCCGACGTACATGATCGGGCGCTGTTGCTGTCGGCAAGCAAGCCCCTGGCTGGATTTTCGGTTGCCCAAAAGCTGCAACGTACAAATGAAAATGCGCTTCTCGAGTCTTTGACCTGAGTGTTGGAAGCGGGTATTTGCCGACTTGCGAGCTAATAGAACGTTTTTTTGCGGAGAGCTAAGAATGGAAAACATAAACACTAAAGTGCACCGACGCAAAGCCAGTCTCTGCATAGTCGGCGGCTTAGTCTTCGTGCTTGTCGCCTCTTTGAGCGGCTGCTCAAGCGACCCTGAGAAGGGGAAGGTCAAGTATTTGGAGAGCGGACAGCGGTACATGAAGAAGAATAAGTACCAGGAAGCCGCCATCCAATTTCAAAACGCCTTGAAGCTTGATCCGCGCTATGCCGAGGCTGCCTATCAGCTCGCACAAGCCGAACTCGCGCAGCATCAATGGCAGCAAGCTTATGCGGCGCTGCAGCACACCATTGACCTTGATCCGGGCAGGCTCGACGCGCGTCTCGATCGTGCGCGGCTTTTTCTCGCTGCGCGTGAATTCCCGCAAACCGAAGAGGAAGCCGCATTTATCCTGCAGAAGGATCCAAACAATGTGGCGGCCCTCCAAATTTTGGGCGCTTCCCTGGTGGCGCGAGGCCAGAGTGACAGCGCCGTTGAGCACTTCGAGAAGATCGCCGAGTTAATGCCTAATCAGGCTTCCTCGTACATCAATCTAGCTCTCGTCGAATTGAGTCTACGTCGCTTTGATGAGACGGAACGGTACTTGCGCAAAGCAATCGAGGTCGATCCCCATTCAACGCAAGCTTATACCGACCTATCTGCCTTCTACCGCGTGAAGGGACAAGCAAGCCAGGCCGAGCAGCTCTTGGACGAGGCCATCGGGCAGAATCCGAACACGGTAGATTTGTACATTGCGAGAGCGGATCTGCTCTACAGCGAAGAGAAAAAAGATGACGCTGAGGCGGTTTTGGCGAAGCTGCGCCAGCGGCAACAAGAATCAGCCGATGCGGCGCTTGTTATCGGAGACTTCTATTTCCAGCGTAAACAAACCGCACAGGCTCTTCAGGAATATCAGAGAGGCCTGGCAGTTGCCCCAAAGAACCTCGAGATTCAGAAGCGCATGGAAGACCTTTATCTCGTAACGGGCGAAACGGATAAAGCCGCCGAACTGGATAAAGCTCTCGTTCAGCAAAAAACCAAGGATCCTATTGTGGTCGTGAATCGCTGCCGCATCCTGATAGCCAATGGGAAGCTGGATGAGGCGATTGCCACTCTGCAAAGAGAATCCAAGGATGCGCCGGACTCGCCTCACGTCCATTATTTTCTCGGCGTAGCCAATTGGAAGAAGAGGAACATCGAGCAGGCGAAGAGTCAATTGGAAGAGGCATCGCGCATCGCGCCCGACATGCTCGAAGCGTCCAACAGCTTGGCGGAGCTTTACTTAGAACAGGGCGACTTTACCGCTGCCACACAATATGGCGAGCACAGCATTCGGCTGCGTCCGGCCGATCCATCCATACGCATGTTGCTGGGTGCGATTTATGAACGCCAAGGTAAGTTCGATCTAGCTCGAGAACAGTTCGGCATCGCTCAAAAACTGGCGCCTGCCGACCCGGCCACACACGTGCGCATGGCGCAGACCTTCTCGTTGCAAAGCTCGTGGGGGGAGGCTGAAAAGGAGTTAAACACAGCTCTGCAACTGAATCCGCATGATCCCGAAGCGCTAGGTCAACTGGTGGAGCTCTGGAAGGCACGAAAGCAGCCGGCCAAGGCTCTCGACCACATGAAGCAATACGTCAAAACCAATCCGGATGACGCCAAGGGCCACCTCATCCTGGGATCATTTGCTCTCACGGAGAAGGACTATGCGTTGGCGCGGCCGGAGCTGGAACGCTCGATCGAACTGGACCCCAAGCAGGCGCAAGCCTATCTTCAGCTGGGACAAGTTTTCCGGGATCAAAACCAAACCGACTTGGCAATTCAGGAGTATCTGAAAGCCTTGGAGCTGCAACCGAAGTTTGTTCCGCTGGTGGCGTTGATTGGAAATATGTACCTGGATAAGGGAGACCTGGATAAGGCCCGCAGCTACTATAAGCAGGCCTTGGCGCTGGACTCAAACTTTGCCGTGGCCGCCAGCAACCTGGCTTGGGTCTACGCGCAGCAGGGCACAAATTTGGATGTGGCCCTTGGCTTGGCGCAGAAGGCCAAACAACGGATGCCGGAATTGTCCTCGATCACCGACACGCTGGGCTGGGTGATGTACAAAAAGGGCATTTATTTGAGCGCGCTTCCGCTATTGCAGGAGTGCGTTGACAAGGAACCTAAGTCGGCGGTCTACCGCTACCACCTGGGTATGACTATGCTTGGTCTCGGCGAGAAAGCGAAAGCAAAGTCACAACTTCAGGCAGCATTGCAGCTGAAGCTCGCGGGTGCTGATGCCGAGGCGGCTCGCCAAGCCCTCGGGACGGCAAATTAAGAACGGTAATTAGGGAATGCCCAATAAGATTCTGATGAAAACGGGAAACGCACTTCGTTTGCACATAAGCGGCAAAGGCCGTACCACAGTGCGTCGTATTGCGCCCTATGCACTGGCCGTCGATCACAACAATGTGCTTTATATTCAAGCAGTTACGGGGTCCAGGGTGTGGCTACGCCTTTGGCCGTTGGAATGCGAAGGACATCAACAGTGGCGAGTCGTCCCCGTTGTGTGACTTAAGCCCGAGGAGAGATCGAAAATGCGTTTCGCAAGTAAATCCCTAACCTGCGCCGCTGTGGCGTGTCTGGCCCTCATCCTATTTGGCAGCGCGCCCGCCGTGCTTGCCTCGCCTGTCGTGTTGAATATCACCAATGCGAATTGTGGTTTGTCGTGCGGCACGGTCCCCGCAAACACGGTAATCGGTACGGTAAGCCTAAACCTCAATGGCAATGGCAGCATTACGGCTACCATCGCTCTGAATACGAACTTTACGTTCATCGTTCCCGACGGAAACGACATCAACATCAACGGCCTGGGCACCAATGTCAGCATCTCGGCCTTCAATTCAAGCAGCACAGGTGCGGCTGGCACCTACACCAGCCCTCTGGGCTATTCAAGCCTGAATACAAATACCAACATCGGGTCTGGCTTGGGGACTTATGCGGTCACGGTCTTTCACGTCACGGATTTATATAATCCCATGCAGCCGTTGGATTTTGTGCGGTTGACGATCACGAATAATTCGGGATCCTATACTGCCCAGGATCTGCAAAATGTTGCGATGGCTTTCCACCTCGGCAATTGCCCGAGTCCGAGCAGCGGCTGCAACGCGACGACCACTGGCTTTGTGGGCACTAGCCCGGGCACGGTCAGCACCGTTCCCGAACCGGCAACTGGGGCGCTGGCGACCTTTGGTCTAAGTCTCTTGGCTGTCGGTGTGTTCATGCGCCGTCGCTTTGGAGTTGTAGCTGCGAGCTAAGCTGCCGCCGGCTTTCGATTAATCCTCATCTGAAGACAGGTTCAGGGGCTGAAGCTCAGCCGGCGAAGGAGTTGCCGGGGAGCGGAAGCCCCGAGTCATTTTCGGCACCTCCGCTCAGAGATCACTTCCATTTTTCATGGCTACAGCTCGTGTTGAACGTACGGTTCGGGAGTCGCTGCGGTTCGGGGCAAGCCGAACCCTCGGGAATGCGATTGCACACTTCGGGCAGGACAATTCGAGGAGCACGGGCAGTTTTTTTCCTTTCGGGCTCATGGCACTAATATTTGTCATTTGTTTTCAGTGGGTTACGTGCTCTCCCAGTTGAAAGAGTCTGGAACGTCGAATGCAACGGCTAGGGCAGTGGCCTACAGGCAATGAAGTATGTTCTGAGGGTGTCGGAAGGTCGGATCAAGCAGGAATTCGGGGAGTTGAAGTAAGTATAACTTGGAGGAAGTTCATGCGGAAAATGGTGGGATTGTTCGGTGTCTTGGCGTTAGCGCTGACGGTGTGTTCGGCAGCGAATGCCCAGACGCAGGTTAGCTTGGGGCCGACGGCAAATGGCAGTATCGCGTTTGTCGGCAACAGTGGAAATGTAAGCATCAACTTGGGTTCGTGCTCGGCGGGAACTTGCACTTTGCAGGGTCTGTCCGCGATTCTGCCGCCGCTTCCTGCGGGGCCGGATAGCTACAAGATCGTGCAGACTGGCGCTATCAGCTTGGCGTCAAACGGGGCGGTGACTCAAGCCAATCCGATCAGCTTCTCTTACAACAGCGGGACAGGATTGACGCTGACCGGGACACTTCAACTTGTAAACTTTATCCAGGCCGGGGCCTCCGGGTTGTTCAACGACAACCTGATGGCTAACCTTTCCAACCTTGGAGGCACATTAGCCTCGAGCTTCACCTCCCAAGGCGGGCCCAACGCGGTCACCAGCATCACGATCGTTGTTCAGAGCGGGGCGAACGTTTTCAACCTGTTCTCCGCCAATGGAACCGCTTACGGCCACATCTCCACGGCCGCAATCGTACCCGCGCCCGAATCGAGCACGTTGGTGCTGTTTGGGACAGGACTCCTGGCTGTCGGCTTCCTTTTGTGGCGCCGCGCTGGAACGCCAGCTCAACAGACTGTAGCTCTCTAACGCGTAACTCCTCCACAGTCCGCCTCCGCGAGCACCCCTCGCGGAGGCGGATTTGTTTTTACTGGCGGATGTCGGGCGCAATTTCTTCTTCGTCTTTTTCTTCGAGAAGATACTTTCCCAAGTTCAGAAATAATCCAGCGCGTCGGTGCGGTAGACAGTCGTCCTGACGAGCGGTGGTTCTCGTCATCACCGTAAAGTCTTTCGTTTCAATTCAGAAGCGAGCCAGTCTGAGGGGTTGCGGAACGTCGGCTGGTATCTGGATTGCTTCTCGTTCATCTGGGACGAATACGGGGATTTGTGTCCAAAGGGGTGGTTCGCATGGGTGGTGTTTTCGCACACGTAGGCAGATGCGCGCGGTTAAATCGTAAAGGCACCATCCATCTGGAGCGTAGTCGGCGACGCCAATTTGCGTTTTTCGTTGGAACCGTATTTCTACTAGTGCTCAGTGCGGTCGGCTGGACGCATAGGCGATCTTTGTCGGCCCTCGTCATTCACAACGATCGAAGCGATGCCCACTTTTTTTCAACTTCGCATTCCAGGCCTCAACTGGTCGAGGCTTACGGAAGGCTCCCTCTAAGCTTTGAAGTCAACACGGGGCAAACCGACGCAAGGGCCAAATTCGTTGCGCGCGGACGGGGCTATTCTCTATTCCTCACGGATAGTGAAGCCGTACTGGCGCTGAAGTCTCCGGCTGCCGGCAATGATCCTTTTCGGGCGAGCGAGTCCGGGCCAAGCATGGCGCTGCCATCGAATGCTCCGGCGGTCCTGCACATGAGCTTATCGGGTGCTAATCCGAACGCGCGGATCAGCGGGCTGGAAGAAATACCGGGGAAGAGCAACTACTTTCTGGGAAATGATTCCCGGGCGTGGCGCAAAAACGTTCCCAATTACCGCCGGGTGAAATATACGAACGTCTACCCCGGAGTTGACCTGATTTATTACGGCAATGCAGGTCGACTCGAATACGACTTCGTCGTAGCTCCTGGCGCCGATCCTAAATCGATTGCGCTGCGCTTTTCCGCGGATGGTTTCGCTGCTCCTCAGGCACTTCACGGTGGCAAGTTTCTGCATGTTGACGGCGACGGCGACTTAATTTTACGCGGCGACTCGGGTGAGGTCCGGTTTCGTAAACCAGTCGTATATCAGGATTACGATGGGAAATTGGGAGCGCGATCGCGCAAGCTCCTGAGCGGCCGTTACGTGCTGACCGCTCAAAACCGCGTTGCTTTCGATGTCCCTGAGTATGACAAAAATCTGCCACTCATCATCGACCCCGTTTTGACCTATTCAGGCTATCTAGGTAGCCTCGGAAACGACGCGGCCACTAGCGTCGCCGTGGACTCGACCGGTAATGCGTACATTACCGGCACGACTACTTCGCTTCAATTTCCCACAAGTCCGGGCGCTTATCAGAGTGTTCTGCATGACGGTTCCGCCTGCGCGAACTCGGTTTGTGGTGATGTATTTGTGACGAAAATCGATCCAACCGGGGCGAACGTAATCTACTCGACGTATCTGGGTAGCAGCGGTGCGGACGTGGCCCGCGCGCTGGCTATCGGCGCGTCTGGCGATGCCTACATCACCGGCTCGACGAATTCAACGGACTTCCCGATGGCGAACGCGCTCCAATCGAACTACGGAGGAGGCCCATCGGACACGTTCGTGACGAAAGTCGATCCCACCGGGAGCACACTGGTCTACTCGACCTATCTTGGGGGGAACGATCTTGACCGGGGGACGGGCATCGCAGTCGATTCTTCGGGTAACGCATACGTAGTCGGAGGAACGCAGTCAGGGAATTTCGCACCGCCGAACGCCATCCGTACTTGTCAAGGCGGCGGCATCCTTGATGGCTTTATTTCCAAGTTGAACGCAGCAGGCAGCGCACTTGTGTACTCGACGTGCTTCGGCGGCAGCGGTTCCGACCAGGCTTTGGGAGTCACCGTGAATTCCGGAGGGACCGCGTACATCGTCGGGTCCACATCTTCTGCGAATTTTCCGACAAGCGGGAGAGGGTATCAGCGAACGCTACTAGGTTCGCAGAACGCTTTCGTGCTGCAGCTGAACTCGGCGGGCGGCTCGATCCTGTTCTCGACGTTCCTTGGCGGCAATGGAAGTGATGCCGCTACCGGCATCGCGCTGGACGCCAAGAATTTCGCTTATGTGACAGGAAATACTTCGTCTACGAATTTTCCGGTTACCAGTGGAGCCTTCCAGACCACCTATGGTGGGGCACAAGATGCGTTTATCGCCAAGCTGAATCTGACCGCCTCCGGTTTGTCCACGCTGGTGTACTCCTCATATGTGGGAGGGAGCGGGAGCGATGCCGCCACGGGCATCGCGATCGATGGGGGATTCAACGCATACATCACCGGCTATACGTCGTCGGTAAATTTTCCCGTGCTAAACCCGGTGCAAGCATCTTTTGCAGGCGGAGCCACCGACGCTTTCGTTTTTGAGTTAAATGCGCAAGCGACAGGCGCCGTCTATTCGACCTACTTGGGGGGCAGTGGCGCGGAGGACAGCAATGGGCTCGGAGGTATTGCGGTAGACGCTCAGGGGAATGCCTACGTCGTAGGGAGCACGAATTCTACCGATTTCCCCGCGGTCACCGCATCTCAAGCCAGTAACGGGGGCGGTGCGGACGCTTTCGTGTCCAAGATTGGCGCCCTCTCCACGCCTCTCCCGGGTCTCGCTTTGCAATGGCCCTTGTCGACGCTCCAGGACCGCAGCATTTTCACGGAGAACTATTCGGAGTTCAATCTCGTCGGCAACCACATGTACCATACGGGGCTTTCTTTTGCCGCCCCGATGGGCACGACGGTCGGTGCAGCGGCTGCGGGCGACGTGGTCATGATTCAGTTGAACCCTCCGGCAGGGTCTATTTGTTACGACCACGGCTACGGAAACACCGTCTTTATTCAGCACGCTCTTTCCAACGGCCAGAATGTCTACACGCAATACTCCCACTTGTTGACGATCGATCCCACGATTCAGCAGCAGTGCGGAACGGCAAACTCGCAATACCAGATAACGTGCTCGGTTCCCGTACCCGTCGCGGCGCTACAAACGATCGGCACAGTCGGTCATACGGCTTGCGGCTATTCCAGTACCGGCAGCGTCCATTTGCATCTTGAGTTGAAAAATTTTCTGGCCTTGGTTTCTCCTCAAGGCCCGGGCATATCGGGATATGTGAACACTCCTCCGGATGAGTATGGGCTTTTCAATCCGCTCGAAAATCTCAATCCCGTCACAAATCTTTCCATAGCTCTTCCCGTGGTCGTGACCGGCAGCTCGCCGGTAAACCTGTTGACCGGACCCGGAGGCGCCAACTCAACAGCCTATCGGACGATAACCCAGGTGAGCCCGGGTGTGACATTGGATGCGCGCCGAATTGTGACTGGGGCTACCAGCACTCCGGCGTGTTCTTCGGGCTGGTACGAGGTCGCTAATCTCAACGGATCGCTTTTCACGGATACATTCGACACGGGAACAGGCCAGATGCTTTACGGTTGGATCTGCGCCGACAACGTTACTCCGGCCGGTTCGGGAAATCCGCCGTCCCCCATTCTGCATCTCTCGTCGAGCGCTCTGACCTTCAATGCTACGCAAG
>Ga0099794_10000558_pt1 | contig 12502 bp, 15 predicted proteins | sample Rivendell_Oct201_10_FD_77320 | JGI IMG/M metagenome (GOLD analysis project Ga0099794, IMG submission 77320) | Vadose zone soil microbial communities from the Eel River Critical Zone Observatory, Northern California, USA -... | ecosystem: Host-associated > Plants > Roots > Rhizosphere > Soil ... | reverse complement strand
GCAAGGAGCGGGCGGTCGTGGTTGACATCTGCGCCCGGGTCGCGGCCGAGGGCGACCACGCGCTGCGCGAGCTGGGCACGAAATTTGACGGCTGGGAGCCGGGTCTTGACGAGACGTTCGAGGTCCCCTATGGAGACCTCGCCGCGGCAGCGGACAGGCTGGCGCCGGCGGATCGCGCGGCGCTCGAGTTCGCGGCTCAGCGCATCCGCGATTTCCACTCCAGGCAGCAGCAGTCGGCTTCGAGCGGCCCGCCGGGACTCAAGCTGCTCACCCGGCCCGTCCGCCGCGTGGGCCTTTATGCCCCTGGAGGTCGCGCCGCCTATCCGTCGACAGTGCTCATGACCGTGATTCCAGCTCGGATCGCGAAGGTGTCAGAGGTGGTGCTGGCCACGCCGCCGAGGGCCGACGGCAGCGTCCCTTCGGCCATCCTCGCCGCCGCGCACATCGCAGGGGTGGACGCCGTCTACAGGATCGGCGGAGCGCAGGCGATCGCCGCGCTGGCTTACGGCACTACGACCATCCCTCGCGTGGATGTCGTGGCAGGCCCCGGCAACATCTACGTGACGCTCGCCAAGCGCGAGGTGTTCGGCGCAGTCGGTGTGGACGGCATCGCCGGCCCGACCGAGGTGATGGTCATCGCCGACGAGCACGCGCGGCCCGACTTCGTCGCCGCGGACCTGGCTGCGCAGCTGGAGCACGACCCGCTTGCGTGGGCAGTGCTCGTCACCGCCTCGATTCACCTGGCGGACCGGGTCGAGGAAGAGTTCGAGAGCCTGGTCGGCGGGCTGGAGCGCGAAGAGATCATCCGCAAGGCGAACTGCTGCATCGTCGTCGCCGAAGACCTCGACCAGGCGATGCACCTGGCCAACGACTTCGCCCCGGAGCACCTGCTCATCGTCACCGACGACGCGAGCGAGCGCGCGACGCAGGTCGAGAATGCGGGCGCTGTGTTCGTCGGGCCTTACGCCACGGTGCCGCTGGGGGATTACGTCGCTGGGCCGAACCACACGTTGCCGACCTCTGGCGCGGCGAGGTTCGCATCGCCGCTCGGCGTGCACACGTTCATGAAGCGCACCAGCGTCTTGAGCTTGAATCGCGGGGATCTGGAGATGTTGAAGGAAGCGACGGTGCGGCTCGCGCAGCTCGAAGGGCTGACCGCACACGCTCACGCAGTAGAGGTTCGCCTTGAGTAAGGGGTCCCCACGAACTCACGGCGAAGCCTCCGAGTTCGTGGGGATTTTGGAGGTGAGGCTTGAGTAAAGCAATCAGGAAAGGAGAAGTGGCGCGCAAGTCGAAGGAGACGCGCCTGACGGCGAAAGTTGACCTCGCCGGAAAAGGGCGCATCAAGGTCGCCACCGGCCTCGCCTTCCTCGACCACATGATCGAGCAGGTCGCGCGCTACGGCGGCTTCGACATCACGCTTCGGGGCTCGGGCGACTTGCACGTCGACGCGCATCACCTCGTGGAGGACGCCGGCATCGTCGTCGGCCAGGCGCTGTCGCAGGCGCTCGGTGATCGGGCCGGCATCACGCGCTTCGCTTCGGCTTACGCGCCGCTTGACGAATCACTCGCGCGCGTCGTGATCGACCTCGGCAAGCGTCCATTCCTGTCTTACAACGTCACGCTGCGCGGCCGTATCGGGACGCTCGAATCCGAGGTGATCGAAGAATTCTGGAAGGCGCTCTCCATCCACTTGGGCGCCACGATCCACGTCGACGTGATCCGCGGTCGCAACCGGCACCACATCGCCGAGGCGACGTTCAAGGCGCTCGGCCTTGCACTTTCACAGGCGATGGCGCCCGGCGGCATTGCGGGCGTGCCCTCGTCCAAAGGTGTGCTCGATTGATCGCCATCGTCGATTACGGAGTGGGCAACGTGCGGTCCGTGGAGCGGGCGCTCGTGCACGTCGGTGCCGAGCCGAAGCTCACCGCCGACCCGGACGACCTCGAGCGTGCCGACGGGTTGGTCCTGCCGGGCGTGGGCGCGTTCGCGCCGGCGCTGGAAAAGCTATCGGAGCACGGGTTGGGGCGCCGCATCGTGGAGCTCGCTAGAAGAGGCAAACCGCTGCTTGGTGTGTGCCTTGGATACCAGCTTCTGTTTGAAGAATCGACAGAGCACGGCCGCCACGAGGGCCTCGGGCTGCTGCCGGGAAAAGTCGTCGAGGTCAAGGAGAGCCCCCGCCTGCCCGTGATCGGGTGGTGCCGCCTTGCCAAGAGCGACGAAGCAGTGCTCTTGTCGGGGATCGAGGACCGTTCCTACTTCTACTTCGTGCACTCGTTCACGCCGGAGTCTTCGGACCTCGCGATCGCGTGGAGCCAATACTCGCCGGCGGCGGCAGCGGTTCGAGGCAACGTGATGGGGACGCAGTTCCACCCGGAGAAAAGCGGGCCGGACGGCCTCCAGATCTACAAGAACTTCGTGGGGTTCTGCAGCTGATGCCCGCGAAACGAATCATCCCCTGTCTCGATGTCACCGAGGGACGTGTGGTCAAGGGCGTCAAGTTCAATGACCTGCGCGACGCGGGCGATCCGGCGGAGCTGGCGGCGAACTACGACCGCGAGGGTGCTGACGAGATCGTCTTCCTCGACATCACCGCATCCTCCGACGCGCGAAAGATCCTGCTCGACGCTGTCGAGCGCACTGCCGACCAGGTCTTCATCCCGCTCACCGTCGGCGGCGGTGTGCGCAGCGTGGAGGACATGGCCGAGCTGCTTACGCACGGCGCGGACAAGGTGTCCGTCAACACGGCGGCCCTCGAAGACCCCGAGCTGATCACGCGGTGCGCCGAGGTGTTCGGGTCCCAGTGCGTCGTGCTCGCCATCGACGCGCGCCGCCAGGTGGAGATTCCGGGCTGGGAGGTGTTCAGCCACGGCGGGCGGAAGCCGGCGGGCCGCGACGCCGTGGAATGGGCCGTGCTGGGTGAGAAGTTGGGAGCGGGGGAGATATTGCTCACATCGATGGACAAGGACGGAACCCACGAGGGGTATGACATCGGGCTGCTCAAAGCGATCACGTCGGCCGTGCGCCTGCCGGTCATCGCGTCAGGCGGCGCAGGAACTGTCGAGCACATGCATCAGGCACTGACGGACGGGGGAGCCGAAGCGGTGCTGGCGGCGTCCGTCTTCCACTTCGGTGAGCTTTCCATCGCGGACGTGAAGAAGCAGCTGGCCGATATGGGTTTGGAGATCAGGCCATGAAACCGGACTTTTCGAAGGGTCTCGTCCCGGCAGTGGTTCAGGACGCGGAGTCCGGCAAGGTGCTGATGCTCGCGTATATGGACGAGGAAGCGTGGACTCGCACGCGCGAGACGGGCCAGGCATGGTTCCTTTCGCGAGAACGAGGACTGTGGCGGAAGGGCGAGACGTCGGGCAACACAATGGAGGTGCTCGAAGTGAAGCTGGACTGCGACCTCGACACTGTGCTGCTGAAGGTCAAGGCCGCCGGACCGGCGTGCCACACCGGCGCGGAGTCCTGCTTCTTCAACGAGCCGGGCTAGCGCAACTCAGTCGGGCGCTGGAAAAACGGTTCGGTATTGTCCAGCAGCCACGCCGAGGTGCCGTCCTTCCCGATCGGCGCGAAGTCGACTGGGCCCCGTGCCACCTCGTTGACGGCTGCCATCAGAGGCCGCATGACCGTTTCCATGTCAGCTCCCTCAGATAGACGCAGCCCGACGATGGGGTGTGGAGGCTCGCCTGTCGACGGAACCTCGATCAACGCAACGTAAGCCGCCCGGACCGCGTTCAGCTGCGTCAATGGTTTCGTCAGCGCCGCGATCAGCCACTCGAGGCTTTGCTCGCTGTGTCCGAGTCGTACTTCCGTGCCGCTCGGGATGACACTCGGCGTGGGATCTAGCTGGGCGAGGAGCGCTTTGACTTCGTCAGGTTGGAACGCGACTCCATCCCAGGCGCCTGGATTGATGACCAACTTTGAAGTGGGAGGCAGGCTGCGCAGGATGTCAGGAGTGGGGAGCTGGACGAACGGCTGGCTGCCGTTGGTGGCCTCCAGTATCCGCTCGTGTGCGGTATAAGCCGGCATAACCAACTCGCCACCGACCATTGCGGGCACCAGCTGCACGACCCGATGTTGATCGTCGAGCCGGCAGACGACATAAAGCTGGCCACGAAGCAATTCGCGCTGAAACGCAATGCGGTCCGCGGGGTTGCGCACCGCCTTCCGGAGGAGCTCTTCGAGGCGATTCAGCGGCTCAACTGACACGTGCTCTCAACCAATGCAGCCGTCTGGAATCTTGTGAAGGTCGAGCGGCTACCGGTTTGAACCTTTTGCGTTGCTGAGCAAGCGCCACAGTTCGTCGGTCGCCGCCTTGTACTCGCGATTGGCCTCCATCCGCTCGTCAACGGCGTCTCGCCAGACAAAGAACTCCCCGAAACCACCACGCCCGAACATCGTCCGATAGCGGGCGCCGGCTTTCTTGAGAGCATCCAGGTCGTCAAGGCTCCCATCCTCGACCACCCCGAGCACCTCGGTGATGCGCCGGATCCAGTTGCGCTCGCCCTCGGAGGTGAGGACCGACGCGACGTAGCGAAGAAGCTCGATGACTCGGGCCCGATCCGTCGCCGCCGTCACCCGGCTCATGGTAACGGTGTCTCCGGGAGCACCTTGAAATTCCAAGGTTCGGGGATGAAAACCTGGGTTCTGCCGCCCACGTAGATGCCGCCCTGGTTCGAGGTTGGACCTTCGTACATGGTTGTACCAGGTGGGACCTCGAGCGCGTACAGAGACTCGACCGGTGACGAGGCCCCGAGCTCCCCGGTAACCGGATCTATCCAATCTGGCTTGACCGCGAGCTCGATTCTGACCTGAGCACGAGAAGTGCTCGGTTCGAGGCTGAACCATCGTCCGTACGCGTTCTTGCCGCCCCCCGCGGCGCCACCCCTGTATACGACCTCGGTTTCGGTGGTGGTCCGGACGTTGTAATGGCCACCGGCGAATGCCTCTGCCGGATTGCCCGGCATCTTTGCGAGCGGTCCGTTGTCCTCGATCATGTTGTATCTGTAGCCCGGCCTCGAGTCCACGACCTTCGGCCTGCTCCCAATCCCACCGCCCGCCGCGCCGCCCACCGCTCCAGCGGCGACGTCCAGCGGGTTGATCTGCCCGTACTGGACCTCGTCGAGGATCACGGAGGTACCGGCGCCGCCCACACCACCCAACGCAACGCGTCCCAGGCGCGTGGCCGCCGCGGCGGACAAGCTCGCGGGGAGTGCATCGGCTCCGGCGCCGATGCCCGCGCCCAGGGCTCCTCCGACAAACCCGCCTGCGGCACCCATCTCGCCCCACTGCAGGACATCGCTCCAGCTGAAGTCCTTCTGGTCGTGAAAGAGGAGGATCTTCTCCGGCTGTATGGCGACGATGTCGATCGCCATCGCCTCGACCGCTCCGAAGGTCGCTCCGACCAGGACCCCGGCGATGATCCCTCCCGCCGTCGCCGTGAGCTCTATACCGACGAGCGCAGCGCTGGCCATCAGCCCGGCGGAGACAGCACCCGCGGCCGCGGTGGCGATGCCGACTGTGCATATGCCCAACACGACGCCGAGCACGACTGCCGTGCCAATCTCGGCGACCAGTTGCTCCACCTTCACCCGGGCGTCGTCGACTGCTTGCGCATAGTCGTCAAGTGCCTTTCCCATCGCGGTGCAGGCCTGAGAGCAGGTGGGCAGGTAGCCGGTGCCACCTGACCATTTCTGCCAGTAGGCGCCGAAGGCGTCCATCGCCGGCCCCTGGTTGTCGGCCAGCACGTTCAGCACCGCCGATTGGGTGGCAGAGTCAACGCCGTCGATCGCGCGAGCCATGTCGCGCCACGCCTGGGCCGCAACCCGCAGCTTGGCCGAGTCCGCCGCCGGCCACCAGATCCCCATCTGTGTCTGTTTGCTCTGCGATTCGTCGTGATGATGCGGTGTTGGCGGAGCGAAGCCGGGCAATCTAGCCTCCCGTGACGACCTGGCTTGCGGCGTCGCTGCCCTGATAGTTGATCCCCATCACATCGAGCCCCCGTGCGATGGCATCGAGGCCTGTGGACAGGTTCTGAAGCGCCAACTCGACGTTTTTCGCGTTCGGGTCGTATCCAGACCCGAACTTTTGCCCCTGCTCGTCGTTGCCGCACATTCCGCTGAGCGGCCGGAGGCTGGCTTGAAGGCGCCTCAACGCGGAAGCAAGCTGCTCGCTCTCCACCGAAAAGCGCGCGGAGGCAGTCAGGAGGGTCTGCGGATCAATAGAGAACTTGTCTCCCATCGGTCGTCAGCCCCAGATCTGCTTGTTGGCGCGCTCCGTGTTCGAGTAGTTGTCGCCCGCCGCGCGCAGCGACTGTGAGATCTGGCGCAGGACCTGGTTCAGGTCGTTGGCGCTGGCGTCCCATTTGGCCTGCAGTGCCTGAAAGTCGCCCGAGGCCTCGCCCGACCAGCTCGCCACCAGCGGAGCCAGGTAGGTCTTGAGGTCGCCGAGCTGCTGGGCGATCTGGGAGGCGATGGCATCGGTGTCCATGGCTGCCTCGTTGACGACCCCGAAGGTGACCTGGATGTGTCCGTCTCCGCTCATCTCAGCCTCCCAGCTTGCGCGTGATCGAGGTGAAGCTCTGCTGGCTCGCTTCCTCGGTCGCCTGGTAGTTGCCGTGGGCCTTGACCAGCCCGTCGCCGATCGCCCGGAGCGACGCATTGAGCTGGGTCGCGTCCTGGTGCCAGCGTTCCTTCAGGACCTGAAAGCTGGTCGCCGCGGAACCCTGCCAGGTTCCCATCAAAGGATCCAGTCGCGCCAGCAGGTTGCTCAGCTGGGACTGGATCTGGGCGTTGACGTCGAACACATGCTGCGACGCTGCCTGCATCGTGGACAGCTCGGTACGGAAGTTAGAACCGGCTCCGCTCATCCTTATCTATGTCCTCCCTCGAGAATCCGGACGACGCTTGCCGTAAAGCGTTTGTTTCATGCTAGGCGCCCTGGACAACTTTGCAACGCCTTAACAGGGCTGTCGGGTCGGTCCATCAATTCCCGGGCGGCGGCGCAGCTTGTCCTGGGCACGCGGCACCAACGCCAATCAGAACCGTCTGCTCCTGGCCGGCGCTCTTGACCAGAAGCGGAACGCATGCTGGTTCGCCCACCCAGAAGCCACCCGCAAAGACAAGCCATCGTTCCTGGGATCCGGTTGCCTTGCACCCAGACACAAGGAGGTGAGTGGTTCGAAGTGCGGGCCTGCCCTACCCGATGGTCAGCCGGCCAACCCATTCGGCGGGCACGAGCAGCGCGAAGGACGCGCCCGAGGCGACGAAGAGTCCCTGCTTGGCGAAAAGGCGTGCGTTCGGATCCGGTTCGCCAGAGCGATTTGCCGGCAAGGCACTGACGGTTGGCAGCGCCACCTGGTTGAGCACGACAGGCAGGTCGGCAGGAGGGTCGGCTTTCGATGCGATGGCGTCGTTGCATCCGAGACTTGTCCTGTAAACGAACACTGGCAGCGGGGCGCCGTCGCTTTCTCGTACGACTTCGCGCTTGCCGAGAGCCGAAGCTAGCTTCAATCCGACTGAGGCCACGTTCTCCACCGTCCCAACTCCGGCACAAATGCCGCCGTAGAGGTATCTGCGGCTGATGACCGGCCCCACTCTTACCTGCGTCGCAGTTTCAGTCGCTTTGACGTGAAACTGTCCAACGCAATAACCATCCTCTGTCCACGTGAAAAAGACACGGAAATCGGTTGTGTCACCAAACCCGCCAGGACTCAGAGAGTCGGGCGGGATCGATGTATCGATGAACTGGGGTCGGGTCAGCTGGTGGCCGCCGAAATAAATCGCTGCCACCAGTAAAACCAGGGCACCGGCAATGAACCAGGGGCGACGAGCTTGCAGAGTGGCCCGCGCTCGCATGGGCGGCCCCTACAGCAGGTTGCTGTGAATGATCGGTGGGGGTTCCGGCATCGAATACGGTCCGAAAGCTGGTGCTCCAGCAAGCATCGCGAGAACGATCAGAGCGACCAGGACGATTACCCAGCGCTTCATCTGCTTCGGGCGGATCGTACTCCGCGCGGGGGAAACAGGCGGCGGATGGTTATGCAGTTCTCTGTATACTCATGCGTCTATGAGCGGGAAGGTGAAGGCTGCGGTGGCGGGCGCCAACGGCTATGCCGGGATGACGCTCGTCAGTCTGCTCGCCCGGCATCCCGGCGTCCAGCTGGCCCAGCTCACTTCTCGGTCGTTCGCGGGTAAGCCGTACTCCGAAGTCTTTCCGCTGCTCGACCTCAGAGGGGAGTTCCGGTCTGAGCCGGATGCCAACGGCCTCGACGTCGTTTTCAGCTGCCTGCCGCACAACGTCGGAGCGAGCAAGGCCGCGGGCTGGCTCGACGCCGGCGCCCGGGTGATCGACATGAGCGCCGACTTTCGGCTTCAGGATGCAAAGCAGTACCCGGTCTATTACCGCCAGGAGCATCCAGAGCCGGACCTGCTGGCCAAAGCGGTTTTCGGACTTCCCGAGCTGCACGAGCGTGAGCTCAAGGACGCCAAGCTGATCGCCGTCCCCGGCTGCTATTCAACAGCTTCGATCCTGGCCCTAGCCCCCGCGGTCGCCGCCGGACTTGCTGCGTCCGACTTCGTGGTCGACGCCAAGTCGGGCGTGAGCGGCGCGGGCCGGTCGCCCGGAATGGGCGTGCACTTCAGCGAGGTCAACGAGTCGGTGGGCGCTTACGCCATCGGCGGCCACCGCCACCTGCCGGAGCTGACGCAGGAGCTCGGCAAGCTGAGCCGCAACGGCGACGTGCACGTCACGTTCGTCCCGCACCTCATTCCGATGACACGCGGCATCCTCGCCACCTGCTACTTCGACTTGAAGGGCTCGCTCGACGAGCTGCAGGACGCGTATCGGGAGTTCTACGCGGGCCAGCCGTTCACGAAGGTGGTCGCCCAGACGCCCACGACTAAGCTCGCGAGCCACACCAACCTGTGCCTCGTCAACGTCGCGGCCCAGGGCAGGAAGGCGGTGGTCACGGCAGCGCTGGACAACTTGATCAAGGGCGCTTCCGGCCAGGGCGTGGAGTGCTTCAACATCGCGTTCGGCTTCGACCGCACCACCGCGCTGGAGTTTCCGCCCCAATGGCCGTGACATTTCCTCGGGGCTTTCGCGCCGGGACTGCGGCTTGCGGCATCAAAGCGTTCACCGCCGGCGCATCGGCTATCCCGACCGGGCAGCGGGACGACCTGTGCGTCATCCATTCATCGCTTCAGTGCGACGCCGGAGGCGTCTTCACGACGAACAAGATCAAGTCCGCGTCGGTGGTGATCGACCAGCTTCACCTGCAGCACAACCGGATCCAGGCGCTGACGATCGTCTCCGGCAACGCCAACGCATGCACCGGCGCCCAAGGGTTCAAGGACGCGCTGCAGATGGCGAAGTTTTCGGCTGACCGGCTCGACCTCGACCCGGAGCAGGTCCTCGTGGGCACGACCGGCGTGATCGGCCGCTACCTGCCGATGAATGCGATCAAGCCTGGAATCGCCGAGGCGTGCGGCAGCCTGAGTCCCGATGGTGGAGCCGCCGCGGCGCGAGCGATCATGACGACCGACCTCGTGCCCAAAACGGCGGAGCTCGAGATCGAGGTCGGCGGGAAATCGGTGCGCCTGGGTGGGATGTGCAAGGGGTCGGGGATGATCCACCCGAACATGGCCACGATGCTCGCGTACATCACCACCGACGCCGCGGTCGAGCCCGGCCTCATCGGCAAGATGGTCAAGTCCATCGCCGACCGCAGCTTCAACCAGGTCACTGTCGACGGCGACAGCTCGACCAACGACACCTTCCTCGTGCTGGCGAACGGGGCCGCGGGCAACGATCCGATCCAGGGCGGCAGTCCTGAGGCCCAGCAGCTGGAGGCGGCGCTCCTGAAGGTCGCGCAGCAGCTCGCTCGCGCGATCGCCCGCGACGGGGAAGGCGCCACCAAGCTCATCACCGTCAAGGTGTCGGACGCGATGTCAGACGCCGACGCCCGCATGGCAGCGCGCGCCGTTGCGTCGTCGAGTCTCGTCAAGACGGCCGTCCATGGCGGAGACCCCAACTGGGGCAGGATCGTGTGCGCGCTCGGTTACAGTGGCGCCGAGCTCGCGCTCGACAAGCTGCACCTGACGGTCGGAGGACAGGTCGTCTTCACGCGCGGCGCGGGCGTGGACGTCGACCTGCGTGCTGTGCGCCACGCGTTCGAGCAGCCGGAGATCGAGATCGTGGCCACCCTCGGGCTGGCGGATGGACACGCCGAAGCCTGGGGATGCGACCTTTCGGAGGAATACGTGCGAATCAATGCGGACTACACGACATGACGCTGACAGCTGAAGAGAGAGCGAAGGTACTGGTCGAGGCGCTGCCATACATCAAGCGCTTCCATGGGCAGGTCGTCGTGATCAAGGTCGGAGGCAACGCCATCGAGTCGGCTCGCGACGAGATGCTGCTGGACATCGTGCTGCTGCGCTACGTCGGCATGCTGCCGGTCCTCGTGCACGGTGGTGGTCCGGAGATCAGCGCGATGAGCGAGCGGCTGGGCCTGAAGCCCTCCTTCAAGAAAGGCTTGCGGGTCACCGACGAAAAGACGATGGAGGTCGTGAAGATGGTGCTGACGGGCAAGGTGAATCCCGACCTGGTGGGCGCCATCAACCGGCTCGGCGGGCAGGCGGTGGGGATGAGCGGCGAGGACGGTCCGACGATCATCGCGGAGCCGCTCGACGAATCGATGGGCTACGTCGGCCGCGTGACGCAAATCAACAAAGAGCCGATCACGGCGCTCCTCGGTCGCGGCTACATACCCGTCATCGCCTCGATCGGGCTCGGCTATGACGGGAACGCGTACAACATCAACGCCGACACTGTCGCGGCGGAAATCGCGGTCTCGCTGAACGCGGCCAAGGTCATGCTCCTGACCGACGTGCCCGGCGTCATGGGCGTCGACGGCAAGGTCGTCGCTGTGATGTCACGCGACGACGCGCGCCAGCGGATCGCTGAGGGCGAGGTCACCGGCGGCATGATCCCTAAGCTCGAGGCGTGCCTGCGAGCGCTTGACGTGGTGCCGCTGGCGCACATCGTCGACGGCCGGACGCCGCACGCCCTTCTGCTCGAGCTGTTCACCGAGGCCGGGATCGGGACGATGGTGACTCCATGAACACGCCCGAGCTTGCGGACCGCTACCTCATGCAGGTGGGCAAACGCCTGCCTGTCACGTTCGTGCGAGGCAAGGGCTGCCTTGTCTACGACGACTCCGGGCGCGAGTATCTCGACCTGGTCGCCGGCATCGCCGTCAACCTGCTCGGCCACGCGCATCCGGACGTCGTGGCCGCGCTCACCGCGCAGGCGAGCAGCCTCATCCACACGTCCAACCTCTACTACACGCAGCCGCAGGTCGAGCTTGCGCAGCGCCTCGTCGAGCTGTCGTTCCCCTCGCGCGTCTTCTTCTGTAACTCGGGCGCGGAGGCCAACGAGGCGGCGATCAAGCTCGCCCGCAAGTGGGGGAAGCGCAATCGCGACGGCGCCTTCGAGATCATCACGACCACTGGCTCGTTTCACGGACGCACTCTCGCGGCAGTCACCGCCGGCGGGCAGCACAAGTACTCGGATCCTTTTACACCTCTGCCGGAAGGTTTCGTGCACGTGCCGTACAACGACCTCGACGCGATCAAGGCGGCGACCAACGAGCACACGGTCGGCGTGATGCTCGAGCCGGTGATGGGCGAGATCGGCATCATCCCGGCGGCGCCGGGCTACCTTGCCGGAGTCCGCAAGTGGTGCGACGCGAACAGCCTGCTGCTGATCCTCGACGAGGTGCAGACCGGACTCGGCCGCACCGGCCGGTGGTTCGCGCACCAGCATCACGGCATCACGCCCGACGTGATGACGCTGGCCAAAGGACTCGGCGGTGGAGTGCCAATCGGCGCCTGCCTTGCCGCACCGCGCGCTGACGTTTTCGAGCCCGGCGACCATGGCTCAACGTTCGGCGGCAATCCGCTGGCCTGCGCGGCGGCCGTCGCCGTGCTTTCGGTCATCGAGCGTGACGGGCTCGTCGGTCACGCGGCCGAGATGGGCGGCGTCCTCCACGAGGCGCTCCTGGACCTCGGCGCCAAGGAGGTCCGCGGACTCGGCTTGATGCAGGCGTTCGAGTTTGCGGAGCCGCGCGCGAAGGCGTTCCAGCAGTCATGCCTGGAGGCCGGTCTGATCGTCAATGCAGTCGACGAGAACTCGATTCGCCTGGTGCCGCCGCTGATCATCGGCAGCGCCGAGATCGACCGGGCGCACTCGATTATGCGAAAGGCGCTCCTGTGACCCCGCGGAAGGCGTTATCGTGACGCCGACCAAAAGCCAGCGCCACGACGCGATCCTCGAAGTGGTGAATCGCGGCGCGGCGCACACGCAGCAGGACATCGCCACCGCGCTCGCCCGCCGCGGGGTGCGGGCAACCCAGGCGACGATTTCGCGAGACATCCAGGAGCTGGGTCTGATCAGGTCCGGCAGGGGTTATCGCAGCTCCGCCTCTCTCGTG
>Ga0099794_10000556_pt1 | contig 12507 bp, 7 predicted proteins | sample Rivendell_Oct201_10_FD_77320 | JGI IMG/M metagenome (GOLD analysis project Ga0099794, IMG submission 77320) | Vadose zone soil microbial communities from the Eel River Critical Zone Observatory, Northern California, USA -... | ecosystem: Host-associated > Plants > Roots > Rhizosphere > Soil ... | reverse complement strand
TGGAGACCTGGGTTGGGGTCAACGTGTCGCCGCGCTCGCAGGGATATGAGCTTGGCGGAGCAATGAAGTTCACCGACCGGTCAGCACTTGACGCTTACGGAGCGCATCCTGTTCATCAGAAGTTGCTGCAATGGCTGATGCCGCTGATTGATCCGATCGAAGTCGATTTTGAAGCGTAACGTGAACCCGCTTGAGGGATTGCGGGCGGGTGGCGGCTAATCCTTTTGTGCGAGCAGGGAATGGCGCACGGCTTCCAGCTCTTTCTTCTTGGCTTTGTCCACCTCCGGGAAGGAAAGATGGAGTTCATCGAGCGCGTGAATGATCGCGGAAGCCACGATCAGCCGCGTAAACCACTTGTTGTCCGCTGGAACGACGAACCACGGCGCGTACTTCGTCGCGGTATTCTGAATCATCTCCTCGTAAGCTTCCTGGTAATCCTTCCAGAAGCCTCGTTCGTTGACGTCGGCCATGGAGAACTTCCAGTTCTTCTTCGGATCCTCCAGCCGCTCGAGGAAGCGCTTCTTCTGCTCTTCCTTCGAGATGTGAAGGAAGAATTTTCGAATGACTACTCCATTTCGAGTCAAGTACTCCTCGAACGAGTTGATGTCCTCGTAGCGCTGTTCCCAGATATGCTTCGTGATCTGCTCGTCGGGCAACCTCTCTCCTCTTAGCAGAGTGGGGTGGACGCGCACGATCAATACCTCTTCGAAGTAGGAGCGATTGAAAATGCCGATCTTGCCCCGCTCAGGAATGCACTTATGCGTTCGCCAGAGGTAATCGTGGTTCAACTCTTCATTTGTCGGTGTCTTGAAGGCGTGAACGTCGCATCCCTGCGGATTCACGCCGGACATGACGTGCTTGATCACGCCATCCTTGCCGGCGGCGTCCAGACCCTGGAGGACGACCAGGAAGGACCAGCGGTCTTGCGCGTAGAGTTTCTCCTGCAGGTGGTTGAGCACGCCTTCGCGCGCGTCGAGTATGTTTTGGGCGTGCTGTTTGTTTTTGACGCCGGTCGTGGCGGCGGGATCCCAATCCTTCAACCGAAACTTCTCGCCCTTGGTGATGCAAAAGGGCTCTGCCAGGCCCGAGGCCTGCTTGATGAGTTTGTCGTGTTTCATGGTTTCGGAAGTGTAGTACAGACATGCCGCTCAGAACAGCGAGCCGAGTCCCCAACCGAAGGCGGAGAAGCGGTTGTGGGCGTGGAAGAGGGAATTGTTCGAAAGTGAAAAAAAGCGATTTATACGCAGAACATTTACGGCGTAATAAGTGCGAATGGGAACCTGGACACCGGGGATGGTCCAGCGGAGCTCGATTCCCAGGGAGCCGTGAAGCACGCCGTTGGTAGCGCCCAGGAGAATTGGCTTGGTGGGGCCCAGCCAGTTGGGAAGCAGCAAGCCTGAACCGATGTCAAAGAAGCCGACGGCCTCAGCCCCGCCCCCGAGGGGGAAGCGGTATTCGGCGTTTGCGGCGGTGAGAAGATTTGCGCCCGCAGGCGAAGCTGAATAGGTCGTCGCGCCGTTCGCCGCGGTGCTTGCCGTTACGGCGTAGGGGCCGAACTCACCGGGCTGGAGTCCGCGCACGAGCTCATCGCCCGAAAAGAGCCGCGCATAAAATGGCATGTCGCCGCGATAGCTACCCGCGCCGATGAACGTCGTTCGAAAAGCCCAAGCGCCCTTGGGCGAGAAAATCGGGTCGCGGAAAATGCGGCTGTATTCGGCAGAAGTGCGGATCATGTTCTCGCTACCGCCAAGCCATCCTCCGGAAACGGAATTCGCAAACGCAACGCGCTCACTTCCCGTGTCGCGGGCCCAACCGACGCCCAGTGAACTGCTGGAAGTCTTCGATCGAATGTCCCCGAATGTCACGCCGGGCACGGCAGAGAGAGAGGCGGAAGGATATACGGTTGTTGTGCGCGCGAAAGTGTAGTTGATGCCTAGCGAATCGGTGTTGCTCAAGGGGTAGGTCCAGGGGACAGCGATCCCCTGGGTGCGGGAGGAGAAAAACGGCCCCTGGGCGCTGCTCGCGAACCGAGGGCGAATAACATTATTAAAGACGGAGAATGCCAGCGAGGCGCGCGTGCCGAAGATTCCTTCCTTCGCCAAGCCCAGCATGATCTGCAGGCTCTCCGGGCCTCCCTCAAGTTGCGACGAAAGGAGCTCTTCCCGGCTTAGAAGATCGAAGACGCTGTAAATGATGCCAAGGGTAGAGCCGAACTGGCCGCTCCCGCCGACCAAGGAAGCGCGTTGTTGACCGATCTCCTTCACCTCGATAGAGACGTTGGCGGTGTGCGTCACCTCATCCATGTGCACGTGAATATCTTCTTTGCGAATCGGCTTGAAGTAGCCGGTGCGCGCGAGCCTCGCGAGACCCGCTTCCAGGGCACGATCATTTACGGGCTGTCCTTCCCGCAACATAATTCGGCGGCGCATGAAGCGGTCGTTGAATTTGTGCAGTCCCTGGAATTCGACTCGCCGCACCACGTACGGTTGAGAATCGCTCAGATCAAAGTTGACGTGTGCCGTTTGCTTATCCGGATCAAAGGCGGACATGGACTCGACGGCGCGAAAGCGGATTGCATCGCCTTTCGGATTCTGCGGCTGAACGCGGGCCAGCCAGGAGCGCCGTAAATTCTCGATGACTTGCGAGGAATACGGCTGGCCCACTTCGGCATTGAAAATCGCTACCGGTTTACCGGAGACATCTTCCGCAGTTTGCCGAAGGGCGGGGCTGGCCGCTATGGACTCGAAACGATAGAAATGCCCGGCCTGGACGGGAATAGAAACGGAAAGCCCCGTTTGCGTCACGTCGTGTGGCCAGGGAAACCAATGGCGCGATGATTCATTGATCCGCTCGACTCGCGGATTTCCGACGCGCGCCTCCGGATATCCGTGGTTTTGGTAAAACGCCAGGATTCGCGCGCTGTCTTCTTCCAAGGCTTCCTGGGTGTAGGCGTTTTTGCCCCGCAACGAAGCTAGCGGATTCCAGGGCGCGATGTTGCGCATTTGCGCGCGCAATAATTTAGAAGAGAGTTGAGGGTTGCCAACGAAGTTCACCTGCCGCACTTGCAGAAGCGGGCCATCGTTGATTTCGAACCGGACGGATACCGTCGCGTTCTTCGCTTCTTCCCGCTGGATATTAACGCTCGCTTCCGGGTGGCCCAGCTCATTCAGGCCGGAGCGAATCGCGAAGGCAATCCGTTGAAGCACGGCTGGATCGGCCGGTTTTCCAAGGCCGGATGCGAGCTTTTTGTCTTCGAGCATTTTATCGATCTGTTTCTTCGAAAGCAGCCGAGAGCCCGAATACGCGACTTTGGTTAGAAACGGCCGCTCCTCCAGATGAAAGATAAGAGCCACGTGTTTCCGGTTTTCGAGCGTTTGAGGAGGTGCGAGAGTTGGAGTCCCTTCTTCCACCTGAATGGACTCGAACCACCCCAGCGTCGCGAGGGCGCGGAGATCTTTGTCAATTTTCGTAGCGTCGAAAGGCTCGCCTTGGCGGGATTTCAACTGGGCGGCAACCGCGGCGGGCGCGATGCGTCGCAGTCCCGTGAAGCGAACTTCGTCAAGGATCGGAACGTCTGCCGTCTTCAGGAAACTGGCTCGCAGATCGCAAGGTGCGGTGCAAGCCCCTGGCATTGCAGGTACTGCAGCCGTCAGAAGTGACACAAAATAAATCGCCGCGATGAGCCAACGCACCAGCTTCTCTCCTTGCACCGAGGAGGATGAATGAACAGATGGCGGCCAACTTCGCGGGGTTGTCTGCTTCGAAAAATGAGCTGGGGGAGAGAACTCTAAAAATGGAAGCGCCCTGGACGGCTCCCCATTTGCCGAAGCCATCCAGGGCGTTTGAATTAGGGCGTTTAGCGCCGAATCCGCTTGCGCGGCTCTCTGTTATTCGTCGAGGACAGTACCGGTTGCCGGATCCAGGAACAGCTTGTGATTATGCCCGGCATCGCCAAAATCGAACATCGCGTTCAACGTGCCGGCAATCGCGTCCGCGGAACCGTTGCCGATGCGGCCCAGGCTCCAATTGTCCTCGATGAAGCGAAGGACGGACCCTTGGTCGGTCACGCGATGATCCACGTAATTTTTCCGTGCGAAGGGAGAGATCACTAGCAGGGGCTGCCGCGGGCCATAACCACAGCGGCCGTTCTGGATAGTTCCGTTCGCGTCAACGGCCTTCGGTGTTCCGCAGTTGCCCGCCCCGAGGAGTTGATCCTCGGTCACGTTGGACTGGTTCACGATCGGACCCATCACGTGGTCGTACCAACCGTCCGAGTCGTCGTACACGAGGATTACCGCGGTTTCTTTCCACTCGTTGGCCTGCTCCAGCGCGTTGATGGTGTTCACGAGGAAGATCTGTTCGTCCAAAGGATTGGAGTAACCCGCATGGCCGTCCTGGATGGCGGGCGCCTTCAGGAAGCTCACCGCCGGCATGTTGTGTGCATTGACGGCATCCCAAAAGTCTGTGATGTCGTATTCGTGGTTCGCCGCATCGCCTTGGTGGCCGATCATCGCTACCGAAGTACGTGGTGTGTGTTTGGCATTCAGCGTGGATTGCCAGTATTGAAAGAATGCATGGTGCGGAATGTAGTCGGTTGTCGTCAGCCCCGTCGTTCCCGTGGACACTGCCGCGCAATTTGCGAACCCGCCCATGAACGAACCCCAGGTGACGCCGGCGTTGTTCAACAGATCGCCCACGTTTTGTCCTGACATCGTGATTTGAGTACGCTTCGGATTCGAACACACATCCCCGGCAGGATCCGGGTCCCCAATCACGGCACCGCTCGTCGCAGCGCCCGCAATATTTCCACCGGCCCCGAGGCCATTCGTTATTGAGGCCTCAAAGGTTGTGCCCGCGACCAGGTTCAGAAGGCCCGGCGTCGACGGCCCAAAGGTCGTGCTGAAGGAGTTGTCGCTCATTGCGAAGTGCTGTGCGTAGTTCCACAGCGCGGTTACGGTATTACCGTCGTAATAACCCAGCGTGCTGTTTGCCCCGAGATTTTTGTCCTTGCAGCTAAAGGGACGCCCGTTTGGCAGAGTGCCGGTGAAGCGATCCATCAGTCCGCCGTGAAACGCAAACTGTTCATCTCCGTAAGCGTGGTCCTGGTCGCAGGTATTCGGGAAGCTGCGATCGATTCGGAATGGATTCGCGCCATTGGGGTTGTTGGTGAGCAGTCCGGCGCTCTCGAGGCTGTTCACGCTCGGCGTATCGTCTTTCGCGCCAGCAAAATATTTTGTGCCGTCATTATTTTCTTTGGCGCGGGGGTAGGTCCCGAAATAGTGGTCAAACGAAACGTTCTCCTGAAAGATCACGACGACATGCTTGATTGGCGTCTTCGTCGAGGAACCGTCTTTGTCTTGTGCGGATGCTGGGTACACGGGCAACAGCGTCATGGCCGAAGCGGCCACAACTGCCATAGCCCTAGTAATGCGATGATGCATAGGGAGTCTCTCCTTGGAATTCTCAATCTTCAACGACAAATGAAAACACAGGGGACGGACGCACTCACGGGGAGGCGCGGACTCGAAAGCGTCGCAGCCCGTTTTTCCTGCGCATAGAGTTCTAAACTGGTTTTGTTAGCGGCAGGTTAACGGCTCGTCAAAACTACTGGCGCGAACGGAGAAGCTGTATAGAATCGGGGCGTACCCGGGAGACATGAGCACACTCGCGCGCAAACTTCGCCTTGCCGATTACTTTGCGCTCGCATTTGGCACGATGGTCGGCGCCGGATGGTTAGTACTCATGGACGACTGGCTCGGACGGAGTGGCCCGCTCGGGGCTATCCTGGGATTTGCTCTTGGGGGAGTTCTGTTGTTGCCCGTCGGCTACGTTTATGGCCAATGGGTGCAGCGGCTTCCCGACGCTGCTGGCGAGGCCGCCTACACGGCTCAAGTATTTCCGCCGATCGTCAGTTACTTCACTGGCTGGATGATGCTGCTGGCGTACTTCATCGTGTGCCCTTGGGAAGCGGTGGCGGTCGGCAAGCTTGCGGCGTACATCTTTCCATCGCTGAATTCGTTCGAGTTGTATCGAGTGGCGGGGCAGCCCGTTTTCCTGCCGCGCCTCGTGTTGGGCGTCGGGCTAACGATTTTTCTTGCGGTGCTGAACTATCGGGGCATCCGCTGGAGCGCCAGTTTTCAGAGCTGGACGACGGCGATGGTGTTCCTTTTCTTCGTCCTCCTCTTGGGCATCAGCGCCGATCGAGGCGCTGCTGCCAATTTTCATCCGGCGTTTCGCACGACTCCCTTTGTATCGATCCTGCTTACGCTCCAGATCGTCCCGTATTTCATGACCGGATTCGAATCGGTGCCCAAAGTAGCGGAGGAAGCCCACCCGGGATTTCGCTCGACAGGATTTTTTCGCGCGATCATGATGGCAGTTCTTGTGGGTGCGGGTTTCTACGTGCTCGCCGTCGCGGCGGTGGCCTATGTTGCGCCCTGGCAAGGTTTGATTGGAAAGCGATTCGCGACTGCGATCGCGTTCGAACAAGCGCTGGGAGCGCAGTGGCCGGTCCGATTGATTGTGATCATGGCCCTCTTCGGGCTGTTTCAGTGTTTCAACGGCAACTTCGTAGCCTCCAGCCGTTTGTTGTTCGCCTATGGCCGCCGCCGAACCATTCCTCCGCGCTTCGGCGAAGTTCACGAAAAATTCCTGACACCTTCCGTGGCCATTCTCGGAATTACGGCAGGAACGCTCGCGGGGCTGCTGCTTGGCGACGCGCTCCTCGTTCCCGTCACCGAAGTGGGCTCGATGGCATCGGCCATGGGATGGTTCGCCGCCTGCCTCTCCTTCTGGATCGTGGAGAAGCGGGCGTCGATGCGCATCGTGACCGGGCTGGGGATTGCCGTCTCCTTGTTGCTTTTCCTGATGAAAGTTCTGCCCGCATTCCCCGGCCACTTTTCGCCCGCCGAATGGATCGCATTCGGCATCTGGGTCGGACTCGGTTTCGTCCTGCGTGCCCGGAATTAAAGTGCAACTCTATTCTGGGAGCTTCAGCAACAACGAGGGAGGAGTCAGCGTTCGTATGAGAGCGGTATTCGGACGACAGCGAGCCCTCGTGTATACTTTTAGAGGCGAATCGCTTCGCCATCGATGATTCCTTTTCTCCATCTTGGGCCACTTACAATTCCCACCTTTGGCCTAATGGTTGCTCTCGGCCTGTTGGCCGCCGCATATCTCTTGCAGGCCGATTTTGACCGCCAGCGCGCGCAATTCGTGAAGAGCGGCTACTTGAAGAATGGCGGCAAGCCGAGCCATCACGACGAAGGGTTTCTTATAATTGGCATCGCCGGACTTGCCGGCCTGGTGGGGGCACGTCTTTATCATGTTTTGGAGAGCCCTCGAGAGTTGATCGCCGCTCCATCGGTGCTGATCAGCCGTTTTGGATTCGCCTGGTTCGGCGGATTCCTCGGCGGTTTCGTGGCGCTACTGTTCCTGGCGCGGCATTACCGCATTCCCGTGCTTGAATTCATGGATCTATGCTCACCGGCAGCGACGGTTGGTTACGCCATCGGGCGCATTGGCTGCTTGTTGTCTGGCGACGGGGACTACGGCAGGCCCACATCGTGGTCATGGCCGTGGGGGATGGCTTTTCCTCACGGCGTGGTTCCCACAACCGAAACTTGTGTGCAATGGGGCTGGCCAGCCGACTGCCGCGTTTACCCGACTCCCATTTATGAATTTTTCATTTGGATCGCCATCGCCGCGTTCCTGTGGCGCATGGGGAAGCAGGCAGCGAGTGGCGCGCGGCCCAAGGGGGAAATCTTCTGTGGCTACCTGATCCTGACGGGCGTAGCGCGATTCTTGATCGAATTCATCCGCATCAACCCGCGAACGTTTTTTGGTCTCTCGAACGCGCAGACGGCCAGTCTGGCGTCGGTCGTCATCGGTGTCATTCTGTTCTGGTGGATCAAGCGCAATTCGACTCTGCAATCGAAATCTTCTTAGTCTGCAACTCGCGCAAATAAGAAGTCCCCGGACGGGAACTTCCTGGGACTTACGGGCCATGAGTCTTGGCGAGTGTTAGAGCATCTGCCGCAAAACGTATTGCAGAATGCCGCCGTGATGGTAGTAGGAAACTTCCTCCGGTGTATCCGCGCGCGCGATCGCCGAAAAGGTTTTCAACTTTCCGTCTGCCGATTTAGCATGCACCGTGATCGGTTTTTTTGGCGCCAGTGACGCGACGCCCTCGATCTCAAACATTTCGTGTCCGGTCAAGCCAAGCGATTCGCGGTTTTCTCCCGGCTTGAATTCGAGCGGGAGCACACCCATGCCAACGAGGTTGCTGCGGTGGATGCGTTCGTAGCTTTCCGCGATGACCGCGCGCACGCCGAGCAGCCGCGTGCCTTTTGCGGCCCAATCGCGCGAAGAGCCGGAGCCGTATTCTTTTCCCGCGATGACCACCAGCGGCACTCCGGCTTCGCGATATTTCACGGCGGCGTCGTAGATCGACATCTTCTCGCCATCCGGAAGGTAAAGAGTCCAGCCGCCTTCGGTGCCGGGGGCAAGCTGGTTGCGCAGACGAATGTTCCCAAAGGTGCCGCGCATCATGACCTCGTGGTTACCGCGGCGCGCGCCGTAGGAATTGAATTCATGCGGCTTCACGCCGTTGGCGATGAGGTATTTACCGGCGGGCGATTCGACGGGAATCGAGCCGGCCGGCGAAATGTGGTCGGTGGTGACGCTGTCTCCAAGAATGGCCAGCACCTTGGCGCCGTGAATGTCCGCGAGCGCCGGAGGCGTCTTCGGCATGTTTTCGAAAAACGGCGGCAGCTTGATGTACGTCGATTTCGGATCCCACTTGTAGATATCGCCTTTGGGAATCGGCATGGACTTCCAGTGCGCATCGCCTTCGAACACTTCGCTGTACTGCTTGCTGTATTGCGCCGTAGTAACGGAAGAACGAACGGTTGATTCGATTTCCTGCGGCGTCGGCCAGATGTCTTTCAGATAGACCGGCTTGCCCGCAGGATCGGTGCCGAGCGGTTCCGATGTGAGGTCAAGGTCCATGCGTCCCGCAAGAGCGTAAGCGACGACCAGCGGTGGCGACGCCAGATAATTGGCGCGAACCAGCGGATGAATGCGGCCCTCAAAGTTGCGATTGCCGCTGAGCACGGCGACAGCGATCAGATTGTTGTCCTTGATGGCGGCGCCGATGGCTTCCGGCAGCGGACCGCTGTTGCCAATGCACGTGGTGCACCCATAGCCGACCAGGTGAAAATTCAATTTCTCAAGATAAGGCGTCAGCCCTGCGGCGAGCAGGTAATCGGTCACGACTTTCGAACCGGGCGCAAGGCTGGTCTTGACCCACGGCTTAACGTGCAACCCGCGCTCGACCGCTTTCTTCGCCAGCAGTCCCGCCCCCAGCATGAGCGAGGGGTTCGAAGTGTTGGTGCAACTGGTGATGGCGGCAATGACCACGGCGCCGCTCGAAAGGTCAAACGAGTCGCCGTTATTTCGGACGGCCACGTGCTTGGCCGGCGTTCCTTCCACGACTTTCGTGAAAGAAGCCTTGGCCTGGCGCAGCGCGACACGATCCTGCGGACGCTTGGGACCAGCGACCGTGGGCTCGACGGTTCCCAGATCTAAGTCCAGCGCGTCGTTGAAGAGTGGAGGCGGCGTCTGATCGGTGCGAAAGAGCATCTGCTCTTTACAGTAGGCTTCGACAAGAGCGATCTGTTCGGCTGAACGCGCCGTGAATTGCAGATAAGCGAGCGTTTCTGCATCAACGGGGAAGAAGCCCATGGTCGCGCCATACTCAGGGGCCATGTTGGCAATCGTGGCGCGGTCGGGAACGCTCAGTGTGGACAGGCCCGAACCGTAGAATTCAACGAATTTTCCGACGACGCCTTTCTTGCGCAACATTTCCGTAACGGTCAAAACGAGATCCGTCGCGGTCGCGCCTTCGCTCAAGCGCCCGTGCAGACGAAAACCCACGACTTCCGGAATGAGCATCGAAGACGGCTGGCCCAGCATGGCCGCCTCCGCCTCGATCCCGCCGACGCCCCAGCCGAAAACGCCCAGGGCATTGACCATAGTGGTGTGCGAATCCGTTCCCACCACCGAATCGGGATAGGCTTCAAACCTGTTGCCATAGGGCATCGCGCAGACGACCCGAGCGAGGTATTCCAGGTTCACCTGGTGGCAGATACCAGTATCCGGCGGAACGACCTTGAAATTCTGAAACGCCGTCTGCCCCCAGCGCAGGAACGCGTAGCGCTCCACGTTGCGCTGGAACTCCATCTCCGCATTCAGGCCGAAGGAATTGACGCTGCCGAAATTGTCGACCTGCACGGAATGGTCGATGACCAGCTCGGCAGGGAAGAGCGGGTTGATTCGCTTCGGATTGCCGCCCATGCGTTGCACCGCTTCGCGCATGGTAGCGAGATCCACGATCGCGGGTACGCCCGTGAAGTCCTGCAGCAGGACGCGCGCGGGCATGAATGCGATCTCTTTTTCCGGAGCGCCGGGCCGCCAGTTAGCAAGCGCGCGGATGTCCTCGGCATGGACGAAGCGGCCATCCTCGCAGCGCAACAGATTCTCCAGAAGGATGCGCAGTGAAAAGGGGAGCTTTGCCAGGTCGGCGACGCCCTGCTTTTCAAGGAACTCTAAGCGGTGAATATCGAAGGTCTGAGCGCCGACGTTGAGTTTGTCGCGTGTGCGGAAAGAATTGCCCGCATTGATGGCCATTCTTACAGTCCTTTCGCTGTGGTGCGTAACCCCTATCATAACCGAAATTGAATCCGGGCGCCGCGCAGCTATACTGGTATGGCAGTGAATATCGTTCTCATTTCGACCTACGAGTTGGGGAGGCAGCCCTTCGGGCTGGCGTCGCCTGCGGCATGGCTGCGCAAACGCGGCCACAGAGTCGCGGCGCTCGACCTCGCCCGTCAATCATTGGATGAAGCTGCGATTGGCGACGCCGCGCTCATCGCGATCTATTTGCCCATGCATACGGCCACGCGGCTGGCGGCACAGCTCATTCCCCTGCTGCGGAAACAAAATCCAGGCGCGCATCTCTGTTGTTACGGCCTGTACGCTCCGATGAACGTTGACTATCTTCGCGCGCTCGGAGTATCCACAATTCTCGGCGGCGAATTTGAAGACGGGCTCGTGCACCTGGCGGAGCGCCTGTCCACACATGGAAAGCAGGCAAGCGCGCAGCCCGCGGAGTCCATGATCTCCATGGCCCGGTTGCAGTTCGAAGTGCCCGATCGATCGGGAATGCCGTCGATGGAGAAGTATGCGCATCTCATCGTTCCCGGGGATGGCTACCGGATCGTTGGTTCGACGGAAGCAAGCCGCGGCTGCAAGCATCTTTGCCGGCATTGCCCCATCGTGCCGGTTTACAAGGGAGTGTTTCGAATCGTCAGCCGGGACGTGGTGCTCGAAGACATCCGTCAACAGGTGGCCGCCGGGGCGCAACACATCACCTTCGGCGACCCGGATTTCTTTAACGGCATTCGTCACGCGATGGAACTGGCGGAAGCGTTTCATCGGGAATTTCCGGCCGTGACGTACGACGTCACCATCAAGATTGAACACTTGCTCCAATATGAGAAGCACTTGCCCGCGCTTCGCGATACCGGCTGTTTATTTGTAATCAGTGCCGTCGAATCGGTGGATGATGCGGTGCTGGTGTTCCTCGACAAGGGACACACGCGCGAAGATTTTCTCCGCGTCGTAAACACGTTCCGCGAACTTGGCATGACGCTTCATCCGACTTTCGTGCCGTTCACGCCCTGGACGACAGTGGATGGCTACCTGGATTTGCTGCGACTGATCGAGAAACAGGGCGTGATCGAAAACGTCGCGCCCATTCAACTTGGCATTCGTTTGCTCATCCCGGAAGGCTCGCGAATGCTGGAATTGGAAGAGGTGCGTCGCCTGGTTGGGCCCTTCGATCCGCAGTCGCTCGCGTATCCCTGGAAAAACGCCGACCCGCGTCTGGACGTTCTCAGCGATACCGTGCAGGAAATCGCCGCCGCGGCGGAGCGGCAAAAGGAATCGCGGCCGACGACATTCGAACGCATCTGGAAAGCTGCGCACGCCGCCGCCGGATTGTCCGCTCCACAGATCAACATATCGGCGCCATCGCAGGCTAGCGTCCCGTTCCTCAGCGAACCCTGGTACTGCTGCGCAGAGCCGACCCGCGACCAGTTGGTCTCTATCGGCGCCCGGAAGCCGCTGGTGAAAAATGCCGTCGCGAGCGCTGATGGCTTTGTTTGATCCTGGCATAGAGACGCGTCACCAATGACGAATCCGTCCCAACGATTGTTGCTCTTTGCGGCGAAACTGGGTTACCAGACGCGAAGTTTTGAAGATGCCGCGCGCAAGCTGGGCGTGCAATTGGTTTACGTCACCGACCGATGCCACCAACTGGAAGATCCCTGGGGCGATCAAGCCATCGCCGTGCATTTCGAAACGCCGGAGGTTGCTGCCTACACCGTGATGGAAGCGCTTCGCGGCCAGGATATCGGCGGAATTCTTGCTCTCGGTGACCGGCCC
>Ga0099794_10000553_pt1 | contig 12529 bp, 14 predicted proteins | sample Rivendell_Oct201_10_FD_77320 | JGI IMG/M metagenome (GOLD analysis project Ga0099794, IMG submission 77320) | Vadose zone soil microbial communities from the Eel River Critical Zone Observatory, Northern California, USA -... | ecosystem: Host-associated > Plants > Roots > Rhizosphere > Soil ... | reverse complement strand
CGTGCGAAATCCGCGATGAGATTCGGCCGCTCGTCACGGAACTGACGCAAAAACGAAACTGCGTTTAGGCTCGAAGAGTTGATGCCAACGAGAGCAGAACTACTGGTTCGCGAACCCCCATATGCTCCGAGTAGTGACGAAATGTCCGACAGATCGCGGCGTGTCAACGCTCCGGTGGCACGGCGGTTGGTTTGTGCGCTACAAACCCAGTTCTAAAGGCGTTCAACCGGTACGCGCTCTTTCGGTTGCTTTGTATACCGAGCAGACCTGCTCGGGTTTCTCTATGTTGCCCTCACTGCCTGGGTTCTATGACTGTTTGTCCTCGGGGAAACGGAGGGAATGCCTCTTCCGCCTGTTTGAGAAATCTCTTGTGGCCACGGCGCCCGGCCGCTTCGGTTGACCAAGGTTCAAAACCGCCAAGAATTGCTGGACTGGGACGGAACTGATTCTTCGCCGATGCGGAACTCTCGTCTCTTTGCTCGACCCGGCGGCCTAGCCATCAAGAAGCTATGCGAGTGCGTCCTTCTCGGACCGTTGGTTACGAAAACGACCAAAAGCTCAGATAGCCAGTGGTAATCCAGCTCGTGAAATAGCATCTGGCGAAGCGGGAAATCGTCGTGAGAGTAATAGGCCACGCCGAGAGGTCGGCGATATTTATCGCCCGAACCCAACTGTTGTTGAGAGATAGCAGTCATTGCACCCGTCGATTGCTTCTTTCTGAGGTCACGCATGAATTTTTTTGCCCGGGAGGTGATCTGGATGCGAACGTTGCGGTGGCGCTTGTATCTTGAAGGCTTCCTATCGGTCTTGTGTATTTTCTCCGGGCTGTATTTACTTCGCGATATAATTTCGAATTCCAGCCGGGATACTTCGCCGTCGCTCTTGGTTGGTTCCGTTCTTGTGACCGTGGGCGTCACCTTAACGTCGTGGTTCGTTAGGACATATGTGATTCTGAAATCCCGGGAACGTACCGCCAGAGCGTCTGGATACCATGGTTCGAGACGGCGGAAACATTTGGGCCACCATCATCCTTGACAGTTCTCATACCACTCGACCGATGCTGAAATGCAGATTTCAAAGCATTCTTTAGGGTTTTTAACTTTTCAGGTTTGAACGCGCCATTCGCTCCCGCTGTGTTCGCTCGTCTCCTGCTAATGAAAGTCCGTCGCAATGGCCGCGGGTATGGGGCCTGCGATCACACGGATTTTCCCCTCGGTTGCGACAAGGAACTCAGGTCTGGCGAAATCGTTCCTCGCCCAGGCGGGATGTAGATCATGCCCACCGCGTATCAAAAGAATCGCTTTGTATCAGATTGAGACGAGTCCGTAGTCCCGTAGCTCTTGCGCTGCCGCAGTAGGCGCTTAGCTATATTAGTACCCATCCTTCGCCAACGGCAATGTAATACCTCTTTCTATCTATCTATGTAGTAATAGTCGTGCGCCTAATATCTGCCGTCATCTGCGATGGGAATCCATCGAGACGCGGGTCCAAGTCTCCGCACAGGATGCTGATTTCTACTTTGCTCTTAGGGGCATTCCTAGTGGCGTCCCCGATCTTCGGACAAGACCAAACACCTGACTGGCAAACGCAAGTTCGCAAGTATTCCGAGGCACATGATTGGGAGTCAGCATTGCGCATTGTGGATCAAGAGGTCGTTCGCGCGCCCCAAGATATGGACTTGCGGGCATGGCGCGCGCGCGTTCTGGCCTGGTCAGGGCATCTGGCGGACGCCGAAAGGGAATACCTGGAAATCTTGCAGGTCTCGCGGAACGATCCGTATCCGAAGGGAACTCGAAATGACGCAATTCACTTTCGCGGGCTGTACCGTTAAGGTGACGGCGAGTTTCGGGCTTGCTGGCTTTGAAGGGCACGAGAAGCCGTCGGTCTTCAGCAAGCTGCAGACACTGGCAGATGCGGCACTCTATGCGGCAAAACGCGGAGGGCGCAACCGCGCTGAGTTCGCTCCGGCGGCAGCCTGATGCAGACGAATCCTACCCTTTGGCGTCGGGGCTGCCAGTGATCTTCCAGGAAGCTCTTGTTTTGCAACTGGTCGAGAAACTCCAGGCAGAGGGCTTGCGGCGAAGCGGCCGCATTCCGAAAGAAGTCGCCATTCTTTTGGTCGGCGCGACGCTGTGTCCCGGGCGAACCAACCGCCCCTGCCGGAAGGCTACATTCGCGGCAGGGCTTGGCTCCAAGGACTGATTCTCAGAGACTCTTCTGGGTAACGGCTTATCTGCATCCCTATTCCAAGACCCAATGTCCGATTTTTTCCGTCAACCGGCACGCATATCGTGGGTAGGGAGTATCGTTCCATTCCGAGCGAATAATTTGCCCTTGCCCTACATGCTCCTCCTGAGTGCCCACAAGATAAACGCCCACGCTAGAGCCCTCGGCCATCGCGACGGCGCACGCACACAAGAATGCGCTGCGACTGACGTTCTCGGTGGTCGTGTGAATCCCAAATGGCCGACCGTCCTCGTCTGTTCCGGTGAGCCTCAGCGAAACTCTCAAGCGAACGCGCACTTCTGATCGTCGTTCTTTCCGCCGGGTCTTCAAGAAATCCGCAAGTTGCGCCCGCAGAGCATCGAAGTCCACTGGCTTTTCAAAATAGGCTACGGCGCCCAAATCGCGGCAAAACTGCTTGGTTTTGGCTCCGGCCTCCCCGCTAATGACCAGCACGGGGATCAATTGCGTGGAACTAAAGGACGTAAATGTCTGGCAGAGCTCAAACCCGGAATACTTGGGCATGCGCAGATCCAATAAAATCGCGTCCGGCTTGTGTTGCAGTGCCAAGGCCAGGGCATGTTCCGGCTCTCCGGTATCCACAATTCTATAGGTGTCAGCGAGATTCAGTCGAATCAGGCCACGCATGGCATCGTCATCGTCCACAACAAGAAGAGTGTTCATCCCTCCGCTCCCGCCTATCTTGAATTCGCCCGGTCTGGAATGATGAGCTCGGCGGTTTTCGACCCGCCGACCTCTGCGCTCTTCGTGTCCAGGACCTCGCGCACTTTCCTGATCAGCGCGTCTTCGGTGAATGGTTTATGAAGAAGAACCATGCCTCGCTCAAGCACTCCATGGGCAGCGATGAAGCTGTCTGTATAGCCTGAGATATACAAGACCCGCATGCCGGATTGTTTTGGCAGCAATTTCTCTGCGAGTGCTCTCCCGTTCATGCCTGGCATGACGACGTCGGTCAGCAAGAGGTCGATTTTCCCCGGATGCCGGGATTCTACGTGGATGGCTTCCTCTCCGTCCTGACCGACGAGCACGTGGTAGCCCTGGGACTCGAGGAACGACCGTATCAGCTTTCGAAGCGGTTCAGCATCCTCGACCAGCAAGATCGTTTCTGATCCTCCTAGCGTTTCGGCCAAGGGTGCGGCCGAGGTCATCGTCGTGACTGTTTCCTCGACGCGCGGCAAGAAGATTTGAAATGAAGCTCCCTTTCCAGGTTCGCTATCCACCCAGATATAACCGCCGCTTTGTTTGACTACCCCGTAGACGGTAGCGAGGCCCAATCCCGTTCCCTTCCCGACCTCCTTGGTCGTGAAGAAAGGTTCGAAAATGTGGGTAAGTGTCGCTGCATTCATGCCCACCCCTGAGTCGATGACGGCAAGCATGACATAGTGCCCGGGCTTCGCCCCGGCATGCTGCCGCGCGTACGCTCGGTCCAACTCGACATTAGCGGTCTCTATCCGTAACTTGCCGCCTTGCGGCATAGCATCGCGAGCATTGACCGCTAGATTCATGATCACCTGTTCGATTTGGCTTTGATCCGCTTTCACCATTCCCAAATCACCAAACAAGGATGTGCTGACAGTGATGTCTTCTCCGAGCAGCCGGGGAAGCATCTTCGCCATGTCCAGGACCAGGTCGTTCAGCTTCAGGATTGACGGCGTGAGAACCTGCTGCCGGCTAAAAGCCAGAAGTTGCCGGGTCAGGGAGGCCGCGCGCTGTCCGGCCTTCTCGATTTCCTCGGCATGTTCTAGTAGATCGTTGCCCAGGCCCAACCGTCGCTTGAGCACCTGGCTGTAGCCGATAATCACACCGAGAAGGTTATTAAAGTCATGGGCGATGCCCCCTGAAAGACGCCCGACGGCCTCCATCTTTCCGGCCATCTGCAGCTGGCGTTCGAGGATTCTTCTTTCCGTGACATCCTCGGCAAACACATCGAAGCAAGGCGCACCCTGATGCTCCTCCTTCACTCTTCTCCCCGTGCACCGGACCGTTATCGGCGTTCCGTCCCTGCGCTTCAATTCCACTTCAACGTCCTTAAACTCGTTTGCGCTGTCCAGTAGCTCCTTCAGCCTTCGAAAGTCCGAAGGACTTCTGAAGATTTCTCTATCGAGATTGGCCTTGATCAGTTCGTCCAGCTTCTCGTATGCCAGCATCTTTTGTAGCGCTGGATTTGCCCTCAGAAGCGCACCGTCGGTGGCAGCACGGAAGATGCCGTATGGGGCATCTTCGATCATGGATCGAAAGCCAGATTCAGTCATGCGTAGAGACTCCGCGGCCTCTTTGCGTTCGGTGATATCGCGGTTCACGATGACCAATCTTTCGGTCTCGCGCGCAGACGATCGAATCACGCTGGCAGTCGATTCCAAAACGCGCCAGGTACCATCTTTGTGACGGATGCGATATTCGAGAGGTCTGCCCGCTCCCGTGCGCCGTACTTCGGCAGCAGCCTCTCGAACGCGGTTGCGGTCATCGGGGTGAATCTGGTCGAAAGAAGACGAATTCTTCAGTTCTTCCTCGGTGTAGCCGAGCACTCTGTAATACGACGGGCTGTTGTAGAGCCGGTTGCCTTCTATGTCGACAACGGCAATCATGTCGGCCACATTTTCGCCGATAAGCTGGAAGAGTTGTTCTCTCTCGAACAAGCGTCTGCGAGTCCGGTGCAGCTGGAGTTGCTGGTGGATGGTGTACAGATCAAAGAGCAACACGACACCGACGAGCCCCCACATGGCGCGCTGCAGGGTAAACGCAGATTCCGTTTGTTCGCCAGAACGCAACAGCGGAGGCAGGAAGGACAGGATTCCGGCTGTCAAGAACAGGGTAATTATCACCGCCGTGGCCCAAAGCCACCACTCACGCTGTTCGATGCGACGTAGGCGGTCCCTGGTTCTTCCATGCCCTTCGCGGAGAGAATGATCAACGCTCGGTTCTGAAAGGGTGCCGGTTTCGCTTTTCAGGAAGTCCCTCCAAATCGTGACTCGCAGAAACCATTTCCGTCAGGTTCCAGAATCCCCGAGAATTTCTACGCTCGCGGAGAGCATAGGCGAGATTGGCCTTTTCATTGATCGAATCCCGATTCTGGTCGCAATACCGAGCAACCCAGCCCTTTAGCCACCGGATGTCGCTTGGCATTGCCCGCCAGTTAAAGGAGGCAAGGCCAATGTGAAAGCATTCGATGGGGAGCAGGCCGGCGCCAATTGCCAGAGAGAAGGGTTGTTCACGCTCTTAAACGGCCAGCCCGGGTGTATACCGCTGCGCTTCGCAGCAAAAAACGCTCGGAACATCTGACTGCAATCCCACCGTTCGGGCGATTTGCCGCCGAGAGCGGCGTCTACCGCCTCGATTTGTATCCGAACCAGAATCGGCTGGAGGACAAAAATCCGCATCGCGAGCGGGATAATTGCACGGTGCAAGAACGCCCAAGGACAACTTCGAAGAGCAGAGGTTTTGTGAGACACGCCCGTGCCCGACAAATCGGCCGAGGCAGACTGCCATTCGCTGCCGAAGTCCGAGCTACCGAGTTGGATTCCGGCAAGGAGACTTGGGGTGAGATAGCGGATTTGAGCAAAGGCGGTTGTTACGTGCGCACTCGTCAACCATTCTCCCAAGGCACGTTGCTGGAAATAGAAATCAGAAAGCAGGGCGTGCGTTTTCTGACCGACGCCACAGTTGCTTACACACTCGAGGCGAACGGAATGGGCCTTTCCTTTGTAAATGTCCCTGCCAACGAACTTTCCATTCTGGAACACTGGCTTTCTTCCGCTAGGGGAACCGACCGGCAGAGGCATCGCGAGGCGCATCGGAGTAGCTGAAAGAGACGGATTTCGGAGAGAGATTCTGATCCGGCACGGCTCGTCTGCTGCTGGCAGGCGCACAACGTGCTCGCTTCGCGCCTGCCGACCCAAAATACAGGCCATCCTGTTTGGGAGTCGTTAGCCCTTTCCGATGCCCAGCCTGGAAATCGAATGAATTCAAACTCCTTTGTTGCCGAAACCCGGGCTTCTTATGTAGCTTCCTTCAATGTGTTGGGACGCGCCGCCAGGAATCTCGACGGAGTGACGGATTGCCTTCCAATTCTCGAGCGCAACGCTCAGGAAGACGCTCGCCACCCGCGTATCATAGCGACTTCCCGACCCGCGCCGAATTTCGTCCTGGGCCTCTTCGAAGGAGTGCGCCGAGCGATAGGGACGGTCAGACGTCATGGCGTCTACCGTATCTGCAACGGCAAATATTCGCGCCCCCATCGGAATGTCTACTGTTTTCAGGCCTCTAGGATAACCGCTCCCATCGCAACGCTCATGGTGCGCGAGAATGATTTCCGCGGCTTCGGCAAGGAAAGGTATTCGTTTGACCAGGTCGAACCCCAGCCGTGCATGGCTCCGCATGATGATCCACTCTTCCTCGGTGAGAGCTCCGGGCTTCAGCAGGATCGCGTCGGGTATTGCCAATTTCCCGATGTCATGCAGCCAGGCTCCCATCGCGATCGTTTTCAGTTCACGTTCTGTGGCTCCCGATTCTTTCGCAAGTTTGGCCGAATATAGAGTCACGCGGTGCGAGTGTCCGGCCGTTTCACTGTCGCGAAGATCGACGGCTGCACCCAGGGCCTTGAGCGTGTCTTCATAGCTGCGCTCGACCTGGCAAAGTGCCGTTTCAAGTTGTGCTGTCCGTTTTTTGACCATCTCCTCAAGGTGCTGCCGGTAGTTATCCAACTCCTGCTCCAGGCGCTTTTTTTCCAAGGCGCGCTCAAGACTTGCAATGACAATCTCAACCTGCAAGGGTTTGACGAGATAATCGTCAGCGCCCCTTTTCATTGCTTCTATGCCCACTCGAATGTCGTCCATTCCCGTAATCATCAGGAAGGCCAAATGGCGGTATCGTGGTCGAACCTCCGCCAGGAACGCCATACCTGAGATTCCGGGCATCTGGAGGTCAGAGAGGACGGCGTCCACTGATTCTGTTTCGAGGACCTTCAAGCCCTCCTCCGCACACGCAGCTGTCTTGCACAGAACCCCGGCATCTCCCAACATTGCCGCGAGCAGCTTCCGGGTGCTGATTTCGTCGTCTACGATCAATACTCGGGTAACACCAGATGAAGGTAAAGGAGTTGCACCCATTGCATTGACTAATCCGCTTTCTCTAGTTACGTCGATCATTATTTCGAATGGGCTGCTTTTTTCTTCCTGTCCAGAATCGTTCTGAGTTCCTGTGCTATCGCCTTACCCGTCGATGGCAATGCACTCGCAACCGGCTTCCTTTGCAAAGGTTAAGGCCGCTTTGGCAAGTGTGGAACCTCGCGAATGGGCCGATCGATAGCCTCGGCAATTCGCATGGCCACCCCTGTCACTTGTCCGACAATTTCTGCGTCGGTTCCGTAGAGGAACTGCCGGACACAACAGGGAGAGAGAGGATGAGGCACGAGAAGGAGCTGATTGCCCTGGAGCTCACACCAGGAACACGCATAGCCGTCGCGGAGCTCGACGAAATAGATGGGCCGTTCGAATTCCGTTCGCCACTTGAAAGAATGGACCTTCCTGAGTCTTTCGTCGATCTGCACAAACGTTCCGGGCCTCAACATTGGCCACAGCGTGTAATCCTGGAGGCCGACGTAGCCATAGTGCGCATGCCTGACATCCAGATGCTGTATTAAGGAAATCGGTACCTCGCCCCAAACTTCGACCATTCTAGAGAGCAGGTTCGTGTTCTTCAGGTTGAGCCCAGGGTCAAAGCGCACTGGAAATGAAACAGCCCGATCACCATCGTGAGCCTCAATATTCGTCAGGTGGGTCTGTTCGAGCGGCATGGCAATCTGATGCCTGCTAATCCTTTGTAAGTCAACGCCGAAAAGTAGGAGAAGGTCTGTGAATTTGATGTGATAGATCGTGCTGATGCTGTAGAGCTTGTAAATGCTGGGAGTTGCCTCTGTGTTTTCTATTTGAGTGAGCCAAGCATTGGAAATGTAGAACTCCTCGTTGCCCTCGGCCTCGGCGATCCGTTGGCTCTTTTCGGTCACGTGCCGCGTGGTAATGCCGAGGCGGGAGCGCAACTCTTTGAGCTGCTCGCCAGGTCGCACTCCGATCACCTCCGAGGTGCAGCTGCGCAAGCAGGGTGTGGAAGAGGCGTTCTTCATCGCACCACGACCCGTTCAGCGGTAATCGTCGCATTCACCGCTCGGGATTCTTTAACTATTTCGATTTCTTGGCGCCAGGTTGGATTTTGGCAGATACGTTGACGACCGTTAACTACGGATTGTAGCAACGTGAGTCCTCCCCGGGGCTAGGACAAAGCACCCGGATATCGCGTTTTCTGGCTTTTTGCTCGCTTCGAGTTTCCTGGCGCGCGTATAATTCGGTGGCCGTCAGATATATTTACGCCTGCAAGCATCTGTCGTCAAGGTAGTTATTTCCCGTTTGGTGTTATGCCCGCTTGACTTATGATTTGGATAGATATACCGGCTTCGATAAGTCCCGTGCTTTGCCGTTTTGCCCGCGCCCGTGACTCCGAAGAATAAGAAAAGATGCGTTGGCACCGGTCTCGGCTCCCGGACCAGCCTTAGTTCATGTTGACTCCCGCTTGGCCGAGCCGCGACCCGAAGAATTTCTCTCCCTCATAACTCATGCTTCAAAACAAAACGCTCGACTGGCCGCAGGACGGCAACGTTTGGCCCGGCCGGCGTCGGCGGGCCGTCCGTGCCTGCACCATTTCTCTATCATCTTCTCTGTCGTCGCTTGCTATTCCGAGCAGACCTAGGATTGTGTACGGTTCAAGTCAGTTTTGGCCCTAACCTGCGCAGATGACAGGCATTCTGGCTACACTTCAAAAGGTATCAGAACCCCCGATTCACCGGGCCAGAGTGCCTGTCTATTCCGACCGGAAATCGTGTTCCTCGGAGGCTCACGGTCGCGCGGAGTTGGCTTCTTCCGCCATTGGCGAACGACCGTCGTAGACCGATTTCCCTCGAGGTGAAATGCGTGGGACAAGAGCGACGTCGCACTCCCCGATTCCCGTTCGTGGCCACCGCCGAAGTGGTTGACACATCGTCCGGAACAGGTGTCACGGCCCGCGTGAGCGAACTCAGTCTTTACGGCTGCTACATCGATATGACCAATCCCTTGCCGGAGGGAACATCCATCATGGTGAAAATCTACTCCGGCGGCCGACACCTTGACGCCGCGGGCAAGGTCGTGTACTCGGCTCCCAACCTCGGAATCGGAGTTTCATTTCATGACGTTGGCGTGCATTCCTTGATCGTTCTGAAAGAGTGGCTTCTGCTCGCCGCGCAGGCTAAGTATCATCCGTCGGGGTGAAGGCGTATTTCTAACTGGGCTACATAACCGACGATCCGGGGAGCAACGTCTCGTGCAAGAAATGTCGCGCTCAACGCGAAACGGCCGTCCGCTGACCATCCTTGCACTCGACTTGGATGACCTAAAACAGGTTAATGATCGGTTTGGGCACCCAGCGGGCGATGAGCTGATTAGGACCTTTGCTGAACGCCTAAATAAAGCCATTCGCGGCTCGGATTTAGCAGTTCGTCTCGGTGGGGACGAGTTTCTGGTTTTGCTCCCCGAGTGTAAAGCTGACGAGGCCCGACAGGTTCTAAGCCGGTTGAGCGGACTCGAGGTGGAGTTCAGATGGCAGTCGGTTGAGGTTTCCTTTTCTGCAGGCTGGACCGACTTTGCTCCGGGTGAATCAGCGGACGAATTACTGAGACATGCCGACGACGCCCTGTACGCAAACAAACGTGCCCGACGCAGACCAACTCTACAGGTCGTTGGGTGAAGAGATTTGTTTGAAGTTTCGGCTTCGACTCATTCTGTAACCATCCGTGAAAAACAGGCTCATTAGACAGCCTTAGCAGCGTGTGCTGTAGAAGGGTTAACCGTTAATGTCTTTGTGATGCCGGGAGCGCTTGCCGCCACCGTCCTCGGGAGGAAGCTGGGGTCCCTCATCGAGTTCGTGTTGCAGTTTCCTCTCGAGTCCCACAAGATCTAGCCGCCATTGCCCAACCAGCATCTTTGTTTTGGCCGGGTTGTAACCGAGCATCCGTGCTAGTTCGCAGATCGTCGCGCACAACTCAGCATTCCCTGGGGATTGTATGAACGCTCTGGTCTGCTCCTCCAAAAGATTCCTGTTGTGCGGATAAAACTCATCGGCAATCTCTGGAGCGCGTTCCACTTCGCTTTCCCGCACAACAAACGGTATTGGCCGTCCGCCGGCACTGGAAGGCTGCGCTTCCATGAGAAGCCTCGCGGGCTCGACGGTATCAGTGCCACGGCTTTTAAGTGTTGTTCCTCCAATCTCGAGACTCAGGATGGGGACAACTGAGCTTTCCCACTCTCCATATTGCCCGGGATGCCAGCGAAGTTCCGGGGTGACCTTCAGGACGGCTCTGACCCATTTCAATCGGCCCCCATTCCAACTTAATTGTCGGGGCGTCCCTCCGTTAACCGCGAACACATACCATCCCGCACCATTAGGCATCGCGCACTTGGCCGCTTCTATGAGCGTCCGGTGTCGATGAGAGGGCGTCTGAATGGGTATAGTTCCCTAATGCCGTGGGCAGGACAGGACATAACAGGGCAGCGAGAACAGTTTGTGGTTAAAGCCACTAGCCGAAACCAACCTTTCAAAGAGATTTGCGGATTCTACGGAATCTCACGCACAACGGGATATAAGTGGGTCAGTCGCTATGAGGAACTGGGGAATTTGCGGGATCTCAAGGAGCGAAGTCGCCGTCCGCACCAAGTCCCAAACAAAACAGTGCCGGACATCGAGTGGAGGGTCCTGGCGTTGCGCGACCGCGTGGGCTGGTGCGCAAGAAAACTAGCTGCAGTATTAAGGCAGCAGAATATCCAACTGGCCGCAAGCACAGTTCACGACATTCTCCGAAGAAACAAGCGGATCGGAATAGAGAATTCCAACTGGGCTGCATGGATGATTCAGGTGTTGCTCGCTGACGACCCCCTTCCGCAGCTTCAGCGAGAGTTCCCGAACGCCATTGAGCTTTCCCGCTTAGCGCACTTCATCAGCGCCGGTAGACTCCGAGAACGCAAAAAGGCAATGGCGGTGGTAGCGTCCCTGAAGCGGATCCCGGTGATGGCAACAGCAAAATGCTTGCAGATTCTCCCCAGGGCGGTCAATCGGTATTTCAATCGTTACGGCACTGGAGGAACGACGGAGCTTTTTCGGCGTCGGAGGGCAATAGGCAAAAAAGATGATGAACAAGACAAGCAATTTTTGTTCTCAGTGCTCCACTCACCCCCGTCCGCCTACGGAATAAACCGGACCTCCTGGAAAATGGATGACCTGCATCGCATTCTGACCGAGACTGGGCATCGAATGTCCCATGAACGGATACGTAGGACGATCAAAACAGCGGGATTCCGGTGGCGTAAGGCCAAAGTGGTACTCACTAGCACAGACCCTGATTACCGCGCCAAATTGGACGAAATCAAGAAAATCCTGTCCAATCTGAAAGAAGACGAAGCCTTTTTTTCAATAGATGAATATGGCCCGTTTGCAGTCAAAAGAAAAGGCGGACGCAAACGTGTTGGCCCGGGCGAGAAGTATGTGGTCCCACAATGGCAAAAGTCGAAAGGATGGACGATCATCACGGCCGCACTCGAATTGTCCGCCAACCAGGTAACCCATTTTTACTCCCGGAAGAAAAATACCGAAGAAATGATTAAGATGACAGATCTTTTACGCGAGAAATACTGGGCGCGGCGCACGATTTATCTTTCGTGGGATGCTGCTTCTTGGCACATCTCAAACAAACTCGTGTCCTATCTCGAGTCGATTAACGAACGTGCGGCGAGGGATAGCCGTCCGATTGTCAAGACCGCGCCATTGCCAGCTTGTTCGCAGTTCTTAAACGTAATTGAGTCTGTTTTTAGTGGCATGGCGCGAGCGATTATTCATAACAGCGACTACCCTTCGTTGGCGGAGGCGAAACAGGCGATTAACCGCTATTTCAAAGAACGAAATGAACACTTTAGGAACTTCCCGAAGCGGGCAGGAGGCAAGATTTGGGGTCTGGAACGAGTACCCAGCGAGTTTTCGGAAGGACACAACTGTAAGGACCCTCGATATTGAACTCCGGTTCAGGCACCTTTGTGATAAGTCCTGATTAACGGACAAGTGCCGATCCGCATTCCACATGTCCAGTAAGCCGACTTCCATGATAAGTCTTTGTCAAGAGGGCAAAAGCTCTCCCGACGCGCTTCGGAGGAGCGCGGGTACAAATTCTTTCTGATTCTTCGCCGCGTGTGTTGGCCTCTCAGCCGTGGTTCCT
>Ga0099794_10000552_pt1 | contig 12536 bp, 10 predicted proteins | sample Rivendell_Oct201_10_FD_77320 | JGI IMG/M metagenome (GOLD analysis project Ga0099794, IMG submission 77320) | Vadose zone soil microbial communities from the Eel River Critical Zone Observatory, Northern California, USA -... | ecosystem: Host-associated > Plants > Roots > Rhizosphere > Soil ... | reverse complement strand
GCGATAGGATGGCTGGCCGCCGACCGGACCACGCGCTGCTCCAGCTCGCGTAGTCCATCGCGGGCATCGCGTTCCACGACCCGAACCCGTCGCAACGCCTCCGCGACTTCTTCCTGTAGGGTCCGCCCGCGGCGGTTAATCTCCTCCTGCTGCTCGGGGGGGAGGACATTAAACTGCTCCGCACTGATGGGCTCCCCGGACGGTCCCACCGGCACGGTGGCGATCCCGGTCGGCAGACGCTGAATGGCAAACCCCAGTTGCCGCGCTTTGGCCTCCAGCTCACGCCAGATCTCCGTGGTCTTCTGTTCGAAGGAAGCGACGAGCTCACGGCGGCGCGTCTCAAAGGTGTCACTGGCAAAGACCTTCCGAATGGCGTCCTTGAGCTCGTCGATCAACTCTTCCATGTCCTTGCGGAATTTCGCGCCGGACCCGGGTGGCAGCGACAGCGCAGACGGCTGGTCGGGCTGCTGGAAGTTATAGACGTAACACCAGTCCGGCGGCACAGGGCGGGTCGCGGCCGCGGCAGACACTTTCTTGCGGGCGTAGGTCGTGCGCCCGGTGCCCACGGGACCCGCGATAAACATGTTGTAGCCGGGCTGGCGCAATGTGAGCCCCAGGTCCAGCGCCCGCACCGCGCGATCCTGACCGACGATGACTGCCTCGGTTCCCGCGAGATCAGCCGTGGTCTGGAAAGAGAAGGTTCGAGGGTCACACACCCACCTGAGCTGGTCGGCGGACAGGCGGTAGCGGTTACGCTGATCGTGACTCACGGGGAGAACCTCCAGGGGGATGCGGTGTGGGCCTATCCGGCTGCACTGACAGGTTCTCGTGCTGGCGATGAGGTCCTCTGCTCGCGCGAGAGGCCATGTCCACGGAAAGAACGGCGAGGGACTGAGTGGAGAAACACAACCCAGCGGGTGGTACCCACTTAAGCCGGGCAAACCTGGGAGGGGCTAACGTCCTCCCATCTAATCAAGCTTCCCCGCTGGCAGGATCAGCGGACACTCGGGACAAGCCGACAGGTAATCCGGAACGACTTTTCGCGGGAGCTTACGGCTTTTTGGTCGGGGTGGGAAAGGGAATGAGCCCTGTCTGCCGGCGCTGCTGCAGCTCTTTGGACTGGGGGACGCGTGGATGGTGGAGCAGGTTGAAGTCCAGCCGTTTGCCGCACGCACAGATGCGCTCCAGCTGTTCGTTCGCATCCACAAAAATCTTCCCTGACTCCTCCGCCCGCTTGCGCGCGGCCTCGACAGCCCCGGACCGGATGTCGTCCTCATCCTCCTGTCGTCCCATCTCGCGCGGGGCGGACCCGCTCAGCTCATAGAGCAGCGTCTTTGGATAGTACACGCTGTAGGTGCGGCCGCAGCCGCCACAGGGAAATGTGAATACGAGGGCCATAACTGTATTGTAGGAACGGGTTGGGGGACCGTCAACGCTCCCGCCCGCGCGGGGGCGTCGGGCAAATCCTTCGGTGCTATAGTGGAAAGGACGCGACTCAACATCATGGAGGGAACTCCGATGGGGCGGTGGACTGCAGCATTCGTGGTGCTCGTTGCGTTCGGGAGTATCGCGTACCGGGCCGGCCAATTGTCCGGGGCCTCTGCGCACGCAGCTCCTCAGATCGCCCTCCCCGCGCAGTTCACCATGCCACCAGAAGTCATTCCGGTCCCCGCACCCAGCCGACCGGGGCAGACACCGGGTCAAAGCCAGGACTGCCAGCCGATGATCCTCTTCTACTATAATGGCAAGCTCTATCAGTTGATGCCGGGACCGGATAACCAGTTCGGTCCTCCGAGCAGTCCGCCTGAGTACTACCCTCTGCGCCCCTATCAAGGCCCGCAGATTCCGGGGCTCCCGTTCGGCCCATCCCCCCTCCCGGGGCCTCAGGTGCCCAGATTCCGACCGGTACCACCGCGGTTCTAGGCCCGCGAACCCGGTGCGCGCCGCCAAAAACCCTATCCTGCGGGGGAAAAAGGGCGAGATGCCCACGCCCTCTCGTGCTCGCGCCGCTGCGCGTACTGCGCTAGTTGATGCGCAGTGGCCCCCGCGTCCCATCCCAGTTCTCGGGCCATGAGTTGCGCTACCGTGGGCGCGACAGTGTCTGCGGCCACCGGATCGAGCACGGCTAACCGCGTGCGCAAGAAGAGGCAGTCGGTCAACGTGACCGCCAGCTCAGCCCGACAAGCGTAAACGATCTCGGCAGCACTCACGGGGAAGCTGTCTCTGAGCCTCGCGCCCAGAGCAGGCTCGCTGTGGATCAGGGCCAACAGATCACCCGCCGCGCCACCGTAGTTCTCCAAGAGATGCGTCCGCTGGTCGGCTGCGAGGGGGGAGTGCGTCAGGGTTGATTCAATCTGCGCCGCGTCGACAGCGCCCCACAGTGGCAGCGTCGCCGTCACGCATCGCCGGCGCGTCCCCTCACGTGCGTCGATCGCATCGACGGTGGCCTCGGCCATCGCGCGATATGTCGTCAGCTTCCCACCGATGATGCTGATCAATCCCCCACGCGATGCCGCCACGCGGTGGTCACGAGCCAGTGCTGCTGTAGAGTGCTCCGCCGCCGCCACGAGTGGCCGGATGCCCGCGTAAGCTGAGGTGATATCGGCAGGACCCAGCGGGCGGCGCAGGTACCGGTTGGCGTGATGGAGCAGATAGGTGACCTCCTCGGCGCTTGCGACCGGGGCGTCCAGGTCGCCGCCATACGGTATATCGGTTGTCCCGAGCACGAACCGATCGGCCCAAGGGATGACGAACGCGATGCGCCCATCATCTGTCTCCGGAATCACCAGTGCCAGTGAGGTCCGCACGGCACCCGGCCGCAACACGACGTGTGTGCCGAGGCTGTGGCGCATCTGAAAGGGTGCGGGTCCGTCGAGAGCAGCCACGCGCTGTGCCCACACCCCAGTCGCGTTGACCACATGTTTCGCCTCCACCTCGAAGACACCGCCGGTGAGCCGCTCTTCGATCCGCGCGCCGGCGACCCGTCCGCCGCGGCGCATCAGGTCCACCACGCGACAATAGTTGGCCGTTTTCGTGCCATACGAGCGAGCGGCGCTCAGCACCGCGTGCGTGAGGCGGACATCGTCCGTGCGGGCATCGTAGTACACGAATGCAGCGCGCAGTCCGTCGAGGCGGAGGTCCGCGGCCTGTTGTGCCACCTGTATGCGGGAGATCGACCGATGGTGCAGTCCCGGGTCGCGGGCGAACAGATCGTAGACGATCAGCCCGGCACGCACCCCCAGCGGCGCCAAAGGAAGCGCTAAGGACGGCAGGCGCAGCCCCAGCGGGCGGCGTGCCCCAGCATAAAGAGGAAGAAGAAAAGGGAGGGGGCGCACCAGATGCGGGGCGAGCCGTAGCAGGCGACGGCGTTCGCGCAACGCCTGGTACACCAACCCCAGGTGGCCCTGCGGGAGGTAGCGGACACCCCCGTGCACGAGTTTGGTAGATCGGCTGCTGGTGGCGCTAGCGAAGTCAGCTTGCTCGACGAGCCCTACCCGGTACCCCCGGCTCGCCGCATCCAGTGCGACGCCGGCGCCGGTGATCCCCCCGCCGACCACCAAGACCTCCACACCACGTCGCAGCTGGTCGAGCTGATGGCTGCGGGACACAGTCATAGGGACGTTTGTGCTGATGGGGAAAGATCACTCCCACGAAGCCTTGAGTCGATTTCCTGGACGGAGCTCACCCTTCCCGCACCACCCAGGCCCGGCTCCGATCCACTGCGCGGCGCCAGCCTTGATACCCCGCCTCACGTATGGCCTCTGGCCACTGCGGTTCGAAGACCCGCTCCACGCGCCAATTTGCCCGCAGGTCATCCAAGCTCGACCAGAATCCGGTCGCCAGGCCCGCCAGATACGCAGCGCCTAGAGCTGTCGTCTCGTGCACCGTCGGCCGCACCACCGGCACACCGAGGATGTCCGCCTGTAACTGCATCAGGAAATTGTTCCGGACAGCGCCACCGTCGACCTTGAGGGCGTCGAGTGCACTCGCCGCGTCCCCTCGCATCGCCTCGACCACCTCACGCGTCTGATAGCAGATCGCCTCAAGCGTGGCCCGGATGAGGTGGCGGCGGTCGGTGAAACGGGTCAGGCCGACGATCACCCCCCGCGCGTCCATATCCCAATGCGGCGCGAATAGGCCCGAAAACGCCGGCACGAAGTACACCCCGCCGGTATCCGGCACCGACTGCGCGGCGGCTTCCGTCTCACTCGCATCGGCAATGAGGCCCAAGTTGTCCCGCAGCCACTGCACCGCCGCGCCGGTCACCGCGATCGCCCCTTCCAGTGCATAGACCCGGTGTCTCGGCGCCAGACCATACGCCACGGTGGCCAGCAATCCGTTTGCGGAGTGGACAACCTTCCCGCCGGTATTCATCAGCAAGAAGTTCCCGGTGCCGTAGGTGTTCTTGGTATCCCCGGGGTCGTAGCAAATCTGCCCGACCAGCGCGGCCTGCTGGTCGCCGAGAGCCGCGCACACCGGCACCTCGCCTGCGAGTGGCCCATCCCGACGCGTCGTCCCGTAGTATGTACTGTCGCTGGAAGGCCGGATGGCCGGGAGACAGGCTCGGGGAATCTCCAGATAGCGCAGGATTTCCTCGTCCCACTCCAGCGTCTCCAGGTTCATCAGCATCGTGCGCGAGGCGTTGGAGCAGTCTGTGATGTGCACGCCGCCCTGCGGCCCACCGGTGAGCCACCAGATCACCCACGTGTCGACCGTGCCGAAGAGGACCTCCCCCCGCTGCGCATGCCGCCGCACACCCGGGATGTTGTCTAGCATCCACTTCAGTTTTGGTCCAGAGAAGTAGGTGGCGCTGACTAGACCCGTGTAGCGTTTTACATACGACTCGAACCCGTCGTCGATAATCCGCTGGCAGATGTCGCGGGTGCGGGTGTCCTGCCAGACGATCGCGTTATAGACCGGAGTTCCCGTGCGCCGGTCCCACACAATCGTGGTCTCGCGTTGATTGGTGATCCCCACCCCGGCGAGCTCGTCCCATCGCACCCCGCCCGCCTCACACGCCGCCCGGATGACCTGCTGGCTTTTCGTCCAAATCTCCAGGGGATCGTGCTCCACCCATCCCGGCTGCGGGTAGTGCTGCTGGTGCTCCTGATAGGCGCTGCCGCGGACCTCTCCGCTGTGGGTAAAGATGAGACAGCGGGTTCCCGTTGTGCCCTGATCCAGGGCCGCGGCGTACACCGGCTGAGCCACAGTGCGCTTCCTCCCACAAGCCCCCTGCGTCACAGCACCCCCGAATGGGCGCTGTTGTATCGTGAAGCCACCTCGGTCGTTCGGGGTCTTGAAGCCATCTCCTCGCCCAGGCTACACTCGTGGCGGTACCTGTGCCGTTCCCATCCATTCGAGTCCGATCCCAAAGGGGTGAATCATGAAGTCCCGCACACTTGTGATCGCTCTGATCACGCTCGTGCTTGCAGTGACCGCATTTATCCCGCTCGGCCCGCACGCGTGGGCGCAGGCCCCGGCGCGGACCCAGCTTGAGTTCTGGCACGCAATGAAGGCGCCGCTGGGACCATTGCTGGAGGGAATTGCCGCTCGATTCAACACCTCACAGCCTCGCTACACGGTGAACGCCACGTTCAAAGGAGAATATCCCGATACGATGGTGGCGGCCATCGCCGCTTTCCGGGCGGGGAAGGCGCCGCACATCGTGCAAATGTTTGAGGTCGGGACGGCGACCATGATGGCGGCCACGGGCGCCATCAAACCGGTGCATGAACTCATGAAGGACGCCGGGGTTCCGTTCGACCCCGCGGTCTACCTGCCCGCCGTCCGTGGCTACTACAGCAGTGCCGACGGCAAGATGGTGGGGATGCCGTTCAATAGCTCCACCCCAGTCCTCTGGTACAACAAGGATGCCTTCCGCAAGGCAGGACTGGACCCCGCCGCCCCGCCCAAGACCTGGGCCCAGCTCCGAGAGGCGGCCCTCCGGATTCGCGCCACGAACGCCTCACCGTGCGGCTTCACCACGGCGTGGCCCACCTGGGTGCAGTTCGAGACTTTCGGTGCGCTCCATGACATCCCGCTGGCCACCCGCGCGAATGGCTTTGAGGGGTTCGACGCCGAGCTCACGATCAACCAACCGCTGTACGTCCGCCACGTGCAGTTCCTAATGGACATGCTTAAGGAAGGCGCGTTCAAATACGGAGGACGCGACGGGGCGGCGGACGCCCTCTTTCCGTCCGGAGAATGCGCCATGATCACGGGCTCTTCGGCGCTATATGGACGGGTGGCGCGCGAGGCCAAGTTCGACTGGGGCATCGCCTACCTGCCCTACTACGATGATGTGAAGGGCGCGCCCAAGAATTCCATCATCGGCGGAGCGGCGTTTTGGGTGATGACGACGCCCCGGCGCACCTCTGATGAGTACCGCGGGATCGCGGAGTTCTTCCGCTTCATCGGGTCCGCAGAGGAAGCCGCCAAGTGGCACCAGGAAACAGGGTATGTGCCGATCACTTACACCGGCATGCAGCTGACATCGGCGTCGGGCTACTACCAGCGATTCCCGTGGGCCGAACTCCCCATCAAGCAGTTGACGCGCACCATCCCCACGAAGAACTCCAAAGGCGTCCGGCTGGGCAACATGCCGGAGATCCGGGTGGTCATTTACGAAGAGCTGGAGAAAGCGTTCCAGGGGCAGCAGACAGCCCAGCAGGCGCTGGATAATGCCGTGCGGCGCGGCAACGACATCCTGCACCGCTTCCGGCAGACCGTCGCCCCGTGATAGACACCTCGACGACCTGAATGGTACGTGCGGCCTCGCTCGCGGTGTTTCCCCGAGCGGGGCCGCACCAATCGTGAACTCACCGATGCCTGCAGCGGAGTCAGCTAAGCGGTGAGCCGCCGGGCCATCTTCCCGAACCGCCTGCTGCCGTACTTGCTTGTGGCCCCGCAGATGGCCGTCGTCCTCGTCTTCTTCTACTGGCCGGCGGCGCAGGCCGTCGTGCAGGCGACCCTTCGTCAGGATCCCTTCGGGCTCCACTCCCAGTTCGTCTGGTTCGAGAACTTCAGCCGGGTCCTCAGCAACCCGTTCTATCTGGGCTCGCTGCGTGTGACGCTCGTGTTTGCTGTCGCGGTCATCGCCCTCGCGATGTCGGTCGGGCTCGGGCTGGCGATCCAGGCGGATCGGCAGGTCCGCGGGGCGACCATCTACAAGACGCTGCTCATCTGGCCGTATGCGATCGCGCCGGCGGTCGCGGCCGCGTTGTGGCTGTTCATCTTCCACCCGACCATCGGGATGCTGGGGCGCGCGCTGGTGCGCAGCGGCATCGCCTGGGACTACACGCTCAACAATAACCACGCTCTGCTGCTGGTCATCATCGCCTCGGCCTGGCGGCAGGTCTCTTACAACTTCCTCTTCTTCCTGGCGGGGTTGCAGTCCATCCCGCCCTCCCTCGTGGAGGCGGCGGCCGTGGACGGCGCGGGCTCCCGGCAGCGCTTCTGGAAGATCATCTTCCCCCTGCTGTCCCCGACGACATTCTTCCTCCTGATCGTGAACATCATCTACGCGTTTTTCGACACCTTCGGGGTCATCCACGCCCTGACCCGCGGGGGACCGGGGAAGGCGACGGAAACCTTGATCTACAAAGTGTACACGGATGGCGTCATCAATCTGGACCTGGGCGGGTCTGCGGTGCAGTCCGTGGTGCTGCTGCTGGTCGTGATCGTTCTGACCTCCGTCCAGTTTCGGTATATCGAACGCAAGGTGCACTACTGATGGCCCCGCGCTGGCGGTCCGGCAGCTGGGCCACGCACCTTATTCTTCTCACCGGCGTCGCCGTCTTCGCCTTCCCCGTGTACCTCGCGGTCATCGGATCCACATCCGACCTGGGAACCGTGAGCCGCGGGGAATTGGGGCTGACGCCGGGCCCGTATCTCGTGCGCAACTATGGACAGACTTGGTCGACGGGGAGCGGCGAACGGATCAGTGGGACGCCGGTCCGGCGGATGATGACCAACAGCTTGATCATGGCCGTGACAATCGCCATCGGGAAGATCAGTATCTCCTTGCTGTCAGCCTTTGCCGTGGTCTTCTTCGAGTTCCCGCTGCGCATGTTCTTTTTCTGGATGATCTTCGTCACCTTGATGCTTCCGGTGGAGGTGCGCATCATCCCGACGTTCAAGGTGATCTCTGACCTCGGCCTGGTGAACACGTTCCCGGGGCTGACGGTGCCGCTCATCGCGTCCGCCACTGCCACACTGATTTTCCGCCAGTTCTTCCTTAGCGTCCCGGACGAACTGGTCGACGCCGCGAAGGTGGACGGCGCGGGGCCCCTGCGGTTTTTCTGGAGTGTCTTGCTGCCGCTGTCGACAACGACGGTGGCCGCGTTGTTTGTGATTCTGTTCATCTACGGCTGGAACCAATACCTGTGGCCGTTGTTGATCACGACCAGCCAGCAGATGGACACGGTGGTCATCGGCATCACGAAGATGATCGGGACGGGCGAGTCGCTCGTGGACTGGCCGATCATTATGGCCACAGCGGTGCTGGCCATGCTGCCGCCCGTCCTGGTGGTGATCTTCATGCAGCGCTGGTTCGTCAGGGGCCTGACAGAAACGGAAAAGTGAGCCCCACACCGCAGATCATCGCGCACCGAGGCGCCTCCGCTGAGGCGCCGGAGAACACGCTGGCGGCGTATCGCCGTGCCCTGGCGATCGGGGTGCACGGGGTGGAATTGGACGTGAACCTCAGCGCCGACGGAGAACCCATGGTGATTCACGACCACATGCTGGACCGCACCACCGACGGGCACGGCCCGGTGGGCGCGCGAACCTTCCTCGAGTTGCGCCAGCTCGATGCGGGCCGATGGTTTGGCGAGGGCTTTGCCGGAGAACGCCTACTGACGCTCGCGGAAGCATTGGACGTCCTGCGCGCCGTACGGGTGATCGTCGAGATCAAAGCCGGGCTAGGGCGCACTCCCGGCATTGCGGCTCGGGTGGCCGACGTCATCCTTGCATCGGCTCATCGCGAGGTCACCGTTTCCTCGTTTGACCATCCTTTGCTCGTCGAAGTCAAGGCGGCGTTGCCGGAGCTCGACACCGCGGCGCTGTACACGGCGCGGCCGATAAACGCCCTACGCCTGGCGCAGGATGCAGGGGCTGGGAGCTTGCAGCCCTACTGGTTCTGGCTCACGCCGGATGTCGTGACAAGCGCTCACGCCGCCGGGCTGCGCGTCGAGACTTGGGTCGTCGACGAGCCGACGGATCAATCTCGTGTAATCGCCATGGGGGTAGATGCGGTCATGACCAACTACCCTCGCCGGCTCCGCGAGACGCTCACTGCCTTGCAGCTCCCGCTGCCACCCCCGCGCTAGGGCGACCGGGGAGTCAAGCGCGTCTGAATCGCCTCCAGCGTGGCCGGGACGGGAGGCGGAAGCTTTGCCCGCGATTGAACGACCTCGGGGTCCTTCAGGCCGTGTCCCGTGAGCACACACACCACTTCGCGGGGACCCTTCCCCGCGCGGACCAGCTTCAGTACCCCGGCCACCGACGCGGCAGACGCCGGCTCCACGAACAACCCTTCGCGCGCCAGGTCGTCCTGCGCCGCAAGGATCTCGTCGTCAGACACGCTCATGAACTGCCCCCCCGAGTCCCGCACTGCGGCGACCGCGCCGTCCCAGCTGGCAGGGCGGCCGATGCGAATGGCGGAGGCCACGGTGCGGGGCCGCTCGATGGGATGGCCCAGCACCAAGGGGGACGCGCCCTCGGCCTGGACGCCGATCATCTGGGGCCGCGACCTAATACGCCCCACTTTCTGGTAGTCCGAGAATCCCGCCCAATAGGCCGTAATGTTCCCGGCATTCCCGACGGGGAGGGCCAGCGCTTGCGGAGCCCGCCCCAAAGCGTCGCAGACCTCAAATGCCGCTGTTCTCTGCCCGGCGATGCGGTGTGGATTCGTGGAGTTGACCAGCGTGAGGCCAAACCGAGCCGCTCCCTCACGCGCTAAGTCCAAGGCGCCGTCGAAGGTCGCCTGCACGGGGATGAGAGTCGCACCGCAGGCGATCGCCTGGACCAGTTTGCCCAGCGCGACGCCGTCGGCGGGAATGAGGAGGACGCACGAGAGGCCCGCGCGCGCCGCATAGGCCGCGGCCGAGGCCGCCGTATTCCCGGTCGACCCGCAGATCACCCCGCGGGCGCCGGCTTCCACCGCCTTCGACACCGCCAGGGTCATCCCACGGTCTTTAAACGAGGCGGTGGGGTTGGTTGCCTCGTACTTGACGAGCAGACGGATGCCATACCGCTCGCCCAGGCGGGACTCCAGGAGCGGCGTGCCACCTTCCCGTAGAGTGATGACTGGAGTAGCTGCGGTGACCGGGAGGTAGGACCGGTACTCTTCGATGACTCCCCGCCAGGTGCGGGGGGCGGCGACCTTCTCGTCGCGCACGTGGCGACGCACTTTGCGTACGGATCGTCTAGCCATCACGCAACCCCTTCGCCTCAGACGACGGGACTCAGAAAGGGAAGTACTGGTGTGCCTCTCTTTCATTGTTCTCCAGTGATCATGGATTGTCCCCGTCGAGGGGGTTGGCAGGATCAGGGCCTCTCGGTAACATGGAGGGAACACACAGGAGGGAACTGACGATGGTCTTGCCGGACAACGTGAAGAAGTTTCTGTCCAAACCGAACTTCGCCGTGGTGGCCACGGTCAGCCCCTCGGGTCGGCCGCAGGCGACGCCGGTGTGGTTCATGCTCGATGGGGACGACATTCTCATCAACACCGCCAAGGGCCGCGTCAAACTGCGCAACCTCCACTCGAACCCTTGGGTGTCGCTTGCCATTGTTGATCGCGATAACCCGTACGCGTACGTCCAGATTCAGGGAACCGTAACGGGGTTCGACGAGAAGAATGGGGCCCGCGACATCGACCGCCTCTCGCTGCGTTACCGCGGGGAGAAGTACAACTACCAGTCGGGCAACACGCCCGCCGACCGAGTGAGCGTCCGCATCAAACCCACAGGGTTCTCCGGCCTCCGGTAGACGGACCCAACGATAGCGTCTGCCGACGCCGAGCGCTAGAATGGCATCCGTGGGCCCTTAGCTCAGCGGGTAGAGCGCCGGGCTTTTAACCCGGGCGTCGGGGGTTCGAGTCCCTCAGGGCCCACCACCAAACCTCACGTCTAGAGCGGGCTTTGAAAGATCCCTCCCCCTAAGGGACATCTCCGAAATCCCAAAATAGCAAACGGGCGGCCGAACGCGGGTCGTCACTGAGCGGCTATCGTGGTTTGGTTGCTCGATCGTCATCGTGATTCGTAGTTTTGTCCTCTGGGGCGAAGTCCGCACGGCCCTTCGGTCGGCCCAATCTCGCTCTTGCCACGCCTTGACTTCGACGTTAGGCAAGATTCGCTCTGTCGCTCCTGCGGCATGCGTCAGAAACTCGAAGCCTGCATCGTCGAGGCGTGGTTGCAGAAGGCTGTCGGCTCTCAGTCGCAGTTCCATCTCACTTCAGCTTGGCTGGTCAGCGCATGAAAAGACGAAGCGCAATGTCTCAACTACCCCGATGCGGCACAAGCGGAGTCAATCTTGAGCGTGCCGAAGCATCATGCTGGCAGTCTAGGAGCAGGTCTCCATGCAACGGGTCTTTGGAGCTTTGCGGATCCCGATCAACGAGCTGGTCCGCTATTACCTGCGCCTCGGGGCGCTGGGCTTCGGCGGACCCGCCGCCCTTGTCGCCCAGATGGAGCAAGATCTTGTCCGCAATCGTAAATGGGTCTCCACGGAAGAGTTTCGCGAAGCAGTCGCAATATGTCAGTCGCTTCCCGGCCCTCTGGCTATCCAGGTCGGCATCTTCATCTCTTACCTCCGTGGCGGATTCTGGGGCGCGTGGGCCGGCGGATTAGCGTTCATCTTCCCCAACTTTGTCATCGTAGCGGTCCTCGGCGCGCTGTTTGTACGGTTCGGCGACTTGCCGTTGGTCCGCGTCATCTTCTACGGTGTCAGTCCGACCGTCATCGCGCTGATCACCTACTCTTGCTACCGATTGACGAAGCTCGGGATGGACGACGTCGTGCAGTGGCTCATCGCTGCCGCGTGTCTTGCGGTCACCGTGGTGCTGGGCGCTGAAATCGCTCTCTTGTTCATTGGTTCGGGGATCCTCGGTATTCTCTACTACGCCGTCGTGCGGCAGCGTAAGTCACTACCGTTGCCCCTCTTGGCGGCTATTCCCCTTGTATCGGGCGGGCATGGGTTCGCTGCATCCATCCTCGTCCGGCTGCTCACCTTCTTCCTGAAAGCCGGCGCCCTCACGTTCGGCAGCGGGCTCGTGATCGTTCCATTTCTAGAGAAAGGGCTCGTCCAACAAACCGGCTGGCTTGATGAGCGGCAATTCCTTGTGGCGGTAGCGATAGGGATGCTGAGTCCCGGTCCCGTCGTGATCACGGCGACGTTTGTTGGCTATCTGGTCGCGGGATTCTGGGGCTCGCTCATCTCTACGCTGGGCATCTTCTTGCCCTCGTTTCTCCTAATCCTAATCGTGGCGCCGGTTCTCATCCGACACCGCGCAAACCCGTACATCCAGGGATTTG
>Ga0099794_10000551_pt1 | contig 12538 bp, 11 predicted proteins | sample Rivendell_Oct201_10_FD_77320 | JGI IMG/M metagenome (GOLD analysis project Ga0099794, IMG submission 77320) | Vadose zone soil microbial communities from the Eel River Critical Zone Observatory, Northern California, USA -... | ecosystem: Host-associated > Plants > Roots > Rhizosphere > Soil ... | reverse complement strand
TGTGTCTCCCGCAAAGCTACCGATGCTTCAGCAGCATGGTTGGTATCAAAGAATTCATGTCTTCCCGGATGCTGCTCTCTCCATCTCCGGCCGCACCACCGCAAGATCAACGCCACCCCAATCCCGACGATCGGCTGATGGCGATAGTGGTAGGCACGGTCACTGTGAGCAACATCGTTGAGAGAAGGAGCGCCAATGCCGAATCGGCTTCCATCGCTCTGTACTTGGCGGCAAACAGAACAACCACCGTCGCAAGTGGAAAGCTGCAGCAGACAAGCGCTTCACGAGCAAATGGGCCTTGCACATGAAGCAGGTGCAGCAGACCGAAGAGGACGGCAGTCTGCAGGGTGATGCGAGCGAGCGTGCCAAGCAGCACCGCTTTCGACAGATGGAAGGAGTGTGCGGCAAGAGTCAGTCCGACCGTGAACACGGCAACACCGGATGTTGCGGAGCCGATCATTTAGAACGAACTTGCGACGTCCTTCGGGATTCGAAGGCCCGCCAGGACAACAACAATGCCTAATAGGGGGGCTCCAAAGGAGGGGGGACTTCAGTCCGGACTGCAGCCCCTTGAGCACCCGTGCCTTACGTGAAGAGAGTCCTGCAGGCCCTCCAGTTCCCGGACTCTCCACTTCCAGAAAGACGAGTGCCATCGGCATGACGAGGTTGATGGCCAGAGTAACTAGTCCCACAGCATCCGCGCTCGTATCACCGAGAAGAGCCTGCAGCACGGCGATGCCGAAAACTGGAGTCGCCGAGGTTGATATCATGACCGCACAAATGACCGATGCGGCGCCCCGAAGAGATTCCACCCTTCGCAAGAGGAGCCACGAGACTAGGAACAACCCGACATGGACAAGTAAGAGCGCCAGAACCAAACGCCCCTGCTGAAAGAGCAGATCTCTTCGGATGTTCGTCATGCTGACGAACAAAGACGCAGGCAGCGCGAAACCAAGCGCCAGCTTGCTTAACCCCGCTGCTTGGTCGGCGTCGAACGCATTCCGCTTCCCAGCAAGGTAGCCGAGCGCGAGAACAAAAAATACGGGGAGTAGTGCTCCCACAAGTCCGCCGAAGTTCATGAACTGCTTCCTTTCCCGACGTGCTCACTGCGATTGCCAGCAACTCTTTTTTAGGCCCATTCGAAGCTCATTTGTGCGCACATCAAGGAGCTTTGCCGGAACGTAAAATTCCCAGCTTTCGCATGCGCGAGTAGACTGTAGACCGCTTCATTCCCAAGCGGACAGCAGCGCCCCTCGGACCAGCGATAACCCAGTGGGTCTGCTCCAACGTCTTGCGGATGTGATCTCGCTCAGCTCCTTCCACCGTGATGGACTCCGGAGAGTCAATTTCGCCAGTCTGCTGCAACCCTTCGAGCGGAGGACGTAGCGTGTTCCCGTCGGTCAGGATCACACTGCGTTCGATGAAATTCTGCAGCTCCCGGATGTTTCCCGGCCAAGAATGGCCTACCAGCGCCTCCATCACCTCTGTCGGTATCCTCTCGATGTGCTTGTTCATGCGTTCCGCGTAGATCCCCACAAAGTGCATCACCAAGGACGGAATGTCTCCGCGCCGATCGCGCAGTGGGGGAACAGGAATAGGAAACACATTCAACCGGTAGTACAGATCGCTACGGAACTGATTCTGGGCAACTAGCTTGGCGAGGTCCTTATTTGTTGCGGCTACGAGCCGAACATTCGCCCGTTGGGTGCGCGTGCTGCCCAATCTTTCGAACTCTCCCTCTTGCAAAACCCGCAGCAGCTTCGGTTGCAGTTCCAGCGGGATATCTCCGATCTCATCCAGAAAAAGAGTGCCGCGGTCGGCCGCTTCGAAACGACCCACTTTGCGTACCACCGCACCGGTGAAAGCTCCTCTCTCGTGACCGAAGAGTTCGCTCTCCAGTAATCCGAGAGGAATTGCCGCACAATTTAGTTTCATATAACAGCAATCTCGGCGTGTGCTGTGTTCATGAATAGCGCGCGCGACGAGTTCTTTCCCTGTCCCGGTTTCGCCTTCGATGAGGGCAGTGGAATCAGTGGGCGCGACCGTCCGAACGAGATCCAATACCTCTCGGAGAGCCCTGCTTGCTCCGACGATATCCTCAAAGCCGTCGTTCACGCCGTTGCCGTTCATTACCGGACGGCTTTTGAATGCGTTAGTTAAGAACGATACCGAGGAAGTGGATTCGGCTGTCGCGCGCGCGGGAATGTTGGCCTCATATTCTGGGTCAGTGAGGCAGGCCTCGATGTCATTTTGATTTTCCGAAAGAACTGCATTTCCCCAAGCCATTGTTCGTTCCTCCCACTAGTCGCTCGGCCTTCTCTTCGGTTCCCGCAGGACCCATTCGCGGATGTATGCTGGGCAGTTCTTGAGCTGGATGCCGTCCGCTTCGCAGCGCTCAAGAAAAGTGACAACGTCTTGATCCACGAGGATTAGGTCTTTTAGCTCGAGCACTATTCGGCGACGGTTCGCTTCTGAGCTGATCAGCGTTTTCAACTCGGCTACGTTTTCTCTGTCCATTTGGCCGCTCACCGTAAAGACCACTTCTCCGTTCCCGGCTCTCTGAATCTTCAGCATCTTTGCTCTCTTTAAGGCGAGCTCCGTACCATTGCAATGCATCCGCGGCTCCAATCGTAAGTGCTGAAAATAAACGGATTAATAGATCGAGAATTGGCGAGGCTTTCGCCATTGGCGAAAGTTGTACAAAATCCTGCCTAGAGCCTTTGAGGAAGCACGTACTACACGGCTAGGGGTTCTTAGAGGAATCCACAGTTTTGAAGCGTTTCTTGTCGATTTTCAGCGACCGAATCTTCGACTCCAGGGTGGAGCGTGGCATACCCAACTTTTCAGCCGCACCTGACGGCCCGAAAACCCGTCCCCCGCTTTCGCTCAAGGCAGTCTCAATGATTGCTTTTTCCTGAGAAGGAAGATTCTTATAGAGGTCAACCCGGCTGTTCGCTTCCGTTGCAGGAGGCTGTCGAGAAAGCCAACTCTCATCGACCGAGAAATTCTCTGTTTCGCACACGATCACGGATCGTTCAATGACGTTTTGCAATTCGCGGATGTTACCCGGCCACGAATACGATAGAAGAAGCTCCAGAGTTTTTTATTTATCCCACAGAAGTTTTTTCCTGCTTTTCTTCCGAAACGATCGATGAAGTACTCAACTAGCAGGGAAATGTCTTCTCTCCGTTCCCGCAGAGGAGGAATCTCAATGGGGAACACGTTGAGCCGATAAAAGAGGTCACTCCGAAAGGTGCCTGCATCGATGGCGCCCTGCAAGTTACGGTTGGTGGCGGCTATCACCCGGACGTCAGTTTGGATGGAGCGAGTTCCGCCGACACGCTCAAATTCGTGTTCCTGCAAAACGCGCAAGAGGGCGATCTGCGTCTCGGCAGGAAGCTCTCCGACTTCATCGAGGAAGATCGTGCCTCCTTTGGCCAATTCAAAGCGGCCCACGCGCTGCTGAATTGCCCCTGTAAAGGCACCCTTCTCGTGACCGAACAGTTCTGAGGCAACCAAGTCGCGCGGGATTGCCGCACAGTTCACACTGACAAATGCGCGTGAGGAACGCTGGGACCGCCGATGGATAGCGCGGGCCACAAGTTCCTTTCCTGTCCCCGTTTCGCCGGTGACGAGAACGGTTGAGTCCGTGGGAGCGACTTTGGATACGCGAGAGAGTACCGCCTGTAGAACGGGAGAAGTTCCAATGATCTCCTCGAACATCGATGCCTTATCGATTTCTTCGCGCAACGCAACGTTCTCGTTCTGGAGTCGTTGCTCAGCCTCCTTGCGATCCTCGATATCGGTCGCCGCGGCATACCAACGTGTGAGGCGGCCTTGTTCATCCCGAATCGGATTAAAGCGGAAAAGGAACCAACGATACTGCCCGTCTTTTCTCCTTAACCGTACTTCCATCTCGTAAGGAGATCCGCTTCGGAATTTGCCTGGACCCTCGCTCGCCGCGCGTTCCGCATCCTGTGGATGGAGCAGGCTATGCAAATCAGCACTCTGCCAGCCCTCGAGAGTAAGGCCGTGATAATCGAGCGCGGCCTTGTTGTTATAGAGAGGACTTCCATCAGGCCCAAATTCAGTGATGTGCAGAGGACTGAGATCAAGGAGTTGCCTGAGCTCCCTTTCGCTTTGCCGGATCTTCGCTTCCGCCTGCTTTGCTTCAGTGACATCCATCGAGGTCCCTACAAATTCCACAAGGTCGCCCGACTCGTTCAGGACAGGATGGCCGATAACATGGAGGTGCTTGATCGTTCCGTCGGGAAGAACAATGCGGTAGTCTGCTCGATAAGCGGCCTTCTGGATTGTGGTTTTTTCAAAAAGTTCCCAAGCGGCCTTCCGGTCCTCAGGATGAATCCTGTTAATCCAAAATTCAGCGGTCGAAGAATCCTCATCAGGGCTGCTGCCCCAGATTTGATGGATTTCCGGCGAGACGGTGACGATCCCCGATACAACATCACGTTGCCAGCTGCCCGTGCGGCTTAGTCTCTGCGCTTCTAGCAAAGATTCTTCACTGCGGCGCAGCTTCTGGTTGCTTTGCGTGAGTTCGGCGGTTCGCTTCCTCACATTCGACACCAGGCGGCTAATGACTAAGCCAGTGATCGAGAACGCGATCACTAGGGCAATATCCCACGGGTCGTGCACCCGTAGATCGAAAATCGGCGGAGCAAAGAAATAGTTAAAGGATAGTACGGCCAAGATGCATCCACAGACAGACGTAGCGAACCTAGCCCACAGGGAAGTCAGCACGATGAAAAAGAAAAAGAGGAGGGCGGCCGTCACGGTAGTGGCATGGAGGCGAAACGCGATAAAAGTCAACAAACCAAGACCAATGCTGGCTGACAAGCATTCAGCGGCTATACGCGAGAATCTAGGCAAGTTCTGTAACCGTCTTACGGCAAACAGCTTCGTCCCGAAGAATCGTCTTGATCGTGTGATGGCTCACTCCACGCTCACACTCTAACTCTCGAATCTCAATCCTCACAATGCGGCTTTGATTTCCCCGCCTACTCCAAGACAGGCGAAAGTTCAGGCCACTTAGCGTGTAAGGGCACCTGACCCATCAAGGTTTATGGGGTGATGTCGGCGTGGGCCGTCCTACGCAAAGGTGAATCCGTCTGCTCAGTTTTTGTCACGGTTTTCGGGAAAAGCTCCAATCTGAAGAAATAACCTAGCCAATCCTCCGTGTGTCTTGTCACAGCGATCCGCCCATCCACCAATTGATGAAACTCGTGCAGCACGAGTGATATGCGGCGTTCGGTCGGCGGGATGCCTAACAGGGGACGCTGATGCGTGCCGGTAAGAGTGACTCGAACCGCAGCACGGCGCATCCTCCGCAATCACCTCTTCAACCGTTGCCGTCAGATCCGGCAGTGCCTCGACCAGAGCCTGAAGAATCGGTTTCACTCCATCTCCCCGGTTGCTGACCGGGAGCCAGAGACAGGTCAGTCCAATCGGGGGTCAATACCTCGTCCAGTAGATTCCAGTCGTTGATCGAACCACTGACTCAGCACCTAAATCGGAATCGTCATGTTTTATCAGTCGCCTCCGTGTGCGGGGACCATCGAGGGCGGACGGGCTGTTTCTAGCCCGAGATCGGGACGATTACGGAAGTCGTACGGTTCCCAGGTCACCTCTGGCGTGACGTGGAAATTCTCTGCTGGTGGCGGAGAAGCGGTCCGCCATTCGAGTCCAGTTGACGGCCACGGATTGGGTCCTGCGATTTTGCCATAGCGCATCGACCAAGTCAGATAAGCGAGGGGAAGTAAATAGCCGACGGCAAGAATAGTTGCTCCGGCAGTGGACATGACATTAAGCACCTGAAATTCGGGCGGATAACTATGATAGCGGCGCGGCATACCGAGGTATCCGAGGATAAATTGAGGAAAGAACGTGAGATTAAAACCTAGGAAAAGGACTATCGCTGCGATTCTCCCGAGGAACTCGGGGTAAAGTCTCCCAGAGATCTTGGGCCACCAGAAATGGAGTCCACCAAGATAGCCACTCACGGAAGCGCCCACCATGATGTAATCGAAATGGGCAACGACAAAATATGTGTCGTGGACGTGCATATCCAATCCAAGGCTGGCCAGAATAAGCCCAGTCAGGCCACCAATCGTGAACAGACCGATAGTGCCCAGAGCATAGAGCATTGGAGTGTCATAAGAGATGGAACCCTTGTAGAGGGTGGAGGTCCAGTTGAAAACCTTGACTGCCGAAGGAATGGCAACAAGGTAGCTGAGCAACGAGAACGACAGCGCCGTATATGTAGCCTGACCGCTCACGAACATGTGGTGTCCCCAGACGAGAAAGCCTAAGACAGCGATGGCAATGCTGGAGCCAGCCACGAAGCTGTAGCCGAAAATAGGCTTGCGAGCGAAGGTGGCGATCAGTTCGCTGACAACGCCCATCGCAGGTAGGACCATGATGTAAACGACGGGGTGCGAATAGAACCAGAAGAGATGCTGGAAGAGGATCGGATCGCCACCGAGGGCCGGATTGAAGAAACCGAGGTGAAAGACGCGCTCTAATCCGAGAAGCGTTAGTGCAATGGCAATCACCGGGGTCGCGAGAATGAAAATGATGCTGGTGCCGTAGAGGGACCAGACGAAAAGTGGCAAGCGGAACCAGGTCAAACCTGGCGCACGCATTGTGTGCATCGTAACCAGAAAATTGAGACCCGTCAGGATAGACGAGAACCCGTTGATGAAAATACCGATGATTGCTGGAGTGACGGCAGAATTCGAATAGATGCTGCTTAGTGGCGTGTAGAAAGTCCAGCCGGTATCCAAGCCTCCAGTCGAAAAGGAGTACAGTACGAAGCAGCCGCCGATGATGTTCGGGTACCAGCTTAAGAGGTTCAGCTTCGGGAACGCCAAATCCTTTGCGCCTATCATGAGAGGAATCAGGAAATTGCCAAGCACTGCAGGAATGGACGGAACAAGAAAAAAGAAGATCATGGCGACGTCATGCATGGTAAAAAGCCTGTTGTAAGTATCGGGAGAAACCAAGGTGCCCTGAGGCGTCAGCAAATTGAGGCGAATCATGAAAGCAAAGATACCGCCTAGCATGAAGAAAAATGTGACGGAAGCGAGATAGAGCAGAGCAATTCGTTTGTGGTCAGTGGTCAGGAGCCAAGAACGGATACCATAGGTCGCATTCAGGTAGTGCTTACCGGGAAGTATTGAAGTCGACGCAATCGCGTTGGTAGCCATTTCAGCTCCAATTGTCCAAAATCTATCTAGGCACCTGTTCCCACAAGTCTCCCAATTACGATTCGAATCAAATATGTGACTAGCCGCTCGACCGCACCTACGAAGGTCATTTCGAGTCCGCTTGACCACCAAGAACGGAACTCGCGGAATCGTGCGTTCAGTCCACAAATCGGAGCGGAAAGTACTGCCTTGCTGTCTCCGCCATTGTCTACAAATGCGTACAGCTCACAGACGAGTTGAAAGAAAGTCGCCGCCTTTGTGGCCATAGAAAGATTCTGGTGAGTGCGTCCAGTCTTCGATAACTTGGCGGTTATCGCCAGATTGAGGCTCCCAGAGACTCTACGAAAGCCGTTCTGAAAGAATTCTTGAACAATCAATATATAAGAAGGACCCTTCTCCAATCCTGCCGTTGGCGTTGCCAGCTACAGTCCCCTACGCAAAGGCGAATCCGTCGGCTAAGTTTTCGTCATGGACTCTCGCTGCAATGCTCGGCGCAATTTCTTTCGCCCTTGGAACACTCGGGCTTTCACCGCTCCTACCGAGAGCCCCATAACTCCAGCGGCCTCTCGTGTAGATAACTCACCAAGCTCTCGCAGCTCGATCGCTTTTCGTGTTAATGGCGTCAACTTGTCCATAGCCTCGGATAGAATTCGGCTCCGCTCGCTCTGTAAAAAGGCACTCTCGGGGCCTGCGTGTAAATCGGGCATCTCCACCCGGAGGGCGGTCTCTTCGTTACCGCTTATTAAGTCATCGATCGATACCTCGCGCCGTCCGCGACCTCTGCGCAGCAACATAAGGGCTTCGTTGATGGCAATCCGCGTTAACCACGTGGAGAAGGAAGATTTCCCTTCGAATTTGTGCAAGTGGAGAAAGGCTTTTTGCAGGCTCTGCTGCATGATGTCTTCTGCGTCTTCTCGAATACGGGTGAAGCGCCACGCAATGGCTAGAATCCTTCGCTGATAACGTTCGATGAGAATTTCGAATGCGTGTCCATTTCCACCTTTGGCGGCAAGGACCAGCACTGCTTCTTGCTCTCGGCACGCGATATTCTGTCGCGGTGTGTCCGCAAATTCTCGTGAGGCGCCAATCGGCCTTTCCGGGTCCAAGCCTTGCATTAGGAAAGATTGCGTCGCTGTCGCCATGATTTCTCCTTTCCCTTCGTTACTAGCAATCAACTGGCACGCGACAGTGGTTTTCAATGCCGCGAGACAAACGAGTGACGTGCATCTCTTCGGCTAGCCAGACGAACCGCTAACTTTGGCCTCTCTCTCTCGTGATCCACTCGCGGATGTATGCTGGGCAATTCTTGAGGTTGATGCCGTCCTCCTCGCACCATCTAAGAAAAATGACAACGTCTCGATCCGCGAGGATTAGGTCTTTTAGGTCGAGGACTATCGGGCGAGCGTTCGCTTCTAAGCGGATTAGCGTTTTCAACTCGGCTACGTTTTCTCTGTCCATTTGACCGCTCACCGTAAGGACCACCTCTCCGTTCCCCTCTCTCTTAATCATCAGCATCTTGCCTCTCTCGAAAACGAGCGCTGTAGCATTGCAATGCATCCGCGGCTCCAATCGCACACTGATGAAAATAAATGGGTTAAAAGATTGAGAATTGGCGAGGCTTTCGCCATTGGCGAAAGCTGTACAAAGGTCCTGTCTAGGGCCTTTGAGAAGCACGTACAACACAACAGCTAGTTCTTCTTAGAGGAATCCCAGTTTTGAAGCGTTTCTTGTCGATCTTCAGTGACCGAATCTTCGTGACCGTCGACCATCACTACACAGCGTTCCCCCCAAGAGACTCCGGGCCACGGGGTGGTTACAATTTGACATCCGCAGCGAGATGCCTCTGCCTCAGGCTTGCCGCGGTTGACTCTGCGTTAGACGCGATCAAACCTTCAGAGCGGGTGCTTGGCAGGCAGGCGCGCCTCCCACCTGCTAACTGGCGAGCATTCGGTTTCGAGCCGAATGCTTGGTTTGATCGCGATTCGCCGCGATTGATCTGACAAAACGCAGAGACACGTGTCGCAGTTGATTTCTATTCGTCTTTATTGATCGCGATTGATCGTGCTTCGCGCGCGTGACATCGCATCGTCGAGTGGCCGAATTTCCTGAACATGTCCGCAACTCATTGAATGACAAAGGAGTTGGCTCCCCGGGCTAGATTCGAACTAGCAACCCTTCGGTTAACAGCCTTGAGACCAGCTTAATCACAATTTGCCGGAGCCGAGACAAATCGAGGGGAATCAGCAAGTTCTGATCAAATATGGCTAACTCAGATTCACCTTCTCTTTTCAGTTTTCGTTACCATTTGCCGCCATTCATCACCATTCGCATGACACCTACATGACACTGCGTCTACTTGGGAGGACCGACCGATTCCAAGCCCGAGATCGACATCGAGATAAACAAAGAACGTTGCGTAGCGTTTGAACGACTAGCCAACACCCATTTCGGCGAAGACGAAGCCTTCAAGTAAGTCCGCTCTCCCCTCAGTCAGAGGCTTCTTCGAGGAGCCAGAGGCAGCATGCCAGGCGAGCCCTGCTTCGCGGATGCCACGGATGTTCCGACCGCTCAGAATAGTTCTCGCCCGCTGAACTCTTTGTGAGCTGACCTGGAGAGTTAGCCAAGAGAGCTCTGCGAATTGTAGATGCTTTAAATTCCAATGTGGCCAGCGTATCGTGTTCCCCGCGATCTGGAGTTTCCGGCGAGCGCCAGGCTTCTGCGAGTTCCTCGAAAGAGGTATCAGGAAGGTGTACCACGGATTGGAACTGGAGATTAAGATTCACCAGGTCCAGCGTGACCGCATGGACAGACACCAAGATCTCTTTCGCAGAATCTTGTGACACAAACTCTTCGCGTAGCCCCCGAACAATCGTGTCCTCTATGTCCATATCAGCAGGGTGCTCGCGGTTTCCCCAGGTGCTCTTTGCCACTGAAAAATGCTCTTCCAAAGTCGCGGACCATAACTCTGGGTTGTATCCACCCTTCCGCGCTATTCGATGGGAGAGCAACAACTCATTGCCTGACAGAATTACGGTGGCGTCTACGGCTACTGCCCCAGGCATCCGTCGTCCAGAAACCGTCCGATACTGTAATGCTTCACGAAGAAAATGGTCATAGACAGCGGAGTTCCTTTCCACTAGGTGGTGGAAGGCGTGGATTAGGCCATACTCCACGGGAGCGTGCTCCAAATAGAGGGTTGGATCATCAGTCACGGGGCAGGTGATACGGAGTGGAGCTGACTTTATGCCTTTCAGCCCTTGGGCTTCAGAGCGTGCCGTTGACCATTCCGCTTTGAATTGTTTCATCAAGGTTTCAAAATCTTCCTCAGGGAAGGTGCTTTGCACTAACACTATGTTGTCGTAACCGGTCTTCGACGGTGCCGCGTCACAAATAACGCAGTCACCGACAACCGGCAGAGATTTAGGAACATCTAGCCCAGTGCGATTCGGGAGTGGGAGATCTTTCTGTCGCATCAGCCAAGCCATGAAATTACTTGTGGGTCTTGGCAACTCGAAGGGGTGATTTGAATCAGTGTATGCAGGAACGAGTCGCTTTTGCATCCGTACGGATCTTTTGGAAGTGAAGCGTGAAGCTGTCTGCTTGCTCAGGGATTGACATAGAGAGTCAGTGATGACGAATGCCCCTCGCAGTCCCAACTTGCGCTCATACTTAAGGAAGTCGTTTAGCTCGGGACTAAACCATTGGCCGGGCTCTGGATGCAGGTACACATCGACAAGCGTCGCAGTGGCCCGCAATGAGAGTGCATCCGTCCCTCGCGTCGTCTGTTTGAACCGATGAAAGCATGAAAAGCCTTCGTCAGCCGCTTCAACAACAGAGTTCTTTTCTTGTTGGGTCTCACCCACACGGGCAAAAACACCCCCGTCTCCCAACCAGTAGAGACAGTCGAATCCAACGAAAGAGAGCCTGTGCTTTAGTGTCAATGCAAACTCAGAGCGATCCTGCGCAACAACGGGCTTCTGAGGCGCCGCCTCAGCCCAAGGCGAGTGGCCCGCAAGGTCGAACTGAATCAGAACAACTTTCTTGAGATCCCCTGGGCGACAGTGCTCCCACCAGGCGATCATGTTTCTACCCTCTCAATCGGAAGCTACTAAGTTGAGTTTTACTGGCTCCATTAAGTCCTAAGTTCGCTACTCTATCCAATATTCCATCGTGTCATGCTGGCAAAGTCGTCTCAATTAGGGGTTCACTGCCACGCCTTCGGGTAAAAACCGAGGGCCTGCCTCCGGACGGAAGGCAAGGGACACCCCAAGCCCTTCCATAAGGTCCTTTTCGAAAGTAACTTATCAGTTTTCTGGAAGCGTTATGTGCTTCATCACTTCTGCGCTAAAAACTACTCTCTCTTTATGGCAATTGCAATAACTAATTGCAGTTATAGCATGCGCGTTAGTATCGCTGGTCAATTAAACTCTCTCGCTAAAATCAGGCTTGCCAACCTCCGGCCTTGCGACAAATGCGACCCTGCCGGCATATACCTATTGAATCGAATTCATTGAATGCCACCCCTATGCAAGTTGCGCTTGCGTGGCTTTTGCGGCTGTCGCCGAACATTCTTCTCATTCCAGGAACATCCTCTGTTGCTCATCTCCGTGAGAATCTCGAGGCCGCGCCCCTCAAGCTTCCTGCTGAAGTGCTCGCGGACCTTAACGAGATCGCGAATAAGACCACGACACAGGTGCAATAGTGAGGAGAACCGACGATGGCAACCATAGAACAACGAATACAGAAACTAGAGGACCAATCTACGATCCGAGATCTGGCTGCACGCTTCGCTGACGCCGGTACGTGCGGCTCACGATGATTTCAAAGCGCTGTGGGTGTCTCGTCTCCGTTAGTCAAGATTAATCATGATTCGCGCACTCGCCATTTCCACGTTGAGCGGCGACTTTCTTCAAAACGTTTCATAACATACTGAATGGAAAGGGAGTTGGCTCCCCGGAGAGGATTCGAACCTCCAACACTTCGGTTAACAGCCGAATGCTCTAGTGTCATTCGATCGAAGCGATTAGGAACTCTGGCGGAGAGGGAGGGATTCTGCTCCCTCCGGCAACGAAAAAGGCGGACGCGCCCGACTCATTCTGGGCGTATCCTCGCCAACTCGGGAACTATCCAGAAACGGCGTTCCAGGAACTGACACCTTGTTCTACACGGGCTCAAACGGGAACGACCGCTGGCCAAGGATCGAGGGGTTAGCTGGCGGCGGCTTCGGCAGACTCGGCGGGTTTGCGGTGTTCGCGGATCATGCCGATGAGGGCCTGGGCGGCGCGCGGGAGGCTGCGGTCGCGGCGGTAGACGAG
>Ga0099794_10000549_pt1 | contig 12576 bp, 13 predicted proteins | sample Rivendell_Oct201_10_FD_77320 | JGI IMG/M metagenome (GOLD analysis project Ga0099794, IMG submission 77320) | Vadose zone soil microbial communities from the Eel River Critical Zone Observatory, Northern California, USA -... | ecosystem: Host-associated > Plants > Roots > Rhizosphere > Soil ... | reverse complement strand
CACCGGCTCGAACCCGCGGGGAAGCTCCGCCTCGTGTCGCGGCCGCGGCCGCGCGGGCCCGACTAGACGGTCAAGGCGTGCTCTGAGGTCGCGGACAGCAGTCGCAGGCATGCGCTCTTGGCTCCTTCCACGAGATGCAGCGGACCGATGCACGACGGACAGCCGGCGAGGCAAGGACACTCGCGCACGAGCGCCGCGGCGTTCTCCAGGAGGTCGTGGTGCAGCTCGTACATGCGCTGCGAGTAGCCGACCCCGCCGGGGTAGACCTCGTACACGGTCACGGTCGGCAGGCGCGTGGTGGTGGACCGAACCTCCGCGACCGCTCCGAGGTCGCGCGGGTCGCACATCAACCGGATGCTGGCGACGTGGCGCAGCGAATGCGCCATACCCTGCAGCCCTGCTTCGAGCGTTTCGCGGCCGAGCGCCGTCCACAGCTCCTCGTCGACGGTGATCCAGTAGCCGGTCGTGTGGAGCGTTTGCTCGGGCAGGTGGATCGGGCCGGAGCCGATGTTCTCGTGGGTGTGGAATCGGATCTTCTTGAACATGCTGGCAAGCGAGGTGATCTTCACCTCGCCATGACTTCTGGCGATCGCTTCGCCGTCGGGGCCCGCGAAGGTGTCGAGCACCTGCACGGTCACGGACGCCAGAGCGTCCGTGTAGTAGTCGACGTCGACCGGGTGTACGTACGCCTTCTTCTCGTCCCAGTCGAGGCGATCGACGTGGAACTGCGCACCTTCGTGGAGATAGACGGCTTCCTCGTGCAGCAGCACCGGCGCCGAGAACTGGTCCATCTCGCCGATGACCGACGGCCGCGGCTGCGACGTGTCGATGATGACGACGTTGTCGGCGGCGATGCGCCGAAGGTGGATCTCCTCGGCGGGAAACGCCTGGCGGCTCCAGAACCAGCGACCTGCAGACCGCGTTGCGGATCCGTCCTCTTCGAAGACCCGGAGGAGGTCGCTGACGTCGGTTCGCCCCAGCCGCTCTTCGGCCTCGAAGGGCAGCTCGAAAAGGCCGGCCTGGAGATGGCCGGCGAGCAAGAGCAGGTTGTCCGGGTCGATCAGTCCCTCCTCGGGGTCCGAGCTCAAGAAGTAGTCGGGGTGACGGACGATGAACTGGTCGAGCGGCGAGCTCGACGCCACGAAAACCCCAACCGACCCGGAGCGACGGCCCGCTCTCCCCAGCTGCTGCCAGGTCGAGGCGATCGTCCCGGGGTAGCCGACGAGGACCGCCGCCTGCAGGCTGCCGATGTCGATGCCCAGCTCGAGTGCGTTGGTGCTGACCACGGCGGTGATCTCTCCGTCACGCAAGCCCGCCTCGATCTCTCGCCTGTGGAGGGGTAAGTAGCCGGCCCGATAGCCGCGCACGCGCTGAGCAGCGTCGAGGCGCGGGGCGAGGTCCTGGCGCAGGTAGCTCAGCATCACTTCGACCTGCAGGCGGCTGCGGCAGAACAGGATCGTTTGCACGCCGGATCGAATCCAGGGCGCTGCGATCCGCCGCGCCTCGAGCATCGAACTACGGCGCACGCCCATCTCACGATTGATCAGCGGAGGGTTGTAGAAGATGAGCCGCCGCTCGCCTCGCGGCGCGCCGCTCTGCTCGATGAGCTCGATGTTGTCCTCCTCGAGCAGCTTTCTGGCAAGGTCGAGTGGGTTGGCGATCGTCGCCGAGGCGCATATGAAAGTGGGACTCGACCCGTAGAAAGCGCAGATGCGCTTGAGGCGGCGGATGACGTTGGCGACCTGGCTTCCGAACAGCCCTCGATACGTGTGCAGCTCATCGATGACGACGAAATCGAGGCTCGAGAAAAGTCGGCGCCAGCGCGTGTGATGCGGAAGGATGCCGGTGTGCAGCATGTCCGGGTTGGTCATCACCACGTGGCCCGCCTCGCGGATCGCGGTGCGGCGCCCGGGTGCGGTGTCGCCGTCGTACGTATCGACGCGCACGTCGATGGGAAGGCCGAACTTGAGGGCGCTCAGCTCTGCCAGCTGGTCTTGAGCAAGCGCCTTGGTCGGGTATACGTACAGAGCTCGGCGCCCGGGGTGCTCGAGCAGGCGCTGCAGAACCGGGAGGTTGTAACAGAGCGTCTTGCCGCTGGCGGTCGGCGTAACCACGACGAGATGACGGCCGTTGCGAACGGCGTGATATGCGTCGGCCTGGTGGGTGTATAGGCGTACGATGCCGCGCGCGGCAAGCGCTGCCGCGAGCTCCGGGCGCATGTCAGCAGGGAGCGGAGCAAATCGTGCGGCCGCACCGGGAATGACATGGTCCAGGGTTATCTCTCCCGGAAAGTCATTGGGGACAAAGGCAGGAGAGCTGGACATCACGCGCCGGGGAGGTTATACGAACATTCGTTCGGAGTCAAGCGAGAAAGGGCCGGCGGAGGCGGCCCCGGAGTACACACCGGGTTCAGAGGCTGATTTCGAGCGCCTCTACCGCAACTCGTACCGGCGGATTCTGGGGACCCTGATCACGATGCTGCGCGACCGCGAGGCCGCGGAGGACTGCACGCAGGACGCTTTCGAGCGCGCGTTCAAGGCCTGGAAGTCATGGCGGCCCGATGCGCCCGCCGAAGCCTGGCTCCACCGCATCGCCATCAACACGGCGATCAACGGCCAGCGCCGAGAGAGGCTCCAGGAGGTCGGCGCCATTCTGCGGCGCGTCGGACGACCCGCCCCTTCGGCTGATCCCGGCGTGGTGGTGGAGCAGTCCGACCTCGTGACCGCTTTGAGAAAGCTGCCGCCGAAACAGGCGGCGGCGATCGTGCTCCGCCACTATCACGGCTACACCAATCGCGAGATCGCGATTTCCCTCGGCGTGCCCGAACGGACGGTCGCCTCGCGCCTGGCGGCGGCCCGCACCCGGCTCCAGCAACTGCTCGCTGGGACACGTGCCCCCGGAAAGAAAAATGGGTAGTTGGGCCCCAGAGATGGTTCCTACTTGCCGATGAACGGAACAGGCGACTTCGAAAGCGAGCTCGAGCGAGAGCTGCACCGGATCCTAGATCCGATTGCGGCTGCGCCGATCCCATTTCGGAGAGCCCCGTCGTCAGGAGGGATCATGAAGAGACTTTTGGGGGGCGCGGGAGCCGCGCTCGGGGTGAAGCTGCTCACCGGCATCGCGGTAGCCGCCGCTGCGGTCGTCGTGGCCGGCGCCGCGACCGAGGTCGCGGTCACAGGCAGCTTGAATCCCACGAACTGGGGCCAGCAGGTCAAGACGCAGGTAGGTGCTTGCAAAGCCTCGGCGGCTCGCCTTGGCGTGCACGGCATCGGCGAGTGTGTCAGCGACTTCGCTTCGAGCAAGCCACGCGAGAACCAAGGCAAGCACAACGGCAACATCAACGGCGCCAACAACGGGAAAGGCAACGCCAAAGGCACAGCCAAGGACAAGACCAAGGGCCCCGGCAACGGCAACAGCCACAAGCCGTCCGGGACAGGCAACCCCGGCACCAGCTCAGAGAGCTCGCTGCTCATCGTCTGGTAGTCCCTAGGGCGATTCGCTAGAACCCTTCCTCTCGTGGGGCCGGGCCGCAAGGCTCGGCCCTACAAAACTGTTTATGAGAGAAAACGTCCCGTTTTCTCTCATCGCAGGTCGGCAAGCCGACCTGCTGCTCTCATTCCAGGGTGGTAGCTCTTGTAAAAAGTTTCTCCTGGCGACGTCTGGCAGCCTTGATAGCGCGACTTGGGACGGCCGGAATAAATCCGGCCTGGCCTCAACGCGAGTGAAGCCGATCTAGGGCCGAACCTGGATCACTTTCTGGAGACTTTCCAGCGCTGGCCTTCGGATGTGTCTGTGACCCTCACGCCCATGGTGGAAAGCTCGTCGCGCAGGCGATCGGCAGTCTTGAAGTCCCTGGCCGCGCGAGCGTGCTCACGCTTCTCGAGCAGGACTCTTGCACCCACCGGCAAATCGAGGTGTGGAGCGCTTCGGTCGAGGTCCAACCCGAGGACCTGGTCCCATCGAAGCAGAAGGCGCGCCTTGTCGACTCCTGGCAGGCCCGAGCGCATGACCTCAGCCATCAACGCCATCGCAGCGGGAAGGTCGAGGTCGTCGGCGATTGCGGCTCGAAAGCGAGCCTCGAATTCATCAGCCTCGTGCTCGCCGGCCGGAGCGTCGGCGCGGGCCCCCCAATCCGCCAGCCGATCGCGCAGATGCGCGAGGGCGCGGTCCGCGCCGGCCAATCCTTCGGTGCTGAAGTTCAGCTTGGTCCGGTACTTCGCCTGCAGGGCGAGATAACGGAAGGCGAGCGGATCGAAACCCTGTTCCGCCAGCTCGGTGATCCGAAAGAAATTGCCCGCGGACTTCGCCATCCTCGCGCCGGCGAGGAGAAGCAAGCCTCCATGCATCCAGAGGTTCACCACGCGGTGGCCTGTGACTCCCTCCGACTGAGCCAGCTCCGCCTCGTGGTGAGGAAACACGTTGTCCGCGCCTCCGGTGTGGATGTCGAATCTCTCGCCCAGAAGCGACATCGACATCGCCGAGCATTCGATGTGCCAGCCCGGGAAGCCCGGGCCCCAAGGGCTGGGCCAGACCTGGAGGCGGTGCTCGCGGGCCGCCCTCCACAACGTGAAGTCGCCCGGGTGACGCTTGCGGGGGTCGACCTCGCCTCTCGAGCCGGCGAGCAGCTTGTCGGTGCTGTTGCGCGACAGCCGCCCGTACGCGGGGAAGCTGGCGATGTCGTAGTACACGGTGCCGTCCACCTCATACGCATGACCCTTGGCGACCAGGATGCCGATGAGCTCGATCATCCGCGGGATGTATTCCGTGGCGTGGGGGTTGTGATCGGCCGGGCGGATGTTGACCAGAGCCGCGTCTTCCATGAACGCCTTGGTGTAATGGGCGGCGATCTCTTCGGGTGACTTGCTCTCCAGTCGCGCCGAGACGAGCATCTTGTCCTCGCCGCGGTCGAAGGAGTCATCGGTGAGGTGGCCCACGTCCGTGATGTTCATCACCTGCTCGGTGCGGTGCCCGAGGTACTCGAGGCTGCGTCGCAGCAGGTCGGGGAGCATGAACGTGCGCAGGTTGCCGATGTGGACGTACCGATAGACGGTCGGGCCGCATGAGTAGATTCGGACCACCCCCTGCTCCAGCGGGATCAAGGGTTCCTTCTGGCGGGTGAGCGTGTTGTAGAGGCGCACGGTCGTCATGGGATCGAATCTATGCTCCCAGTAATGCGTGCTCACAGGTTGGAAGGCCGAAGCGCAAACGCCGACGACATAGAAGGACGCGTGCTCGTGCACGACCTCGGCCCTGACCTGCGCAAGGGCACCACGCTCACGAGTGAGCACCTGGATCGTGTTCGGCAGTTTGGCGAGGTCCACGTCGTCGAGCTCGAGGACGGAGACCTGCACGAGGATGCGGCCGCCCGGCGGCTCGCCGCGGCCCTGTCGGGGCCGAACCTGGAAGCACGACCACCGGTCCAGAGCCAGGCTCGGCTCATCGCGACGAGGCGCGGCCTTGTGCGGGTTCGCGCCGAGCTGGTGGACGCGATCAACGCCCTCGGTTACGTCTCGGTGTTCACGCTCATGGACGGGCAGGCGGTGACAGAAGGTGAGGAGGTGGCGGGTTGCAAGGTCACGCCTGTAGCCGTACCCGGACGTCTGATTGAAGAGGCCGAGCGCATCGCGCGTGAGCAAGGCCCGATCATCGAGCTGTTGCCGTTCCGCCCGCTCCGGACCTTCGTCGTCGCCACCGAGCGCCTGAAACCGAAAGCGCGCGAGCTGTTCCGCGCGGCGGTCACCAGCAAGTTGGGCTGGTACGGGGCCGATGTGCTCGCGGTGCGTGAGGTCGCGCGCACGTCGGCCGCGGTGGCGAGCGCATATGCCGAAGCGGCGGCGATGAGCGCGGAGCTGGTCCTCTTCGCGGGCGCGTCAGCGATCGATCCGCTTGACCCCGCGTACGCCGAGCTCACCAACGCCGGGGGGCACCTCCTGCAGCTGGGCGCCCCGATGCACCCCGGCAGCATGCTCTGGCTGGCGCGTCTGGGCGATGCGGCCGTGGTCGGCGTCGCCTCGTGCGCGGGCTTCGGCCGGTCGAGCTCGCTCGACCTCCTGCTGCCGTTCGTCTTCGCCTATGGACGGGCGGACGCCAAGGATCTACTGCGATTGGGCCACGGCGGCTTGATCGAATCGGCCGCCGGCCGACGCTTTCCTCCCTACTCGTGACGCCCGGCCTCAGGCGCGGCATTGAATTGTTCAACAGCGGGCGCTACTGGGACGCGCATGAGGTCTGGGAGCACGAGTGGATGCCCGACCGCAAAGGACCCGAATCAGGTTTTTACAAGGGCCTGATCCAGGTCGCGGCGGGCTGCCTTCATTACTCGCGGCGCAACCGGCGCGGAGCGGTCAACAAGTGGCGAAGCGGCGCGGACTACCTGCGTCCATACCTGCCTGAGCATCGGGGCATCAGGCTGGCGCCGCTCGTAAATTCGGTCGACGGATTCCTCGGCGCGATGGAAGGACGCGGATGGCCTGAGCTGGCCATGCCGATAATCGCGTGATGCCCAAGCTGCCCGCGGAGTACTCCCGCACCAACCTGTCCAGCGACCCGATCTACCGGTACCTCCGCATCACCAAGGGTGGGCCGGGCGGGGTGCCGGGAACGTCGGCGGAACAGGACCTGGTCGATTCCGCTTGGCTGCAGCGCCTCCGCCGCATTCACCAGCTGCAGAGCGCATGGTGGGTGTTCGCGACCGCCGAGCATTCTCGATTCCAGCATGCACTCGGCGCGATGCACCTGGCCGGCGAGTGGGCGCGCCACCTGTACCCATCCCTCGCCGCGTGCTGTTCGGGCACGCCTTCGCCTGCGGTCGTGGAGGAGACGATGCGCATGGCGGGGCTTCTGCACGACGTCGGGCACGGCCCTTTCGGCCACTTCTTCGACGAGAACTACCTGGACACGTGGGGCATCGACCACGAGGTCATCGGACGCGCGCTGATCACGGGACCGCTGGCGAAACTCGTCGCCGGACTCGCCGCGTCACCGAACGCCGATTTCGAGCCACGAGAGCGCATCGATCCCCGCTGGGTCGCCTACCTCATCGCCGGGCCCGACCTCGCCGGGTTCGTCGCCCCCCCATGGCTCGCCGCCCTGAAGCCGGCCCTGGTCGGCGCGTACTCGGCCGACAACATGGATTACGTCCCTCGCGATTCCTATATATGTGGTGTCGCTGCCGGACCGGTGGACGTCCAGCGCATCCTTCACTATTCCTTTATCTCTGAGCGTGGCCTGACCCTCCACGCCCATGCCGCTGAAGCGCTCTACATGTTCCTGAGCGCGCGGCTCTACCTCTATCACCAGGTCTACTTCCACCGCACCGTTCGACGCATCGACCTGCAGCTACGAGAGGTCTTCCGCCCGACCGTCGAGCTGATCCTGGGCGGCAACCCGCTCGAGCGGCTGGACGACTATCTGATGTTCACGGAGTGGGCGCTGCTCACGGAGGTCAACCGGTGGGCGCTCGGCGAAGGCGACGCTCGGCGACGGGAGCTGGGTCAGGCATGGGCGGACGTGGTGGCTCGCAAGCTCAAGTGGAGGCTCGTCTACCAGGGCCACACCGATGCGGCGGACGTCATGGGTGCAGCGCTCACCGTCACGCGCGAAGAGTTCGCGCGCATGCTCCGCGAAAGGCTGCCGGCGAAGTTGAGCAAGATCGAGTTCGAGGTTGATGTCGCCGCCCAGGAATCCCGCGCCTTCAATCCCATCACCGAGACCGCCGACATTCTTCTCTACGATCCGCTCGAGAATCGCTACCAGCAGAGCCGGGTGCTCGACCTGTTCCGGCGCCTTCCGGTCCGCATGACGCTGTTCCGGATCTTTGCACGGGACGCGGCGCACAGCCGCGAACTGATCAAAGCGGCGAACGAGGTGCTCGGGACTACGACCTAATAATCGTCGTCGCCGCCGTCAAACCCGCCTCCGGAGTCGTCATCGCCGCCGAAATCGTCGCCACCGCCGCCAAGATCATCGCCGCCGAAGTCGTCGCCGGAGTCCTCGCCCGAGTGGACCGTGGCGAAAGTCGACACGAGGCGCCGGAGGGCCGGCTTGCCGCAATGGGGGCAGGTAGGGTCGGGCGACGAAAAGCTCGGCAGCAGGGCCGAGGAGCGCTTGCCGCATTCCTCGCAGCGGTACTCGTAGATGGGCATCCCTACGATTATCAAGATGATTGGGCTCGACCGCATTCGGGCCGCCGCCGACCGTGCGCGTCCTTATATACGGAGGACGCCCCTGGTGCCGGTCGATGGCGCGCTTCTGAAGCTCGAATGCCTACAGCCGACTGGCAGCTTCAAGGTGCGTGGCTTCTTCGCCGCCGCCACTGCGCTGCCGGAGGACAAGCGCACCCGGGGCTTGATCACGGTCAGCGCCGGCAACGCCGCTCAGGCATGCGCGTACGCCGCGCATTCGCTTGGAGTTTCCTGCCGAGTCGTGATGTACGACACGGCTCCGGCTACAAAGATCGAAGGCGTCAAGCGGTGGGGCGGGACGCCCGTGTTCATGCCGCGACCTGCCCTCCTCGATTGGCTCTCAAACCGGGGCTGGGAATCAGAACCCGAGGTCTTCATCCATCCGTTTGCGGACACGGACGTGATGGCGGGCCATGGGGGTCTCGGGCTGGAGCTGGTCGAGGACGTCCCCGACCTTGCGCGAGTTCTGGTTCCGGTCGGCGGCGGTGGCTTGATCGGGGGCACGGCGTCCGCGCTCAAGGGCCTTCGGCCCGAGGTCGAAGTCATCGGCGTGCAGTCGGACGGCTATGCGCTGTGGACGCGGGCCCTCGAGGCGGATGGTCCGGTTTCGATCACACCCGACACCATTGCCGACGGCACGACGGCGCCCTTCGACGCCCGCATGCTCCCCCTCATGAAAGAGGTCGTCGATCGTTGGCTCACGGTGCCCGAGCCTCGGCTGCGGGCCGCGATCCCCGAGCTGGCGGTCTCTGGGAAGGTGGTGGCCGAAGGCGCCGGCGCTCTCGCCTACGCAGCGATCGAGCAGCTGGAGCCGGGGCCCGTGACCGTGGCAGTGGTGAGCGGCGGCAACATCGACGCCAAGCTGCTGGCGAGCCTGCTCAGCTAACGGGTGCGGGCGACGTCCCGGGCCATGCCGTGGTCTTCGTGGTGGCCCAGGGTCCGTAGCGGACCAGGGCCACGAGCATCCATATGAACAGCGCCGCACCGGGAATCCCGACCGCGACCGAGAGCCAGTAAGTCCACGAAGGTAACCCGTAGAGGCTGCCCGGAGACGTGGATCCCGCCAGCGCGCTGTACGTATTGATCGGCAGCCCAAGTGCGCCCAACCCGAGCAGAACCAGAACGGCCCAGAACATCCACGTCCACCGCATCAAAGCACCGATCACGATGACTGCACAGATCGCCACGCCGATCACGGCGGCCGCCACGAGGACTCCCGACATCATCGAGGTCATGCTGCTCACCAGCTCCGGTGGAGGCGGCGAGACGTTCGGGTTGAGCTGTGCCTGCCGCTGAAAGCTCTGAGTGAACGCCTGCGTCATCACGCCTGACATCCAGAACGGGAGGCTCACTGCATAGAGGCCGGACAGGGCGTACCAGGCCGCCACGGCGTACTGCATCGGCTTCGTCCAGGGTGTCGGCACCCGGACCGTCGCGGGCTGCTGGTAGTGGGGATAGACGGGCGCAGCCATCGGGGCCATCGCCGCCACGGGCACCCAGGCGTAGCCGTTCCAGCGTGAGCGGCCGTCGGGGGACAGGGTGCTGATCCACTGGCGGCCGTCCCAGTAGTAAAACCCGTCTTCCGACAGCCTCAGCTCAGCCACTTGCTTACTTTAATGTCGCGTGAAAGCTGGACTGATCCTGGCTCGTGGCCGCATTCGCACGCTGGGGCGCGCCGGCCTCGTCGTGCAAAGCCACCTTGCGATCGCCGCCGGCAGGGTCGCTGCAGTCGGCGGAGCCGAGGTCATGGCGTTGCGCGGGCCGCACACCCGAGTGATCGACCTCAGGGGCGCCGCCGTGCTGCCGGGTTTCAACGACGCGCACGCGCACGTCGTCTATTACGGGCTGACGCGTTTCGGGGCGGACCTCGGCGGCGCGCGCAGCGTCGCCGAGATCGTCAGCCGTCTGCGTACTCACGGCCGCGGGCTCAAGCCGGGCGAGTGGCAGCAAGGTATGGGCTACCGCGTGGACGAGCTGGCCGAGAAGCGCGCGCCCCATCGGCGCGAGCTGGACCGCGCGACGCGACGGCGGCCCGCATTCATCGACGAGCGCGGCGGGCACGCCCGGGTCGCCAACTCCGCCGCGCTCGCAGCCGCAGGGATCAGCGAGGCCACCAAAGACCCGCCCGGAGGACGCCTGGGTCGCGACCGCGATGGCACCCCCAACGGTCTCCTCCTCGAGTCTGCGATGAGGCTGGTCGCTGATGCGCAGCCGCGGTCGCCGCTCGCACGTCGCGTGGCGGGAATCCTGAAAGCTCAGCGCCTTCTCCTTTCTCGAGGCATCACCTCGGTCGGCGCCGCGGTCAACCGCGGATTCGCCGACGACCTCCGCGCATATCAGTTGCTCGCCGAGCAAGGGCGATTGAAGATGCGCGTCAACGAGTTCCTGTCATGGGAGCTGCTCCAAGCCGCGGTCGAAATCGGATTGAGAGCCGGGTTCGGCGGCAGCATGGTGCGGGCGGGGCCGATCAAGGTATTCGTCGATGGCGGGGCGGAGCGCGTCGCGATGCGCTCGGGCAAAGGCGTGTGGAGGACCACGCCGGCTGAGCTGCGCGAGCTTGTCGGCACCGCTTCGCGTGCCGGGCTTCAAGTCGCTGCCCACGCCATCGGCGACGGCGCGATCGCGGCCATGTGTGATGCGGTCGAGGCGGCCGGCGCGGTCACGCTGAGGCACCGCGTGGAGCATTGCACGATTTGCCCGCCCGACCTCCAGCGCCGGCTCGCGCGCCTGCGGATGATCGCGGTGATGCAGCCAATGGCCGCTCGTTTCGCGCGTGAGTTTCCGTCGGCCTTCGGGGCTCACGATCGCTGGCACCTGGCGGCGCACGGTCCACTTCTTCGCGCCGGCGTGCCGGTGGCCTTCAGCTCTGACTTACCGGTCGTGCCCGACCCCAACCCCTGGCCTGGGATTCGCGCCGCTGTGGAGGACCGGGTCAACGGCATTACCGAGCTGGCAGCGCTGAGGGCGTACACAGCCACCGGCGCTTATGCATCTTTCGAGGAGGACGTCAAAGGCACGCTCGATCCAGGCATGCTGGCCGATCTCCAGGTTTACGGCGCAGACCCGCTGGCCAGGCCCCGATCGGAGTGGGATCGACTCCGCCCAAGAGCAGTGCTGTTGGGCGGGGTGACGGTGTTCGGTTCCTTGGGCTAGCCGGCGGGCTCCCTCGGTGAGGGGTCAGGGATCGCCATCGACGGAGACTCGACCGTCGCCGGCATCACCGTTGGGCTGCTCGCGGCGCGACGCCTTGTCGCGGCCCGGCGTGCGGGAGCCTTGCGCGTGGTGGCCTTGGCCGGCGCGGCCGCCTTCGGAGCGGCTGCCCTGGTGGTCCGTCGCCTTGCTGCCGGCCGGCGTGCGGCGCGGCGGGTCGGGGTCGGGGCGGCCGGGCGCGCCGTCGCCGACCTCGCGATCGCTTGAACCTGCTTGCTCAACCCGTCGAGACGCTTCAACGCCTTCTCCATGTCGACCTGGCTCGCGGTGCGGTCGAGGCGCGTGCGGAGTTGCTTGAGCGCGCTCTCGAACGTCTTCTGCCCGTCCTTGATGCTGCGGTCGATCTGTTTCCGGACGTCGGGCGGCAGGCGCCGTTCGGCTTGCCGCAGGTAGGACCTGCCGGCTTTGACCGCCCTCTTCAAAAGCCTCGATCGTGATGACGTGCGCTTCTTCGTTGCCATGCTCGACCTCCCCTGCAATGCCTTGCGGTGGCCTTAACGCACCGCGTTAGTATTGGCCTGAAATGACGGTGCGAACTTGACGGTGTCCGCTCAGCGACACCTTATCAAGAAGTATGCAAATCGCAAGCTGTACGACACGCAAACGAGTCGGTACATCACGCTCGAAGGCATCGCAGAGCTCGTGCGCGACGGCCACGAAATCCAAGTCGTCGACCGGGACACCGGCCAGGACCTGACACAGGTCACCCTGTCGCAACTCGTCCTGTCGGCAGAGAAGCGCGGGCCCGCGCGACTGGTGGACGCGGGCGCGGACGCGATTCACGACCGTGGCCAGGCTCTGCTCGACTACGTGCGCAAGACGCTCAACGTGCCAGGCGACCTGGTCAACCAGGTGGAGCGGCGGCGCGGAGACCTGGAGGCGATGGTCGACGAGGCGATCGAGCGAGCGCTGCGCAGGCTGCGCATCCCGAGCCGGCGCGACATCGACCGACTGAACGAGCGCATCGACAGGATTTCGGCAGAGCTGAAGAAGCTCAATGGTGCAGGATCAACGAAGACGCGACCTGGGAAACGCCGAAGCTGACCAATTAGATAGGCGGCAAGTGGAGCTTTAGGCCGGATTTATTCCGGCCGTCACCCCGCATGCAACTTCCAAGCGCCTCCAGGCCTCGCCGAGGAGCAGAGGGTTTCCGTAAGGGAGGGCGTCTGCCCTCCCTTACGAT
>Ga0099794_10000548_pt1 | contig 12606 bp, 10 predicted proteins | sample Rivendell_Oct201_10_FD_77320 | JGI IMG/M metagenome (GOLD analysis project Ga0099794, IMG submission 77320) | Vadose zone soil microbial communities from the Eel River Critical Zone Observatory, Northern California, USA -... | ecosystem: Host-associated > Plants > Roots > Rhizosphere > Soil ... | reverse complement strand
ATCCCGAGGCGGAGCGCCTGTTCCAGGAGCTGATGCAACAGCTCCAGCAGCAGATGCTGCAGCCGTTCATGCAGGGGATGAAGCAGTCGCTCCAGAACATGAGCGCCGACGACCTCAAGCGCATGCGCGAGATGATGCGTGACCTCAACCAGATGCTGCGCCAGCGCGCCGAGGGCGACGAGCCCGACTTCGACGCGTTCAAGGCGAAGTGGGGTCAGAACTTCCCTGGTGTCGAGAGCCTCGACGAGCTGCTCGAGCAGCTCGGGCGGCAGGCCGCGCAGATGCAGTCGCTCCTCGACAGCATGTCGCCCGAGCAGCGCCGCCAGCTCCAGGAGATGATGTCGAGCCTGTTCATGAAGGACGAGCGGCTGGAAGCCGAGATGGCTCAGCTCGCCATGAACCTCGACCAGCTCGGGCTCACCGAGGACATGCGACGGCGCTACGACTTCCGCGGTGACGACGAGCTGACGATGCGCGAGGCCATGAAGCTGATGGACGAGCTCCAGCAGATGGAGGAGCTCGAGCGCCAGCTGCGCCGCGTCCAGTCGCCGGACGATCTGGAGAAGATCGACCCCGTCGACGTCGAGAAGCTCCTCGGCGAGGAAGCCGCGCGCGACCTCGAGCGGCTGAAGGAGCTCGCGAAGAAGCTGGAAGAGGCGGGATACCTCGAGCGCAAAGGCGACCGGCTCGAGTTGACCGCGCGCGCGATCCGCAAGCTCGGCGACAAGGCGCTCCGCGACATCTTCGCGCACCTCAAGCGCGACCGCTTCGGGCGGCACGTCGTGGAGCGCCGGGGCGCCGGCGGCGACCCCACCGACGAGGCCAAGCGGTACGAGTTCGGCGATCCGTTCCTGCTCGACCTCAAGGAAACGCTGATGAACGCGGTCGAGCGCAACGGCGCGGGGACTCCCCTCCGGCTTTCACCGGACGACTTCGAGGTGTTCCGCACCGAGCTTTCGACCCAGGCGTCGACGGTCGTGATGCTCGACATGAGCCGCTCGATGATCAACAACGGCTACTTCCTGCCGGCGAAGAAGGTCGCGCTGGCGCTCACCGCGCTCATCCGCGGCCAGTTCCCGCGCGACAGTCTCTGGATCCTCGGGTTCTCGCTCTATGCGCGCCAGTTCACCGCCGAGGAGCTCCCGCGCCTGGCGTGGACCGAGTGGAACATCGGGACCAACATGCACCACGGTTTCCAGCTCTCGCGGCAGCTCCTGGGGCGGCAGAAGGGCGGCAACAAGCAGATCATCATGATCACCGACGGCGAGCCGACCGCCCACATGGAAGGCCTCGAGGCAGACTTCTCCTATCCGCCGACGCGGCGCACGTTCGAGGAGACGTTGAAAGAAGTCCAGCGCTGCACGCGCGAGGGCATCACCATCAACACGTTCATGCTCGAGCAGAGCCGGATGTTGACGGCCTTCATCGAGCAGCTGACCCGGATCAACAAGGGGCGCGCGTTCTTCGCCCGTCCGGAGCGCCTCGGCGAGTACATCCTCGTCGACTACGTCCGTAACAAGCGCCGCTCGATCGCCTAGCCCCGCGCCCCTCAACGCTGCAGGAGCTGCCGGACCACCCGCCGGATCTGGTCGAACTCGAAGGGCTTCGTCAGCGTTGGCACCCCGGTCTTCTGCAGGAACGCACGCTTGTCTGGTTGGAGCGCGTCGCCTGTGACGAAGGCAACGCATCGCCGAAGCTCGGGGTGTCGGCGTTCGAGCTCCGTGAAGAACCCCTGCCCGTCCAGGACCGGCATCTTCGTGTCGGTGAGAACCGCGTCGAATGGTCGCCGCTCGAGCTTCTTGAGGGCCTCCGCCCCGTTCAGCGCCGTGTCCACCTCGTATCCTTCAGCCTGGAGCAGGTCGACCAACACGCCGGCCACGTCCGGCTCGTCGTCGACGACCAGAATCCGCTTGGGACCGAGCGGGGTCAGGCTCTCGTCTTCCCGGGTTTTGGTCGGGCCGGGCGCCGACGGTGATCCAACGGGGAGATCGATGACAAACGTCGCGCCTTCGCCCGGCGGGCTCTGGAGCCGGATGGTTCCCTCGTGGTCCTGAATGATCCCGAAGCTCAGCGACAGCCCCAGACCCGTCCCTTGGCCCGACGGCTTCGTCGTGAAAAACGGATCGAAAATCCGGTCCTGGATGTCCGGCGGGATTCCGGGCCCGGTATCCCCCACCGTGAGCTGGACCCCGGGACGGTTTGGCGTCGCCCGCGTCGTGAGAGTCAATGTCCTCGGCCCCGGCGTCTCGCGCATCGCGTGATGCGCGTTCGCCACGAGGTTGACCACGACTTGGTGGAGCTGGTGGGGATCCGCGTTGATCTGCGGAAGATCTGTCGCAAGCGCCCATCGGATCTCCACGTTGTCCGTCCGCAGCTCATACGCGAGGAGCTCTACCGCGTCCCGTGCGACCGTGTTGAGGTCCACGGTCGTCCGCTCGGGCGGTCGCTCCCGCGCCAGCGCCAGGAAGTTCCGGACGATGCGAACGCAACGCTCGGCGGCCTTCGAGATCTTCTGGGCCCGGACGACCGCGGAAGACGCCTCGGGAGACTTCAGGAACAGGTGGGCCTGCCCGCTGACGACGGCGAGCGGGTTGTTGAGCTCGTGAGCGACGCCCGCGAGCAGCTGCCCCATGGCCGACAACTTTTCCATCTGGACCAGCTGCCGGGTGCGCTCCTGCACCCGCTCTTCGAGCACTTGGTTCTGACACTGAAGGGCCCGATGCAGAAAGCGCGTCTGCAACAGGTTTCGGATCCGGAGCATGACCTCCTGCGCGTCGAAGGGCTTTGTGAGGAAATCATTCGCTCCGGCGAGCAAGGCCCGCCGCAGAGCCTCGCCGGTCACATCCGCGGTCAGGACCAGCACCGGCACGTAGCTCCCCTCCGGGATCAGCAGCTGGAGCTCCTTCAGGAGCTCGAACCCGTCTCGGTGCGGCATATGCAGATCCAGCAGAATCAGGTCCGGTTGGAACTCCCTGTACAGTGCGACCACGCGGCGCGAGTCCGTCGTGCTCTGCACCTTGGTGTACCCGGCCTGCAACAGCAAGCGCTCCAGCAGCCGCGCGTTGGCCTCCTCGTCGTCCACCACCAGGATCTTTGCGGTCAGCGGCGTCTCGTCGGGCATGGCTATCCTCTCTTCCCGGACACGAACTGGTCCACGAGTGCGAGGAGCTGCCGGACGTCCAACGGCTTGGTCAGATAGGCTTCGGCCCCGGCCGCCAGTAAACGCTCCACATGCCGCGGCGTCGCATCGGCGGTCAGAATGACCACCGGAATCCCTCGCGTCCGCGGGTCCTCAAGAAGTCGCCGAAGCACCTCGTCGCCCGGTACGTCGGGCAGGTGGAGATCGAGCAGGATCAGGTCCGGTCGGTGCTCTCGCGCCAGCTCCAACCCCAGTTGGCCCTGCATCGCCGACAGGAGCGTGGTCTGGGGTCGACGACCCAGCACCTGCTCGACGAGGCGGAGATTGGAGACATTGTCCTCGATGTAGAGGACGACCATGCGACCCTCTTGCTGCTCTGCTTGAACCGTCGGCGATGCGCCCGGAAGCTTGAGAACGTCGACCGGGTCGGCCGTCAGCGGGAGCTCCACGGCGAACGTGGAGCCTACGCCAACCTGGCTCGTCACATCCAGCGTGCCGCCCATCACCTCGACCAGATGCTTGGACAGCGCCAATCCAAGGCCGGTGCCTTCGATGCCGGTCCCTTCTGCACCGAGACGGTCGAAGGGGGTGAAGAGCCGCTCGAGCTTGTCGGGCGAGATCCCGTGGCCGGTGTCCGTCACGAGGATCCGAAGTCGTCCGCCCGGTCGCTCTTCACACGACACCGCCACGGCCCCTCGGGTCCGGTTGTACTTCACCGCGTTTGAGAGAAGGTTCAAGAGGACCTGCTGCAGCCGCTGCCGGTCGGCCAGGACGTGCCGGTGATCACCGGCAACCTTGTCACCCAGCTCGATGTCGCGCTGGGCCGCCAAGGGGCGGACGAGGTCGATGGCGCCGCGGAGGGTGTCGCCCACCGGGACCGGCTCCACCGAGAGTTGCAGGTGCCCGGCCTCGATCCGGCTGATGTCGAGCACCTCATTGATCAGCCCGAGGAGGTGCCGACCAGCCTTGAGAATGTGCGCGACACTCTCCTCCTGGTCCGCCGGGAGCGATTCCATCTCCAGGAGTTGCCCGAAGCCCAGAATCCCGTTGAGCGGGGTGCGGAGCTCATGGCTCATCCGCGACAAGAAGTCGCTCTTCGCCCGGTTGGCGCGGTCCGCCTCTTCCTCGGCCCGGCGCCGCTCCGTGATCTCGTGCTGCAGCTGCTCGTTTGCGCCGCGCAGCGCCAGCGTGCGCTCTTCCACGCGTTGCTCCAGCTCCTCCGCGTGGCGCTTCACGCGCTCGTAGAGTCGCGCCTGCGCGATCGCAATGGCGAGCTGGGCGGCCGCTTCCTGCGCGATGCTGATCTGCTCGGGGGGAAACTGCCCGATCGCGCCGCCGAAGCTCAGCCCGCCGATAAGCTCCCCGCCAGCGATCATCGGCACGACCGTGTACACGTGCACACCCGAGGCGAGCAGCGCCTGCGCTTCGGCGCTCGGGGGTAGCGCGTCGACGTCGATCACCTGCAACTCTCCGCGTTTCAAGGCCTCCACGTCGCCCATCAGCTGCAATGAATACCTGACGCCTGGCCCGACATGGACTCGGCTTCGGCCAGCTGCCGCCAGCCACTCGACCTCACCAGCCTCGAGGTCGAACATGTTCACGATCGCGCGGGCGACCCCAAGCAGGGGCCGCAGGCGCCGGACCACCGTCTCAGCGATTTCGACGGGTGGCCTCGCGGCGATGATGGCCCGATCAATCTCGTGAAGGATGCTGAGACGCTCGGCGTACTGGGCGAGGGCTTCTTGACTCTGCTTCACTTCCGTGACGTCGATCGCCGCGGACAGCGACGCGCGTCGACCGGCATAGTCCAGGGAATGAGAGACGATATCCACGTCTATCACGCGACCATCCTTCAGCCGATGCCTCCAGCGGCCCTCATATCGTCGAACCCCCTGGACCGCCCTCTCCGCGCGGCTCTGCATGGATTCCTCGAGCTGCGGCACGTCCTCCGGTGGTCGGATGTCGCTGAGGCGCATGCGGAGAAACTCTTCACGCGAATAGCCATAGTGCGCGACCGCCGCGTCGTTGACCTCTAGAAAGGACAACGTAGCCAGGTCGTAGACCCACATAGACAGCGGATTGTCGGCAAAGAGGAGGCGAAAGCTGGCTTCGCTGTCGCCAAGCGCCCTTTCGGTTCGCTTCCGTTCGGTGATGTCGCGCAGAAACGCGCTGAAGGCAATAGCCCCGCCGACCCGCAGCGGGGTGATCGCCAGCTCCACCGGGAACTCGGTGCCGTTTCGGTGCAGCGCGCTCAGCTCGATCCGTCGGTTGAGCACGGGGCCTTCGCCCGTCGCCAGGAAATGTCTCAACCCGCGTTCGTGAGCCTCACGATAGGCGGGCGGAATGATCGTTTCGGATAGGAATCGACCTCGGATCTCCTCTTCGGACCAGCCCAATAGACGCTCCGCCTGCGGGTTCCAACCTGTGATCCGGCCTTGGGCATCGATCGTAATGATGGCGTCCAGGGCATGAGACACGATAAGGCGCGTGCGCTCCTCGTTCTCCCGCAACGCCTCCTCGCTCTTCAGTCGTGCCGCGACGGCGTCGGCACGCTGACGCGCCGCCTCCACCATTTCCCTCGCGACGGCGGCGATTTCGGCGATCGTCGATTTTTCGCTCAGCGAGGGTATTTGGCCTTGCCCGAGCGCGCGGGCCGAGATGGAAAGCGATTCGATCCCGCCCGCAATCCGCCGGCCAAACACAGTGGCGAACACGCCCGCCAACAACAGGAACAGGGTCCCGCCGCCGATAATGGCCCACCGGGCCGCCCGTCCTGGGGCCTCCACGACCGCGACGGGCACTCCGAGACCGACCGTCCAACCAGCAGGGCGAGACCGTCGGTAGGCGCCATACACGGCGACGCCGTCCTTCGTGACGACGCGGTTCGCGCCTTCCTCGGACTGGCGGCTCTGAGTCACGAAGGCGGCCGGGGCAGGCTTGCCAAGCCACTGCTCGATGCCGCGCGTGCGGGCCAGGATGGTCCCCTGTCGGTCGAAGATCATGGCGACCCAATCCGGCGGCAGCTGACCTTCGGACAGGAGAAGACTCAGGGTTCCGACATCGAGCCGGGCCCCGAGCGCATATTTGAGCGTTCCGCGCCGCCGCACCGGCACCGTAAAGCCAACCGTCGGCACTTTGAGCACGAGGCCAGTGAAAAGGTTCGAGATCGCGGGCTCGCCAGTGTCGAGGGTGTGGCGAACATCCTCGAGATGTCCGATGGAGGGCAGCTGAGCGCCAAACGGACGGTAAACATTGATGAGCTGTTGGCCAGAGAGATCGGTCAGGTTGATCGTGATCCAACCTGGACGGGTCGCCACCACCCGCTGAGCCTCTCGATAGAATAGTTTGAGGTCTCCAGTATCGAGGTGTTCGGAGGTCGCGAGCACCTGCAGCACTGAAATGGACGATGTGAGTTCGTGATCGACCGCGACGGTGAGAGCTCGGACCGTGTCTCGAGAGCTACGTTCGAGCGAAGTGTGTTGCTGTTTCTCAAGGAGCGCCGCGATGATGACCGCGAAGATCAACAATGGAACCACGGAGACGAAGACGAGACTCGTGAGGTGGAAACGAAGGGTCCTCGGCTTCGAGGGTGCTGCCGTCACGCTCTACTTACCAATCAGCCATGGACGATCCGCGCTGGCCGAGGGGCCCAAGACTATACGGGCGGTCGCGCTTTGCTCACGCATCCCTCTCGAATGCTCGGCAATCGGCAACCATCCCATCTAATTAGAATAGCTGCTGGCTGCTGCCTCTCATTCGTTTTTAATATATGTTATATAAGGGCTCGGCGCCCTCAAGACACTCGCGCGCAGATCTCTTCGCATCCCACAGTCAGTGTGTGTCCGGAGCGCCCCGCCCCGCAACCTGTGGGGGATGATACGTCAGGCCCTCCCCACGATTTGCAAGAGGGAACGTCAAGGCGCTACAGCCGATGGCCCCGCCGCTCGCCTCGGCGAGTACATCCTGGTCGACTACGTCCGTAACAAGCGCCGCTCGATCGCCTCGCCTGCTTCAATCACGAAATGCACACGCACATGAGCACGATCGTCCCCAGCGGCACCTCAGCGCGACGTTGAGAGGCTCGGAAATCAGAGCGCCTTCCCGATCGCGGCGAGCACGTTCTTCTCCACGGATTGATCCGTCGTGGTCAGGGGCTCGTCCTTGTCGATCCACAGGATCCGCTCGCGGTTGAACAAGTTGCGCTCCACGGTGACCGTCGTCCGGTTCGGCCCCGCCGCCTTGAAACGGATCGCCAGCCGATGGCGCGCCCCCTTCGCGTACACCCCGTAGTCCTCGCCGTTGACTGAGCGGGACTCGGTGTTGATCCAGCCGTTCGACTGGTCCGACTTCTCGATGTCCCAGCCGAGCTGCTTCAGCATGGATTCAGTGACGCTCCAGACCTTCTCGGGCGACGCCGCGAACGTCTGCGAGACGGGCTCGCCGGCGATCGCCGGCGTCGCGAGCAACAACAGCAGCGCAATGGCACCGAGCATTCGTGTCATTGAGCGCGGCCCCGGCCGAGTAGGCGCGGAAAGGTATAGTCGCCCACCGTCCACTGACTGGTGTACGCGCCGCGCGTGGCCGTGGGTCTGGGCGTCCGGTCGCGATAGGCGGGGTCCAGGTAGCGGTCGTAGAGATCTGACGGCTCGATGACGTGGAGATCGCTGTCGAGGACCCGAAACCCGGCTTTGCTCATGTCTGACTCCTTCCGGAGTGATCGGCGATGACCTGCGCCACGCACGCGGTCACCTTGGCGCCGGTCGGCAGGTGCAGGAACTCGTTGGGCCCGTGGGCGTTCGAGCCCGGGCCCATGGCGCCGGTGATGAGAAACTGGGCCCGGGGGAAGCGCTCGCCGAGCATGCTCATGAACGGAATCGAGCCGCCGAGGCCGTGGAACATCGCCGTTTTGCCGAAGTAGGTCGCCGACGCGCGGTTGACCGATTCGAGCAGCTTCGGATCGGTCGCCGGGGCGTTCCACCCGTTGCCCGCCTCGCCGTAGGTCTCGAGCGTGACTCGGGCGCCGTACGGCGGATCCGCCTCAAGAATCTCCTTGAGACGTCGTACCGCGCGTCCCGCGTCGCACGTCGGCGGCAGGCGCAGCGAGAGCTTGAGCGAGGTCTTCGGGCGCAGCACGTTGCCGCCGTCGGCGGGCAGCGGGAGCCCCGCGGCGCCGGTGATCGCGAGCGCGGGCCGCCACGTGTTGTTGAGGATCAGCTCGTGCGCGTCGGTACTCACGGACCGGGCGCCCGGCGGGAACGGGAAGCGGTCGTAAATCTCGGCGCCGAGCACGTCCGCGACCTCGCGCGCCTCGGCGACGCGCTCGCGCGGGATGTCGACGTGGAAGTCGCGGGGCAGGATCTCGCCTGTCCGCGAGTCCTCGATCCGATCGAGCAGCTGGCGCAGGATGCGGAAGCTCGAGGGCACGATGCCGCTCGCCGCGCCGGAGTGCACGCCCTCCGTCAGGACTTCGGCCGTGAGGACGCCGCCGACGACCCCGCGGAGCGAGGTGGTGCCCCAGAGCTGGTCGTAGTTGCCGCAGCCCGAGTCGAGGCAGACGACCAGGCTCGGCGTGCCGAGCTTCGCCTTGAGCGCGTCGACGTAGTAGGGAAGGTCGTGGCTCCCGCTTTCCTCGCACGCTTCGATGAGCACGACGCAACGCGCGTGCCGCGCGCGCTGCTCCTGGAGCGCCTGGATGGCGGTGAGCGCGGCGAAGGCGGCGTAACCGTCGTCGCCGACCCCGCGGCCGTAGAGCTTGTCGCCGCGGCGCACCGGCGTCCACGGCCCGGTGCCCTCGGCCCAGCCGACCATCTCGGGCTGCTTGTCCAGGTGGCCGTAGAGCAGCACGGTGTCGGTGCCGGTGCCGGGCGCCTCCATGAGGAGCAACGGCGTGCGCCCCTCGAGCCGGACGACCTCGATGCGCAGGCCCTCGATGGATCTGGCCCCCGCCCAGGCCCGCACGAGCTCCACGGCGCGGTCGATGTGGCCGTGCTCGCGCCACTGCGCATCGAACATGGGCGACTTCGCGGGGATCTTGACGTACTCGGTGAGCGTGGGGACGATGCTCTCGTCCCACGTCTTCTGGACGAAGTCGCGGAGCTTCCCGGAGTCGAGCGCCATCGCGCGGGTCCTCAGGAGGCGATGCGGAGGCCGGAGCGAATCTCCCAGAGCTCCTGCAGCTCGAGCGGCGCGTCGGCGATCCGTGCGAGCTTGCCGCACAGGCGGCAGTGGATGAACGCCGGCTCCCGGCCGACGTAGGTGCTGTCGCACTTGGGGCACCGGGTTTGAGGTCCGGTGAGGAATCGCTTCGCGGTCCGCTGCAGGGTGTGCTCGGGGGTGAGGCGGATGACGGAGGCCGCGGCCGGCACCGTCGGTTTCACCCGCTTCGCCTTCGCCAGTTTCATAAGCGAAGGCCATTGTACAGCAGGGCGACTCCTGCGCCGGCCGAGAAAGGCTTCGCGAACGAGCGGGGCCCGGAGGGGTATCTTGGGCCGATGAGGGTCGGGGTGGTCCTGGACGGGCGCCGGACGGCGGCGGAGATCGCCGAGCTCGCGCGGCTGGCCGAGACGCACGGATTTTCTCACGTGTGGCTCTCGGGCGGCGCCCGGACGAAGGACCATTTCGTGCGGCTCGCTCTGGCGGCGGCGGCGACGCGCCGGGTCCGGCTGGGCCCGGTCGCACTGAGCCCCTTCGAGATGCATCCCGTGCGCATCGGCCTCGCACTGCTGACGCTCGACGAGATCGCGCCGGGTCGGGCCAGCCTGGTGCTCGGCGCGGGCGGCGATCTCGCGGCGACGCTCGGGCTCCCGCCGCGGGGCCGGGTCGAGGCGGTCGAGGAGTGCATCGATATCATTCGCGCCCTGGCGGCCGGTGGCGAGGTCAACTATTCCGGGGCTCATTACCGGGTCGCAGGGCTCTTCTCCCCGTGGAGTCGCGTGCAGATGGATCGGCTTTATCTCGGCGCCAACCGGCCTCGGATGCTCCGGCTCGCCGCGCGGAAGGCCGACGGGGTAATGGTGACCGACATGCCGGCGGGCTATGTGGGCCCCTTGATCGCCCGGGTCCGCGCCGAGCTTGCGCAGGCCGGGCGTGATCCGCGGCCGTTCACGCTCAGCAACTGGTTCGTGTGGAACGTCCAGGAGACCCGAGAGGAGGCCCTGCGCCTGGCCCGCCGGCAGCTCGGCTTTCGGCTCTACTACATTCGAGACGTGGCGTCCTCGATCGGGCTCGGCGAGCCCGAGGCGCGAGAGCTGGCGAGACGACAGCCCGAGATGCTCCGGGCGGTGTTCCAGGGGACAGAGCCCTGGTCCCCGCCGCCTCACGTCGCCGATCTGCTGATCGAGCAGCTCACTCTGACCAGCGACCTTCGGGGATTGGACCGCTGCGTGGAGCGGCTCGTAGAGTTCGAGCGGCTGGGGCTTAGCGAGATCGCGCTGGCTCCGCACGGAGATCCGGTCTCCGCCATCAAGCTGATCGGCACCGCCGTGATCCCCACGGTCGACCGCGCGGGAGCCCCCCGCGTTGCGTGACTGCCGACCCGGGCATGGCGTATGCTGTCCTCGCCACGGGGAGGGCGCATGATCAAGCTCGACCACCTCACGATCGCGGTGAGCGACTGCGAGAAGTCGCGCGACTGGTACGTGGAGACGCTCGGACTGAAGCTCGAGTTCGAGATACCCGAGCGCCGCACCTCAGCGGTGCAAGACGAGTTCGGCTTCACGCTGTTCCTCGCCGAAACGCCCGGAGGGCCGGGGCGGCCGAGCTGCATCTTGACGTTCCAGGTCGACAACGTCGAGACCAAGCATCGCGAGCTCGTCGCGGCCGGCGTGAAGTTCGGCCATCCGCCCCAGAAGACCTTCTGGGGCTACGGCGCCGAGTTGAAAGACCCGGACGGCTATCACATCTGGTTGTGGGACGAGAAGACGATGCGGGAGAAGGGCGAAGTCTGAGCGCCGAGCTTGTCTCGACACGCTGGGACGCCGAGTATCGCGACGGGCGGTACGCTGCGGAGCCGCCCCTGCCGTTTGCGGGTGAGATCGTCGCCACGCTGCGGGCACACCCGGGCGCGCTCGTCGGCACCGGCCTCTACGTCGGCTGCGGCAACGGCCGCAACTATCTGCCCCTCGTCGACGCCGGGTTGGACCTCCAGGGGCTGGACGCCTCCCGGGAAGCGATCGACCAGCTCACCGCTCGCCGACCCGAGCTGGGGCCACGCCTCGCGTGCCGGGACTTTCTCGACCTCGAGATCGATGCGGCGTTCGACTACCTCGTCGCCATTCAGGTCTTTCAACACGGCGTCGCGGCCGACGCGGCCACGTACTTCGCCCGGGCGGCGGCGGCGCTGAGATCCGGCGGGCTGCTCTTCCTGAGAGTCAACTCGGCGGCGACCGAGATCCACTTCCGTCACACCGTGATCGAGCAGAACCGATTCGGAGGACTCACGATCCGGTACGAGGCAGGGCCTAAGGAAGGACTCCGCGTTCACTTCTACGCCCGCGAGGAGCTGCTCGATCTCACCCAGCACTGGTTTCGTCCCCTGGCCGGGCCGCGCGAGGACGTCACGCACCGCGCTCCGCCGAAGACGGGCAGCTGGGCTCAGTGGGAAGCCATCTGGCAGAAGCGGTAGGCTACTTGATCGGCGGCAGGGTCGGGCAGCCTGGTAAGATCTTGGTTGTGCGAGCCGCAGCGAGATCGATCGAGGGGGGGCCTATGTGGGGGTCGAGAGCGAAGCTGGCGATGCCGTCGAAAGAGAAGGCGCTTCCAGGCCGAGCCGAGCGTATGCCGGTGCCGGCCGCTCACTTCGTGAACCGTCATCCGCTTACGCCGCCGTTTCCGGCGGGGCTCGAGATGGCGATGTTCGGCCTCGGCTGCTTCTGGGGCTCCGAGCGCAAGTTCTGGGAGGCGCCCGGCGTCTTCACAACGGCGGTCGGCTACGCCGCCGGCTTCACGCCGAACCCCACCTACGAGGAAGTGTGCACCGGCCTCACCGGCCACAATGAGGTCGTGGCGGTCGTCTTCGACCCCAAGCGCGTCGGCTATGACGGGCTGCTGAAGATCTTCTGGGAGAGCCACGACCCGACCCATGGGATGCGTCAGGGCAACGACGTCGGCACGCAGTATCGCTCCGGCATCTACGTCTACTCGCCGGAGCAGCGCCGCCAGGCCGAAGCCTCACGCGAGGCCTTTCAGCGCGTCCTCTCGAAGGCGGGCTTCGGCGCCATCACGACCGAGATTCTCGACGCGCCCGAGTTCTATTACGCCGAGGATTACCACCAGCAGTACCTCGCCAAGAACCCCGGCGGCTACTGCGGACTGGGCGGCACCGGCGTGTCGTGCCCGGTGGGCACGGGCGCCTCCGCGGCCTGAGCGCAAGGCGCTGATCGCGTTCACCGACGCGGAGGCCTCAGGCGGACACTGCGAGGGCATGGCCCGGCGGCTCTACCACCAGCGCTTGTCCCGCGTGCGGCGTT